>Ga0209396_1000367_pt1 | contig 55242 bp, 53 predicted proteins | sample GOMGulsemesocosm_6_FD_184638 | JGI IMG/M metagenome (GOLD analysis project Ga0209396, IMG submission 184638) | Methane-oxidizing microbial communities from mesocosms in the Gulf of Mexico - GOM8C Gulf of Mexico (SPAdes) (version 2) | ecosystem: Environmental > Aquatic > Marine > Cold seeps... | reverse complement strand
GTCTAGCGACAATAGCGACATGGTCCCACCTGATCCCATTCCGAACTCAGAAGTGAAACGTGTTAGCGCCGATGGTAGTGTGGGAGTTCCCATGTGAGAGTAGGACATTGCTAGGCTTCTAATTAGAAAAGCCCGATACGAAAGTGTCGGGCTTTTTGCTGTTTGTAAGAAAAAATCAAACCGGTATGAATATGCAGCGGCAAGCATGGTCATGTACTTATTTTGTAGCGTAGCCCATATGAAAATACAGCAGATATTGTTAGGCTGCTAATTTGGTCGTTCTAATGCATCCATACCTTCACGACATTAGTGCATCCTTTCACGTCAAAAGCCCGATACGAACACATCGGGCTTTTTGTTGCTTGCATATTGTGTTTTGATGTTAGTTATTTACCAATAGAAACTGTTAACCCACCAACTACATTGATTTGATCAATTACTTGTACTACTTTGTCGTAATTAGTTTCATAGTGTGGAATAACAACGGCTGTTGACACTGCATTTGTCGCTAGGAAGTTTTCAATATTTGCAGGTAAACGCTCTATATCGGTTATTCGATTATTTAATGAAACAATACCATTTTCATTTATTCTGATAAGTAGGATAGGGGTGTTACTATTGTTAGTCTTTCCTCCATCTGGTTTATTGACTAGAAACCCTTGTTCTTTCACAAAAGATGTAGTCACGATAAAAAATATTAAAAGAATAAAAACGATATCTAGCATAGGCGTCATATCAGCTTCTGCCTTTTGTTCATCATAAATTCGGCTTCTTTTCCCCATAAAATTTCTCCTTTTATTTTAATTATTATTATACGACTTACTTCGTATAACCTTAATGTAGCCAATATCAATCAAAAAAACAAATTAATTACGATTCTTTTCGTATTCTGTTGTTATTTAAATTTATGCATCAATGGTTAGTTAGTGTGAAATTGCTTTTAACTTGCTAAAATCTATCCATTAGAAAATTACTAAGTGTTCTTATGGCTATTAACTGGTTCCCTGGGCATATGCATAAAGCCCAAAAAGAAATAAAAGAAATACTCCCACAAATTGATGTTGTAATAGAAGTCTGTGATGCGCGATTACCGTTTAGTAGCGAAAACCCTATGATCACGGAGATCAGAGGAAACCTGCCGCTCATTAAAATTTTGAATAAATCTGATCTCGCTGATCCTAACAAAACAGAAGTTTGGCTTGAGTATCTTGAAGCACAAAAAAACGTTCAAGCTATAGCATTAACAACTAATAATCCTGCAGCGGCTAAAAACCTTGTTAGCCTTATTCGTAGGCTAGTTCCCGGAAAAGACGAAACAGGTAAGCAGATTAATGTTGTGATTATGGGGATTCCAAATGTTGGTAAGTCAACTTTGCTAAATACCCTAGTAGGAAAAGCTAAAGCTAAGGTGGGTAATGAGCCTGCAGTTACTAAAGGGCAGCAGCGCATTCGCCTCGAAGAAGGGCTTTACCTGTATGATACTCCTGGTATGTTATGGCCTAAAATTATAAATGATAATAGTGGTTATCGATTAGCGATAACCAGTGCTGTGAAAGATACTGCATTTGATCACGATGATATTGCCTGTTTCGCTGGTGAATTTTTACTTGCTGAATACCCTGAACGATTAAAGCAACGATACAAATATGAGACAACTCCTCAGTCAGAAATTGAATTACTAGAGGAAATAGGTCGTCGTCGTGGTTGTATACGTTCAGGAGGGCATATTGACTTTCATAAAGCTTCTGCTATTTTAATCCACGAAATACGTGATAAAACTCTTGGCGGAATAACTTTTGAAACACCTGAGATGATAGAGCAAGAAACCGTGTATTTTGCTGAGAAAGAGGCTAAAAAAATCGCAGCTCGTGAAGCTAAGAAAGAAGCGCGTGGCCGTGGTCGTAAGAACAAACGTTAAGAGAGCAATATATATGTCTGATACTTTTCAACTAAATGAACTATTACAACGAGACGCAATAGAGTTACTAGAGTTGCCTTTATCTAAGTTATTACTCATGAACGATAGTAACTACCCATGGTTTGTATTAGTACCTAGGGTTGATAATATTCAAGACATTTATCAACTTGAATGGGAACAACAACAACAGTTTTTAAATGAATCAAGTTTACTCAGTGAAGTCTTGATGCAGTTATTTAAAGGTACGAAGATGAATGTTGCGGCGCTTGGTAATATATGTCCGCAACTTCACGTTCATCATGTTGTACGTTTTACAAATGATATTTCTTGGCCTAAACCAGTTTGGGGCGAAGTGCCAATGAAAGCATATTCAGTAGACGAGTTAACGTTATTGAAAGAAAAGCTTCTTCCTGCATTGGCTATTATTACAACACAGGAATAAGTTGTTAGTAATATATTGCCGAGTTAAGCAACCTTATCTTGGCAATTCTCGATTTTATCTAACGACTGTTTAAGATCTTCAATTAAATCGGCTACATGTTCTAGGCCAACCGAAATCCTGATTAAACTATCGCTGATACCTGCTGCTGTTCTTTCTTCAGGAGTGTAAGGCGAGTGTGTCATAGAAGCAGGGTGTTGAATTAATGACTCTGCATCCCCTAAACTTACCGCTATTGAGAATAAATCCATACGGTTAATAAACTCTTCGCCGCCCTTTAAATCAGTATTAAGTTCAAATGCAATAACACCACCGGCAGCTTTCATTTGTTTGCCAAGAAACTTATAACCATCATGAGATTTTAAGCCAGGGTAATACACTTTAGCTATCATAGGATGGCTCTCTAAAAATTCAGCAATCGATTGAGCATTAGAGCAGTGACGTTCCATACGCAATGGTAAAGTCTTCAACCCTCTCATGATTAACCATGCATCATGAGGGCTCATAGTTGCGCCAATATCCTTAAGCGCCGTTAACTTTATATGACTGATCATTTCAGCATTACTACATATGATACCGGCAACCACATCACCATGCCCATTTAGGTATTTAGTCGCACTATGTACTACTATATCCGCACCAAATTTACCTGGTTGCTGTAAAACGGGGGTAAGAAAAGTATTGTCGACGACAGATATGATTTTCTGCTGCTTTGAAATTGCTAAGATACGCTCTAAATCTAAAACGACTAAGTTCGGATTAATAGGGGTTTCTAAGAAAATAACTTTAGTATTTTCCTTTATTTCTTTTTCGATGTTTTCAGGAACACTCATATCTACAAAAGAAACTTCAATACCAAACTTAGTAAGCATATGACTAATTAATGCATACGAACAACCGTATAGAGCGCTTGACGAAATAATATGGTCACCACACTGTAAATTTGCTAATAAAGCTCCTGAAACAGCGGCCATTCCCGTTGCCGTAGCAGCAGCATCATCCATATTCTCCATAGCCGCAACACGCATTTCTAATTGTCTTACCGTAGGATTGCCTAATCTACCATAAATATATCCTTCGGCTTCTCCTGCAAAACGATCCGCACCTTGCTGAGCATCATCAAATATGAAAGTAGAAGTTTGATAGAGTGGCGTGGCTAACGAGCCAAACTGCTCATCGTTAATTCGACCTGAATGTATTGCTTGAGTTTCGACGTGTTTACTATTTTTCATTATTTCTCTGCACTATATTAAACTGTATGAAATAAATTAACGGTGTAGTTTTTTGTTTGTTGTTTGTTACACCGAAAACCTACCTCAAAATGATAGGGTTGACAGTGATATAGCAACAATAAGGCCAGTAATTATTAATCCTTTAAAATCAATCGTTTAGGTGTTTATTGGTTGTTCTGCTAAATATGGCTGTACTATTTATATTACAGTTTAAGCTTTGAATAATACTTACAGTATCAATAATCCTTATTAACGCTGTTTTTATTGAATATTTTGATGTATCTTAATTGTTACAGTGTAATTTAATTGGTACATCTCGTTGAAAGTTGAAATAGAGTCATCAGATAGATTAGGTATCAGTCAAGAGATTCTATCGATATTTTCCTTAAACTCGTGGAATTTAAAGGCTATTGAAGTAGAGACTTGTTTTACTTATGTCTCAATCGATAGCCCAAATGTGAGTTTTCATCAGATAGAAGAAGCACTGAAAGAAACTGAAGGCATTATTAATTGTCGTGAAATAGACTTTATGCCATCGGAAAAAAGAGAAAACCATCTTCATACATTATTAGCAAGGATCCCTGACCCTATTATAGATATTGATGAGAAGGGCGTTGTACTTGTTATCAATCAAGCAATAATAGAAATAGTTTCACCAGTTGAAAATAGTCTAATTGGAAAGTCTATTGTGTCGTTTATCGACTGTACGCTAGATGCATTGTTAAAACCCAAAGAGCATAGTCTTTCAATTACATTTTATGACAAGCCCTTTATTGCCGATATTTTACCTGTCTACTCTAAAAAAAGAATATCCGGAGCTGTAATTAGTTTACGGTCAATTGATAAACTTGGTCGACAAATTGCATTAATGCAGTCATCTACCGACGGGATTCTAGATAACATCGTCGGCAAGTCAGACAAACTGAAATCGGTAATGGCGCAAACTCTGAGATTTGCTGAGCTTGATTTGCCTGTGCTTATTACAGGAGATACAGGTACTGGTAAGGAACTTATTGCTCGGACTCTACATCAAGAGAGTAGTAGGAAAGAAGCCCCTTTTTTAACAATTAACTGTGCCTCATTACCAGAGCAGTTACTTGAAAGTGAGTTGTTTGGTTATGAATCAGGTGCATTTACTGGCGCTGCAAGAGGTGGAAAACCAGGTTTATTTGAACTAGCCAATGGTGGTACTGTCTTTTTAGATGAAGTGGCAGAGATGTCAGTATATCTGCAGGCTAAGTTACTTAGGTTTCTACAAGATTATAGTTTTCGAAGGTTAGGTGGAGTAAAAGAACTTACTGCCAATATAAAAATTATTAGTGCTTCTCATCAAAATTTTACAGATCTGATTAGAAAAAAATTATTTAGAGAAGATTTATATTATCGTTTAAATGTTTTAAGCCTTGCGTTACCTGCATTAAATCAGCGTGTCGAAGATATCCCACTTTTAGTTGAGCATTTTGTTAAGAATGCAGCCCGGCAAGTTGAGCAAGAAGCACCAATATTAACGCCGTCAGCTTTGACTTTATTACAAACATATCAGTGGCCAGGTAATATTCGACAACTAGAAAATTCAATTTTTAGGCTAGTGGCTTTAAATAACAAACGTGTGATTCAGCGTAATGACGTTGAAGATATATTATCGGAACAAGTATTTGATAGAAATGATGAGGTTGATATTGTTCAATATGAAAGCTTTAGAGATTGGTCAAGTGCTCAAGAAAGCTTCGAAAAGGCATTGTTAATGGAATTATACCCCTCATATCCAAGCACTAGAAAACTAGCTGAGCGTCTTAAAGTCTCTCATAATAAAATAGCTATAAAGTTAAGAGCTTACAATATAACGAGCTCTTAAGGTTTAACTAACCATGTTATCGTGTCTATATTTTAGGCGTGCTTATACTATCCGCCAACAAATTTAACTTTAAAGCCATTACTTTCCAAAACTTGCTTTATTTGCTCTCTTTTGTCGCCCTGTACTTCAATTACTTCTCCGACGACACTCCCACCAGTACCGCAAGTTTTTTTTATCTTTTTAGCTAACTCTTTAAGCGCCTTATCATCAATGCCTAAGCCACTAATGGTAATTACGCCTTTACCCTTTCTGCCCTTAGTTTCTCGGCGGACTTTGGCAAAACCATCGCTTGGCGCTATATTTTGAGTTGATTTCCCTTGTTTTACCCGGCCACTTTCTGTGGAATATACTAATGAATTATCGTTAGAGTCTTTTTGTTTAGTCGTTGAATCTTGACTATCAGAAGTTACTGGATCTCGGCCAAAAGCACCTGCAAGGTCACTTAAACTAGAAAATGAATTTTTCATAACTTTATTATCCACAGTAAATATTAAATTTTAGGCAAAAAAAAGCCACTATAAAGTGGCCTTATTATACAGAAAAATTATCGGAAAGTTTACGCTTTAAAGCTTACTTTCAAGTTCTGGTAATACGTCAAATAAATCACCAACAATACCGTAGTCAGCCACTTGAAATATTGGTGCTTCAGCATCTTTGTTAACAGCCACAATGATTTTTGAATCTTTCATGCCTGCTAAATGTTGAATTGCACCACTAATGCCTACTGCTATGTATAAATCTGGAGCGACAATCTTACCTGTTTGACCAACTTGCATATCATTTGGAACAAATCCAGCATCAACAGCGGCACGAGAAGCACCTATTGCGGCACCAAGTTTATCTGCAATACCTTCAAGTAACTTAAAGTTATCACCATTTTGCATGCCACGACCACCAGATATTACCACTTCAGCAGCACCTAACTCAGGACGTTCTGACTCAGATAATTCGTCACTTACGTGCGCAGAAATGGCAGCATCAGTAACTGTATCTACTGAAACAATCTCTGCATTACCATCAGTTGCAACAGCATCAAACCCTGTCGAACGAACAGTAATTATTTTTTTACTGTCTAAGCTCTGCACTGTCGCAATTGCGTTACCAGCATAAATAGGTCGTACAAAAGTATCTGCACTTTCTACTGCAATAATATCTGAAATTTGCGCGAGGTCTAATAATGCTGCAACGCGAGGCATAAAGTTTTTACCTGTTGTTAATGCGGTCGCTAATATATGATCGTAATCCCCAGCAAGCTCAGTAACTAATAGACTAATATTTTCTGCTAACTGATGTTGGTATGATGCATTGTCTGCAACTAATACTTTACTTACACCGTTAACTTTAGCTGCTTCTTGAGCAACATTTTGACAATTACTACCTGCTACTAAAAGGTGAATATCACCGCCAATAGCTTGTGCGGCAGCAACAGTTTTTAAGGTATCGGCTTTTAATGTGCTGTTATCATGTTCAGCAAATACTAAAATACTCATGAGATCACCTTCGCTTCATTTTTCAGTTTTTCAATTAATGTATCAACACTATCAACAATGATACCTGCTTGACGTTCTGCAGGAGGTGTTACTTTTAATAAAGTAGAACGGGGGCTTAAGTCGATACCGAAATCAGCGGCAGGCATTACTACCAATGGTTTACGTTTTGCTTTCATTATATTTGGTAATTTAGCGTAACGTGGTTCGTTCAATCGTAAATCGGTTGTCACAATTGCAGGTAAGTTAAGTGCAACAGTTTGTAGGCCGCTATCAACTTCGCGAGTAACGTTAACCTTATCACCTTCAACCTTTACTTCAGAAGCAAATGTACCTTGTGGCATACCAGTTAAAGCAGCAAGCATTTGACCTGTTTGATTGTTATCACTATCTATAGATTGTTTACCTAAAATAACTAATTTTGGCTGCTCTTCTTCAACAATTTTTTGTAGTAATTTTGCAATATTCAAAGCATCTAAGTTTTCATCAGTTTCAATTTGAATTGCACGATCAGCACCAAGGGCTAGAGCAGTTCTTAATTGTTCTTGGCAAGATTTATCACCGATAGATACTGTAATTACTTCAGTTGCGATCCCCGCCTCTTTTAAACGTACGGCTTCTTCTACTGCTATTTCACAAAAAGGGTTGATTGCCATTTTTACATTAGCAAGATCCACATTTGAATGATCTGCTTTTACGCGAACTTTGACGTTATAGTCAATAACACGTTTGATAGGTACTAATACTTTCATCGTTGCCTCTGATTGTGTTTGTTGTATTTGTATTTATATAGTTAAGCTAAGGTTTTTTACACTAGACTAAACATTAGCAAGTATTTCTTATTATTGCTCGACAGACTAATACTAGACAAGGTGAACGTCAACGTAATATAGAGTGCTGTCTCTGATAATTTGAGCTTAAAGAACTTTTGTCACAATATCTTTAAATAGAAGATAGTATTTATAGACAAAATATCTATAATGGGTGATATTATCAAACAGGTGTTTGAAAATCAAACGTGCGTTTGATTTTATTTGAATGAATATTTTTGGGGGAGTTTATGGAACGCGAATCGATGGATTTTGACGTTGTTATTGTTGGTGCTGGCCCGTCTGGTTTAGCAACTGCATGTCGTTTAATGCAGTTAGCACAAGAAAAAGACCAAGAGTTAATGGTTTGTGTTGTGGAAAAGGGTTCTGAGGTAGGTGCACATATTTTATCTGGTGCCGTTTTTGAACCACGAGCAATGAACGAATTATTTCCTGACTGGCAGGAAAAAGGTGCACCATTAAAAACAAAAGTTACTGGCGATGACATTTATTTACTCAATAGTGAAAGTAACGGGATAAAATTACCGAACTTCTCAGTACCTAAAACTATGCATAACGATGATAATTATATTGTCAGTATGGGCAATGTTTGCCGATGGTTAGCAGAACAAGCAGAAGAGTTAGGTGTTGAAATTTTCCCTGGCTTTCCTGCTCATGAAGTGCTTTATAATGAAGACGGCAGTGTTGCAGGTATTCTTACCGGCGATATGGGCTTAGATGTTGATGGTAATCAAAAAGACTCATTCGAACCAGGTATGGAGCTTCGTGCAAAATATACGGTTTTTGCCGAAGGTTGTCGTGGTCACTTAGGTAAAGAATTGATCAGTAAATTCAATTTAGATGAAGGAAAGTCTCCTCAACATTATGGCTTAGGCTTTAAAGAAATTTGGGATATTGACCCAAGTAAACATCAAGAGGGATTAGTGGTTCATACTGCTGGTTGGCCATTAGATAAAAGCACTACTGGCGGTGGATACTTATATCATGCTGAAAATAATCAAGTATTTGTTGGTTTGATTGTCGATTTAAATTATAGCAACCCTCATTTAAGCCCGTTCGATGAGTTTCAACGTTACAAACATCATCCAAAAATCAGTCAATACCTTGAAGGTGGTAAGCGTGTATCTTATGGAGCACGTGCTATGGCCAAAGGTGGCTTTAACTCATTACCTAAAATGACTCTACCTGGTGGCGTTATAGTTGGTTGTGATGCAGGTACGATAAACTTTGCAAAAATTAAAGGTAACCACACAGCAATGAAGTCAGGTATGTTGGCTGCTGAAACAGTTTTTCAAGCTATAGCATCGGGTGACGAAGGCGGTAAAGACTTAACTGATTATACCGAAAGTTTTAAGGCATCTTGGCTATATGAAGAGTTATACAATACACGTAACTTTGGCCCTGCAATGCACAAATTTGGTACTACAATGGGAGGCGCTTACAATACGCTAGATCAAAACTTCTTTAACGGGAAATTACCTTTTAACTTTAAAGATGACACGCTTGACCATGACCAGCTAAAATTAGCGTCAGAAGTTGCGCATATAAATTATCCTAAACCAGATAACAAGCTAAGCTTTGACAAACTAAGCTCGGTATTTTTGTCTAATACCAATCACGAAGAAGAGCAACCTTGCCACCTTAAGCTTGCTGATGCTGGTATACCTATTTCTGTAAATTTAGCTAAATATGCAGAGCCGGCACAACGTTATTGTCCTGCAGGTGTTTATGAAGTTGAAGCAACTGAGCAGGGGGATAAATTAGTTATTAATGCGCAGAACTGTATTCACTGTAAAACTTGCGATATTAAAGATCCAAGTCAAAATATTACTTGGATTACACCAGAGGGTACAGGTGGGCCAAATTACCCTAATATGTAATTACTACCTGTAAAATATAAAAACCTGCATTGGCAGGTTTTTTTTTGAAAATTCTTTATTGCATTATTGAATGTATTAACGATGTTAATTATTTACTTTGAATTAAATCGAAATGACTAAGTTGCTCGATACTTTGCTGTAACTCGTTTTCAAGCTGGTCTAATTTTTTTAAGCTTCTACAGAACTGAATTACTTTTAATTTTATTTCTTGCGCTCTGGGGTCAACCTCAAGTTTCAAGTCTTTTTCCATTCCTCTGATACGCTGATCGAAGGCATCTACGCGCTGTTCGCTATTTTGTTCTTCATTGTTTGTCATAGCTTCACCAACAGCCATTAAAATGGTGCCAATTGACTCTGTAACTATGCTTTCTATTTCTTGTTCAAATTCACCAGCAAAAATATCATCGAAGTCATCAAAGTCTTGCGGGGCAATATAGTAATTTGTATCGCTATGATTAAAACGTTCACGTAACCGATATTGCATTTCGTCAAAGCGTTCTTGAATTTTTTGATGAGCTGCGCTGTTTTCTCCCGTGAGGCCAGCAATAACTTTATTAACAGCTTTTAAGCCAATGTCGACACCCTCAATCGCTATAGATACAATTTCAGGGATTTGTTTGCGAATACCTTGGCTATAAGTCGTCAGTAAATCAATTTGTTGTGGAGTTAACTGTATTTCTTTGCCCCGAATAAACAATTGATTATCATTATTGATTTGTACATGTGTTTGACTTTTTTGCAATATACGTACGTGATCAGGGTTGATCACGACACCGTAATTAAAATGAATATCACACTGTTGGGCAGAAACACTCGTTACAGCTAGACTTGCTGCGATGATAGTAGGAGTAAAAAGATTCATATACTAACCAATTTTAGTGAATGCAATTAGGTGTTAACAATTGGATCAAAATGAATTTTTCTTTCTTTATAATTCATTTTCGTCGGACCAAATTCTCTACGTGTTCTGTCTTGAAAGTCACCTACAATTAACTGCACGCCGTGGTAAAGCTTTTCTGTTGCTTCAACATAAACACTTTTCATATAAGTTTGAAATTCTTCTTCAAAGGTTTCCTTTTCGTTAAGAATCTCACCCATGCGGTTAGCATGGAACTTATAAGTTGAAATTAGCTTATTAAGCATTTCTGGATTTACTTTGTCTTTTGGTAGCTTTTTAAGTTTATTTACTGCGCTTTGCAGCTCATTTGTTTTATCAGAGTCAACCTTTAGTCTCGCTTCTATATCTTCAAGTTGCTCTTTCATAATATCAACTTTTTTGGAAAAATTAATGATAGTTGTACTACCTGCTGTAGCACCGACTATACCAGCATGAACAGATTGCCCTGCATGAATATAACCAGCAATAAGCTTACCGTTAGCTTTATCATCGGTTCCTAACCAAAGTGTTTCTTCTACATCAATAATGCTGTGCATCATTTGATTTTCAATGCGTAAATCATGACAGGATATTTCAGCATATTGACAGTATTTGGCAAAAATATTTCCCTTAGCGCGAATACACACACTCATTTGAATATCATCAATAGAAACTTCTTCTACATCTTGTTTTCTACCAATGATACCGCTGCCAATTGTGATGTCGCCGCCAGCTTCTAATGTTGCAGATTCAACAAATCCACCAATAGTAATATCGCCTGTAGCAGTTACCTTCATACCTTCACAAATATCACCATCAATAATTACACTGCCTTCAAACTTAATGTTTCCGGTACTAACATCCACATTTTTAATGCGGTATACGCTGTCTACTTCCATACCGTTATCTATAATTCTTGGTAAGCCGACAAGTGTTGACACTAATACTTGATCGTTTTTGGGACTGATAGTTGTACCTTCCCCAGCTTGTAGAATTACATCTTCTCCAGCGATTGGCGTTAATGGTGTACCTGTAACGGTAAATCCTTTAATTCCATCAGTTAACGGAATTTTTTTCGCAAGAGGATCTCCAACTTTAACGCAAATAATATCGCCTAAATCACGCATGTCGACACTACCGTCATCACGTTCTTTTGGACGTAAAATACGATCTTGGGCACTTTGTACTAATAATTTTATTTTTGAGTCTTTACCATTAATAGCATCTTTGCCATGGGCTATTTCGCCTTTGACAATTGAACCTGCGGGCTCTTTAGCCGCTTGATGAGCAAGCTTCAATAACTGTTCTTTGGTAAAACCTTTGCTAACACCTGATTGTTGAGCAGAGTGGAGGATAGCTTTAGCAGTTAAATGCTTACCACCTAGTGCTGTTGATATTTCAGCTGTGGCAGACATTTCATCTTGGTCTATAGAAATGGTGATGCTAGCATCTCTGCGTTCAAGAATTTGATACTTAATTTCTCGACCAGATTTGTTGGCTTGCAGAGGTTTTAAAACACTATTTAGCTCAGCAATAGCATTTTTTATATTACCATTATCAACATATAAACTTTTATATTCAGAGCTTTCAATAAGCTCATGAATAGTGGCTTCTGTTATCTGTGAATCATTTTTAACCGGCTGTAAAACAAGGTCAATATTATTTTTTTTATTTGTTACTAAACTTGCTTGTGTCACGAGAAAATCACTCCAGTATTACAACTTAAAATAAAAGATTATGTGTAGTTTTCTTGGTGTATTTTAATAAATGAGCCAGTGTTTACTTTAGAATAATCAATTTTATATTCTTTGTTGTCGAGCGCTTGAACAAAAATCAATGTTTTTGACTCACCAAAAACTTCAGTCGCACTTACATCAACAACATCTTGGTATGCTTTTTTGGCATCAGATTTTTTGCGCGGTACGTCACCTTTGTAAACACCAATTCCACGATTACTCACAATCACTACTGGGTGACCACCATTTAAGATGAGTAAATCAAACTTTCTCATTTTGTGAATAATTGTGTTTCGACCACTGACAATGAAATTTTTCTCTATCAAAATATGCTCCTATCTCTTATGTAAACTATTATTGATAATTCTAGATATGCAATCTAATAGTATTATTCTAGTTTATTCTCAGCATAAATATATAAAGTTTTGATTTACTGCGCAATAAAAAGATGAATCTGACAGTTTTTAGCCAATAATTGCTCAAATGCTAACATTTAATTGACAGCTAATGCACATATTAATGATGAGTAGGGAAATACAGCGGCGTATTTGTACTATTTATTAATAGTCGCCTAACTAAATCAAGAGCTCTTGCCGTTACTATCTGTTGAAAATTTGCTCGATTGGCTTTGATACAGAAGTATTGAGTATTCATTTTATCTTTATCCCCCCAAGCAATCCAAACTGAGCCAACGGGTTTGTTTTCCGAACCTCCACCTGGGCCAGCAATACCTGATACGGCAATAACGATATCAGCATCTACGCTCTTTAATGCGCCTTTTGCCATGGCTATAACCGTTTGCTCGCTAACGGCTCCATACTTATTAAGTATCTCTTCATTAACATTGAGTAATTGAGTTTTTATCGCGTTCGAGTAGGTAACAAAACCCGCTTCGAAAGAGGAAGACGCGCCTGCTATTTTAGTCAGTTCACTCGCAATTAGCCCGCCGGTACAAGACTCCGCCGTTGTTATTTTTAGATTGCTTTGCTGGCAAAGCTTTAAAACTAGTTCAGATAATGAATGCGCTTTTTCAATAATTTCTTCAATGATATGATCATTGAGCAAGCATTTTAGCTGCTTAATTAACTCTCTCTTAATAGGGACATGTTCGAGTTTTTCTGTGGTAAGTTTTAGCTCTATTAGTGGTGAGGCCGCTCGAAAGCCAAGTTCAACTTCCTCAGGCCAGTTTGGAAACTCTTTATTGAGCATCATTTGCAATGTTGACTCTCCAACACCAAACAACTGCAGACGGGTAATATCCATTTCAGCGGTAAAACTTGATTGCGATGCTATCATGGGAATTACTTGCTCATTAAGCATGATTTTTAATTCACTAGGTACTCCCGGAGTACAAAATACTTGGCAGTTATTTAATGTTAATGAAAAACCTACAGCACTGCCGACTCTATTAGCAACAATATCGCAACCTTTAGGTAATATTGCTTGCTTTAAGTTCGCTTGGCTTAAGTGAGCATTGCGTTGTTCACACCAGGATTCTAAATGAGCTAACGCAACTGGGTGTTGTTCTAATGGTTGCTTTGAAGCCATAGCCAATGCTTGTGCTGTTAAATCGTCAGTAGTTGGACCAAGGCCACCATTAATAATTAAGATATCTGCACTTTTGGCTAGTAACATTATTTCTTGGCTTAATAACTCTAAGTCATCAGCTAGTGTTACTTTGCGACTTATTTTGATGCCAAAAGCTTTACATTGCTGAGCAATCATTGCTGAATTACTATCAACAATATCGCCTGTCATCAATTCATTACCTGTTAGAAGAAGATGTACTTTAGCAATCGCCATTTTAAAACCCTAAAAGCCAGTAAATATTAAGCGCTAGATTACTGTATAAATCTAATTATTGTTAGGCATTAAATGTAAGAAAAATAATTTATTAAAAGATTAAAATAAATTTAAACCTTTTGGTTTACAGAGGGAACTTAATCATTATTCAATCAAAAATAATTAATAAAACAAACGAGAAGCCCATGACATATTCATTTAAAAAACAACTTTGTTTAGCATCCGCGATATCACTTTCAACGGTTACTTCGGTGTACGCTGACGTTGAAGACACCATTGAGAAATCATTCGATGTTAATGAACAAGCGACTTTACGTTTAGCTAACATTAATGGCGCTGTTGATATTCAGGGATGGGATAGAAGTGAAATTAAAGTGACCGCTTTTATCAAGGCAAAAACACAAGAAGCCAGAGACCGTATTAAAATTGAATTTAATCAAAACTCTAATGGCGTAAGTGTTGAGACTGAATATGAACAGCAGTCTTCGTGGAATAATAAGCAATCAGGAAAAGTTGACTATACAGTAATGGTACCGTTTGGCGCCTCATTAACTGATATTGAATTAGTTAATGGTTCATTGGTTATTGATGACGTAAAAGGCGAAATTAAAGCAGATACTGTTAATGGTTCTATCAATATAGAAGGCCTGGCCGATGACATTGAATTAAATTCAGTAAACGGCAGCATTAAAGCAACCTATAACCAAATCGATGAAAACATTAATGATATTGAATTATCAACAGTTAACGGCAGTATCAAACTTTTTATGCCGGATAATTTAAATGCCACTATTGATGCTGAAACTATGCATGGCAGCATTAAAACTGCATTTGGTTTATCAAGTGACAAGAAAATGTTTTCAGGACGCACATTATCAGGAAGTGTTGGCAGCGGAGATATCAGAATCAGTTTAGGAAGTGTTAATGGCAGTATTAAAGTGATGAAAAATTAATTTAGCAAATTTTTTAAAACTTGGTTACTTAACCACAACATTTTATGTTGTGGTTTTTTTTATTTGGTTGTTGATAAAAATAATGCACAATAGCATTCATTAAATTAGCTAAATAATAAGGGATAACGCTAAGTGACTGAACCATACAACCGAGAATTATTAGCTGGTCGTTGGTATCGTAAAGAAATAAACGATGAAGGCAACCAGTTGGTAGAATATGCGGAGCTTTGCCTTGATGGCAGTTTTGAGTTTTCTTTTGTCGAGCAAAACCCTCAAAGTGAGATTGTTTGTCAAAATATTGAATTAGGTGATTGGGGCTTAGTTGGTGATATTCATTTTACGATTACCCAAGAAGAAGTAGTTGATGATGAACATTTTCGTGCAGATTTAAGCGATGAAAACAATTACCATGCCTATAAAGTTTTAGCCTTAGACAGTCAAATTTTTAAATATCAGCATGTTGTTACCAATGAAGTGTTTATCCTGCGACGAGTTGTTGATAAAATCGGTCATTGTTAGATAGATTTTTTATCTTAAATAAGAACCTTATACTCCCTTTACTTAATAAGTAGTTGAAAAAAAATGAAAAATATAAAAGCAGCAAGTTTAATTACTGCGATAAAAACCCCATACAATGCAAATGGTGAAATTGATCTTGTTACTTATGACCAACTTGTAGCACAACAAATAGCTGCTGGTGTTGACGGTATCGTTGTTGGTGGAACCACGGGTGAGGGACACTTATTAAGTTGGGAAGAACATTTAATGTTAATTGCCCATACGGTTCATCAGTACAGTGATAAGCTTCTTATAATTGGTAATACGGGGAGTAATAATACCTCAGAAGCGATTAAAGCGACCAAAAATGGTTTTGCAATGGGGATGGATGCAGCTCTACAAATTAACCCATATTATGGGCGAACTTCGATGGCAGGTGTTGCCGCGCATTTTAATAAGGTATTAGACATTGGTCCTGCATTTATTTATAACGTGCCAGGTAGAACAGGCCAAGACCTTACTCCTGATCTGATTGAACCATTGTCAAAGCATAAAAACTTTGTCGGTGTTAAAGAGTGTGCAGGTAATGAGCGTATTGCACATTATGAAAAACAAGGTATTGCTTGTTGGTCAGGTAATGACGATGAGAGTTACTTAGGTCGTCACGAGTTTGGTTCTCACGGTGTTATTTCTGTAACATCAAATGTTGTTCCAAGCTTAATGAGAAGCTTAATGGATACTCAAAATAGTGATTTAAATGAACGCCTACAAAATTTAATGAAATGGTTGTTCTGTGAGCCTAATCCTATTGCGATTAATACTACGTTAATGATGACTGCTGCTGTTGATTGCAACTTCAGATTACCATATCTAGCATTAACCTTAGAGCAACGTCAGCAAGGTTTTGACTTACTGAGCAAATTTGAGATGACTGAGCTTGTTGGTGATAAACTAGCACTGCTTAATGATAGTGACTTTAATTACTGCTCATAGTTATTTTAGCCAGAGCATTTAATGATGGCATTAAGTGCTCTGGTAAATTAAACGACCTTTGCTCTCCGGTTAGCGGACAAATAAAATTAAGTGCAACGGCGCATAGTTGCAAATCAATCTTTTTCTCATCGCTAATTTTTTCAACTTTTCCGTGCAACCTATCGCCAATCACCGGCATATTAATACTGGCTGCATGACACCTTATTTGATGTTTTCTGCCAGTATCAATTTTAACTTGTACTAACGAAGCATCAATTTTTTCATTGTAATCCATATGAGTAAAATGACTGCTGGCGCTTTTACCGTCGACATCGCTTACTAAGGCGTCAGGTTGCGGACGAGAGCGATGATCACCATGAATAATAATTTGATAAACTTTTTCTAAATTATGTATTTCAAACATAGCACTTAATGCTCGTGCAGATTTTTTACTGTGCGCTATTAATATTAATCCTGTCGCGGCTCTATCTAATCGGTGGACAATAAATACAGCACGCTCATCCGCTAAATGAGTTTGCGCCCATCGAGCAATAGTACAGTGATCACTCCATTTTGAACCTTGTGATAACATACCGTAAGGTTTATACCATACGCTGTAATCAACGCAGTCAGCAATTAACAAAGCTTCATTAGGTTGTTGGTTCAATACTTGTTCATCGTAATAAAAATGTAAAACATCGCTTATTTTCAATGGCTTTTTTATTCGTCGCAATCTCTGGGTATTTTTGCCACGCGTTAACCACAAGGCCCCTTTTTGAATTGCTTGCTTTAATTGAGAATTACTTAACGAACATTGTTGATTAAGTACATCGATCACTGTGCTATTTTCAGTGGTGATATCAAGGTGAAGCTCAAATTTATTCAAGGCTATATTCAAGGGAAGTGCTGCTATTCGATTATTAATGGCCTTAGTTTATCAAAATTATCGGTGAACTAAATTGGTATTCTGTTTTTCATCAGATAAAATAAAGAAATATTTGATTAAAACAGAAGATAAAAAAATGAATCGTGATTTAACTCTATTTCCAGAAGACAATGTTGGCAATGCGTTATGGCAAATGATGATTGATGGTGATGATTTAAACCAAGCACGTGAGATTGAATTTTCAGTTGTTTTTTCTACAGAAGAAGCTGCTTTGAAGTTTGGTAAGTTATTATTAGAAAATAATCAAAAGTTATCGTTTTCACCGTATGAAGAAAATGCCGATTTTCCTTGGGAGATAACCGCTTACCCATTTGTAGCCGCTAGCTATGAAAATATTAGTTCGTATCAGAACTTATTGATTTCAAGCGCTGAGCCTTTCGGTGGTCAGTATGACGGATTTTATTGCGCAGCAGTTTAACAGTAATAAGTTAACAAAACGTGCTTAGTTTACTAAACACTTCGCACGTTTTGTATTACTGGTTAAGCAACGAGTACTTGCACCTGCTCTTCGTATATTCGAGTATCGTAATTATTTACGGCCAATGTTTCATCATCTAAACATTTACCTGAATTTAACAAAAATCGTTGTTTATAAAGGGGAGAGGCAACAAAAAAGTCCCCTTTGTTATCACCTATAATTCCCCGGTAAAGTACGTTCGCATTACCAGCAGGGTCCCAATTACTAATGGCGTAAACTTCATCATCGTTAATTTTAAAAAGTGCTATTTGCTGTTCGTTTTTTAAAAGAGCGCAAACACCCGCATGTGTCACTAAATCGTCTTTGTGGCAAATGGTTTGCCATTGTTTTTCTACATTCATTTTGTCTTCCTTAAGCTTTTTCTGTGATGCTGAGACTAGTAATGCCTGCGTTAGTAATATCTAAGCTGTGAATAACTTGCCCTTGATAATTTTTTTCTTCATCACGAGCGGGGCGTATTTGCTCTCGCTCTGTAACAAATTCAATGTTTTTATCGCTATCGGCAGAGTTAACAAACTGACGGAAGCGCTTTAATTGTTCAGGACTTTCGACAGTTGTCTTCCATTCACACTGATAAGTAGCGACAACATCCGCCATTTGTTTTTCTAGCTCATCACATACTTTTAGGTGATCATCGATAACTACTGATTGCATATAAGATAAACCACCTTCCAAGCTTTCAAGCCAGACTGAGGTGCGCTGTAAGCGGTCTGCGGTGCGTACATAGAACATTAAATAGCGGTCGATGTATTTTACTAAGGTTTCATCATCTAAGTCAGTTGCGAATAAGTCTCCGTGACGTGGCTTCATGCCACCGTTACCGCTTACGTATAAGTTCCAACCATTTTCTGTGGCGATAATACCAATATCTTTGCTTTGCGCTTCCGCACATTCACGGGTACAGCCTGAAACAGCAAATTTAATTTTGTGGGGGGAGCGTAAACCTTTATAGCGATTTTCTAAAAATATAGCCATGCTCATGCTGTCTTGAACGCCGTAACGACACCAAGTACTACCAACACATGACTTAACCGTACGTAATGATTTTCCGTAGGCATGGCCTGTTTCCATACCTGCGGCAATTAATCTCTCCCATATGGGAGGCAGTTGATCAATACGAGCACCAAATAAATCGATACGCTGACCACCAGTTATTTTTGTGTAAAGGTTATACTCTTTTGCGATTTCACCAATTACAATTAGCTTATCAGGAGTTACTTCACCACCGGGCATGCGAGGTACAACAGAATATGTACCATCTTTTTGCATATTACCAAGATAAGCATCATTAGTATCTTGAAGCGGTAAATGATCGTTTTGTAAAATATAGTCATTCCACACGGATGATAAAATAGAACCCACAGCTGGCTTACAAATTTCACAGCCTAACTTTGCGTGTTCATTACCATGTTTAGCAATTAAATCTGCAAAAGTTTTAATTTTTTCTGCTTTAATTATGTGAAAAAGCTCAATACGACTGTAAGCAAAATGTTGACAAATATCAGTACTAACTTCAACGCCGCGTTTAGCTAATTCATTATCTGTCACGTTTTTCAATAGTGCAGTACAGCCGCCACAACCAGTACTCGCTTTGGTAGACGACTTTACTTCGCCAACATCAATGGCGCCACAATCAATCGCCGCAATAATATCGCCTTTGGTTACATTTAAACACGAACAAATTGTTGCGCTATCGGGAAGGGCGTCAACACCTAATGTAGGTTTTTCACCACTTGAACTGGGTAAAATAAGTGCGTCAGGTGATTCAGGTAATTCAATACCGTTTAGTGCGTATTGTAATAGTGAGTCGTATTCACTGGTATCACCAACAAGCACTGCACCAAGTAACGTTTTACCGTCTTGGCTAACAACAATTTTTTTGTAGATATTGTCGGGTTGGTTTTCGTAGGTATAACATTGCGCGCCAGGCGTTTTAGCATGAGCATCACCAATAGAGCCTACTTCAACGCCCATCAGTTTTAATTTAGTACTCATGTCGGCACCAGTAAATTGCAAATCACCACCGGAAATATGGCTAGCTGCAGCTTTAGCCATGTTATAACCTGGAGCAACTAAGCCATAAATAAAGTTATTCCAAAGCGCACATTCACCGATGGCGTAAATATTTTCATCAGATGTTTTACAGCTGTTATCGACAACTATACCGCCACGTTCACCTAAGGCTAAATCAAATTCTCGGGCCAAGTTATCGTAAGGGCGAATGCCGGCAGAAAATAAAATGAGATCGGTTTCTAAATGGCTACCGTCAGCAAATTCCATACGGTGCACGCTTGTTTGACCATCAACAATAATTTTTGTCGCTTTTTCAGTGTGAACAGTAACGCCTAAGTCTTCTATCATCGAGCGTAATAATTGTCCCCCTGCTTTGTCTAACTGTACGCCCATAAGTTGTGGTGCAAATTCAACTACATGAGTTTCTAAGCCTAGTTGCTTAAGGGCATTTGCCGCTTCTAATCCTAATAAACCACCACCAACAACGACACCAACTTTACCTTTGTTCGCTGATGCTTGAATGGCATCCAAGTCGTCTATTGTTCGATAAACTAAACAATGATCGCGCTCTTTTCCCGGAATAGGGGGAACAAAAGGAAATGAACCTGTCGCCAATATTAGTTTATCGTACGTGTATGTATCACCACTTTCTGTGGTGACAAATTTAGCTGATTTATCAATGTTAGTGACTTTAGCATTCAGTTGAAAATTAACACCTAACGACTCATAGTTTTCAGGTGTTGTTAATGCTAAGTCTTCAGCTGTTTTGCCTCCAAAATATTCAGATAAATGTACACGGTCATAAGCTAAACGAGATTCAGCTGATAGCACTGTAATATCAAACATATTGTTGTCGCTGAGTTGCTCAACAAAATGATGTCCCACCATACCGTTACCAACGACGACAATTTTTTGTTTGATATTTGTGGATATTTGCGATTTCATATTTTGCGAACCTGCTTTAAAGTTAATCTTGGTTTAAACACCTAGATAGGATGAAAACTATTTTGCAAGCCAAGTGCCAGTATTTTTAATTCTTATTTATCAGTTGTTTAGGTGGTTTTGTGTTAAGAGGGAGGAAATATCTGCACTAGAGTGAATAATTTAATGCACTGCTCTAGTGCATTAAATAGTTTGACAATTAATTGATTAATTATTTGCTGATTTTATTGATTAAAATGAAGACAACGGTATTTTGAAATTTATAACTAGGACGGTTACTGATAAATGTTATACCGAGGGGTTATCCATATTACTGATGAAAACTTAGGTTGGTCAATTAAAGTTAAAGTCGTAATTAACCTACTTGAGGTTGTTGGGTTCGTGGTCGCCATTGCCACCATTGTTGCTCGCCATCTTTAATATTATCTTTTATGCCGTCTACTGTTTTTTGTGCTTTAGTCTGATAAATATCCCACGTAATAAGATAGTCTGGATCGGTAATTTTTACGTTTTCAATGCTTGTATGAAAATCACCTCTAGGTGCAGTAAACCAACAAGAAGTATTTGCGGGTAAAGTAAATTCTGCTGCTTTTTTATTGGAGCTCTTCTTTTTCGAAATATTTTCTGGGGATAATGCCAATAAGTTGAGCTTTATGCCCATTTCTCTATCAACCGATGTTACCGTGCCAGCGAGTAATGTTTGTTTTAATTGTACGCCATTTGCATCAAAGTAAGTTAAACCGATCAAGCATTTTTTATGTAATGTATCGTTAAGTGTTTTTATTGTCATATTTATTAATCTCGGTGCTCTCTTCTTTATTTATCCAACTTCTTACATCCATGTAAGAATATTCTGAAGGTTATTAATGCGCCAGTGGAGCAACCCCTGTAGCTGGATTATCTGCTAAACCGATATCTCGAGCATGTTGTTCAAAGCCTTTGTTTTTCCAAAAGAATGCACCAGGCATGGTCGTAGGGATCACTAAAATATAAAATAATGCGCGGCCAATTGTAGCGGTAAAGCAATGGATTAATGCTAAGGCTAACCAAACAATTAATAAACTTACATCGTTATAACCGATCAAGTGAGAAACAAGTAACGCCGATGATAATGTAATGTTTATCGCCAAAACCCAGTTACGAAAAAGATAAGTTTTGCCAAAAGTCGTGCATTGAACATAATGTGCTGCGCCACCTTCATTTTCGCTGCGATTTAAATCTGCATTATGTTTGAGTAAGCCTAAAGCTTCTATCAACATGCCAAATATAAATACACTACTAAATACTAAGCTTGCTTGGTTTATTATTTCAGTACTTGCGCCGTTGAAGATAAAAGTACTTATAACGATAACACCGCTAACTAAAGCACCTAAAGCTAAGCTATTACCTGCAAAAGAGGTAGCCGTTTGCAGGTGGTGCCAAAATGGGCGCGCTTTTATTTGGTAGCATTTATTCATGTAAAACATACCACCGAAACCAGCCAGTAAAGTAAATATTCCTGTAATCTTAACAAGTATTTCTAGCGGTAAATTTTCAGTTAAGCTCACTAAATCTAAGTCCAATGTGTTTACTGATAATTCAACTAACCAATCGTTACTGGGTAATAAACAAAGTGCAGTTAAGCCGCCCCCCATAGAAAACATTGCTAAACCAAAGCCTTCACGAGCCATAGGTGAAAAGCGTAAGTTATTAAAGCCGCGATAGAAACGCATAGGTTTACCTAAATGAGTAACACTCATCAATAAGGCGAAAGCAGTCATTACTAATGAGGTGATAGTTAATGGTAAGAACATATCTGTCTGAGTAAAACTCACTAATGTTTCAATGCCGAATAACGCACCTAAAAATGGGATAAGAAATACACCATAAGCCGCTTGAGAAAATAATGTGAACAATACTAGTGGGTTTTCTCTACTGTTTAATTTTACAAAATTCCAGTGCTTAGTTTTACCTGCTTTTTGATCAATAACTGGCTTAAAATTGCCATCAGCCTCTTTATGATATTTCACTGGCATAGAGTCTGTGCGTGTCATTTCATTTGGCATTGACTTAGTTTGTTGAAAACGAATATTCGGATGAGTGATTTCAGGATCAGGGAAACCCGGAATAGATGTTTTACATTGCTGGCGGTTTTTTGGGGTATCTTCAATAACACCAAAGTCTAAAGCGTTACCTACACAGGCCGATACACAAGCAGGTTTTAAGCCTACTTCTAAACGGTCAACACACATATTACATTTTGATACTCGTCCTTTTACTGGATCAAGTTGCGGAGCGTTGTATGGGCAAACCCAAGTGCAATAACCACAGCCAAAACAGGTTTCAGGATCTTGCAGTACAGCACCATATTCGGCATGTTTGGTGTAAGCACCGGTCGGACAGCCCTTTAAACATACCGGATCATCACAGTGGTTACAGGCCATTGATATATTCATTCGTTTATAATCTGGATATGAACCACCTTCAACATAACCGACACTACGAAAGGCTAAATGAGCTGGGTTTTCATTTTTTTCAGAACAAGCAGCTTCACACGCGTGACAACCAATGCAATTGTCAGCAGTAAAGAAAAAACCATGCTGTTTATTACGATTAGGATTAGTGCCGACCTCGGGATTTTCATTGATGAACATAGAACGATCTTTAGGGTTATCAGTAAGCTCAATAAGATCAATACGTTTACCATAGCGGTTTTCTATCTCACTTTGGTCTTCATCTTCTTTAGTCGGTAAAAAAGCATAGCTTTGTTCTTGCGTTCGCACTTCCCAATGATTAGAACGACCTGTCTGCTCTTTGCTTACCGGTTCAAAACTTACTTGGTCATTATTTGGATCGAATGACTGTACTGGTGCTGATTGGTCTGACGGTGTTAGCTCTTTGGCAATATTCATAATAGATGGCTCATGTTAACTTTATTTACTTTTCTTAATAGTTATGATTAATAGTTGCGACGTTCGGCGTTCAATTTTGCAGCTTCTGCTTGGTCAACATGCTCAATACGTACGGAGCACTGCTTAAAAGCGGGTTGACGAGAATGGGGATCGAGCAGACCGAGCGTTAAACGATTTACACAATCGTGATAATGAAAAGGCACAAACACCATATTACGCGGCACACGCTGAGTTAGCTGCACAAGTACTACTGCGTCTCCTCTTCGACTGGTTAAACGCACATAACTTTGATGTTCAATACCTAAATCGGCTGCTGCATCAGGGTTCATTTCCATATATGCCGTCGGGCTAAATTTATTACAATTACCTATTTTCCCAGTACGCGTACGCGTATGAAAATGTTCAACCACACGGCCACTGTTTAACCAGAATGGGTAGTCTGAGCAAGGTTGTTCATTGTTGTTATAAAATTTTATTGGTAATAAATTGGCTTTTCCTGATTTAGTGGGAAATATACCATCACTATATAAACGTTGCGTACCTTTCAACGTTGTTGATGATTGAGCATTGTTTTCACAACTTTCTTCTTCACGATAAGGCCATTGGATACCACGAGCTTTAATAATTTTTTCGTAACTCATGCCTGAAATATCTAAAGTACGAGGTCGGCCATTATGTGTGCCTTTTGATAGCTGCTTCATTTCATTGAATGCACCTTCTGGTTCATCAGGAAACTTTATGACCTTGCCATTATCAAAACGTTTTGCCATTTGGTTAAAAATCCAAAAATCGGGTTTTGAATTAGCATATGGGGGCAATACATTATCAATTAAATTAACGCGCCTTTCAGTATTGGTGTGGCACCCCTGTTTTTCTGCCCATACCGAAGCTGGGAAATAAACATGAGAATATTGGTTCGTTTCAACATCTTCATATACGTCTTGCACGACGAGGAACTCAAGTTTCTCTAGTATCTTCCGTATACGTGCAGTATTAGGCATTGAGGTCATAGGATTAGTAGCAATTAACCATAAACCTTTTATTTCTCCTGTTTCTATGGCCGGAAAGATATCAGTTTGGGCAAGCCCACGCTTCTTAGGTAAAAAATCAGCATCTATGCCCCAAAAATCAGCAATTTCTTGTCGCTCATCTTCATTTTCTAAATAGCGATATCCGGGTAAACCTGAACAAGAAGACCATTCACGAGTGCCCATGGCGTTACACTGCCCGGTAATAGATAAACTCGTACCGCCAGGAATGCCGATATTTCCGGTAATTAAATTCAGGTTATTAATATTAGCAACACCGTCTGAACCATGTGTCGATTGGTTAATACCCATAGTCCAAATACTCATAGCAGCAGGCGCTTTAGCATAAATTCGAGCAACATTACGAATAGTGTCTTCATCGATACCACAAATATGTTGAGCTGTTTTGGGATCGTAATCTTGAACAAGCGCTTTAACTTCCTCGAAACCTTGAGTGCTGGCGTCGATATATTCTTGATCCTGCAGACCTTCATTAATAATGACAAACATCATGGCGTTAATTAATACGCAGTCAGTACCTGGGGTGATAGGTAAATGAATATCAGCAAATTGCGCTAACATAGTGACACGTGGGTCAACCACAATGAGTGGAAACTTACGCTTTTCTAATGCTTCTTTCAGTCGCCAGTAAATAATAGGGTGCTGCTCTGGTAGGTTTGAACCAAAAGCCATTAAACAATGTGTATGTTCAAAGTCATCATAACAACCTGGAGGGCCGTCTAAACCAAATGTTCGTTTATAACCACTGACCGCAGATGCCATACATAGTGTAGTATTACCGTCGTAATTGTTGGTGCCAATACAGCCACGGGTTAGTTTTCCTAAAGTATAGAATTCTTCTGTAACTAACTGTCCGGTTGAGATAACTGCAAAGGCGTCTTTGCCGTATTTTTGCTGAATTTCTTTAATTTTGCTGGCGGTAGTATCAAGGGCGTTATCCCATGAGGTTTTCTCTAGCGTTTCGAAGTGTTTTTCTCGTATTAATGGTTCAGTGCCACGACCTGGGCTCTCAAATAGTTCATGCTCAAGTAAGCCTTTAATGCACAATTTTCCACGATTGACATCGGCGCCTGCATGGCCGCGTGTGGTAACAATTTTTTTATCGTCACTTAAACCTATTTCAATAGAGCAGCCGGTAGAGCAATAGTTACAAGTTGTGTACTTCCACTCTTTAACTTGTTTACTGGGAATAGTAATGGGCTTTCTCTTTTTACGACCAAACAACATGAAAAGATCCTAAATAATTTTATGGATAATAATTAATTATTTAAAATAGAGCAGATACTGTGCCAGATAAAATGTCACTATAAATCAGTTTGTTACATGGTTTTGTGTGAAAGGGACTGTGCTTTTAGAGTGCTTGTGCGCTTTATTGGTGCGTTTAGGTTTTTTCTTATATTTTGCGAAGATGAAGAGGTTTTTTATTGCGACTATATATTAAGGGCTGTCTTAAAACGCCTATAAACGTTTGTTGAGCAGGCTCTCGAAAATATTCTAATCCATAAATGATCGGGTGCTTTATTTGGTTTGGTTGGGTGAAAGTTCCAAATATTCTATCCCAAAGTGTGAAGATCATTCCATAATTGCTGTTAGTGTATTTTTTGTAAGAGGAGTGGTGAATTCTGTGAATTTCTGGTGTTACTAGTATGTAACCTAAATAACTATCTAGCTTGGCGTTTATTTTGATATTGCTGTGGTGCCACATTTGAATAATTGAAGAGACTCCGCCAAAAATAGCCAAGATGCTAAAGTCGACTTTTATAAGCCAAACGAAGGTCGACATCAAAGACCAAGTTAATATTAACTCAAAGGGGTGGTGCCTAAAATTTGTCGATATATCAATATTTAAGTCGGAATGATGAACACAATGGCATCGCCATAATAGATGATAATAATGCAGTGCTCTGTGTAAAAAATAGTAAAATAGGTCCAATAATATAAACAGGCTTAGACAGAAAAATAACTCCTTGTTGACTAATAAGGGGGGGAGTATCATGTTACCGGTATTATCTGGATAATTTATATAAGTTACAAAGTTAAGCGAAACTGTTATCGCGAAAGAGATGAGTAACAAGGAGAAATTTATTACCCATCTTTGCTGGATAGTTTCTAAAGGTTTATCAGGAGATATATGTTCCCACAATATGAATACTGCAAGGAATAGCCAAATTATATCTGTACCTTCTAACACTTCGTTAGTTACTTCTTACGCTTCTTGATAATAAACGCAACGGCACCAGCTATTGCGAATAATGCAATAGCACTAGGTTCAGGAACCTCTTGAGGCAGACCAGCAAATGCCATACTTGTATTGGCGAAATAAAAAGAAACTAGAGTGATTAATTGAATTTTTACGTTTTTAATTTGCATAATATTCCTTAAGTATTCTAGAAGTACAAAGAAATGCATAGTTAATACCATAGTTACAAGTGCTTATATTTTAGTCGTTTTTAAACACTGTAGACGCACGTTATTTTTTATTTGTAAAAATAGCTGACAGCAAAAACATATCATTATGTTCATTGGAACCTTAGCTGGTAAAAACTAATTGACTAAAACAATGAGTAGCATAATAAATAATAGTGCCGATACGCCTTGCCAAAACTGCACCGGATTACGCTGCATAATAGGTTGGCTTTTATAGTCTTCAATGGCAGATAAATTGGGCTTATTTAAATCGGCATTAAATTCAGATAATGCTTGGTAACGAAGGGTAGGCTCTGCTTTAGTGGATTTTTCTAAGGCTAAGTCTAACCAAAGAGGTAAGTCATTACGAAACTGTTTAATACTACGATACTGCCACTGAGCATAATCGTTAAAAGAAACTTCAGCTCTTCGCATTGGTTTATAGGGTAATTCACCACATAACATTTCATAGGCAATAACACCTAAAGAAAATAAGTCGCTTTGATGATCTGCTTTGAGGCTCAAAAGTGTTTCAGGTGCAATATAGTTAATTGTCCCCTGTGGTACGGTTTCGCTAAGTGTATCGTTGTTTTCGGCTAGCGAAGCAATTAATACCGTGCCGTAATCAATCAGCTTAATTTGCCCATTATTGTCAATCATTATGTTGTCAGGCTTTAAATCTCGATGCACTAAATCTAAGCGCTGAAAAGCACGTAAAGCATGGGTTATTTGTTGAATTATATTTCTAACTTGAGCAATGCTAGGTCGCGGGTTGTCGTGCATCCACTGTGATAACGATTGGCCATCAATATACTCACACACATGATAAAGAAAAGGGCTGTTAGCATTCGCCGTTTTAATTTTCATAATGTGCAGATGGTTGATTCGCTCCCCGAGCCAGGCTTCACGCATGAAACCCTGTAAATACAAAGGGTCATCCGAGAAATTCTCTGATGGTACTTTAAGTACCGATAATTTTTTATCCGTTTTATTGTTAGCCGTGCTCGCCTCGACACTTTCTACTAAATAGAGATGTGAGCGTGTGCTGGCGTGAATAATCTTACAGACTTTATAGCCATCTAATTTCATGCCTATTGATAATGCTGGTGGTATCGTTTTACTAAATAAATCTCGTTCAATTTCTATAAGTTCACGATTAGGCGTGCTCTTAATGTAAACCAGTAAACAACTCACATTATCGTCACTACCATGCTCAATGGCTAATTGGGTTAATTCTTGACTAAGTTGTTCTAATTCAAGGTTAGTAGGAGGCCTATTATCTTGTTTATTCAGTTTTAATAATTCTGTAGAAATTTGCTTATCAGTCAAATATTCATGCACACCATCACAGGTTAACAAATAAATGTCGCCAGCTTGAATATCAACTTGATGAACATCTACTTTTAAGCGGCTGTCAGCGCCAAGTGCTCGAGTGAGTACCGTATTACCATGGCTTTGTTTCCGGTTATGATCATGGGTGATAGCACTTATTTTATTTTGTCGAAATAAGCTAATACGGGTATCACCAACATGAAAAATATAACCGGTACTGGATTTTACAATAAGCGCGGAAAACGTGGTTAACCACTCGGCACTTTGCTTATTCATACCATCGCTTTGTGAATACAACCATTGGTTTAAACTGGTCAATACTTTGGCCGCTGACTTTTGTGTTGACCAAGTCTCAGGCGTTGCGTAGTAGTCATTGATAAACTGAGTAACACTGAGCTGTGCCGCTTCGGCAGCTTTACTAGCGCTAGAAACACCATCAGCAATTGTCGCGGTAACTCCCTTACTGATAATGTCATTTTCTTTCGGTATAAGTGCGGTGAATGCATCTTGATTTTGAGCTTTTTTACCAGCACAACTGTAACCACCAAAACTAATGGTAAGCTTGTTGTTATTAAGCGTAGGCGAATTTAAAATCTTACCCTTCGATGGCTTAGCTGACATGAATTAACTCAACCGTACCATCTTCATTGATCTCTGTCATTGCACCTTTGGGCTCATCCATTAATAGCAATACACTAAAGCCTAACACAGCAGTAGCGGCAATCACCAGAAAGAAGGTTTGATAGCTTACTAATGACAATACTGTTAAATATACCACCGCACCTACATTACCATAAGCTCCAGTCATACCGGCGATTTGTCCAGTTAAACGGCGTTTAATAAGTGGAACGGCTGCAAATACTGCGCCTTCACCAGCTTGAACGAAAAACGAACATGCCATTGCTGTAATTACCGCTAATACTAAAGGCCAAGAACTATCGATTGTCGACATAGTGAAATAACCCAGCGCCAACCCAGCGGTCAAGATAAGTAATGTTTTTTTACGGCCAAACTTATCACTTAACCAGCCGCCACCTGGGCGAGACATTAAATTCATAAAGGCATAAAGAGACGCTAATAACCCGGCGTAAACCATGTCTAAACTAAATACATCAGCAAAAAATAATGGCAACATTGAAATAACAGCAAGTTCAGAGCCAAATGTCGCGAAGTACAAAATGTTCAATACCGCAACTTGTTTGAATTTATATTGATGCTCAGTAGGTACAGGCGTAGTGAAAATGTTTTTGTTCACTTTGAAAGTTTGCGCAACTTCAATAATAAATAAAACCACTAAAGAAAAATAAGCAATTAACGCTATATTATTGTCAAATAAACTTACGCCGTTCGGTGATAATTTCCATGTTAATAATGCCAAAGCACCATACATAGGCAGCTTCATAATTAATAATAAATAGAAATCGCTTACGCTGGTGACTTCCATTGCCCCTGTTTGCTTAGGTTTGAAGTATGTTGATCCCTTTGGCGTATCGTCAATATTAAAATACCATATAAAACTAAAAATAAGACTAAATAACCCAGTTAGTGCAATGGCATACCGCCAACCATTTTCGCCACCAAAAATAAGCGCAATTGCAGGTAAAGACATCGCAGCGGCAGCTGAACCGAAATTACCCCAGCCACCATAAATACCTTCAGCGGTACCTAATTCGTTAGCTGGAAACCATTCACTGACTAAGCGAATGCCAATCACAAAACCAGCGCCAATAAAGCCTAGTAAAAAACGAGCAAGGGCGGCTTGCTCAAAGTTATCAGCCATGGCAAACATAAAGCAGGGGATACTACATACAGCTAGTAACGCTGAAAAGGTTAGGCGTGGTCCATATTTGTCGGTAACCATACCTATGATCACCCGAGCAGGAATCGTGAGCGCAACATTAAGTATTAGTAAGGTTTTAATTTCACTTGCCGACAAACCTAAGCTATCTCCGATTACAGCAAGTAGTGGCGCATGGTTAAACCAAACCATGAAAGTGATGAAAAACGCCATCCAACTTAAGTGTAATATTTTCATTTTTCCTGTAAACGACAACAGTTTAATGCCCATTGGTGTACTTGTTACGCTCATAACCATAAGCTCCATAAAGTTAAAATATTTTAATTAACTGAAGTAGAGCAAACAAAGTGCCAGTGAATAAAATTATTTAAATTGTTATTTATTAATGGTTTATAGTTTTTGTGGTTTTATAAAGTGCCTAGTTGTGCACTAAAGTTACGGTAATGCACTGTTAAAGTGCACAGAGGTATTTCATGATTAAAATATTATTTTCCAGATATTTACAGATAACGTATGATAGCCAGTTATAAAATCTTGAAATTTAGGTTTTTGCTCCTAAATAGAACTAAGTATCTATTTTTAAGTAGGCAGGGGGTTATAGTTCCAAACTAAACCTAAGTACCTACATCCATGTAGGCATTTTAGAGATGGGCATTTTAATTATTAATAGGCAGTTTTATGCTTGATATAAAGCAGTTTGAGCAACTTAAGAAAACGAGCGCAAAATCATTTAACGATCAAAAAGCTTTGATCAAAAAAGTGATGGCTGGGCGACAAATGAAATGTAATACCTGCGGGACTATCATTAAGTTAGTCGTGCCCGAAGATAAAGGTACTCCAGGGGTTTATTGCGATAAAGGCTGTACCGATATATCTTTAGACTTTATTTAACCACTAGCTATCTAACTTGGCACAAGCGCAGCAAATTGCTTTTAGTTCAGTGATTATTGGCGAGTTCTCTTTGTTATGTTTAAACGCTAAACCAATCTCTTTAACTAATGTATTGTTTGCTATTGGTATTATCGACAATTCTTCAGCTTCTAATATTTCTGGCCAGTCAGGCAATAATGCTGCGCCAATGCCAGCACCCACCAATTGCCACGCATATTCTATGGTTTTTATATTAGCGCGCGCTTGAAACCTTACTGATTCATCAGCCATAAGTACTTTTAATTTATCGAGTGCGTCGCATGGTGAACGGTTGATAAAAGGCATACCTTCAAGTTCAGTAATGTTAATAGATGACTGCTGAGCAACAGCCCAACTTTTCGGTACGCCAAGCTGATAATTGTCTTGCCAAATAGGGATGAAACGTTCATTGCTCAGCACTGAATGGGCGACTACCACTCGTGCGTCGCATGGCTCCTCAGGGTCAACTAGTGTTAATTCTACATTCGCTATCTTTTCAGTAATGCTCTTTAACAAAGAACACATTCTTTGTGCACCTAAAGAACGCATTATCCCTAACCTTAAAATTACTGGTGTAGGTGCTCCTGAAAAAAGGTGGTTAATAGACTTAGCGTTATCTGCAATTTCTTTCGCTTTTGGGTACAACTTATCGGCAGCATTTGTAGGTAGTACACCGCGAGCATGACGAACAAAAAAAATAACATCTAAATCTGACTCAAGTTGTTTAATCGCGGTTGTTATTGAAGGCTGAGAAACAAAACAAGCACGGGCTGCTGCACTAATACTGCCTAGCTCATACACTGACTGAAAATATTTTAGTGAACGAAGTTCCATGTGTTTCCCAATAGCTTTATTAAGCTAGTTTTATCAAAAAGTAGAGGGCTATTATGCTTGGTATATGAGTTACGAATGTTAACTTAAATCAAATATAGTCTATACCTATACCTTTCATAAAGAAATTATATTTTTCAACTCTGAATCCAAGCAGTAAAGTCATTTATATAAATCATTAACGTCACCTGAAGGCATTTCAGGCTGTTACGTTAATACGACAAGTTAAAATAAAAAGAAGGTAACGATGATAAATAAATTTAGCACCACAGCTGCAGATGCTGTCGCTGATATTTTTGATGGAGCTACTGTGATGATCGGCGGCTTTGGTGAGGCAGGCAGCCCTATTGAGTTGATCCATGCACTGATTGATCATGGTGCTAAAAATCTCACCGTTATAAATAATAATACTGGTAGTGGTCATGTTGGTTTGGCGGCATTAATTGAAAATGGCCAGGTTGGAAAAATGATTTGTTCATTTCCTCGTACTGCCAATTCTACGGTATTTCCTGACTTATATCGTGCAGGTAAAATTGAGCTAGAGCTTGTACCTCAAGGAACACTTGCCGAGCGTATTCGAGCAGGTGGTGCTGGAATTCCTGCATTTTTTACTGCGACTTCAGTAGGTACCCCTTTGGCTGATGGCAAAGAACACCGCAATTTTGATAATCGTGATTATGTCATGGAACTAAGCTTAACCGCTGACTTTGCCTTGATTAAAGCGAAAGAGGCTGATCGTTATGGCAACTTAACCTATAACAAAACCGCGCGGAATTTTGCACCCATTATGGCAATGGCGGCAAAGACCACCATAGTGCAAACGAGTTTTTGCGTGGAAGCTGGTGATATTGCCCCTGAAACTGTTGCAACACCAGGCATTTTTGTTGACCGCATTATTCATATAGAAAATCCATTACAAGAATCTAGCTTGAATGCACAAGGGAGAACTTACCCATGAGCTTAGAAAAAAACACTACGGCAGTTGGTTGGACAAGAGATCAAATGGCAGAGCGGGCAGCGCTTGATATTCCTGACGGTTCATACGTTAACTTAGGTATTGGCATTCCTGAAAAAGTAGCTCGATATGTACCACAAGGGCGTGAATTTATTTATCACACCGAAAATGGCTTATTGGGTATGGGACCGACACCTGAAAAGGGTGAAGAAGATGCAGACTTAATTAATGCCGGTAAAAAGCCCGTAACAGCGATTGCTGGAGCAGCATATTTTCATCATGCTGACAGTTTTTCAATGATCCGCGGGCAGCATATCGATGTTTGTGTTCTAGGTGCAATGCAAGTGGCACAAAATGGCGATTTAGCTAATTGGTCAACTGGCGCGCCAGATGCTATTCCAGCAGTGGGCGGAGCGATGGATTTGGTTGCAGGCGTAAAAACCATTTTTGTTATCACTCAGCATACGACTAAAAATGGCATTGCCAAGTTAATTGACCAATGTAGTTACCCGTTAACAGGTCAAGGTGTTGTCAGCCGAATTTATACCGACTTATGTGTTATTAAAGTCACAAGTAAAGGTTTTGAACTGGTTGAATTAGCCCCGAATGTAACGTTAGATTATGTTCAAGAGCGTACTGGTGCAGAGATTTTTGACCTCAGAAATAAAGCGGAGCAATCTTAATGTCATCTACTTCAACAACGTTAACTAAACAAAGTAATAAAAGTGCTGAGCTCTTTAAGCGCGCACAAAAGGTATTACCTGGCGGGGTTAGTCGTAATACAATTTTTAAATTACCACACCCTGACTATGTAGCAAAAGGGGAAGGCTGTTATGTTACCGATATTGACGGCGTTACTCGCATAGATTTTGCGAATAATATGGCGTCACTGATACATGGTCATGCTAACCCAAACATTAACCAAGCAATTATTGATCAAGTTCAAAAAGGTACTGCTTTTACTATGGCAACCGAAATTGAAATTGAGTATGCCGAATTGTTATGTGCACGTGTTCCGGGCTTTGAAAAAATTCGTTTTGTAAATTCTGGCACCGAAGCGGTAATGGCAATGATCAAGGCTGCTCGTGCGTTTACCGGTAAAGAAAAAATAGCAAAAGTTGAAGGTGCCTATCATGGCGCTTATGATTACGCTGAAGTTAGCCAAACAGCCGCGCCTAAAAATTGGGGAGATGAAAACCAACCGACAAGCGTTCCTGTGGCAAATGGCACACCCGAGGGGGCTTTAGATGATGTTATTATTATTCCTTACAACAATATAGAGAAAGCCTTAGCTATTTTAAATCAGCATAAAGATGAATTAGCTGGAGTACTGATTGACCCAGTTTCTCATCGTGTAGGAATGGTACCCGCTAATGACGATTTTGTTGAAGCATTATATCAGTGGACGCGAGAAAACGACGCATTACTGATGTTCGATGAAGTAATAACATTCCGTGTTAACTATGCTGGTGCTCAGCAAAACTATAGTGTTTCTCCAGACTTAACAGCCATAGGAAAAATGATTGGCGGTGGTTTTCCTGTGGGGGCATTTGCCGGTAGAAGTGATGTGATGCAAGTACTTGACCCAACCCAGCCAAAAGTTTTATTACCACATTCAGGCACGTTTTCTGCAAACCCTGTCACCATGACCGCAGGACTTACCGCCATGCGTTTGTTCGATCAAACAGCGGTGGATTATATCAATGCTTTAGGCGACTTAGCCCGTAAAGAAATTACCCATAGCATTGAAAAAATTGGCATTAAAGCATGTGTTACTGGAGCTGGTTCGATGTTTCGCATTCATTTAAAGGAGCAAGCACCGAACAATTATCGTCAATCATATGCTAATGAAGATGAAGCGAAAGGCTTGAAGCTATTGTTAGAGCATTTGTTTGAACAAGGGCTAATGATGATCAATACTTGCTCAGCTATGTTATCAACGGCGATGACCGAAAAAGAAATTATGATTTTAGTAGAAAAGTTAAGCTCGGGATTTGAAAGAGTCATTGAGCAATATCCCTCACTAAAAAACTAAAATTAGGCTAAAACTAAGTAAAAAGAGAAAAATGAATGAGTGACTTTTCAACTGAAAAAAAAAGCACGCAACAAAATGAAAGTAATGAGATGAATGAAGTCTTTATTTGTGATGCAATTAGAACACCTGTTGGTCGATACGGCGGCTCATTAGCGACGATTCGTGCTGACGATTTAGCCGCATTACCTTTAAAGGCATTAATGGACCGAAATCCAGAATTAGACTTTAGCCAAGTTGATGATGTCATCTTAGGTTGTGCTAACCAAGCTGGTGAAGACAATCGAAACATTGCGCGTATGGCAACTTTATTAGCTGGTTTACCCTATCAAGTGCCTGCCACAACATTGAACCGTTTATGTGGCTCAGGCTTGAACGCTGTGGGTATTGCCATGCAAGCGATTAAGTCAGGTGAAGCTGAAATGATTATAGCAGGTGGCGCAGAAAGTATGACTCGTGCACCTTTTGTTATGGGCAAAGCCGAAAATAATTTTTCCCGCAATCAAGAAATGTTTGATACCACTATGGGCTGGCGTTTCGTTAATAAAGCGTTAGATAGTGCTTATGGTACTGAAACCATGCCACAAACCGCTGAAAACCTTGCTGAAGAATTTAATATTAGTCGTGAAGATCAAGACAAATTTGCCTTTGCCAGTCAGCAAAAAGCAGCTAATGCACAACAAGCCGGTTTCTTCGATGATGAAATATTGCCAGTTAGTATTGCTCAGCGTAAAAAAGCCCCGATTATTTTTGCGAAAGATGAACACCTAAGGCTGACAAGCTTAGAAAAAATGTCGACGTTAAAACCTTTTGTTCATAGCAAAGGCTGCATAACTGCAGGTAATGCATCGGGTATTAATGACGGCGCGGCGGCAATTTTACTTGCTTCAAATAAATCAGTTGAGAAAAACAACTTAACTCCCATTGCTAAGGTGTTAGGTATGGCTGTTGCGGGAGTACCGCCACGCATTATGGGCATTGGCCCTGTTCCCGCTACGCAAAAGTTATTAAAGCGGTTAAATTTATCATTAGATGATATTGATATTATCGAACTTAACGAAGCGTTTGCGGCACAAGCATTAGCCTGTATACGTGAACTAGGTTTGCAAGATGACGACCCACGTATTAATCCTCAAGGTGGCGCTATTGCATTAGGGCATCCGCTTGGAATGAGTGGTGCACGTTTAATCACCTCAGCAGCGCGCCAATTGCAACGAACAAATAAGCGTTATGCTTTGTGTACTATGTGTATTGGTGTCGGGCAGGGAATTGCTTTGATTATTGAAAGAGTTTAGATTGCTTGATTAGTTGATAAAATATAAAGCTATGATTTATATTTTATCAAATTGTTGATTTTCTGGTGTTAAATTAGTTATTGTTGTGTTTCGCTTAACCTATATGGGGTAATCTTGTTTTCTTATATAAGTTAAGTGGATATAAAATTTAGATGATGATTTTTATACGTTTTATCAATAAACTTATCTAAATATTATTAATTGGAATCAAAGATAATGACGAAAATGCAGCAAAATTTATTTCTAGTTTTTGCGAGTTTATTTATTTTTTCCACTCTTTTACCGCCGTTTCCATTTAGCTGGGCATTGAAGCTTTTACCTATCGTGATTTTACTCCATTTTACTTGGCAGCAATTGCTTTTAACTCGAGAAAATGCTCATAAGATATTTTTACTTGGTTTAGTGTTCTCCGCTTTTGGAGACTTCTTTTTAGATTACGATCGGGTTAATTGGTTTATTTTTGGCTTAGGGTCCTTCTTAGTTGCTCATCTATTTTATATCTTTAGCTTAATGCCTATTGCTCTAAAACGCGTACCAATAATACTCATATATTGCTTATATGGTATTGGAATGTTTTCATTCATTTATGGTGGTTTGGCTGAGCTATTTATACCAGTATTGGTATATATGACGGTACTGCTGTTGATGGGAATAACAACACTTATATCGAAAAAATCGAATGCTTGGTTAATTATTGGTGGGATAAGTTTTATTATCTCTGATTCATTAATTGGGCTAAACCAATTTTATCAAGAAATACCTAATGCAAGTTTTTGGATAATGACCTGCTATTATTTTTCTCAATTTTCTTTAGTGAAAGGAATGTTTGAGCAAAAACAAAACTTGGCGTAGTTGTTAATTAACTATCGCCTAGTTTTTCCATAATAAAGTCTATGAAACATCTTAGCTTTGCAGGCATATTCTTTTTACTTGGATAAACCAAATACACGCCAATATTAATTGGCATTAAATCTTCAAACAACGGGATCAATTTACCTGATGCTACTTCTTCTCGTAAATTAAAAAGCGGCATTCGTATAATGCCTTGACCCGCTAGGCAAAGTGAAATCATCATTTCAGAGTTATTACATGATACATGACTCTGTACATAGGTTTGAGTTTTGTGTCCGTTCTTAGTGGTATAGTGCCAAGTTTCAGGTGTTTTTAAATTTCGGTAGCTGATCATTTGATGACCAACTAGATCCTCAGGGTGCTTAGGCGTGCCATGCTTTTGTAAATACTCTGGAGAAGCGAGTGTCAGGCTAGTAGAGTTCATAAAACGGCGGCTGATCAAACTAGAGTCTTCAAGTTGAACCGCGGCTCTAATAACGATATCAAAGCCATCAGCAACTAAATCGACTTTATGATCGTTTAAGTCAATGTCTAAAGTGACCTTTGGATACTTCGCAAGAAACTCAGCCAATATAGGGCGAATACGTGAAACGCCTATGCCAACAGGGCAGCTCAATTTTAAGCGACCTTGAGGTATTTGTTGACGTCCTGAAATACTACTTTCAACTTGCAAAGCATCTTCAATTATCTGCTGGCACTGTTGATAATAAACCTCACCTTCAGAAGTTAAACTCAGTGTTCTAGTCGTGCGATGTAATAAACGCACACCTAAACGAGCTTCTAATTTACTAACCTCTTTACTCATGTAAGAAGTTGAGTGGTTCATTCTTTCGGCTGCATTAACAAAGCTTTTGCTTTGCACTACTTGTACAAAAATAGCGATACCATCAAGCAAGTTACTTTTACTTTGTATTGACGATAATGTCTTATTGGCTGTCATATGGAAATAATATGTTTGTATTTAGGTTATTAATCTTTTATAGGAAACAAACTACACTAGTTTCATTACAATATCTAGATACTCATTACACTAGGTATTTTGTCACAAAATTGGAGTTCATATGAAAATTATCGCTTTTGCAGCCACCAGTAGCCGTAAATCAATCAACAAACAGTTAGTAAGTCATGCCGCAAGTTTAGTGGAAAATGCACAAGTTGAAGTGCTTGATATTAATGACTACGAAATGCCATTATTTAGTGAAGATAGAGAAGCTGAGTTAGGAAAACCTCAATTAGCTCAAGATTTTATTGATAAAATAGCCAGTGCTGATGCTTTAGTTATTAGCTTTGCTGAACACAATGGTTCATATACAGCTGCTTTTAAAAACTTATTTGATTGGAGTTCTCGTACCCTACAAAAAGTTTATCAACATAAGCCGCTAATATTACTTTCAACTTCGCCAGGCCCAGGAGGCGCGGCAACAGTTTTAGCTGCTGCCGTAAATTCAGCGCCATTTTTTGATGGTAATGTTAAAGCTCACTTATCTGTTCCAAGCTTTTATGACAATTTTGATAGCGAACAAGGACAATTAACAAACGCTGAATATGCAGATAAATTGTCTTCAGCAATGGCTATGTTGAGCAAGTAACTTAGCGAGAATGGAAAACTGCTCTTGATTAGGAATGCCAAAACGTAGAGCATTTTTTTCATCACATAAACGCACGTAAAGCCCTTGACGACAGAATGATTGAAAAAGCTCTGTCGCTTGAGGATGAATTAATGTTTTAAATAATCCGCAACCACTAATGCTCACATTTATTTTAGCATCTTTATGTAATGGCTTTAGAAACGTTGCTGTTAATAACTCTTCGAGTTGGCTTGATAATGCAATAAGCCTCTGTTGTTGTGTCGATTGCCATTGTTGATTATTTAATGCTTCTTCGGTAATGAACTGTGCGGGGCCGTTTACTTCCCATGGTGAAGACATTTGTGCTAATTTTTCTAACCAATATTTATTTGCACTTAAAAAACCAATACGAATACCAGCTAAACCAAAAAACTTACCGACAGAGCGCAGCACAAAAAGGTGCTTATTCTCCGTTAAATGAATAATAGACTGGCTGGGCTTTATAACATCCATAAAAGCTTCATCAACCACTAACCAACCCGATAATGTCTCTATTCTTTTGAGTAACCTTGTTAATGTGATTTGTTGATGTAATTCACCGGTCGGGTTATTTGGATTGATAACAACAACAATAGCGTGCGGAGTTAATTCTTCACAAGAGGGAAATTGCTGGTATTGCTTAATATTAAAACCAGCATCACGCCATGATCTCTCATGTTCTTTATAACCTACTTCAGGTAACCAGACATCAACTGAAGCAATATTTTCTTGCACAGAGTGTTTAAATAAATTTGGTAAACGCGCGATTATTGCTTGGCTACCGCTGGTTGCGGCTATATTTTTAGTCCCATAATAACGACAAGCCGCAGTGATTAAGCTTTTGCTTGGTTGCGGTAATTGTTGCCAAATAACCGGCGGTATTTCAGGAATAGGGTAACTCGTTGGACTTATTCCGGTAGAAAGATCTAGCCATTGTTCAGCAGGTATCTGATAAAGTTCAGCCATTTGGTTGAGTTGTCCGCCATGAACAAGCTGAGCTGGAGCTTTGTTAGTTAGAGTCGTCATTACAAGCTCCCAACAGAAAAAATATTGAGCACGCTATAGCTAAAGCAAAGCGTAATAAAAATAATTACAGCTTTATTCACCAAACTTACACTGCGAAAAATATCTTCCTTAACTACTGACTTACCACAACCCAATACGGGGGAAATGACTTCTTTACCATGATAAATAGCCGTTCCGCCAAGAGTAAAGTTTAAAACGCTAGCACCAGTTGCCATTACCCAGCCGCCATTCAAACTTTTATAATGCTGACTTTGCTGATAACCATTGTTTAGTGCCTTACTCATTTTAGCTAACGAAAAGTGTGCTTGGCAGGCATACAACAGCGCGCTAATTTTAGCACTTGGCCAACCGAGTAAATCATCCATGCGCGCCGCGCACCAGCCAAAGTGAAGAAAACGCTGGTTTTTATAACCCCACATAGCATCTAAGGTATTGGCTAACCTATGTAAAATAACCAAAGGGGCACCACCAATAATAAACCAAAAGAAACTGGCTATGGCGGCGTCATGACCATTTTCGAGCACTGACTCAACCGTTGCTCTTGATATCTCTTGTTCAGATAAATCGTTGGTTTTTCGGCTAACTAAATAACCACAAAAGTGACGAGCGGTGGTTAAATCATTTTTTTCTAGTGGTTTAAGTATTTGCATGGCATGAAGTTTGAGACTTTTTAAACCGACAGAGAAATAAAGCGTAACCGCGTCTAAACACCAAAATACTAAAGAATTTTGATGAAAATAATAATATATAACAGGAAGTGGGATACATAATAGACACCAAGAAAAACTGCCTAATAATCTTAGTTTCCATTTGTTGTTGCTTGCATTCGTTGCAGGTTTTACGTTCGCAATAACTTCAAGTTTATTAGTTAAAAAACCAAAACCCACCAAAGGATGAAACCGTTTAACTTCGCCAAAGAACCAATCTAAAATATAGGCGAAAATCATAATTGCTGAAGTGATCATTCGGAAAATGCCACCGAAGAAGGTTGGGTAATATCAATAACTGTAACTAAGGTAAAAGTTTGGTTTTCAGTATTATAATTTACCTGGAAAATACAACCGTTATCAAAGGATTTTTTCTCGGTGTTTAATGCGTGATTATTTGAAAAGTTACTAACAAATTTTGATAAAAAACAGCGCAAGATATCACCATGGCTAACCACTAAAACATGCTTGTGAATTTGTTCAATTAACTTTGGGGTTGCTTTGTATTCGTTAGCTATATCGATTAAACATTGCTGAAAGCGCGTGGCGCATGCAATACCTGATTCGCCTGATGGTGGAGCGGTATTGTTTACTTGATGAAAAATGTTTTGGTAATTAGCATCGAGTTTTACCTCTTTAATAAACTTTCCTTGCCAAGAGCCAAAATTTCTTTCAATTAATTGCTCATTTAACAAAAATGAGCATTGCAATAAGTCTTGGCAAATAGACGCTGTTTTTTTCGCTCTAGTTAATGTTGAGCTAACAATGCTATTAATATTGTTTTGACTTAATTGCTCAGCCATTAGATGGGCTTGTTGATAGCCTTTTTCAGTTAAAGGGCTATCAAGTTGTCCTTGAAACTTACCTATTTTATTCCACTGAGTTTCGCCGTGGCGCGTAAGAAAAAAACTTATAACAGTCATCTATGCTAAAAATTACTTGTATATTAAAAAAATTGCTCAAGATTTTAGCATAGCTTGATAGGAGATTAAGAGGCTTTATGGATTATTATTTTAAGCTAGCCAACTGATTTATTGACTAAAAGAAGCTAGTTCTAAAGTAACCTGTTCAATACCATTCTTTTTGATACGTTTAGCTATTTCAGCTTGTTTACTGCTAACCAATGAAATACCTTCAACAATCATATCGTAAGCTTTCCATTCTTTCGTTTTTTTATTCTGACGCATTTGGAATGTAATAGTGATATCAGGAGCGTTATCATCAGAAATAATAGTATCTACACCGACAATTCTTGCACCTTTAGTTGGACGATTTGGTTCGAATGATACTTGCTGATTTTTATACTGCTTTAACGCCGTGGCATAAGTTCTAACTAAATAACTACGCATAGAAACGACGAATTTTTCACGTTGTACTTTCGTCATTTTATTTAAATTTTTACCAAGTATTTTAAAAGCGGCATATTTATAATCGATTGATGGCATTAACTCTTCTTCAACAATATCACGCATCAATTCAGGAAATTTTTTCAAAGCTTCTTGGTCGTTAGCAATCCGAGAGAATAATCGTTCACCTGTTTCAGCTATTACAGAATAAGGCGAGGTTGCGGCATTAGTTGCTGCATTAGAAAAGTTTGTAAATAGTGAAGATAATAATAGCGTGAAAAGTATAAAAAGGTGTTTCATTTTCCTGTCCATTTTAAAAACGTGATGAGACTGTATATTCAATCTCTGCAATAGAGTGAATTATACTTACCGACCAAGCGGTATGTAAATGATTAAATCGTCTTGTTAATAAATATTTACAATATTAAATGTTAGTGACTTAATAAACTGTTGAAACTATATGAAGGGGACTAACTAATACGTAGCTGACGAATATAAGAACATAGTTCTTTAATTACTTTTTCAAAAAGATCTTTGTTTTTAGAACTTTTACTTAAACTTGAAGAGCCATGAAATGTAGCAACAATAAAATAAGCAACTTGGCTAACGTCTATATCATTACGAAGCTGGCTAGCGACTCGTTGTAAGTTTAAGGAAATAAGCTGATTAAGCTGCTGCTGCATATTTAATATACGTAAACGAAAGCCTTCATCAATAGCCGACATCTCTTGGCAAAGGTTATTTAAAGGACAACCACAAACAATATCGTCACAACTACCTTCTTTATACATTGCGGTAAAAAATTCGCACAAACCCTCAATAGGATCTTCAACTTCTACTGCGGGTTGCCACAACTCCAAAAACATTGGGGTGTATACCTCTTCAAAAACAGCATAACCCAATTCCATTTTATTCTTAAAGTGATGATATAAAGCGCCTTTAGAAACTTCACAGCGCGTTAAAATACAAGATAAACTCGTTGCGATGAAACCGTTTTTATGAATTTCATCGGCACTTATTTCTAATATTGTTTGTCGAGTCGACTCTGCATCTCTCATTAAAGCTACTTTATTTACTGCATGAAGAAACTCTATTCTAACCGACCGAGTGGTAGGTTGTAAATGAGGTGATTAAACCAATAAAAATCATATGATCATTCCAATATAGAGTTAGAACGCTTCTAATGAAACAGGGTGGATAATTGAACCGTATTTTTCGTTGCTGTGAAACGACTCTGCTTAGGGGGACTTTATTCGTCGAGTTCTTTTCACAAAACAGCCACTCTCTGTTAAATAAGTTAACCCTGTTTATCTAGCTTCATTTTATTGCCTTAACTCTCAGTAAAATCATCTAAATTTGCACTAAAAACTGTCATGCTTTTTTACACTGTTTTAGCCCTACAAATATCATGAATTCTTAGATTATTGAAACTCAATCTATTATACGTTTTGGTGTGATTATTGCTAAGGGTCGCAATGTAGATACCTTCTACTATTATTAATCTCCGCTTCATTTATTATGGAATGGATTAAACAGGAAAATACATGAAATTTAAATTTTTAAATGCTGCTTTAGCTGGATTCATATTGTCCGTCAGCAGTTTGGCTAATGTTGCAAATGCGGGGGTTATTCAATATAGAATAGACTCTTCTGGTAATGTAAGTCAGATCGATCAAAATAGAACATTTTACAATGCTTTCTCCAACAATAGAGCAAATGGCTATTGGGACTTAAATGGTAGTGCAAATACAATCAGCGTAAACGGTAGCTCTAATACAGAACTGAACACTTCATTATTTTCTGTTGCTGATATTACAGATATGCTTTACACATATAATGATACAGCTTATGTGAAAGCAGTTGATTCTTTATATAGAATAGATTCTTCTGGTAATGTGAGCCAGGTCGATCAGAACATATTATTTTACAATGCTTTCTCTAACAATATGGCAAATGGCTATTGGATATTAAACGGTAGTGCAAATACAATCAGCGTAAATGGTAGTTCCAATACAGTACTGAACACTTCATTGTTTTCAGTTGCTGATATTACAGATATGCTTTACACATATAATGATACAGCTTATGTGAAAGCAGTTGATTCTTTATTTAGAATAGACTCTTCTGGTAATGTTAATCAGATCGATCAGAACATATCATTTTACAATGCTTTCTCCAACAATAGAGCAAATGGCTATTGGATATTAAACGGTAATACAAATACAATCAGCGTAAATGGTAGTTCTAATACTGTACTAAACACCTCATTATTCTCTATTTCTGATATAACTGATATGAGCTATACATATAATGATACCGCTTATGTGACAGTTGATGTTCCTGAGCCATCCACTTTTTTTATCTTTGCGTTAGGTGTAATGGGGTTAGTCTCATATCGATTCAAGAAACAAGCTTAACCTAGTTTCACAGTCTAAATATTTTCAATAATATTATATGCATCTGGCAGTTTGGCGGGTGCATTTTTATATCTATCGATTTCAGCGGGGACAAAGTTTAGAAAAACTCCCATAATTTATCTTTGTTAAGGAAATCATATGCTCAGATTTAGCTTAAAGAGGTCAAAAATAATGCTAGCTATGTTGTAAAAATATTCCAGCTATAAATATCTACTCTTAACAGACAGCTGTCGTTAAGAAGATCCATTAGGTCACACCAATTAACTGCAAAAAATGATTAATATAATTTGTTAAAGGCTAAATTTTAATAGTTGGTTACTTACTTCTATTGTTAACTTCATACATTATATTTAACCACCTTAGATCTTCAGGGCCAAGGCATGCTTTCTCGTGTAAAGAAGGTGTTTCATAAGCTTCTTTGTATACATGACATATGGCAATTTCTGTGAACTCACGCCATCTTTCTCCATCTAACTCAGGAATACTTCCATCGGCCAAATTAGGACCAGTTAAAGGGTCATGTTGAAATTCTGTTGTACGAAGTGTTAGCTCTAATTCTTGTAATATTGGGTTAATCACCTGAAGAGTATTGGCTCCTTCAAATTCTTTAGCAATATGTTCTTCAGCTTCTTTGAGTGATTTCTCAAGTTGATGCTTAGAAAGCTTTTTTCCAGTAGGGCGAAGCCCATACTTGTTAATAAGACCGCCGACGCTTGGTAACAATGCCTTTGCAGCAATTCCAACCCCCAACAATGGATTTACAATAGCAGCTAAACCGCCAACCAATAACATGCCATAAGTGAGTTTTTTATCTAGGGAGTCAATTTGGTTAGCCAAAGACTCTAAATTACTTGGAGTATTTTCGCTTTTAACTCTAACCATTTCTTCGGCTGATTGACGCATGTAGTCTTTAAGCATTTCTTCCGAGTGCTCATTGGGAAAATGAAATACACGCCTTTTAGCTAGATTATTAATTTCAGGTACCGCATTTGGTAAACATCGCATGGTATGCAGTGCAAACTTATACTCTGAAAGCTCATAAGGGATGACAAAGTAATGTTTTTCGTCATATCGTGTATCATTATATTTGTCTGACTTCTCAGCCGAGACAAATATTGGTAGGCCATTCACTTTTTTTTTAACAATGGAATAACCAGAAGATAATTCTTCCGTTGCTTTGTCTGCAACGGAGCGAACCGAATCTAATCCCTTTTTTAGAAAATTTTTCATAACTCAGCGCCTCCTATTAGTTATCATAATAAATTCAATGCTTTAATTCCATTGAAGAGCATTCGGTAATTTATAGCCGCTAAATTCGAAGTGAATAACTCGCCGATTTTTTGGTAATTTAGCTATATTCGAAGCATGTAATATCAAAGGTCTCATAATTAGCATGTCGCCAGCATTCGCTTCACACTCAACAAATATCGCATTTTTAACTAAGCTATCAATTTCTAATTGCGTTAATACACCGCTAGTATGACTATTAGGGATAACTTTTAAACAACCGTTATCTGCGTTGCTATCATCAAGATGAATACGAAAGGTAACCATATTATTTAAAACTGATTCACTAGGTTGAACGTGATGCGTATTGTCTTTTAGGCTCCAAGGACCCCAACCATCAATGTGAAGTTTTTTATTCACAGAAACTGTTTTATCTTGGTGCCAACTGACTAACCAGTTTTTCTCAGGGTTCTTATCAAAAAAAATGGCTCTGACTAACAGTGGCTCTTCATCTAAAATATCCCTTACTTGAGCTACAATCTTCTCAGAATTAGCAAGTTTGGCAATACAATCAAATTTCTTCTCTGCATTACGAATACCATGAGGAGATTTAAGTTCATTCAACTTTGTTATTTCATCAATAAGTGTTTGAACTATTTCAGGTGAAATAAATTGTTTTACTAATTCAAAACCATGCATCAGTTTATTCATCGGCTGAACCATCATGCTGCTTATTATTTGCTTCGTAGTGTTGTTGCCAGAGTTTATTTCTGAACCGATAATCAGGGTCTACTTTTCTTTTTAATTCAAAAAATTCATTCGCTCTAGGGTAGGCTTTAACAAATTGTTCTGTTGATGCATGGAGTTGATATGGCAAATAATAAGCACCATGCTCTTCAATAACAGCATTAATTATTTCTCGGCTCCAAAGCTTCACTTCTTGTTGTGCCGCCTCACTAGTTTCTTGGCGATAATAGACAACAAACGCAAATACTTCTGTTTTCGCCCAAGCTAATAATGAACCGCTATCAGGCAGTGCATGGCGAATCGAAACGTTGATAATATTGGCCTTATGTTTTTTGAAAATGTCAGCCATTTTAATCGAAAAGCTGTCAAAGCTTTCAACTGGAACAAAATACTCCCTAAGAGCATAAGTCTTTGTTGCTCGATTAGAAGGTTCAAGTTCGTTAACATCATAGCTGGCTTCATAGTTACGCCATTGCACCGCATCAAAGGAATACAGAGTCGGCTCTAAGACATGTTGGCGAATCCATTTACCAAAGTTTGAGTCGGCTACAAACTCTGCCACTTTAGGTTGCCAAGTATATTCTTTGTTTTTGGGGATTAACCTTTGTTCTACGGTTAAGGTTTCTTCAGTATTTAGCCAACTAACGCTACGTATTTCGGTAAAGTTTGGTGGGTAAATATCAGCGTTATGAAAAATGACATTTTGATCATGTCGTATGTTATCCGAGAAATATGTCTTATAGTTTTGCACACTCATCTTCTGGGTATAACGTTTAACTTTTACGTTATCCACCAAGTTTAAGGTAACTTCTGCAATAACAGCTATACCACCATACCCACCAATTGCCCCATAAAACAGTGTTGAATTCTCTGTTGGGGAAGCATTGACTATTTGACCATTCGCTTTGATTAATTTTATAGATTTAACAGATCTTATAATTGGCCCTTCGCCAATATAGCGGCCATGAACGTTTACACTCAAAGAGCCGCCAACCGTGAAATTTGCGTAGGTTTGCATGATTTTGATGGAGAGGTTTTCGGTATCAATAACTTCTTGCAAGTCTCGCCATGTAATACCACTTTGCACTGTTACTTGCTGTTTAGCTGCATCGAATGTTAATATCTTATTAAATGCTCGCATATCTAAATGAATACTATCTGCGTACGCAATTTGTCCGCCTTGACTAAAGCGCCCGCCACCAATTGAAATAGGTCCTGAGCTTGACTTAATTGCTTCAACTATTTCTTTGATGGAGGTTGGCTGAACAACACGAGTAACTTCGATGGGGTTTAGTTGAGTAATATCATTTACAATTGTCGGTTGTTCTTTAATTTTTTTTTGGGGGTCATCAAAGTCGATAAAAATATAGGCGACAAGTAGGCCGAGCAATAGTAAAAAACTAGCAATTATTTTGAAAATAAACTTAATCACAATGTACATTCATTTAATCAATATTCCATTTTTTTAATCGTTAAGTGTCTCAAGTCGAGCTATTACAGTCTTCCAATCGGGAAAATTAGCAGAGCCAAATTGCATAATTTTTCCTTCAAAGCTTTCTTGCCCTCTGCCTGAAATAAGATCATCAATTAAGATATCGCCTTTGAGTAACCCTTTATTTGGACTAATTATTAGCTTCTCCGTAAATTCAATTCCAAAATACTTTTCTATCCACACCCGTTTTTCAGTATATGAAAAAGGATTTCTTGTCGAAGGGGCAGTAAGAACATATGGTTCAAATACTTCTGAATTGATGAGTTTCTTTACACTCTCAATAGCTCCTGTAATAGGAGTTAAGTTGGCATAAAATCCATATTGAGACTGCGGAAAGGCAATGCTTGGAGTCTCTTCAATAGCGTTATTAAAAGCAGTTGTATAATCACAAAGCACATCATCCATGTCGATATAAACTATCATATTTCCTCCCTGCGTTATGTACTCAAATTACGCTCAAAATTAACGATATCAACACCAGCTTTCACTTTGTACTGCTGGGCTAAACGACCACCTGATTTTACTTTTTCATCGATTGTTTCAAACATGTCTGCCGATTCAATACGCCTAATTAAGCTTTTACGTTGAATCGTTTTTCCAATAATGGTTTCAATAACAGACTTAAGCTGACCCACGGTAAAATACTCAGGTAAACAATACACAGGCACCATTGAATAAAGTGCTTTTTGTTGAAGACGCTCTTTGGCTTGTTCAATAATAATCTTGTGATCAAAGGCAATTGATAAATTGTCTATTTTATCAATATCTATCCATTGAACGTCATCAATGGTTTCTATGTGTGACGAAACTTCTTGTGCTGCTATTAAGGCAAAATAAACTAAGGTTACACTGAACCCTCTAGGATCACGGTCAATACCAGAAAAGGCTTGTAGCTGTTCGAGATATTGAGGTGCAACACTTGTTTTTTCTTCCAGTTTTCTTAAAGCTGTTACATCTGTTGTGGTATCTGAATCGACATCGACAAAACCACCAGGAAGACCCCAACTACCGATAAACGGCTCATTTGCTCGCTTAACCATCAGAACTTTTAAAGCATCATCTTTTACGGTAAATAGCACACTATCAACTGTAAATAGGGGATTCTTAAATTCATTAATATCGTAAGTGTTCGTCATCGTGCTCATTCAAAGTAAACTTTATGTCTTAATGACACATTAAATCAATTTCTCTTTTATATCAACAAGAACTGTTCACCAAATTAAATAAGGAATAATATTTGACAACTTAATGTCCTTGAGACATATTTAATATAGTGTCGCTGTGACACATTTGTAAAAGGAGATTATTATGTTTGGTTTTAAATATATAAAAGCAGATCCTTCAACACACCTCATGTTATTCAAAGAAGGAAAAATTAAGTTAGAAGGAGTCGGTGTAAACTTTTTCTATTATGCTCCTAGCTCTTCACTTGTCGCTATACCAAGTAATAGTAAAGAGTTGCCCTTTGTCTTCAGGTTACAAACATCTGATTTTCAAGAGCTAACAGTGCAAGGACAAGTTACTTATCGAATTGAACAACCTCATGAAGCGGCAAAAATGCTGAACTTCACTATTGATACAAAAGGTAAGTACACATCAGAAGATCCTAAGAAAATGGATGAACGTGTTCAGCGTGCTGTTCAAGTGTTATTGCGAAATCATATTGAATCTAAATCACTTAGAGATTCTCTAGTTTGTGCTCGCGAACTAACCATCGATTTGAAAAAAGATCTAGACGGTGCTGAAGCGATAGCTAGCCTTGGCATAGAGATCACTGACGTTGCATTAACATCAATTAAACCCAGCCCTGAAACAGGGAAAGCACTCGAAGCTGAAATTAGAGAAAGCTTATTAAAAGAGGCTGATAATGCAATTTATGCAAGACGCTTATCAAGCATTGAGCAAGAAAAAAGCGTTAAAGAATCTGAATTAGAAACTGAAAAAGCAATACAGAAGAAAGAGCAAGACCTTGAAGAATCACGATTAGAAGCACAGAGATTGAGAAAAATTCAGCAATTTAAAATCAACCAGGAGGATATTACGGCTCAGATTGAAGATGAAAAACAACTCGAAGAATTGGTCTCTATTAATTCAGCTAACGAGAAAGCTCGTGGTGATGCACAAGCTTATAAAATACAAGTGCAAATGCAGGCTTATCAAAATATTGATACTGATAAATTAAGAGTAATGAGCATGAGCGGTATGTCACCAGAGCAACTTATTGCCCAAGCAATAGAAAACTTAACTCAAGGTGATAACCAAATAGGTAATTTGAATATTTCACCTGATCTATTAGCAACGTTGACCAATACCTAAAGGAGCTTGTTATGCTCACAGATAGAAAAATAGTGGTTGTTACAAGAAAGACAAGATTGCAGGAATTAAAGGAAAAATACTGCACCCTTGGGCAGGCTAAGTTTTATCTTGAACATTTAGGTGAGTCATTCAGTGACTATGAAGAAGAAAGTACTCTTTATTCCTACTCTGTTGCCCAATCTATTAGCCTTTTAAAAACAGTTGGTAGGGTTCAACAGCTAGAAAGAAGTGTGCTTTCAACTTATCTGTTTTCTCCAGATGATGTAGTCGTAGTCATTGGTCAAGACGGTTTAGTGGCTAATACGCTTAAGTACCTTAATGGACAACCTGTAGTGGCGGTTAATCCTATTCCATCACTTTATGATGGTCAGCTTTTACCCTTCTTAGAAGTTGAACTTGGTGAAGTTATTTTACAAGTGCTAAACCAGTCTATTAATTCAAAAGCAATTGCCATGGCTGAGGTAAACACCAACATAGGTCAAACATTGTTAGCGGTAAATGACCTATTCATTGGTCCTAAGACACACACTTCTGCCAGGTACATGATGTCTGTTGATAATCATCAGGAAGAGCAAAGCTCAAGTGGCGTTATTATTAGCACAGGCTTAGGCTCTACTGGTTGGTTTAGAAGCATCATTACAGGTGCGAGTGGTATTATGGATAAACCGATTAACCATCACCTACAAAACGGATTCTCGTGGGATAGTGAGTTTCTTTATTATTCAGTTCGGGAGCCATTTCCGTCAGCAAATACCAAGTGTAGTAAGGTTTTTGGAAAAATAACCAATCATTCAAAATTCAGCATGTCTTCAAAAATGGCTGAAAACGGTGTCATCTTTTCTGATGGCATTGAGCAAGACTGCCTTGAGTTCAATGCCGGAACTGTTGCCAATATATCTATAAGTAGTCGCGTTGGAAATTTAATCACTCCTCACTAACTTTCCTCGTTATATCAGTAGGTTATTTTAGCTGTTACACTCACTGACAATAAAAAACAATATTTGTGTCCTTGTGACACAAATAAAGCTTGATCAATATTTAACTCTTTGCTAAATTAGATTGTGTCCTAGCGACACAAATAGTAAAAAGGAAATAATAATGAAAATATTTAGCCATAACTCAACAGGAAATAAAACACCTATCGACTTTGACAGTTTTACTTTTGCTGGCGGAGAAGAGCACATTCGTTTTAATACAATGGACTTTGCAACTACGGTAAAAATAGAGATCTTTGAACGCCTTACTGATTCTTCAAAGCTAGTTCAGTTAATGATTGCCGTTGATGCGCTCAAAAGACTTTCAAATGAAGCGACTCCTATTGAATTGGTTATTCCTTATTTTCCTTATGCACGTCAAGACAGAGTATGTGTTGAAGGTGAAGCGCTAGGTGCAGCAGTTATGGCAAGCTTTATAAACAATTTAGACTTCGCCAAAGTAACTATTTGGGATGCGCATAGTGAAGTATCACCAGCATTATTAAATAGAGTCGTAAACGTACCACAAATTAATCTGCTTGAGCGATGCGATGAATTAAGCCAACGTCTATCTACAGGCGAACTTACCTTGATTTCACCTGACGCTGGCGCTAGCAAAAAAACAATTAAAATTGCTGAGACATTTAATGGTGAGCCTGAAGTTATTCAAGCACAAAAAATGAGAAATTTGAAAACAGGTGAAATCATTAAAACTGAGATTCTTGGAGATGTTAACGGAAAGAAAGTACTTATCGCTGATGATATTTGTGATGGTGGTAGAACATTTATCGAGTTAGCTAAGGTATTAAAAGACAAAGGCGCTGTAGAAGTTTCACTGTTTATCACACACGGTATTTTCTCAAAAGGATTAGAAGTATTTGAAGGGCTAATTGACGCTATCTATACAACTGATTCATTTAGAGCCGCTGAAGAATTCAGCACGAACAATAAAATTAAATTACAAATTATTGAGATGTAAGGAGACTATCATGACTATTACCGCTGCTAGTATGCAAAAAGATGTTTATAAAGAATTCCACAGCCGTGCTTACCACCCTGATGTAACCGAAGTTTATGCTAACTTCACATCAAGAAGTGGCAAGTTAAGTAATGTTGAAAATAGTGACAAAGTCGCATTTGTTGGTCTTCAGTATTTCATTAAAAGCTACTTACAAGAAGAGTGGGCTGAATTCTTTAACAGCGACAAAGCTGTCGCTGTTGCAAACCATAAACGTATTATGAGTGCAATGTTGGGTTACCCTGTAAACGTCAAGTATTTAGAAGACTTACACGATTTAGGTTATTTACCATTAAGAATTAAAGCACTACCTGAGGGAACACTTGTACCTTACTTAGTGCCACCAATCACAATTGTGAATACCAAAGAAGGCTTTCAGTGGCTAACAAATATGATTGAAACCGTATTAAGTTGTGAAAACTGGCCAATCCAAACAAGCGCTACTACTTCAGTTGCTTATTTAAAAGTATTCAAGGAGTTTGCTAATAAAACGGGACTTCCTTTAGATTTTGTTCCTTTTCAAGGACATGATTTTAGCTTTAGAGGTATGTTTGGTAAGCACGCTGCCGCTATGAGTGGTTTTGGTCACTTAGCTTCAGGGCTTGTAGGAACAGATACCATACCAGCAGTATTATTTGCTGAAAAATACTATGGCGCAAACGTGGATAATGAACTTGTAGGCTGCTCTGTAGATGCTACTGAACACTCTGTTACTTGTTCTTGGATCATGGAAGGTGAAATTGAATTCTTTAAATATTTAATGAAGGAGCAATCTCCAACTGGGATATTAAGTGTTGTGTCTGATACTTGGGATTTTTGGACGTTAGTAACTGATTATCTACCACAGCTTAAAGACGAAATAATGGCTCGCGATGGCACATTAGTGATTCGCCCAGACTCTGGAGATCCAGTAAAAATATTAACGGGTTATAAAATTTCTCCTGTTTCTGAGTACAGTGAGCTATTCCAAACTCAAGTTGAAGCTGAAAAAGATGTTATAGCAAATGCGTATGAAGCATATCGCTGGAATGGTGAATATTACGGTTTCGAAAATAATGGCTTTGATGGTGAACAGGCTATTCAATTAATGGCTTGTGAAGTTAAAGGGCTTATTGAATGTTTATGGGATACTTTTGGTGGAACTACTACCAGCAAAGGGTTCAAGTTACTCGATGATCATATCGGTGCTATTTATGGTGATGCTATTACCCTTAAACGTCAACGCCAGATCTTACAAGGCTTAATGGACAAAGGCTTCGCTTCAAAGGTTGTTTTAGGTATTGGCTCTTACAGCTATCAATATGTGACGCGCGATACTCACGGCTCAGCAGTAAAGGCTACCAGTGTTGTTAAAAACGGTGAACGTGTTGCTATTTTCAAAGATCCAAAGACTGATACGAAGAAAAAATCTGCAAAAGGATTGTTAAAAATTGAACGGGTGAACGGTGAGTTAACCTTATTTGATGACGTCACTGAAGAAGAGGAATCTCAAGGGCTTTTAGAGGTTGTTTTTGAAGATGGCAACCTTATAAAGGAAGCTACTTTAGGCCAAATAAGAGAAGTAATCAACGAGCAAATTTAGCATTTATACAGAGCAACCAGGTAAAAACGAGGTTGCTCTTCTTCATTGGTTAATATGCTAATTTGTGCAAAGGAAATGACATGAAAATAAGCAGTAATGAACAACTTATTAATGAGTTGTCACATGATAAAAAAGTAAAATATGTGTTTTTCTGGGGGCATCAAGAAAAAAAAGGTAAAACAACAAAGAGTTGTTTTAGCCAATGGTATGACTCATCTTTTATTGAAGGTGATATTAAATTCCTAACAGCTGAACATTATATGATGCATGCAAAAGCCCTGTTATTTGGTGACTTAGCTGCTGCAACCAAAGTCTTATCTGCGAAGACCCCAGGGGAAGCTAAGGCTATAGGGCGTGAGATTCAAGCTTTTAATGAAGATCAATGGCTAAAAAATAGGTTCGAAATTGTTGTGAATGCTAATCTGGCTAAGTTTTCTTATAACTCAGAGTTGAGGAAATTCCTAATTAGTACTGGTGACAGAGTTTTAGTGGAATCTAGCCCTGTGGATAAAATATGGGGCATTGGACTCGCAAAAGACGATCCTCTTGCTGAAAATCCTAGCAATTGGCAAGGATTGAATTTATTAGGCTATGCCTTAATGGAAGTTAGAAATAGATTATTGAAGAGTTAAATGATGGAAAAACAATTAACAAAAACCTCAAAATATTTAAGCTTTATTTTGAGGCATAAACCCGATGCGATTGATTTGACTCTCGACGAAAATGGCTGGGCTCTTATAGATGAATTGATCGAGAAAACAACAGAGGTAGCACTCAACATTAATATTTTGAAACTTGTCGTAGAAACCAACGATAAACAGCGATTTGAAATGGATATTAATCAAGGAAAGATACGAGCAAATCAAGGGCATTCAATCGAGGTTGATTTATCTTTAGAGCCAGTCACTCCTCCTCCTATTCTTTTGCATGGCACAGCAAAACGTTCTTACGAAAGTATTATAAAACAGGGATTAACCAAACAAAAACGCCATCACGTTCACTTAAGTGAGTCAAAAATGATAGCTACTTCTGTTGGTAGTAGATACGGTAAACCTATATTGCTAGAAATAGATACCAAACGCATGCATGAAGAAGGTTTTCAATTCTTTCGTTCAGCCAATAACGTTTGGTTAGTAGATGCTGTTCCAGCTAGGTTTATTAGTGAAAAGCATGAATAAAGATAAGATTAAAATCATTAACGCTGATATTACTAAGTTAGATGTAGATGCAATTGTTAATGCTGCAAACCAAGCTTTATGTGGTGGTGGAGGTGTTGATGGAGCAATTCATAGAGCAGCAGGGCCTGAGCTACTTGATGTATGTAAAACCTTAGGAGGGTGTAATACTGGTTTAGCTAAAAGGACTCCCGGTTTTAACTTGGCTGCTAGTCATATTATCCATACCGTTGGACCTGTTTGGTATGGTGGTCATAAAAATGAAGAGGATTTGTTGGCGTCTTGTTATTTGGAGACCTTGAAATTAGCAAGCATACATAATGTAAAGTCTATAGCTTTCCCAGCGATCAGCACAGGGGCATATCGATTCCCTATCGAGAAAGCATGCGATATTGCGAT
>Ga0209396_1000366_pt1 | contig 55303 bp, 38 predicted proteins | sample GOMGulsemesocosm_6_FD_184638 | JGI IMG/M metagenome (GOLD analysis project Ga0209396, IMG submission 184638) | Methane-oxidizing microbial communities from mesocosms in the Gulf of Mexico - GOM8C Gulf of Mexico (SPAdes) (version 2) | ecosystem: Environmental > Aquatic > Marine > Cold seeps... | reverse complement strand
CCATAGGAATCATCGCTTCAGCGGTTGATTCGCGGTCTGTCCAGTCCTGCATGCAGGCATCAGTCATATCTTGGCTCATGGGTCTACCTTCCATATTCATAATACATTTCAGCGAGGGCGTATGTAACCAACCCTCACCATCAAAATTAGGGCGCAAATTATGCCTGTTTTGGCTTGTTTTGACAATCCAAAGTCTTAAATGGTGTATCAATAAACGAAAATGTGATTAAAAAAGATGCAATTCACCTCCCCTCGAATCAGCCCCTTTGTAACCTAGCCCGCATCCGCTACACTAAGCGCCATTTATTCTGTCAGAAAAATAGAGCCCATTAATGCCTAAGCCGTCTATTGCCAGCCCTCTTTCCCCTGCCACTCCCACCAAAGCAAGTGATCGTCGTTTTTGGGGACAGTTAAATAACAGTAACCAAGCGCTTGCCATAGCCAGTGCTGCGCAAAAGCATCAAGGCTTAACTTTAGTCATTACCAAAGACACTCTAAGTGCTCAGCGTTTAGAAGAAGAGATTGGCTTCTTTTCCGAAGACCTTCCGGTACTGCATTTACCGGATTGGGAGATATTACCTTACGATACCTTCTCTCCCCACCAAGACATTATTTCTCAGCGCCTTTTTACCTTTTCACAGCTGCCTCTGATAAAGCATGGTCTATTAATTGTCCCGATCAGCACTCTACTGCACAAAACGGCGCCAAAAGAGTTCTTACAAGCCAATAGTCTTGTTATCGATATGGGCCAAACCTTAGATGTCGAGACACTCCGCTCGCAACTCGAAAATGCAGGTTATAGTTGCGTTGATAATGTCTATGAACACGGCGAATTTGCCTTACGCGGCGCCATCTTTGATATCTTCCCAATGGGTGAAGATATGCCGTTTCGTATCGAGTTATTTGATGACGAAGTCGAAACACTAAGAACCTTCGATCCCGATACGCAGCGCACCGCCGATAAAATTGATCAGATTCGCGTATTACCAGCAAAAGAATACCCATTACATAAAGAAGGTCAGCGTCATTTCCGCCAGAACTGGTACGAGTTTTTTGAAACTGACTCTAAGCTCTCCTCTTTATATACCGATGTCAGCCAAGGTATTGCGCCTGCGGGCATAGAATATTATTTGCCGCTTTTCTTTGGCGAACTGAATAACTTATTCGACTTTTTACCCGAATCCAGTTTAATTATTCACGATGGCGATATCGAAACCGCGGCTAAACAGTTTCGAGATGACGTGCAGTTGCGCTTTGAAGACAGACGCCACGACATTCGTCGTCCATTAGTTGCCCCCAAGCACCTGTTTTTAAACCCAGAAGAACTGTTTTCTGCCCTCAACCAGTTTCCGCGCGTGCAGTGGTATAACGATCAAGCCCCAGACCGCGCTGGCAGTGAACAGTATGCGACTCCTGATATCGGCGACATCAGCATTAATGCTCAGGCCGAAGAACCCCTGACGCTATTAAAGGCTTTTCTAGCTAAGAATCTCACATCACACAATGCCCGTATCTTATTCTGCACTGAATCTGCGGGGCGAAGAGAAGCCGTGCGTGAATTATTACAGCGCATTCAAATCCGCCCAGTAGAACTAGAGAGCTGGTCAGATTTCGCTACCGACGACTGCCCAATCGGGATCACCATTGCGCCTCTCGATAAAGGCCTAGTTATAAGCAACGACTCTGGTGAGCCTGAACTGATTCTGATCAGCGAGAATCAGCTATTTGGCCAGCGCATCATGCAGCGTCGTCGTCGCAGCAAGAGCAAAGGCAATGCCGAAAATATAATTCGTGATTTAACCGAATTAAAAGAAGGCAGCCCAGTGGTCCACCTTGATCACGGCATCGGTCGCTACTTAGGCTTGCAAACTTTAGAAATCGATAATCAAGTTAACGAATTTTTAATGCTGGAATACGCCGGAGAATCTAAACTCTACGTGCCAGTATCCTCTTTGCATTTAATTTCCCGTTACGGTGGCGATAGTGAAGGCGGCCCAGCGCTGCATAAACTCGGCACAGAAAGGTGGGCAATTGCCAAACGCAAAGCGCAAGAAAAAATTAGAGACACCGCAGCAGAGCTTTTAGATGTGTACGCCCGCCGTGAAGCGAGAGTCGGCTTTAAGTTCAATAAGCCTGATCAAGATTATGAACGTTTTGCGGCAGCCTTCCCCTTCGAAGAGACTCCAGATCAGCAAACTGCGATTGAAGCCGTTATTGAAGATATGACCAGCCGCAAACCGATGGACCGCTTAGTCTGTGGCGACGTAGGTTTTGGTAAGACCGAAGTCGCTATGCGCGCGGCCTTTATGGCGGTACAAAGTGGCAAACAAGTCGCAATTCTTGTCCCCACCACCCTACTCGCGCAACAGCACTTTGAAAACTTCAAAGACAGATTCGCCGACTGGCCGGTTCAAGTTGAAGTACTATCACGCTTTAAATCCGCCAAAGATACTCAAGCGGCATTGGATAAGATGCGTGATGGCAAGGCCGACATCGTTATCGGTACCCACAAGCTATTACAGAAAGATATCGTCTTTCATGAGCTAGGCTTATTGATGATCGATGAAGAACATCGATTTGGCGTACAGCAAAAAGAGCGCATCAAGTCCTTGCGTTCAGAAGTCGACATTCTTACATTAACCGCAACCCCTATTCCACGAACGCTAAATATGGCCATGGCCAGCGTACGTGACCTTTCGATTATTGCCACGCCGCCAGCAAAACGTTTATCGGTAAAAACCTTCGTTCGCCAATACGACAAGCCCACCGTAAAAGAAGCGCTATTACGTGAAATTCTTCGTGGTGGCCAAGTCTATTATTTACACAATGAAGTCAAAAACATCGAGAAAGCCGGCCGCGACATCAGCGAACTCATTCCAGAGGCTCGTGTCGGTATTGCTCATGGCCAAATGACCGAGCGTGAATTAGAAAGCGTGATGAAAGATTTTTATCACAAACGCATTAATATATTGGTCTGTACCACCATTATTGAAACCGGTATCGATATTCCGTCGGCCAATACCATCATCATCGATCGCGCCGATAAATTTGGCCTTGCTCAACTGCACCAACTCCGTGGTCGAGTCGGCCGCAGCCACCACCAAGCGTATGCCTATTTATTAACGCCCGACAAGAAAATAAGCAAAGATGCGGTAAAACGTCTCGATGCCATTCAAAGCTCACAAAATTTAGGGGCAGGTTTTATGCTGGCCTCACACGATTTAGAAATTCGTGGCGCCGGCGAGCTATTGGGCGAAGAGCAAAGTGGACACATTCAAGGTATCGGCTTTAGCTTGTACATGGAAATGCTAGAGCAAGCGGTGAAGTCAATTCAATCTGGCAAAAACCCGAACGCTGAAATTCCGCTGCACCACGGCGCAGAGGTTAACCTGCATGTGCCATCACTGATCCCTGACGACTATTTACCCGACGTTAATAGCCGCCTCACGCTTTATAAGCGCATATCCAATGCTCAGAACGATAATGACCTACGCGAGCTGCAAGTTGAGATGATCGACCGCTTTGGATTATTACCTGAGCAAGTGAAGAATCTCTTTAAAGTCACCGCACTAAAATTACAGCTAACCCCACTGGGTATTCAGAAACTGGATGCAGGAGCGGAGTCTGGCCGCATAGAATTTGGCAGAGAAACAAATATTGATCCTTTCCGTCTCATTCAAATAGTACAGACTCGACCCGCAACTTATAAACTTGAAGGTGGACAAGCCCTTAAGTTTATTGAGAACATGCCTAAAATTGATCAAAGAATCACAGTCATCGAACGTTTACTGCTCGACCTGCAAAAGGACCCTAACTCATAATGAGTCGACTAACCTCTACACCTTTTTCTCTTAAGCTGCTAACCGCACTGTTGGCAGTGCTTACGCCTGCGCTTAGCCAAGCGGAAGCACCGCGCTGGTATGACGTTGAGGTCGCTTTAATCGGCTACCAAGATAGCATGAAGATTAATCATGAAAACTGGCCTGAAATACTGACTAGTTCAGAGCAAGCTAAAATAACAGAAGATGAACTCAACAGCCTTATTCCGCAGAAAGCAGCGCCCTGGTCTTGGATTGGTTGGTGGAACAATCAGAATATGTCCGCACATAATTTATACAACGTGCAAGAAACACTCTCCGCAAGGCCCAGCCCTGCGCCTATGTTGCAAGTTCCCTTTACTGAACAAGGGATCGCTTTTGAGGATAAAGTGAAGCAATTTAAAAAGACAAAAGGCTTACAACTGCTCTGGAGTCAGAAGTGGCAGCAACCCATTCCTGAAAAATCGGAAGCCACTGCGACTGAAAATACAGTTAAAATTAATTTTAGAACGCCGCTAAATTTCCAGCAGGCATTAAAAACTTCAACCCCACTAATAGAAGCAGAGGTCACGGGTGAGATCTACCTTTATCGCAGCCGGTACTTGCACCTAGTATCAAAGCTAAACATTCAGCATTGGCAAAACTTGGATAATACCGGCTCACTGGACAAATCGATTAAACTGCGACTAAGCCACCCTCAAAATAATGCCAATATTATCCCGTCAAATAGCAGCACACCGCTTATCGCGATTAATGAGATCCCGATTAGAGCCGCGATTGTCAATCAAAGTCGTCGCATGCGCAGTAATGAACTGCATTATATTGACCATCCGATGCTGGGCATCTTGGTGAGAGTGATACCACGAGCAGAATAAACGATTAACCAAGATGAAACCCTATAATTTCATCTTGGTTACTCAAAGCACTGATTCTATTAGGAAATAGTTGAATATCATTAGGGGTTATCAGAATAACCTTATCATCGAACAAACCGACCAAGCCAGATCGAGTCATCTTCATAAAGCGCCCCTCTTCTTGTTTTAAATACAAAGCTTTTTCCAGCTCTGCAGAGTGCAAAAGACCATTCGCTAAAGGGTCTTCAATCGCACCGTGATCTTTATAAAGACTCAAGCCGTTTTGTGCTAGTAACAGAACCTGGCCATTAATCAATTGCAGGGCTTCAACCTGCTCACCATGGGAAAGCACGAGGAGTTTAGACGACTTCACGATATCAGAGTTATTTTCAATTAACATGCGTTCAGCTATATTTTACAATTAAGGGAGTTATTGAAATTATGCCATAAAGCGTCATAACAGCATATTAGTCTGAGATTATATCGCTTTATATCAATAAGCGATTGTGGCTTGAGAGCACTTGACCTCCATCATTGTGGTACATATGATCAATCTACAATTCTCATATTCCTCTAATAATAAAGCACAAGGAGCCGCTTAATCATGCCTACCCCTACGTTTAAGCTAGCCGTCGACGGTCTTGAATTAACACTTGTTGAGTTTGACGGTGTAGAGGAAATGAACCGTTTATTTAAATACACCTTTACCGCAGAAACTCCCACTACCGGAGAAAAGCTGATCGATGTGATTGATGGCGACGCCATTTTCACCATTGTAGAATACGATACGAGCTTACATACGGGCAATATAGAAATACCCGGGTATATATCAAAGGCTTCAAAATCTAACGGTTTCTGGATTTTAGAATTTTCCCCCAAACTATTAAAAACAACTACTAATAGCCGCGCTGAGATTTACTTCAAAGAAGACAACTCTTTAACAGCACTTTCAGTTATCGATTCAGAATTTCAAAACGATATTCTTCTCAATGACCGCGTTGCCGTTTTTGATATCACTGCCACACTGCCCACCCGAAAACTATTTTGCCAGCTGCACGAATCTAATTTTAATTTTGTTGCCCGCTTATGCGATCACTGGGGTTTCCATTTTTCCTTTGATCATTTTTCATCAAAAATCGTTTTTGCTGATAATAATTTATACGACCAAGTATTCAATACAGAACTTAAAACAACGAATGCCACCGCAGACAACTCGCCACTAAAAATCATTAACTGGCAAGAAGAAGTCAAAGCACTTGATAGCTATACCACCATCATCGGCCATGACCATGCGAATGCAGGAACTCCGATAACCGCATCATCGCCTTCCGATAGCGGCAGCCAAGGCACATTAACAGAAACCCGATTAACCTTTGCGGATGTAAACTCTCAAGTTGAAGCGGATTATATTGCCCAGATACGCCAACAATCAAAAAATGGGTTGAACCATAATGCATCAGGGGAAAGTAAAATCCCTTATATTTTTCCTGGATTCTTAATCGACACCGATGATACAGATTTTGCCAAAGCGTTTGTCATTAGCACGGTATCCAGCGGCAGAAACTTAAACTCTGCCAACTCAGGCAATGCATCAAGCTTTACCTGTAAGTTCAGAGCCATTCCCGATACCGTATGCTTTAGACCGACTGCTTTTTATCCGCTGCCGGTAGCCACCAATGTGATTGGTAGAATCATTTCTGAAACCAGCAATGTTAATCAAGCACAAAGAAATGGCACGGGTGAGTACAAAGCTGAATTAATTGGTTTTGAAAATGAAACATCGGTACATCCATGGTTACGAAAGGCGCAAACAACCGCCTCTACTAATAGCGTCGACTTACCGTTAACACCCAATACCGAAGTGGTCATTGCCTTTTTAGACAACAATCCTAATTGCCCTTACATAGAGCATGCATTACAGAATTCACTTCAGCCTGCTCCCGTTACCAATGCCAATCCTCATCATGCGATTATTGGCACCGATGGCATGCTAGTCACGAGCTCTTTATTAGGCCGTCAAAATTTTTCCACTACGGGAAATCATACCGCTACTTTAGACGGAGCCATTAGTGGCACCATCAAGAATTACTTTACCGATCGCGGCGCCTTTGATCAGCACACTAATTTTATTGACCCATCAACAACCGCACTGGATTTTAGCCACGATGATGAAAGCTCGGGTAATTATATTTTCACCCGCCATTATGGCGACAGTGTAGAAATACACGAAGGCGATAAACTTCATTGGCACAATGGTAACTTGTACGACTTTGGTGGCTATTGGAATTACAACTTAGGTAATAGTTACGAAGAAAATTTTATTGACCAAGCCGCACCGCTTAATACCAAGGTAAATAAAGACAGCCGCAGTGGCGATATTCTAACCGCGGGTCCAAACCCTGGGGCGATCTCTTTTAGCACGTTAGCGAAAAATGGATTGAGCGAAGCAGATGTTAAACCCGCCTCTTATAGCAATACCGGCGTCGCAACGACAGACGCTAGCAAAACGTTTAAGGTGAACTCTGAAGGTGCATGGGATGCCAATGGCATGAACATCACTAAAGATTACAACGCGACCTACGATTATAAATTCGGTGAAGGCATTGAAGTCTCAGACCGCGTCAACTCATTAGAAATAACCCACACAGACGCAACCACAACCGCTATTGAAATGAATTTCAATGCAGGCATTTTACGCTCCTGGGATAAAACTGTAGGTAGAACTAATTGGACTAAGTCATGGAATGGCAGCGGTACTAAGACAGCAGAAACTTATTCAGATGGCACTACCTCTGAGGAAACGAACTGGCACAGCAAAGGTTCGAATCACAAATCTTCAGATTCAAAAACCACCAAGAATGAAAGTTCAATCACCACGGACTCTAAAACATATAATATCAATACAGGTGCATTGGCCACACACAACATCACCAAGTCTGATGGCATGGGCGCCAGCATCATGGACTTCTCCTATCAAGAAACCAATAAGGCTGCGTTCAACTTTGGTGGCGAGCGATCGTTTTCTATTTCAGCCCAAGGCGCGGCCTCTATCGCCATCAGCCTTTCTGGTAGCGCTGCAATAAACATTGGCTTTGGCTTAGCCTTTGAACTTAAGACCGGTGTCGAGGCCGGCATGTCTCTCGACCTGCGTACTGGTATTGATATAGGCATTAATTCAAAAGGTAAACTTGAAGTGAGCGGTATTGGCTTTAAAGCCCGAGCAGAAACAAGAGCCGATGCCAGAAAAGAAGGTATTAAACTAAGAAAAGCTGAAATGGATCTAGAGTCAAAACTCATGTCGATAGAAGACAAGCAACTTGATTTAGAAACAGCGGTTATCAGCATTGCTTCTGGCATGCAACTAACTGGGCTATAGGCATCTCTCTGTGAAAATATTTAGTCCACTGCAAATTGCACAAAACCAGCGAACATTAGAACAAAATAAACAATATCACTGGGTCGTGTCGCCCTCCCTTTATGTGCGTATTTCCACCGGCAAGGTGGAATTGCAGCACGATGTTATTGCCGACATTATGGAAAGCATGGGCGACTTGCCCATGCCTGACATGGGCATGCCGAAACCTAAAGGTGAGTGGCTTTTAAACGGCAGTTTATACGCCCCAGCAGGCACTACAACGCGAGCAGGACAAGCCAGCGTCACAATTAATGAGCAGAAAAAAAGCCTTAATGTATTTGGCGACCGGCACTGGCAAGGCGGCATTCCTTCCGGCCCCGCTGAGTTCTCGCAGATGATGCTTGATTATAAGCATGCTTTTGGTGGCGATGAATTCCCGCTAAATCCGACAGGGACAGGCTTTAAGGCCGATGATTTACCCAATGTAGAATCCTCGCAAGATACGATCACCAGTAACAGCAATCAGCATGCTCCTGCTGGCTTTGCACCACTCGACCCAAGCTGGCCACAGCGGGCTAAGTTCCAAGGTAGCTACGACCAAAAGTATATGGAAAAGTTTTTCCCAGGCTATCCAGAGGATATGGATTGGCGTCTGTTTATGACAGCTCCTGAAGATCAATGGTCTGAAGAATTTTTTCAAGGTGATGAACACTTCAAACTAGAAAACATGAGCCCACATAAAGCTGTTCAGCAAGGTCAATTACCTAACCTATATCCACGCTGCTTTATAAAAGATACCCGCGCCGCTGAGCTTGAGCAGTTCAAAGAAGTCGATTTACATTTAGATACCGTCTGGTTTTTTCCTGATAAAGATATCATACAACTGATATGGCGCGGAGGCATGATCACTCAGGATGATGAAGCTGAAGAAATTAGTCATATGTTACTGGCCTATGAAAGCCATAAAGATCAACGACGCTCTGGAGATCACTATCGAGTAGCAATGGAACGTCGTATTAATGATCCCGACCCATTGCAAGACAGTTTAAATACTCAAGATCTAATTCCCCTTGGTGAAGCCAGTGCCATGCAACTGCTACAACAGTCGGCATTAGAGAATGCTCAGCCTAGCGCTTTTCAAGAAAATCTGGAAGCCAAAGCTAGCACTATTCAAGCCACTGTTGATGAGCAAGTAACAGGCACATTAGAGGATCTGAAAAAACAACTCGCCAGCCCATCATTAACCGATGAAAAACGTACTCAAGTACTTAAACAACTCGATTCGCTCAATGCGCCTGCCCAAGTAGATGGCGACAGTGCAGCTCTGATGAACAAGCTTGAAGAAATTCTTCCTGGCTTAAGCTCTGGCAAGGCTAAAGATCTGGATTTATCTGATTTTTCTTTTAAAAAAATCGATGACATTTTTTCTGAAATTGATTTATTTAGCGCTGACCAAAAATCTAAAATGCTTGCACAAGTAAAACCACAAATAGATGATCTCAGCAAACAGTTACAAGGTAATAATACGCAAGAAATGTTAACCGAACAGCAGCGCGAAATCATTCAACAACAGCTAGATGATTTATTAGCATTAGGTGATGAGAATTTGCCGCTAACACTAACGGTACTTCCTCGCTTGGATATTGAATCTATTAAGCAACAAATTGCCACTACGACGCCTGAGCTGGAGAAAGCGAATCAAGAGCTCCACCTAATGCTTAGTAACCCCATGCTGAAAGATTCTGATCGTCTTGCGGAAGCCAAGACTAAAATGGAACAACTTCAGGATAAGGCACTGACTAATACCAATCAACAACTTGATGATGCCAAAAAAGGTTTTCTAGAAAGCTATGCCATGGCCGCCCATTTTTCAGATTACGGTTTATCACCCCACAAAGATGACGACAAGCAACTGAAAAAATTATTAACCATCGTCAATGGTGATAAAGATGCTAGCAACCAAGACTGGGCATGCCTTGATTTATCGGATCAAAACCTTGATGGTATGAATTTTTCAAACTGCCTAATGGAGCAAGTCAACTTTTCCAGCGCTAGCCTCATAGGTGCTAATTTTGAAGGTGCCGTATTAGCACGCACAGATTTAACCAATACTAACTGTACGCAAGCGAATTTCAATAATGCCAACATAGGCAATAGTAATTGTCACCACACTAATTTTACTCTTTGCCAATTCGATCAATCAAAATTTTCTAAAACGCGCTTTATTGGCTGTTCTTTTATCGATACAAAGATTACTCAGCCCGAAGTTTTAGAAATTGTTATTGAGGATAGTGACTTCAGCAACTCGACAATAAAGAACTTTCCATTTATAGAGCTGACGCTGTCTGGTGTGAAATTTAACAGCGCTACGATGGAGACCTGCAACTTTATCAGTTCTAACCTAGAAAATTGCTCATTTGATCACGCTTCTCTGCCTTCCACCGCATGGGCTAATACCTCAGTAAATAACAGTAGTTTTATAAGTGCTGACATGACAAGCAACTGCTTTGTTAGCTCTGACGAGGACAACCCCTGTTCTTTCTCCGAACTAAATTTCAGCGATGCAATATTGGATAAAGCAAACCTGCAAAATCTTTCTTTGAGCAACAGTATTTTTGAACGCTCCAGCCTAGAGAGTGCTAACTTTGCCGGTGCCGACTTAAGCCACAGTAATCTTGATGATTGCAAGGCGAGCAAAATAATTCTACGCAAAGCAAATTTAAACCAAGCGAGTTTAAAGCGTGCCAACCTTATGGAAGGTATTTTAACTAAAGCCATTATAACGAATACTGATTTAGAAGCTGCCAACCTGTACGCTGTTGACTTCCTGCAAGCAACCGTGAAAGGTACGCGCTTTAATAGTGCCAATCTCGATGCCACCATACTGAAAGACTGGAGACCCTCATGATTGATCTATTAAGTATTCCAGCGCCGACTTCGGGTAAAGAATTGAGCGATCAAATAAAAGCCGGTGAATTTCTAGGCCAGCAAACCTTTGATAAATTTAATTTACAGCAGCAAGACATTAGCGGCGCTATTTTCACCGAAATAGTTTTTAACCACTGTGATTTCAGCCAATGTAATTTGCGCCAAGTCATGTTTAATCAATGCCAATTCATCCAGTGCCAATTTAATCAATTAGATTGTGAGGATGTGAACTTCATTGACTGCCAACTATCTCATTGCAATTTTGAAGGCAATCAGCAGCGAAAATTTAACTTTATTCAATGCCAATTTGAACAGGCACGTTTCAGCAATAATAAAATTGATGGCGGTATTTTTCAGCAATGCTCACTGATCGATGCGGTATTATTTCAGAACCACATTGAGATTGGCGTATTTAATGAATGTGATCTTAGCGGTGTCGAATTTGAAAATAATCAAATGAGTAAGACGACCTTTAACGATTGCTCGTTCAATAACAATCGCTTTGTTCAATGCCAATTTTCACAAATGTTTTTCAGCAACGCCAAGTTGCCTGGGGTTGATTTTAGCAATATGCTGTTTAATAAATCTCAATTCATTAATTGCGATTTAAGTCGCTGTGACTTTAGCGCTAGCCTGCTGCAACAAACGGGATTCACCGGCAGTAAGATTAGTAAGTGCAACTTCAATGCTGCCAATATGGAAATGGCAAACTTGTATGAAGCTGACTTAACCGGTGCCCAGTTTAAAAACACCAATCTTAATCAGTGCAGCTTACAAAAAGCTAAATTACTGGGATGTGATCTAACCTCAGCATCCCTTGAAATGTCACAACTGAAAGAAGCCAACATTACTCTCAGTATATTCAGTCGCGTTAACTTAACCTACGCCGACTTATCAAACTCTTTTATTTCAGAATGTGATTTCAGTGGAGCCAATGTTTATATGGCTAAAATGCACGAATCCTTCGAAGAGAAATGTATTTGGAGCGGCGCCAATCGTGCCAGTGCTCAAGGTACTAACGAACAGCTTAAAAAAGCCGAACAGTGGGGCAAATAATGAACTTACCAGCCGACAATATCATTCCAATTTCACCCAGCAGTGCTAGTAACGTTTCTGGGCGTATCATAAACATTCAAGATGGCTATATTCATATTGAATACAGAGGGCAAATAATCAATGCTAAAAAAGCCTTCAGCTGCTTAGTTGAACCGATGCAGAATGACACAGTATTATTTTGCCAAGATCAGCACCAGCAAGCTTATGTGATCGCTATTCTGCAACGTGACAATGAAGACTCAATGCACTTGCAACTGGCGCCCAATACTACGCTGGCAAGCACTGAGAAATTAACCTTACACAGCGAACAGATTAATCAACTGTCTGTTAAGAGCCTGCAGAAAACGAGTGAAGCAATACTTGATTTCCAGCAAGGTCTGATCAAGGGCGAAAAACTTCATAGTCATATACGTCATATCCATAGTATCAGTGATTTAATCAATACTATGGCAAAACAAGCCATCCAAAAGTTTAATAGCTATGTGCGTAAAACGGAGTCTTCCGACCAAGTACAAGCGGCCCAAATGGGACGAAAAGTTGATGGTTTGTATACCATGAATTCAAAACACACCATCATGGTCAGTCAAAAAGACACCAAGATTGATGGCGAACACATTCATATGGGCTAATGCGATAGCATTAACAGCGTTAATATTTAAAGCGTTAGAATAAAAGAAAGGGAAAGTATTATGTTTGCTAATTGTTCTATGGGCGGAATGCAGTTCGCTATGCCTGATGTGTGTTTAACACCCATACCGTCACCGGCCGGTCCTATTCCAACGCCTATTCCCTATCCGAATACCGCCATGTTACCGATGGCCATTCCACCAACGTGCTCAATGAAACATTTTATTTCGATGATGCCTGCTCACAACATGGCGACCATGGTACCCATGAGCATGGGTGATAATGCCGGTGCCATCGGGGGGGTCATGTCGGGGATGATGATGGGACCCGCTCGCAGCATTATGGGCAGCGTAAAAGTATTTACCGGCGGACTACCGTCTACCAAGATGCTTTCCCCTGCTATGCAAAATATGACCAATGCCCCGACGGGCATGACCTTAGCACCTTCGCAGGTTAAAGTTTTAATAATGAGCTAATAAGCAGAAAAATATGAGTCAGCAGAAAGAAGAAAATACAATCAGCGCCTACGTTTCACCCGATTTAGAATATTGCTATCGCGATATTTCAAACATTTTTGTCGGCGCCAACGAAGTTACTTTTGAATTTGGCAATCACCATAAATCAGCACCAGGCAATGCGGTAATCAATAACCGCATTGTTATGTCTCTGGGCAATGCTTATGACCTGCAGCAACGCTTACAACAAGCACTTATGCAGGCTCAGCAAGCAATGATGAAGCAAGAGTAGCTTTTCTATTTGTTAGATACAAAAAAGGCGCTTCTAATCAGATATTAGAAGCGCCTTTTTTTATGCTGCTTTAGTTACACTTTCCAATCTAACTTAAGACTTTTTCTTAGCTTCTTTCTCAGCCAATTCTTGATTTGCCAAGTATTCATCGTAAGTACCCTGGAAATCAATAATCTCTTTATCTTTAATCTCGATGACTCGAGTTGCCAAAGAAGAAACAAATTCTCTATCGTGACTTACAAAAATCAAGGTACCATCGAATGCTTTCAAAGCTTCGTTCAAAGCCTCAATCGCTTCCATGTCCATGTGGTTAGTCGGCTCGTCCATGACCAGTACGTTAAGATCCATCATCATTAACTTACCGAACAACAAGCGGTTCTTTTCACCACCCGAACAGACTTTAGCTTTCTTAACGATGTCATCCGCGCCGAATAATAAACGCCCTAATAAGCCACGAACCATAAGGTCATCCCATTTAGACGTACGCCATTGAGACATCCACTCAAATATATCTAGGTCGGAATCAAAATCTTCAGTGCTGTCCTGTGGGCAATACCCAACGGTCGCATTTTCAGACCACTTGATCGTACCACCATTGGCTTTTAGATCGTCTACTAAACAACGTAGAAAGGTCGTTTTACCTGCGCCGTTTTCGCCGATAACCGCTAGCTTAGCGCCACCTTCTAAAATAACATTACCCTTGCTAAACAAGGTCTCGCCATCAAAACCATGTTCCAGATCTTCTAATACCAACGCTTGACGATGCAACTTCTGATCTTGCTTAAAGCTAATCGATGGAATGACACGGCTTGAGGATTTAACTTCATCTAAAGAAATCTTATCCATCTTCTTCGCACGTGAGCTTGCCAACTTAGCTTTAGAAGCATTCGCTGAGAAACGGTTTACGAAAGCTTGTAGCTCTACAATCTCAGCGGCTTTCTTTTCATTACCGGCAAGCAGCTGCTCGCGGATAAGACCAGAAGCTTCTAAATAATACTCGTAGTTACCTGGGTAAATACGCAACTCGCCATAATCGATATCTGCCATGTGCGTACACACAGAGTTTAAGAAGTGGCGATCGTGAGAAATAATTACCATCGTACATTTACGCTGGTTCAATACATCAGACAACCAGTTAATGGTGTAAATATCGAGGTTGTTGGTTGGCTCATCTAATAACAAAATATCAGGATTAGAGAATAAAGCCTGCGCCAATAAAACACGTACTTTAAAACCTGGTGGAATTTGAGCCATCAAACCAAAATGGAACTCTTCAGCAATACCCGCTTCAAGCAAGATATCTCCAGCACGACTTTCCGCGCTGTAGCCGTCCATTTCAGCAAATTCAACTTCAAGGTTCGCAACCGTCATGCCGTCATCTTCAGACATGTGAGGCAAAGCATACATACGCTCGCGTTCTTGCTTAATTTCCCACAGCGCCTTATCACCCATAATAACAGCATCAATAACGCTGTATTCTTCAAAGGCAAACTGGTCCTGACTCAAGGTACCTAGCTTATCACCTGGAGTAAGAGAAACGTTTCCAGACGTTGGCGCAAGCTCACCGCTTAGGATTTTCATCAGCGTTGATTTACCGCAACCATTGGCGCCAATCAAACCATAGCGATGGCCATTACCGAATTTTGCCGAGATGTTTTCGAACAAAGGCTCAGCGCCGAATTGCATTGTAATATTAGCGGTAGATAGCAAAGGAATTTTCCTAGAAGTGTCTGCGGACATGAGAACGCGAAAGAATAAAAAGGTGCGCACATAAGAATTGCGCGCACTATAAAGAGTTAATGGCTAATTGTCGAGATCTGCTGGCTAAATAACGCACAATTAATGCACAAATATCCTGCCAGCCCACTAACTAGGCTGAGTTATTTCGGCATTAGGCACAAATTTAAACTGTTCGGCCAAACAGCTCGTCCCCATGCCATTGAGCTTTGTCACTTTTATTTGTACAGGAATGCGCTCTTTCATCGCCTCAACGTGACTAATAACCCCAATCATCTTGCCAGAGGCATTCAGAGTATCCAGCGCGTCCAGTGCGGTATCTAAGGTTTCATTATCCAGTGTGCCGAAGCCTTCATCTAGAAATAACGATTCAATTTGAGTTTTGTGACTTACCAAGTCAGAGAGTGCCAGTGCCAGCGCCAGGCTGACTAAGAACCCTTCTCCGCCGGACAAGGTTCTGGTATCACGCACATTGTCACCCTGCCAGGTATCTAATACCTGCAATTCTAGGGCTGCGTTATCTTTGCGTTGTAACAAATAACGTCCGTGCAGACGATCTAGCTGCCGATTCGCCAAATACACTAAATGATCGAGGGTAAGCCCCTGCGCAAAGCGTCGAAATTTATCGCCTTTTTGTGAACCGATCAAACTGTGCAGGTAGGCGATATCGTCATAACTTCGTCTTGCCTGATTAATGCTAGCCAAGATCTCTTTTTGGCTCTCACGACGCTGCTTATCGCTCTCTAAGTGGTGATTCACCTCACCCTGACGCTGAGATAGGCTTTTCAGCTGTTGCTTGCCATCTTCTAACACTTGCTGAATGCACAATTGATCTTGATCACCCACTGCGGCTTTTATTACGCTTTGCTGTAATTTACGGTCAATCTCTTGCGCTTGAGTTAATAAAGTCTGCTGCTGGATTGAGCGCTGTTTTAAGTCTTGCTCCATCGCTAACAAGGCTTCGCGTTGTAGTGGTTCTAATACTGCGGCTAAAAATCCTTCCGTGGTCGCAAAAGGGCTGGCATCCAGATCGCTCTGCCATTGTTGCTTTTTACTGACTGAGTCTTGTTCATTAAGTACGCACTGGTTCTTAACCACACCCAGCTGGCCCGAGATATTTTCTATGATTTGCTTATTCTGCTGCAAGTTGGCTAAGCTCAATTTCGCATTCTCGGCCACTAGGGCCAATCCCTGTTCGGCCTTTGTCCGAGCGAAATTAACATCACTGTCAGGTAAGAGTGATGCACGTATTTTCATAACGTCCGTTAACTCATGCTCACTACTATGAAGGTGAACATTTAATAGCGTAAGTTGATGCTCGATTTGTTCTTGCTGCAGATTACTCTGATCATTCTTATGCTGACTTAATTGCAATGCCTGCTGTAAGAGCGCGGCATTATCTTTATGCTGCTGCCAATTGCTCAGCGTTTTTTGCTGCTGCTCTATCCAAGCATCAATAAACTGGGCGTCAGGTAACTCAAGACCGTATTGAGCGAGCTGCTCAGACAAACCCTGCTGCATTACGATTAATTCTTGCTCCAATACTCCAAGCTGCTGCTCGCTTTGAGTTATTTGCAGCTGTAAATTTTGTTGCTGCTGAAGTAATAAACCCAGCCCTTGCTGCTCTGCCTGTAATATTTTCTGCTGTGAAGTCAGTTCAGCAATTGTTTGCTGTAACTGCTGATCGCTTTGCTTTAATCCATTAGCCGCATCTTCAAGTGATTTTAATTGAGCCTGCATTTCAACTTGGCGTTGCTCAGTTTGCGACTGATCAATTTTCTGGTAAGCCTCTATCTTTGGATGTTCTATTGATCCACACAAAGGACATTCTTCATCCGCCTGCAATTTATTACGCTGCTCGGTCAAATCCTCAATCTTTCGTTCTTGCAGCAAAATTAGATCGATGTCATTTAATTGCTGGGCATACGATTTATAACTAGCACGTAGCTGCTGCAGACTTTTATCTACATTCATCTGCGGTAACAGCTGCTGCAATACAAGCCGCTCACTGTTTAGCTTTTGATCTTGCAAGCGGTTAACAATTGCTAGGCTCGCATTAATTTTTCCTTGCTGATCGGCCGCCTGTTGATTCAGTAACGTCCATTGCGATTGCAGCTGACCCTGCCCACTCCCCACAGCAACGATGTTTTGTTTTAACGGAAGAATGCTTACCAGCTGACTGCGCCATAAGGGCAATTGCGCGGCAATAAACTCGACTTGAGAATGCTGCTGTAAGTACTGTTGATGACTGCCTAGCTGCTGCTGTTGCTCTGCTAACACATTGGCATTCAGTTTTTTTTCTGCCACTAGATTAACGTGCTGTTTTTGCACGGTTAATAATTCAGATCGTTCTTTCTCTAACGCCTTAGTTTTGTGCGAAATTTCAGTATCAAGAGGAATGATTTTTTCATTTAATAATCGATTAAATTCACCATTTTTTTGTTCCGCCAGAATCAAGAGTTCATCATTATCATCAACGCTTTTCTCTAATGATAGCGATGTCTTTTCAACACCTTGCAGCTGTTGCTGTAACGCCTCCAGCTGTTGTAGGGTTAGTGACAATTGCTCATTGGAATGTTGCAGTAATTGATACGGCCCTCGAAGTTTCTCCGCTGGCTCTGACTGAACCAAGCGCAGCAGGTTCTGTTCTTGCTGTTGCTGCTCTTGCTTAATCTGCGCCAGCTGAGTTTCAACCAACTGGACTTGCAATTGATTTTTTTCAACGCTTAGTAACCATGCCAGTATATCTTCGCTGCTTTTAAGTTGAGCATCTTCAGCTTTCACTTGTTCTCGTAGCTGCTGACTCTCTGCTTTAAACTCAGTAATCTGTTCTTCATTTAATAGCTCAGCGCCTTCTGAGCGCGCAACTAATTGCTCTAAAGCATGCTTACTTTCGCTAAAATCTCGATGCACGCGCTCAGAAATCAAACCGTAAATTTCACTGCCTGTCAGTTCTTCTAACAATTCGGCGCGCTCATTAGCATTTGCATTTAAGAAAGCTGCGAACTGCCCTTGCGACAACATCATCGACTTAGTAAAACGCGCGAAATCGAGACCGGTAATTTCCTCAATCAGCAAAGCCATTTTCTTTACTTGCGAAGCGAGAATTTTACCATCTTCAATCCTTACCAGCTCAACCACTGAATCTTGTAAATTACCGTCTACTTTATTGCGCGAACGCCGCTGACTCCAAAATGCTCGATAACCTTTGCCTTTCACCTCAAATTCAACTTCCGCCAAGCAATCTGACGTGCCTCGAGTCATTAATTCATTACTGCTTTTATTGATGCCTCCCAGTCTTGGAGTTTGCTGATACATAGCTAAACAAATAGCATCAAGAATGGTGGTTTTACCCGCGCCCGTTGGCCCGGTAATCGCGAACAAACCATTATCCGAAAAAGGCGGTAGCGTGAAATCAATTTTCCACTGCCCCTGTAAGGAATTAATATTTTTAAAACGCAGGCTATTAATCTTCATCGACACACTCCGACTCAATCTCAGCGACTGTTTTTTCAAACTGCTGCCTAAGCCTGATTAACTGTTGCTGCTCAGCATCAGTAGCGAAGACTTCTAACGCTAAGCGTCGCTCGAAGACATCCATTGGATTTAACTCAGCCAGTATTTCCTTGCTATCGTTCTCGATACGTTCTTTTTGTTGCTTCTTGGCGCGTCTTAATTGCAAAATTTCGACGTTCATCTTTTCAGTTAATAGTTGCATTCGCTGCTGCAGATCATTTAAATAATCTTGGGTTTCGACCTCTATTGATAACCAAGTTGGAAGACTGTCTATTTCTTTATTTTCAGCCTCTATATTTTCACCGCTGTGTAATTCATTCAGCTGTTGCTCGATACCTTCTAGATTCCCCTTAACAACCTGCATCGGTTGGAATAAAGGGATATACAGCGGCTCGATAGACTTTAGTTTTCCAACAGAAAACTCAACCATTAATACTTGCTTCTGGCGCCCTAACTCATCAAAACTCAAAGGAATCGGCGAGCCGCAATAACGGATATGGTCACTCTTGGCAACGATTTGGGAGCGATGTATATGACCTAAGGCGATATAATCTGCTGGCGGAAATGCACTCGCCGGAAACGCTTCTAAACTGCCAATATAAATATCACGTACCGATTCAGAGGCCGTCACCCCCATTGCTGTGAGATGCCCTGTCGCGATAATGGGCACTGATTTTTTGAGTCCATCTCGCTTCTTTTCGGCCACTTCAAATAACATTTGATAATGATCTGTAATTGCCTGCCCCAAGGCTTGTTTTTTCTGTTCTCCTGACTCACCGGCAGCGCTTTTCATAATATCTCTGGGTCGTAAGTAAGGAATCGCACATAAAATAGCCCCCACTTCGCCATGCTGATCATTTAGCTCAATGACTTGCTCTTCCAGGCAATCATCTGCGGCGGAAATAACTCGTGTATTCAGCTGTGCCAGGATATTTTTTGATTCATTCAAGGTTGAAACTGAATCGTGATTACCCGCCAGAATAACTAACTGGCGACCAAGATTATTCATCCCAATGACAAACTGATTATAGAGTTCTCTGGCATAGCTGGGCGGCGAGCCGGTATCAAAGATATCGCCGGCGATGATCACGGCATCAATATTTTTTTCGACTACTTTTTCTAATAACCAAGTAATAAACTTTTGATGTTCAGGTAAACGGCTTTTATTGATGAAAAACTGGCCTAGGTGCCAGTCAGATGTATGGAGAATACGCATAAGATGAACTCAGAAATTGATCTCGCTAGTGTAACTCAACCAGTAAGAAAATTGCTCTTCAGTAACTAGATAGAATCTTGACAAATTTTAGACAAAAAAAAGCAGCCCAAAGGCTGCTTCTTTCACGAGCTTAAAACATTACTTTTTAGCCTGCTGGGGTTATATCGCCATGAATCTTCTTATGACGAGCAATGATTTGCTCAGGCTTAAGAATAAAGGTTGCCAATGCCGGTAATAAGATCAGAGCACCTAGCATATTCCATATAAACATGAAGACGAGCAAGATTCCCATATCCGCTTGGAATTTAATCGGAGAGAAAATCCAAGTACCCACACCAATCGCTAGCGTAATACCGGTAAAACTTACTGCTTTACCCGTAGACTTAAGCGTTTCGAAGAAAGCTTCTTGCAGCGACTTACCCGCAATCAACATAACCTCTAAGCGGTTATAGATATAAATACCATAGTCAACACCAATACCCACACCTAATGCAATTACAGGCAGTGTTGCTACCTTAACGCCAATACCGAGGTAAGCCATTAACGCCTGACAAAGAATTGAGGTCAAGGCCAAAGGTATTAGGATGCAAGCAATCGCACGGAACGAGCGGAAGGTTGCAAAACATAATACGAACACAACCGCATAAACAAAGATCAGCATAGTATTTTGCGCATCACCAATGACTTCATTGGTGGCCGCTTCAATACCCGCATTACCTGAGGCAAGTTGGAAGCGTACAGGAGCACTGTTCAATTCGCCTGTTGCAATAGCGGCTTCAAGCTCGGCCATATTCATTGCAAAATACTTAGCATCAACCTTATCATCATATTTCACTTTAAAGGCTTCAACGGCTGCTACCGCATTTTCCAAGGTCTCAGCTTTGTGATCATTAAGATAAACAATAACCGGAGCCATAGAGCAATCTTGGTTCAATAAACTAGCGGGGGCTCGCTGAATAGATGTATTTAAAATGGTTTGGTTACGTGAAAGCGCAGACCACTTCAAATTACCTTCATTCATTCCTTTAGTAACGAGTTTTGAAACTGTCACCATAGAAACCGTTGACTGCACACCTGGTACATTTTCCATGTACCACATAAAGCGATCAATCGCGTCCATCACCTTGTAGCTATTGCACTGCTCTTTAGACGTTTCCACCATAACTAAGAAAACATCAGAACTAGTGGAATAATTAGACACCATATAGGCATTATCTAAATTATAACGGGAGTCTTGACGAAGCTCTGGTGCACCCGCATCAAGGTCACCAATTTTTAACGATTGGCTTTGATATAAACCACCTGCAGCCATAAGGATGGCAGCGATGATTGGATACGGAGCAACTTTTTTGCTCGCAATTTTAGAAAGTAATTTCCAAAGTTTTGGCTCAGACTTCTCATTATTTTTAGCATGGCGAATACCCGATTGGCTGATACCAACATAAGACATAACCAACGGCACTAATACTAAGTTTGTAATAATGATCATGGCGACACCCACACTCGCGGCAATCGCAAGTTCTTGGATAACACCAATTTCGATGAACAATAAGGTTAAGAAACCAAGACCATCACTCAACAAAGCCAACATACCCGGTACATACAAACCACGGAAGGCTAGGCGCGAGGCCATTAATTTACTAGCACCTTTACCCGATTCAATGGCGATACCACTAATAATCTGAACACCGTGACTAATACCAATAGCAAAAATCAGGAAAGGTACAAGTACAGAATAAAGATCGATGGTGAATCCCATTAATGCCAAAGCACCCAACTGCCATACAACAGCAATTAAAGAAGCAGCGATTGGAATGAGCGTACCTCGAATACAACGAGAATAAAGGAACAAAAGAATAGCGGTAAAGAGAATTGCAGCTAAGAAAAACCAAACAATCGAAGTAACACCTTCAAGTAAATCGGCTAACTTCTTCGGTGTCCCTGTTACATAGATAGTAATTTTGTCACTGGAATAAGCATTACGTATTTTCTCTTCTACTGAACGAGAAAGTTCCTGATAATCAAGCTTTTCACCGGTATCAGGATCCACTTCGACTAAAGGAATATCAATAATAGTAGAGCTGAAGTTATTAGCGACTAAACGACCAACCTGACCCGACTTCAATACATTCTGACGTAATTCCTCTAGACTTTCTTCAGAACCATCATACGTCGCTGGAATAACTGGACCGCCTTGAAAGCCTTCCTCAGTTACTTCCGTCCAACGCACATTAGGGGTCCATAAAGACTTCATTGCTGAACGATCAACCCCCTTAATGAAAAACACTTCGTCATTAATGAGCTGCAATGTAGCCATGTATTCTTTACTGAATATATCGCCATCGTTACTTTCAACAGAAAGTTTGATATTTGATAAGCCACTACCTAGTTCATCTTTATGAACAAGGTAGTTTTTAATAAACTCATGCTTCAGTGGAATGTACTTTTCAATACTGGAATCGAGCTTAATTTGCGTTAAACCGTAGGCAAAAATCAACGTTAATACCGCTAAAATAGCTAGCACTACTGGTCGTGCTGCAAAGAGTACACGTTCTAGAAAAGGTTCTGATTCTGGAGAGATCAGATAATGTTCTGGCTCAGATTTAATATTTTTCAATTTATTATCATTTGTCATAATTAAAAGTCTCCCATCGCCATAGTGATGGTTTCTTTGATAACAGTGCCATCAACGTCAACGCGTTCGACACCGGCTTCACCAACGATTACTAAAGTACCATCCGGGGCTTGAGCTACTGCTGCTGAGGTCGTACGAGCTGGCATAATAATAGATTTTGGATCTTCCGAACGACGATTTAATACAATAATAGAACCGCCATTACCGACCAGCACTGACGTTTTATCCTTTTTCGAAATACCCGCCATCAAGGTTTGTTCAGACTTGGTATATACTTTTTGCCATTGTATTCCGCCATCAACAGAGTGGTATAAGTTACCCCGTAGGCCAAAAACTAAAACGTTATCGGCTTTCGCCATAATGCCGAAAAGAGAACCTTCATAAGGAGAAGGTAAGGCACGCCAATTTTCTCCCATGTCATCAGAACGCAGAATCAAACCTTGTTCGCCCACTAACATCAATGAACGCGGACCAACCATGGTTAAACCATTAATATGTAAGCGGTCATTATTTTCTAAATGTGCAGACCAATCTACCCAACTCTTTCCGCCATCACGAGTATGAAATGCCATTCCATATGCGCCCACAGCAAAACCAATTTTAGCATCGTAAAACCAAATATCTAAGAAAGGCTTAGTTGAACCACTTTCTTTATCGTATAGGGCATCTTCAAGCGCGTAAGTGGTATTTTCAAGATGCATATCGGCATTATCGATTGCCGTTGAGTCACCGCTGTTTTTAGCACGATCTAGCTCTGTAATTGCCAGTTCTTTACTTGCACGAGCGCCTTTAACAATGGCACGGTTAGCAAGATAGCCATCAAACTGTTTAACCCAAGTTTCTCCTGCATCATTACTGTGCAAAATCAAACCATCATGTCCCGCTGCCCAACCTGAAGTCGCGCTAGGGAAATAAACAGACGTTAATGTTACAGATGAAGGTGTACGGGCTTGAGACCAGCTTTTACCACTGTCATCAGAATAAACAATATGTCCATGTGCGCCTACGGCGACAAGACGACTGCCAATACGCGTAATATCAAGCAATAAACTTTTGTGTGCACGATCCGTAGCCAGTGCTGGAGATTCAAGCGGATCTTGCCATTGCGCTTGCGTCAACGCAGAAACAGAAAGGCTAACCGCTAACATAATAACTTTAATCATTGAAAGTCCTGGGACTGCCGTAACGATTCGATTTAGAATCGATTGGAATCTCATAAAACACTCCATTTTTATAATTTTTTTGAAGGGCCGCTAGTCTAGCCGACCCTTGTTGAATTATCTAACGTCCATGTGTTACATAATGTTATTGGTTAAACAAATTAACGCTTACCACGACGTCTCAGCGCCGATGGGGTGAAGTATTGATCATTCGGTAATGGCTTGCTGAAATCTACAGTACCACGCTCTTCATTATCTAAACCCTGCACATGATAACGTCGTGCTTTAATGTCATGGAAAACATCTAACGTAGTCCACGTTACTGGCATTTCATAATAGTTCTTCAAATAAGCCATGCTTACACGCCATAACTCACCAGCACTATCATATTGATCCGCAACGGCAATACCCCAAGTATCTTCATCAATGTAAAAGCGTCGAGTCTTATAAACATGACGTGCGCCTTCTTTTAAGCTGGCTTCAACCACCCAAACACGATGTTTTTCATAACGCGTAAAGTCTGGATTGATGTGCCCAGGCTTCAATATTTCCTTATACGTTAGGTTATTACTCGAAAGATCGTAGTTATTATAAGGAATATAAATTTCTTTTTTCTTCAGCAACTTCCAATTATAACGATCAGGTGCACCGTTATACATATCGGTATCATCCGCATAGCGTAAGCCATCAGCTGCAGCAATAGGCGTATCGTAAGCCAGATTCGGTGCACGGCGAACTCGACGCTGCCCCGCATTATAACCCCAAGCCTGACGCGCTTCTTCAAGCTGATCGATCGTTTCATGAACCAATACCGCACCACCGGCTAAACGTGCTGGTGCCTTGGTAAACGACAGATAATAGAAAAGAATATTATTCAAATCTTCAATTGTCGCCTTTGGGTTGTAAAAGTTAAACAATACTTCCTGTTGAACCGTTACTAGTGAAAATGCACCATCTTTATGCACCGCTACTTCAGATGAACGACGTGTAAAGAAGGTTCCGCGCCAGCGAGTAATGTGATTCCAAATAGCTTCCAAACCATTTTCGGCCATTGGAAACGGAACACCACCATAAGCATAACGTAGACCAACACCATTAGAATTTAGCTCAGATCTGATTGCATTCTTGTAGGTATTTTCATAAACCCACTCTGGCGCAGCAGCTGTGCGTCGAGTTTTATAAATAGGCATCTGAAACGTATCAGGATACGTTTCGAACAAAGCAATCTGCCCATCGGTCAGGTGATTTTTGTATTTGTCTTTATTACCAGCGGTAATAACAAATAATGGCTTGTCCTGCGGATAAGGATTTGGATGGTGCTGCCCTGCTTCTTGATAACTTAAAGCAGGTACTGTTAAACCACCACGCCAAGGTGGAATGTCTTTGCCATTACCCGCACGCTCAGCACCCAAAGGTGTTAATTCATTTTTCAAACGTTCAGCTTGCTGAACAGAAACTGCTGCGCTGGCATGCTGGCAAAAAGATGCCAAAACCAATACGCCAGCCGCGACCCATTTATTCTTTTTCATTCTGCGACCTCTAATTAAACCCACTGGTGTGGATTATCCATGCCCTTAGCATAAAGAAACTTAGGCTTGGGCTCAATGCGCCCAGCCCAGTAATTTATTCATTGATAGAAAACATGCTGCTTTTGTTTAAAAAACAACCTATTTTGTGACCAAACTCTTTGAAACTATTTCATAAACATCTTTAGATAAGTCTTCTTGGGCCATAATTCGCTCAAGCTGCTGCTTCATCTGCTGACTTTGAGTACTCACATAACGTGACCACTTACTCAATGGCGCCACTAAACGCGATGCAATCTGTGGATTTAATCGATTCAATAGAATAATTTTATCCGCTAATAACTGATAACCAGAGCCATCAAGCGCATGGAAATTAATCAATGATTGACCCGCAAAAGCACCAATGACTGAGCGCACTTTATTGGGATTTTTAATATCAAACGCTTCATGCTCTAAAAGCTTATTAATATTTTCAATCGTACCGTATTCAGCCGACCCGGCTTGCACTGCCAACCACTGATTTACCACCAAAGGTTCTTCTTGCCAAGTTTGATAGAAAGATTCTAACGTCAATTGCGCTTGTGACTTATGCTCAGAATTCACCAAGCTGGCTAAAGCCGCCATGGTATCCGTCATATTGTCGCTATTTTTAAACTGCGCTAACGCCAACTCACAATATTTTTTATGCGGTGTTTTCAGCAAATAACTCAGGGCTGTATTTTTCAAACCGCGTTGTGACATTTGCTGAGGTTCAGGTAAATAACCCTGCTGAATATTTAACTGTTGATATAACGCGGCTAAGTCTTCCGCCAAGGCTTCCGCTAGAACAGACTGAACATGACTACGCGCTTGATTGATTGCATGAATATCGATGACTGATTGCGTCTCAGCAATATAAGAAACGCTAGGCAGCAATAGCATCTTCGCTAACATTGCATGATCAATATCATCACGCTTTAATACATTGCGGTAAGCGGAGATTAAACGGGCATCGACTTTAGGTGCATCGCCGTCCGCAAACTGCTGCATAACTTCATACATCACATCGAGCGCAAGGCTTTGACCCGCATCCCAACGATTAAATCCGTCACTATCATGCTGCATTAAAAATAATAACTGATCACGACTGTAATCATAATTTAATTTTATCGGTGCTGAAAAGTCGCGTAATAAGGAAGGTACAGGCTCTTCTTTCACATTGGTAAAGACCAATACTTGCTCTTTTTCAGTTAATCGGAAAATACCTTGGGCATAAGCCCCTCTTTTATTAATTAATCCGGCGGCCAGTTCTGTTTTTAATTCTTCGCCATTTTTAGCAATCAAGCCAAGTTCAATCGGGATTAAAAAGGGATCATCACAATTTTGCTTAAAGGTAAGCGTATAGGTTTTAGCCTGGGTATCGTAATAGCTTTCGACATCAACTACGGGAGTACCCGCCGATTTATACCAGCGCTTAAACTGTGTTAGTGAGGTGTTATTAGCATCCTCCATCGCACTGACAAATTCATTAATAGTAACCGCTTGGCCATCATGTCGGCCAAAATACAGATCAGCCCCTTTACGGAACCCTTTCTCGCCCAATAACTTATGAATCATACCGACAATTTCAGCACCCTTTTCATAAATAGTGACGGTATAGAAGTTTGATATTTCCATAAACGAATCTGGCTGTACCGGGTGAGCCATAGGCCCTGCGTCTTCGGCAAATTGAACCGTACGCATGATTGCGGCATCCTCAATACGCTTAACCGCTGCTGAGTTCATATCGGCGGTGAATTGCGCATCACGATAAACCGTAAAGCCTTCTTTCAAGCTTAATTGGAACCAATCGCGACAGGTAACCCTATTACCCGACCAGTTATGGAAATATTCATGCGCAACAATCGCTTCAATACGCTGATAAGCCGCATCGGTTGCGGTTTGCGGATTCGCTAATACACAGGAAGAGTTAAAAATATTTAACCCTTTATTTTCCATCGCGCCCATATTGAAATCATCAACGGCAACGATCATAAAGATATCAAGGTCATACTCACGGCCGTACTTATCTTCATCCCATTTCATCGAGCGCTTAAGTGCGTCCATCGCGTAATCTGTTTTATCGATATTTTGCGGCTCAACAAAGATCTTCAACTCGACACCACGACCGCTAATAGTGGTAAAAGAATCTTCCTTTACCATCAAGTCCCCAGCGACTAAGGCAAACAAGTAGCAAGGTTTTCTGTGCGGATCATGCCAGCTAACACTGTGGCGCCCAGCGTCTAAGTCATTATGAGCAACGGCATTACCATTAGACAATAAAATGGGGTACTTGGTTTTATCAGCGATTACTTCGGTAGTGAAAATACTCATTACATCAGGACGATCTAAATAAAAGGTAATCCTTCTAAAGCCTTCCGCTTCGCACTGAGTACAGAACATACCGCCTGATTTATACAGACCTTCCAGTGCGGTATTTTTTTGCGGCTCATTGCGCGTTGAAATTTCCAGCTGAAATGAATCGCTCAATTTATGAATCGTTAAGGACTCACCTTCAAGTGAGTATTCATCGTTGGTCAGAAGGTTGCCATCAACTTTAATCGCTAACAGTTCCAACTGCTGGCCGACGAGCACTAATGGCCCTTCATAACTCGCATGCTGATCTCGATTGCGATGCATCACTAACCGACTATCAACCTGCGCATAGTCCTCGAATAAATCAAAACGCAAGTGCGTTTGTTCTATAACAAAGTGGGGGGGCTGATAATCTTTTAAATAAATATTTGTCGGTTCTGCGTCACGCATCATCAAGTCCTTTATTGCATTTTCTATTATTGTTACTAAATCGAGTATTTATTAATGTTAATAAACATAAATCTGCATTTAGCTTAATAAGTAAATTCAATATGATAAGAAGTAAACTTTCTTAAATTAATAACACCGCAATCAAGCAGTAAGTACTGGCCTTTAATCCCCATTAGCTTCCCTTCTATCTCAGGCGTTTTATCAAAGTTTAGACTTGATACCTTCGTTGGAAATTCATCAATAGGGAACTCAAGCTCTACCGTTTTAAGTTCTGGTAAATGGGTAATCGCCCCTGGCCCATGCTCTAGCTCAATCGCGCTTAATCCTTCGGCGTACTCCTGATAAAGCTCATCACGAATGGCCTCTAGATCAATCGCCTCCGCATTTCCCTTCAGCATGGTGCGCCAATTGGTTTTATCTGCCAAGGTTTGCTTAAACAAGGTTTCCACTAGGCCTGAAAGTAAGCGATCACGTACTCGAAAAATAGGTAAGCCTTGAGTAGCCCCTTGATCACACCAACGAGTAGGCAATTGAGTGCCCCGAGTAATGCCTACTTTTAAAGCAGAGGAATTAGCTAGATAAACAAAATGATCCTGCATACAGAAGTCATCACCCCAACTCGAATCACGACAGGTTCCCAAGTGATAATGACATTTCTCTGGGCTCATAATGCATAAATCGCACTGCGGAAGTTTTTTAAAACAAGGATAACAATAGCCCTGACTAAAACTTTTATTGGTTTTACGCCCGCAATGGCAGCAATGTATTTCACCGACATAATTCATTTTAATCGTCTGCCCTAGCAGAGGATTAAGATCGAGTCGTTCATCATTTAAGCAAAGCTGATATTGTATTTTAGAACCATTTTCAGCATTAAGCTGAGTTACCATTTTACTTAGATGGCCAGAGATTGTCGGCATAGTTGGGTATCTTAATTTATTCGCAGTTATTTAATCGTTCTTATTTAATCACTAGCGTTTGAGTATCGTCACCTTTACTCGATTTACAGGCGGCTTCCATATAACCAATCCGCTGATCTGCTGGCAGGTCGATAATATTTTCATAACGAATTAAGGCTTCCATACACAAAGGCTTTTGATCTTTTTCCATCTTGCGCCCATCAGGCCAGCGACTCAGCTCCAAAGCGCTTTTCATATTACGATACACATCAGGAGTCATAGATTTGATTAATTCATCGACTGTCATTTTCTTCACCTTCAACGTCTTGTTTTACACTTAATGTTTTATTTCGTGGCCAAAGCAAGGCTAGAATTACACCTAGTACCGCACCCGCCAAATGAGACTCATGGCCAATTTTCATTTCCATTCCGGCGCCATCCACCAGCATCATCACCAACATTGAAACCATCATAAACGGGAATAGCCAGCTTGGCAGTTGGTAATACACTTGCTTAAAGCTTTGTCGCCCCCAAGCCCATCCCATCAACCCATACGTCACCCCAGAGAGGCCTGCAAAATAAGGACCTACAGCTAAGTATTGAGCAAAAGCAGAACCAATGGCTAAGACTAGGGTTAATACGATTAAACTAGAATGGCCATCGTGGGTTTCAATTTCTTTACCCAAGACCCACCACCAAAAAGAATTCATCAATAAATGCATCAGTGATAAGTGAATAAGGGCAGGACTCCACCAGTGATAAAGTTCATTATCCCAGAAACTTGAATAATCGAATTTTTCCCCGTTCCAGAAGTTAGTCTGTAATAACCAATCAGCAATATCCAGCAAACCTAATTGCTGTAAAAAATATATTCCTACAAGGATCACCAGCATCGAAACAGTGAAAGGAAAGCCGCTAATCTGAATTAAATATTGCTGCAATTTAACTTGCCAAGGCATTTTTTCAGTCTCATCGGGTTTAGCCGTTAACTGCCCAGCTTGCCACTCTTCCACCCAAATTTTCACCTGCTCAGCATCCTCTGGCCGAGCAACCCAGAGATCTTGGCTATTGCCATTCATGATGACTCGATGAGGAATACTTGCCTGCCAAAGGCGCTCGGTAATGGGGCTTAAATTAATATCAAGGCTGGCTTGAAAAACAAGGATCGAACTCATAGTTTACTGCTCCGTTTTATCAACCCGAACCCAGGTAAACTTGCCATTATTTAAGCGCTGCTCTCCATCCATTCGATAAGCCACTAAGCGTCCGTATTTCACTGCACTGTAATCAAGGCAAGCGATATTGGAACGAATGACCGCAGGCACACCCGACATCCAATAGTGCCCAAAGAACAGGGGCTTTTCATTTTCGGAATAATAAAGCAACCTTTGTTTTTCTTCTGCCGTTAAGCGAGCGTGCGCTAAATCAACGGGCAATGGGTCAGGTTGAAAAACCACATCACTATATACCTGTGGACTGCGCGACCAGAATTTAGTGCGGAAAAATTGACGTACCATGCCGTCTTTTGCCGTCATCGAACGGTTATCAGGCAACTTCAACGAAGTACCCCGTAATACACGGTCGAGAAACTGAAAGAGAAAGGTATCAGGATTCACCGATTCAGATAATAAACCTTGATGCAGCTGGTTACCGCCATAGCGACTGGTAAATTCATTAATCAGCGCATGATCCCAGCAGGCATGAATAACTCGAAAGTGATCGAAGTCCATAAATAAAGGGAGTTCGGTGAACCACTCAAGATACTCTTTAAATTCTTCTGGATGATTGGCAAATTGCTCGACTGTCTGTTCGACAATAAAACTATTACGCTCAGTATGCGGGCGCAAATAAGGTCGATCGACGCCCGCAGGCGCAGGTGTCATATAAGTAACCAAGTTATATTCATGATTACCCATAATCATATAAGCATTACCCGCATCCACCATGCTGCGAACAACTTGGCAGGCCAAGCGAATATGAGGCCCACGATCAATGATATCGCCTAAAAAAACCACCTTGCGGCTTTTGTGTTGATAGACGCCATTAACTTTTCGATAATCCATTTGCTCAAGCAGCTGAATTAACGTTTCGCCACAGCCATGCACATCACCGATTAAATCGTAACCTTGCTGCATTAATTAGCCCCTGATGTTTCCCAGCCCAATTTAGTACGACAAATCTCATAAAAATTATGATCTTTCGGATGAATCAATTTCAGCTTATGCGGCTTTTTACGAATCGTCACCACATCTCCGGGGGCGCAAGAAAGGTGCTTCTGTCCGTCACAACTCACCGTTGGATAAGTTTCGTTACCCTCACCGATGACCAATTTAATTTCACTGTTGCCATCCACCACAATCGGTCGGCTTGATAGCGTATGGGGGAACATGGGAACTAACACAATAGCGTCAAGCTTAGGGTGCATAATCGGTCCACCACCGGATAGCGCATACGCGGTAGAGCCAGTAGGAGACGATACGATCATGCCATCGGCACGCTGATGATGAACAAATTGACCTTCAACATACAGATCGAAAGAGATCATCCGAGCTGATTTACCTGGATGAAGCACTACGTCATTTAACGCTTCGCTGGCCGCAATCGCCACACCATCACGCTTGATTTCAGCATCTAATAAAAAACGTTTTTCTTCTATGTATTCGCCATCCAAAACCGCTTGTATAGCCGCTTCCATACCCTCATCAGGGCTGATATCTGTCAAAAAGCCTAAGCGACCGCGGTTAATACCTAAGACCGGGGTATTATGCTTAGCTAACGCACGAGCAGCACCTAATAAACTGCCATCACCACCGACTACAATCACCAGATCACAAATTTCACCTAGCATCTTCTGATTGCTAACTTGCATGCCATGACCCGGCATCACTTCAGCAATACGATCTTGCAGAATGACGTGATACCCTTCTTCGAGTAAATAACGTTTTAAACGGCGTACCGTTTCAATCACTTTTTTACTGCCTAATCGACCGATAATGCCGATATTACGAAACTCTTCCATCTCGATGGATCCAAATCATTATTTGTTAAAACTTATACCATATTTGCCCACCAAAGGCTTGCCACGATGCACAATCACCTGAGCAAACAACAAGTTTTTCGCCTTCAGAACCAGGTCGTTAGAGATCTTGCTTGGAGCCTTTGGGGGCCTGCATTATTAATCCACCGCATTCCATACAATGAAGTTTCCGAAACAAATAACGCATCTTTTCCTCTCGACTGGCCCTGGCTACAACAACTCGATCATCAGCCTCAAGTCTTAATAGACTACCTGGAGCAGAAAAATACGCGTTTATTAGGCACCTATTTTGAAGCTTTATGGCAATTTTATTGCAGCTACCACCCTAGTTTCGACTTGTCTATTTGTAATTTACAAGTCAATGATACCAACAGAACTGTGGGGGAATTCGACGTTTTAGTCACTAATAATCAAGGTCAAAACTTCCATATAGAACTGACCTGTAAATTCTATTTAGAATGGCAAGATAACCTACAGACAATACTTTGGATCGGCCCTAATTGCGGCGACAGATTAGATATTAAATACGACAAGACCCACAATCATCAGCTTCCGTTACTCAAGACTGAGCTTGGCCAGAAGGTGTGTGCGGAACAATTATTCAATACTGACACGGTTCAACAAGTGGCGATTTGGCGCGGAACAGCCTTTGATCGTAACCACTGGTTTCAAGTCGATGAACTGGAGAACGACTCAGCGCTCACAGAATGGAAGCATGATAATCAAGTTTTATGGTTCATTGCGGATAAGCGTTTTTGGCTCTCTCCGATCATGCAAAATCGCAACACGTTAAAGACCTTCTGTCAGATACAGCAGCAGATAGACAATCATTTTCAGCAAGCCGTTAATGCAAACAATTCAGGTAAACAAGGTTTCACACTGATGCTTATTGCTCTGACTTTCGATAAGACGAACCAACAGTGGCAGCAGCAGCAGAGATTTTTTATCACCGCCAATAACTGGCCTTATGGCAAGCTGGCAGAAAGTGCTGCTACCCCTCTACGACCTTGCAAGCCACCACTATGAATCAACAAGTAGCGCTTATTTTCAGCAAGCTCTCCCGCTTGCCAATATTGTTCAAAAGCCAGCACTAACTTAGCTGTGTAAACTGGGTCTAACGGTAAATCATGAGCATCGTAGCCTTTTATTAAATCGACTAGCACTCCTGGGCAGCGACCAAATCCACCCAAATGATTGTCACAATCGATTGTACAGTTATTGCCTAAATCAGCTAATAAAGAAGCGGCCAAAGACTCTCCGCCTTTAATCGCCATCACGCCTTTCAATCCAGTAAAGGCTTCTGATTTTTGTAATGCCTGAGCGATACCGATAAACGTGCAACCGGAACCAATACTCATCCAAACCTCATCGTACCCTGCGCATTGCTGCGCTATTTCTTCACAGCCTTTTCTGCCCAAATCATTATTGCCGCCTTCAGGAATCCAATAACTGCGGTATAGCTCTGCCTGCTGTTGACACCAAGCATCATCATAACGATTAAGATAGGTTTTCTTATCAACAAAGATTAATTCCATCCCCAGCTTCTGGCAATCTAACAAGGTCTCAGTTAACGGCAGGTGTGAATAGCCTCTGACAAAAGCGGTCGTTTGAAAGCCTAATACGCTGCCGGCGCTCGCCAAAGCATGGAGGTGATTAGAATGCGGACCACCGCATGACAATAACCGTTGATGGCCGAGCTGAGTTGCGGCCTCAAGGTTATGTTTTAACTTGTACCATTTATTGCCAGAGACCAAGGGGTGTATTTGATCCAGACGCAAAACATCAACCGCTGCCAATGGGCTTAAATGCTGATATTTATCTAAAATAGGTAAGGTCTGAATAACCGGATTTTTAAATTCAATCAAAATATAATCAACTTACAGCCATACTCTTCATTTGGCGGTGCAGGTTACAAAAGCCCTGCAATTGCACAGAATAATCTTGCGGGTGCTCGACCCGAGGAATTTCTTCACGACATTGTTGACACTTCGGATCATCATAATGATCTAACCAAGCACTGTATAATGCCTCATCAACCTGGCACTTATGCGCCGCATAAGCGGTGGGATTCTCGGCATAGCTTTCCATATGTTCAGCAGCAATCGTTAAGTGCCCTGCTCCGGAATGAAAACAAACCAATACCGCTTCCAATGCATTGAGACGATCAATAAAGTGCACGACCGAATGTTCCTCAGCCCTTAGCGCTACTTCCTGCAGCTGAGATAGTTGTTGCTGTAATGCATCGATGTCTTCAGTACGCTTTATTTGTACCGGCTGCGATTGTCTTAAGGCGTCATTTGCTTCCTGCTGCTGCGCCAGAGCCTGCTTTAGCTCATCCATCTCTTGCTGATGACTTTGCATCTCATGCAAGTGCACTTGTTTCAGCTCAGACAACTCTTGCGCTAATTGCTCATCCCCCACCAATCGCTGGGCTTTGTCTGCCATCACTTTTTGTCTTTCGATTTCGCGCTGCAATTGCTGTAATTGGTTACGATAAGCAAGGGTTTCGGCTTTTAACGCGCTTTTTAGCTGTTCGACTTCGGGGTCAGCATGACGCTTAGACATAGCGCTAGCAACACCGGGCCCGCCCAGTGATACTGAAGACATACCAATGGATTGGTCCATCGTTTCATTGACAATCTCATTCATTGATAACGGTTTCTTACCGATCAAATTGTCACGAATAGCTTTACGAATCGCCATGAAATCACTCGTAACAGGCTCCCACATTGCTTCTGCATGCCAAGATATTGAGCACTGACTTTGACACGTCAATCGAATGCGGCCATCACCCATATTGGGTCCATGCCCAGCCCCATCCGCTAGGCGGCGAAGCGGTAAATACCAACCGGAATCAACAAAACCTTTGTTCGTCACCGGCAATTGAAACAAAACCATTGCTTGGGCAAAATCTTGCGGACCAATAACCACATAGGCGGCTTTAACTTTTTGGTCCTTAAAATCGCCCAAGGTTTCACGTTCACGCACTAGACTTTCAAATTCAGATAGCCAATACCCCTGACACACTTCGTTTCCGTTAAATAGATAGATCGCTTCTTTTTGACTAATACTGCTCACAAAGTCACACCTTCAAAGCCCGTTTAGGTAATTATCATTATTTCCACAACATGCCGTGATTTGCACAAAAGCTCAAGGGCTATAATCGCCAATTTGTTAAACCAATCATATAAATTAGAATTTTTGTTTGGTATCTAGGTTAGGATCAGTAGGGAATCCATGCTCGTCTTTATCAGATTCAGCTTCTTTAGATAACTCTTTTGCTAGACTACCTCCTACCTCATCTTTGCCGCCGTTAAATAAAGCCGCGGATTTTTTAGCCAATGCCTTCACCCGCTGATTTTTCTCGGGATACTGCATATTAAAATCAATCAGTATTCTACGCGCGGCTTTAAAATAGCCGCTGGCCGTTGTCACATCCCCTCGCTGAGCAGCCACATCGCCCTGTGCCGAAAAAGAATCCACTTCCATTTCCAATATGGAAATGCGCAAATAGCGACGGAATTCTAAAATAGTGGCTTCCGAAGCGGTTTTATTTTTAATCATCGGTCCAAAGGATTTCAGTACCTTAGCGAACTGTTTTTTCGCATATCGTATTTCACGATCACTTGTAAGCACTCGCTTCCTTTTTCCACCTGCCGCTACCTTTCCCTTCAAATCATCTAGATCAACAGCACTGGCACCTTCTCTCTCCTTCTTAGGTAAAGAGCTGACATAACGTTCATTCAGCTGTTCAATACGCGCCAATACCAAGGTCTGGATTTCAGCTTGATCATCGACCTTCACCAAAAACTCCAACGCTTCCGCTAATTCAGCCACAAAATCCTTTACAGACCGTGCCAAACCTCGCTGATTTGCTTTCTTTTGCTGCTGCCGACTAACCACAACGGCAATACCGAGCAAGATTAAAATGGGTACCGCTATGGCAAATACCAACCCTATTGAAGACATTAAACCTTCCTACTTAATTGATTATTCTAAAAATCCAGCTTAGCTATTAATTAAGCTAAAACCTGCGTCTATTTAAGCAGTTTAGCAACGATTTTCAGAGTCGCATTTTAGCCATTGAATGAAAAATCATTTCACAAGTGCTTGACCCGAAGGCTCTGAGTGCATATAAATTGTCATTTTATACTGATTTGAATCGGTAATTTACTTCTTTAACAAGGTTTTTTAGATCAATATGGGCAAATCGCTGGTTATTGTGGAGTCGCCTGCCAAGGCTAAAACCATCAACAAATATTTGGGCAAAGATTTCATTGTGAAGTCCAGTGTTGGTCATATTCGTGATTTACCTACGTCAGGTTCTGGGGCTAAAAGTGACCCGAAAGAACGTGCACGTCAGGCAGCGATTACGCGCAAACTGTCTCCTGACGACAAGATTGTGCATAAAAAGCGTAAATCGAAAGAGCAACTGATCAATCGTATGGGGATTAATCCAGACAATGATTGGGCAGCGAACTATCAAATCCTTCCCGGCAAAGAAAAGGTCGTAGAAGAACTGCAGAGGTTGGCAAAAGACGCCGATACCGTCTATCTCGCGACGGATTTGGACCGCGAAGGGGAAGCCATTGCTTGGCACCTGCGGGAAGTTATTGGTGGTGATGAAAGCCGCTATCGTCGTGTGGTATTTAACGAAATTACTAAAAAAGCGATTACCGCCGCTTTTGAACAGCCTTCTGAACTTGATATTAATCGTGTTAATGCCCAGCAAACGCGTCGCTTTTTAGACCGAGTCGTTGGCTTCATGGTATCGCCATTATTATGGGCAAAAGTTGCTCGTGGTTTATCGGCAGGCCGAGTTCAGTCCGTTGCCGTTCGTATTGTGGTAGAACGTGAACGTGAAATTCGCGCGTTTATTCCGGTTGAATACTGGGAAGCCTTTGCCAAATTAGACAGCGAATCCGGTGATCATTTACGCTGCCAGATCGTCAAAGAAAATGGCGCTGAATATAAGCCAACGAATCAAGATCACAGCGATAAAGCGATGGCCGTATTGCAGTCCTCTGCTTTCACAGTGGCCAACCGTGAAGATCGCCCGACTAAATCTAAGCCTGCAGCACCGTTCATTACCTCTACGCTACAGCAAGCTGCTAGTACACGCTTAAGCTTCAGTGTTAAGAAGACGATGACCTTAGCTCAGCGTTTGTATGAAGCCGGCTTTATTACCTATATGCGAACAGACTCGACTAATTTGAGCGCTGAAGCGGTTGAAAATGCACGCGCCTTCATCAGCAAAGAGTATGGCGAACAGTATTTACCGGCAGAACCTCGCTCGTACAGCAGCAAAGAAGGCGCTCAAGAGGCTCACGAAGCGATTCGCCCATCGAACGTTGAATTCTCAAGTGAAGACCTAGAGAAGATGGAACCGGACGCTCAGCGCCTTTACGATCTGATCTGGCGCCGCTTTGTAGCTTGCCAAGTTAATGATGCGCAATTCACAAGTTCCACCATTACAGTGAAAGCCGCTGACTTTGAATTAAAGATTAAGGGCCGCGTTATTCGTTTTGACGGTCACTTACGTGCATTACCTACTGGCGGCAAAGGCGACGAAGATATTCTTCTTCCTGATGTATCAGTCGGCGATGTGCTTAAGCTAAACGAATTACAGCCTAAGCAACATTTCACTAAGCCTTCTCCACGTTTTTCGGAAGCGGCACTGGTAAAAGAATTAGAAAAACAAGGCATTGGCCGTCCATCGACTTATGCTGCGATTATTTCCACCATTCAAGATCGTGGTTATGTGCGCCTAGAAAATCGTCGTTTTTACGCCGAGAAGATGGGAGACATTGTTACCAGTCGTCTAGTCGAAAACTTTGATGATCTAATGGATTATAACTTCACTGCCACCATGGAAGAGAAACTCGATCATGTTGCTAGTGGTGAGCTGAAGTGGAAAAACGTTCTCAATGAATTCTACGGTGACTTCCAAGATAAATTGGAAATCGCTAATGGCGAAGAGGGTATGCGCCCTAATGATCCGGTGAATACCGACATTGAGTGCCCTACTTGCTCTCGCACCATGCAAATTCGTACCGGTTCAACCGGTGTATTCTTAGGTTGCTCAGGTTATAGCCTGCCTCCAAAAGAACGCTGCACCACCACGATGAACCTTACCGCTGGTGATGAAGCGATCAGCCTTGATGGTGATGAAGAAGCCGAAAGCCGTCGTTTAAACGAAATGCGTCGTTGCTCTAGCTGCAATACCGCGATGGACAGCTACTTACTAGACGAACAGCGCAAATTGCACATCTGTGGTAATAACCCAGATTGTGATGGCTACGAAGTCGAACTCGGACAATTCAAGATTAAAGGCTATGACGGTCCAACGCTTGAATGTGATAAGTGCGCCAGCGAAATGCAGTTGAAATCTGGCCGTTTTGGTAAGTATTTTGGCTGTATGGCTGACGAGTGTAAGAATACTCGTAAATTGCTTAAGAGCGGTGAAGCAGCGCCTCCTAAGATGGACCCAATTAAAATGCCTGAGCTGCAATGTGTGAAAGTAGACGATACTTACATACTGCGTGACGGTGCTAGTGGTTTATTCTTAGCCGCTAGCCAGTTCCCGAAGAACCGCGAAACTCGTGCTCCTTTGGTTTCTGAGATTATCCCTCATCAGGCTGAGCTTGATCCAAAGTATCATTTTTTATTAGACGCTCCACGCGCTGATAAATTAGGGAACTCTGCAATCATTCGCTATAGCCGTAAGACTAAATCTCAGTACGTGATGTCTGAAATTGAAGGTAAGGCTTCTGGCTGGAGCGCTGTGTTCGAAGACAGCAAATGGGTAGAAACTGAACCGAAGAAAAAAGCGCCGGCCAAAAAGAAAGCTCCGGCAAAGAAAAAGACAGCCGCTAAAAAGAAAGATGCCGGAAAAGATGACTCCTAGTAAACTAGTTCTTAGTTAGCAAGCGACCCAGTATAATGCCTTATTATGCTGGGTTTATTTCACCTCCACCCTCTAATTTCATTCTATCGTCCTAATGTATTCCCGCTAAAACCTGCTATTTTTAAAGTTCTCTCATAAAAAGGAATTTTACTATGAAATCATGGAATGTATTTTTCAAAGCCATCTTGCTCTCTCTTGTTTTTACCCTGTCATCGGTACAAGCCAGTGAATCATCCAGCCCTATCTTAAATATTAATAACGCCAGTATTGAACAGTTAGAACAGATCAAAGGCATTGGTGCAAAAAAAGCTCAAGCCATCATAGAGTATCGCTTACAGCATGGTAATTTCGCCACGGTAGAAGACTTAAGCAAAGTAAAAGGCATCGGGACAAAATTTATTACTAAGAATCGACCTTGGATGTCTGTTCAATAGTATTAACACCAGGCTCTAGTTAACACCTAATAACTAGAGCCCTCACCTCAAACACGACCCCCCCCCCCAGATATTTACTTGCCCATTACCATGTTTCGTGGCAAATTTGCTATTATATAAGAACAGGATGTTCTACTCATCCGAAGTTACACTCAATAAAAGCAAAAAAGGGATTTTTCAGTGTCTGACGCTGTACAAAATACAACCACTAAAACTTCAGCAAGTCAGCAGAAGCTCGCAGTTAAGCTTTTAACCTATGTATTAATGTTCAGCTTTTTTGTTACCCTCGCAACTTCAATCTATATCATCTATTCAGACTACCTGCAGGGCGCTAATGAGCTAAACCAAAGCATCTCTCAGATAAAAGCCGGTTATCAAGAAAGTATTAGTTACAGTTTATGGAATTTCGATAGCCAGCAAATAAAAACTCAGCTGGCCGGTATTTTAAATTTCCCTGGCGTACTCAATGTATATATCGAAACCAAAGAGGGTTTATTGCATAGCTCAGGTGATTTTGAAAAAACAGGCTCTCAAAAGCATGCCTTCGATCTATTTTTCACCAGCGCCGAGCGACAATATCCATTAGGGGTATTAAACATTAACTTAGATTATAAGGGCTTATATGAGACCTTATTTTATAAAGCCTTAAATATTCTCGCGACTCAATTTATCAAAACCTTTTCTGTTTCCCTTTTCATCCTGTTTATATTTCAACGTCTAGTAACCCATAGATTATTAAGTATGTCGCAATGGGCGAACAATTTTAGCTTAAACGATCTAGATCGCGAGCTATCCTTAAGCCCTTCAGATCAATCAAACAAACAAGATGAAATTGACTCCGTTGTTAATGCCATTAACAGCATGCGCATCAGTTTGAAGGAGGATATTAAAAAGCGCGAGCTTACTGAATTGGCGCTTAATAAATCCCAATACAAACTTTCCATCGCCATTAATAATGCTGAGCTAGGATTTTGTGAATACAGCCAAAAAACAGATCGATTTTCAGGTAATGAACACTTTTCCAAGCACCTTTGCTTAGATCCTGGGTTATTAGAAAAAATAGAACATCCCATTGACTGGTTCAAAAACCACATCATTGGCGACCGTACAATTGAGCAGCGCGAGCGCATTAACCAGCTGTTGCATGGACACATGGAACGTATTTGCACCGAGCTCAGCATTCAATGCGGTGAGAATAGCATCAAACACTTCGATACCACGGTCCAGGTATCAGAATGGGACGACAACGGCTTACCCATTACTATTGTTATCTGTATTCTAGATAAAACAGAACAGGTAAATGCGAGTAAACAAGCAGCAGATTTAAACTATGCCCTAGAACAGAAAGTTACCAAACGCACCGAAGAATTGACCCACGAGCAAGTGCAATCAAAAGCAGAAATAAAAAAACTGCAGTTACAGCTAATTAACTTTGAACAGCAAAAGCGTCGCCAACAAAACCAAGAAAACCTACGCCCTTTACACAATGCTTTTTTACAACTGCATGAACTCATTCGTCCGCCGCTGGGAGAACGTAGCAATCCCCCTGAACAGCCGCAATTACAGCAGGCAGAAAAATTACTGGACCTATTAGCCAAACATCTTCAAGCAAGTAATCAGTCCAATAGCCAAACATTTGATGTGGTGGTATTAATACAAGAATCTCTGCAAGACTTTTTAACACAGCAGCAACTTGAGCCATCAGTCAATTTACGCCTGCCGTTTTCGATGATGCTAGATAGCCATAAAGATCTTCTGAAATATTGTTTTGAGCATTGCTTAGTAACCATACAAGCTCTCTCTAACACTCATTTTGAAAGTCAAAAGCTCGCTATTTCTCTGGATTTAGAAGGTGATCATGGCGTGATCATACTCAATTACGACAGTGCTGATATTATCACCAAAATTGAAGATTCGAACCAATTGGCAAGTAACGAAATGATCGTCCTGACAATGTGCCATGCTATGCTTGAAGAGCGTTTTAACGGCTCTGTTATCGTGACTCAAGAAGAGTCGATGGTCAGCCTTGAGCTGCGTTTCTGCATTAATACAAGAAATTAAAGCCCGCTCGATTTAAATACAATCAGCATTACCAGCGGTCACGCTGTAAACGCAGCGCCTTAAAGACGTCCTTAGCAGAAGCCCCTTCTTTATTTTCCGCCATAAGCTTAGATATGAGTTTCGGGCTCTCCAACCTTAGAAAAGGATTATAGAGCCTCTCTTGCCCTAAAGTCATATACGGCATTTGTTCTGAGGTGAAGTCTTTCACTTCTTCTTTCCAGAACTGGGTATCAGAATTATCAGGCTCCCAGGCCAATGAAAAGTCTAAATTCGTTTTCATGTAGTCATGACCCGGATATAAAATCGTCTGCTCAGGTAACGGTATTAACTCGCGCTGAAAGGTCTCATACATTTCATCGACATCACCGCCATTAAAGCAATTACCCGCGCAAGCATTAAACAAAGTATCCCCTGAAAACAACACAGGTATTTCTTCACTCAACGTTAATAAGCACACATGTACAGGGGTATGACCTGGGGTCGGCAATACTTTAAATTTAATACTACCAAACTCAATCACTTCATTAGCGACTAAGCCACGAGCAACATTAGGGATTTTCCCAATGGCATGCTCACTCGCCCAGATTGGAGCGCCTGTCGCAGCCTGTACCGCAGGATTACCTTCAATATGATCATGGTGCTCATGAGTATTAATAATCAGCTTAATTTGCCAGCCTTGGGCCTGTGCAGCGGCAAGCACTGCATCACCATCAAGTGGATCCAGCGCGATGGCCTGCCCTGTTTCTTCGCAACCGATAACATAATTAAAATTACGTAATCGGTTATTCATATATAAACGTACAACTTTCATCGAATACGACCGTTTCAAACAATGCTTCAGAATTACCAATAAATACTATTTTCTACATCGTCTTCGGCTTCAAGGTCGGCAATAAAGTGCGAACCTAAAATGTTCTGTAATTCAATGACCCGAACTTCAAGCTCATCAGCTTCATAAGCAATCGCAGGACTGTGCCCCCAAACTGGCCCAGGCCATGCTGGGTCATCGGTATAGCGGCAAATATGATGCTGATGCAATTGCGGCACTACATTGCCAAGAGCGGCTATATTCATCGAACTGGCAGAAAAATGATCCGCCATTTTTTCGCTGACCATAGTCGATTCTTTCATCAGCTGGCGCTGATCATCTTGGGATAAATGATAATACTCGTAAATGTCATTTTGAGCCGGGACTAAAATGACCCACGGATAGCGCTTATCATTCATCAAAAGCACTTGGCACAAGGGAAAACGCCCAATCAAAACAGTATCATTTTGCAATCGTTGATCTAATACGAACATATATTCTCTCAATTCAGGTATTAAAAAATCGTTAACTAATATAGCTATTGTTTTATTTTAGGCGTTTTTCCTCAACGGGTCATCCTTACTGCGTCACATTAAAAGCGATAAGCGATGCTACCCCGTACCATTCTTGGCTCAGTCGGGTGTAAATGAACATCTTCGACATCATCAGACTCACCTGGTAAACGAGATTCATACAAGTACGTAATATCGTTACCTTCTTCATTGGTCAAATTAATAACATCGAAAGACGCGGATAAACGCTGACTGAAATCATAACCCAGCTGAGCATTCAACATAGTAACCGCATCAGCACGTTCACTATTATCTTCATTCAAAGCAAAATCACCGAAATGGCGTAAACGTAAACCCGCATCCCATTGACCAAAGTCATGCACGCTAATACCTAAACTGAATACACGCTCAATTGCGCCAGGAATGTATTGCTCACCTTGCCCTTTTGGCTGCAAACGCGCTTGGCTGAAAGCAATATCACTATCGATAATTAACCAAGATTGAGGCTGCCAGAAAATACTGCCTTCCACACCTTTACGCTCAGATTTATCCGACGCTTCAGTTTCGCCATTATCACCGACAAAAATCAATTCAGACTCCAACGTTAACCACCATAATGAAGCCGCCAGTTGCAGCGTATCGGTTAGCTGAGTCTGAACACCAATATCAGCACCTTCACTGCGAGCAAATACATCGGCCTTCTCATCGGATGCATGGCTGCCTTCACTAAAGCCACGAGCATCGTTGCTGTGATAGCCTTGACCGTAATTAGCGAACCAATGCGTGGTATCACTGGTACTATAAATTGCATTAATTTTTGGGCTTACCATCGCATCACTGGCATCATTTTTCTCACCCGTTAAACGGTTTTCAACATCGGCCTGCAAATAATCAAAGCGAGCGCCAATTTGCGTACGAAAATTATCTGTCCAGCGGTGATTATTTTGTAAAAATAAACCTAGTCCAGTTTCTTCGACTTTATGGCGGATGAGTACTTCACGCGTTTCTCGCTTTGTCGTAGCCGACAAACTCACATCACCAATATGATCATGACGAACATCGACCCCAAGCTGCCACTCACCATTATCCGTTGGCAACACATCAAATAACAAAGAGCCGCCGATAATTTTACGCTCATCATATTGACGAATTTGATCACCGTTTATGGGATCCGTTGCATAAGTATGGTTAGCAAATAACTCCAAACCATAATCAATTACGTAGACGTTACTCTGCAAGGTTCTCCCCGTAACATCGTGCCAGCCTTCATAGTTCACGCTATAACGGTGTGTATCACCCCCAACCGTATCATCCAAGGAATCATAACGGTCACCGCCGTTATCAATATAACGCTGAGGAATTTGATCCGTCGCGATCCACGTATTATCGAACCCCATAAAACTGATATTGCCGCCATTCACCGCATCACCGAAGGTATACTTCGCCATGGCAGAGTATTTCTCCTGCTCTTGAGCAACATCCCATGGGCCGTCATAACGCGTAGTATCCAATGCCGCTACAAAACTATCGCCATCACTGAAAATGTCATTAGCACCCCCCGCTAATAACAAACGCTGATAACCAAATTGGCCAAAGCCAATTTTAATCAGCGTATCGTCCATTGTGCTTTTACTGTGCATACGTACGGCACCAGCATTGGCGAAATCGCCTTCTTTGCCATAATAAGGTCCTTTACTATAGTCGAGTGATTCAATCATCTCGGGAATAATAAAGTTAATATCGGTATACCCTTGGCCGTGAGCATGAGTACGATTATTAATAGGCATGCCATCCATAAATGTTGCCATATCAGTGCCGTGATCTAGGTTAAAGCCGCGTAAAAAATACTGATTCGCCTTACCCTCACCACTGTGTTGAGTCACAATTAAACCGGGTACCGTTTCTAAAATCTCGCCCGCACGACTAATCGGACGCTGTTCAATTTGCTCAGCAACCACCGTACCCATTGAGGCCGATACGGCATCACCCATTTGAGCGCTACCACTAATTGTAATATTGCTTAATTCAGTAATATCCGTAGAAGAATTAATACCCGCAGCCTGTGCATTAGCGCTGATAAGTAAATTGGAGGCGAGTGAAATCGCCAAAGCTAAAGAGCTTTGTTTTATATTTTTCATTTTTTACTACTTTTTATCTATAAAAGGATTATTTAATATTTATTAAAATTACTCGCGTACTTTTAAATTTCTCGTGTATTTTTAGATTACTCGCGTGTTTTTAGATTAATCGTTTATTGGCTAATTAATATAAGCTTGCCGGTTTCTGGATCTTTATAAACCTGCCCCATCGATTGATATCCTTCAGACCCTTGCACTGAATTTTTTAATGATTCAGGTACGTCCGTTAATTCCTTACCTTGGCTAATCGTTTGCTGAGCGGATTGCTCAATTGACGCGGCACTTTCAACATTAAAGTGCTGTTTCAAATCACCACTTTGAGCAACTAACGCCGCAATAAGTCCACAGGCAAATACCAGCATAATATCGACTAGGTTTGCGAGCGGGCCTAAAGGCTCATCATCTTGATTATCAAAAGAACTGCTACGCCATTTATCCATGGTAATACTCATCTTTATGCATTGAACTGCTAGCTGAGCTATTTATTGAGTGCTGTAACGCGGCTTTCATTTCCAACTCTTCCATCGCGGCGTCATACCAGCGACGACGCATACGCCCTAATACAAAACCAATAATACCGGCCAATAAACCAATCACAGTGGTATCAAACGCAACCGTCATCGCGGTAGTCAGTATGGTTAATTCACCGTCTCCCAACCCTGCCAAACCGGGTCCTAATGGAATCAATGTTCCCATCAAGCCCAGCATCGGTGCAATACGCGTAATAAAATCTGCACGCTCAATTCGACGCTTACCGGCTTGACGCAAGCCCACCATACCTAAGGTATCTGATAAACGCTGAATACCGCCAAAGCGTTCGCCTAGCGCAATACCTGTTTCATAAACGGCAAGGGCGATAAAAAATAACAAACCCCAAACAACAGGGTCTAATAAAAATCCTGTAATTTGATGCATTAAATTAAGTGAAACTGATGAAAACATGTCGATGACCTTTAAATACTTAAATTAATAACGTTTTATTTAGTTAATACTTATAAACGACGAGCGCGCACAAAGCCGACTAACATCAGCAACAAAGCAAATGCCAATACGCCGTATAAATACAGATCGGCGTCCGCCACCTCTGCATCTTCCGTGCTGGTTGGATCGGTTGCTTCCTGCTGATCTGCCTGCTGTTCTGATTCCTGCTCAGGCTGCTGCAAGTCAATTTCCTGAATGCGCACAGGGCTACTTTCCTCATTAACCACGTCATAATTCATGCGACTGGCCGCTAGCGTCTGCTCTAATTTCTCTGCCTGCTCAGCGTCTAGCAGCGGCTTAACAAAATCATAAACTGGATGATTAGCATGGGTATGGCCACTGCCCGGAATGCCTTTCTCGATAATGTTCTTAGCAAAGGCTTCCGCTAACTGTTGCTTCGTCGCATCATCGGTTTGCCAAAAGCCCTTATCAATCGCCACCAGCATCACCGCAAGAATATTGGTTTGAACATGCACGTTATGGCTATCTTTTAAGAAGTCATCCAAACCGACATTTAATGAATCATCAACATACACAGACTTCACTTCTTCCCAGACCCAAGATTTAATAATCTCAGGGCTCGTCACCTGCCAACCCCATAAGTATTCAACAAACTCACTGCCCATTGTGCGTGCACCGGCATAACCTTCCTTCATCAAAGGTTCGATCCACTGACGGTTTAAAAAGCGACCGCGTAGCTCACCTAAAAGCGCAACCTGCAGCGAATCCATTTTTAAATTTTGATTATTAGCATGTGAAATCACAAAACTATTAGGCTGCTTTCCCGTTACCGTTTCAATTGCAAGGTTTAAACCCCCAAGATAATCAAAGGCATCGTTATTATCGATTAGGCCATATAAGTTACTGGCGCGACCTAAATAGGTATTACCCACATTTTTAAGCTGGGCCTTGAATAAATTCTGCGCTCCAGCGCCACTGTTAAAAGATTCAGACTCAATACCATAAGCGTGCCCCATGCGTTTAATAAAGACCTCACCCAACTGCTTTCGATCATCCCAAGCACCTGAACGTTCAGCTAAACGGTTTACGCCAGCGCCATAAGCACCGGGCGCCGTTCCGAATACTCGCAAGCTCGCTTGTCGTGCCAGAATGTTCACATCAACTTCAGGATGTGCGATTAATAAGGCTTTGGCTTCATAAACCCAGTTACGAGCAATTAGGTTTTGATCTAGACTCTCGTTATCCCAAACAGATTCACCCTCTAAATCCATCGTCTCAACCAAATCAGCCACAGGTTTTAACGCCTGAACAAGCATCAGTGTGAGTGCAGGGTATTGCTGATTAATAGTTTCACGGCTAGCCGCCAATCCCAATAAGACAGATCGATCCAACAACTCTAATTGCGAGCCATACAAATCACGAAACAAACCCGAGCTGGTGAATAAAACATCTCGGCGCTCTGTACGATTCTCGTCTAGAGGCAATAGTTCAAGGCTCTTAATAATACCGCGGCTATTCCAAACAGGCTTTATTCCTAGCATATCAAGACCAAACGCAATCATTGCACCCTCATCACGCACCGCGTCTGAGGCCCATAGAATAATGGCTTCTTTTTCTGCGATTGTATTCTTTTCTAACACGACTTTATTTTCATCACGGGCTTTCTGCGCTAACTGCTGGCCAATTTCCACACCCAACTGTGTCGGTAATAAACTGCCATCAAGCGCATAGAAGTTTCGCCCTGTCGGCAATGCTTCCGGTGTACGAATCGGATCATTACCTTTACCCGGTGCAACAAAACCACCGTTCAAGGCATTGATGAAAGCACTCATTTCAGCCTTAGGTGAAATCGTTAATGCCGTGCGAATAAGATCTTGATTCTTATTTAACAAATTATCGCCATCGGCCATGGACGTCATCATGGTATCAATCGATTCTTTCGCCCAATCACGGCCAAAAACATGCAGCCCTAATGGCATAAACTCTTCTTGTAAATGCGTCAGGTAATGCCCAACTTCATGCAATAAGAAATCATCATCGACTTCACTAAAACCAACCCCACGCACAACCAATTCTTCATCCATACTGGCGATCAGTTCATCACGCAGATTCAATACATCAATTTTATGGCGTAACGCTTTAATTGCTTTTTTCTGTGTTGATTCATCACTCGCCGCTTCAGCGCTTTCGATCAGCTGACGTAACTGCAATAAACCATCATACAATTCAGTAATTGCCAGTGGCGGCGTTAGATGATCAACCATAATCGCAATACCACGACGCTTAGCTTGAATACCTTCACCCACGCCATCAACGATGTACGGGTAGATACTAGGAATGTCCTGCACGACGATGGATGGATAATCCATTGCAGACAAGCCCACACCACGCTTAGGTAAAAACTCATAAGTAGAGTGGCGACCTACATGAACGAGTGCGTCGGCAGCAAAGTCTTTCGCTAAATATTTGTAAAAAGCCAAATATTGATGCGGCGGTGGAAAAGACATATTGGCGTGCAACAGCTCTTCATTCAGCTCCCAACCACGTGGCGGCTGCGGCCCTAAAAATACATTACCAAACTGCACACCTGGAATTAATAATTTATTATTCCATACCATGGTCTTTCCAGGTGCCTCACCCCAACCGCGCACACCTTCAATCTGCATCATCAGAATAGCTTGCTGAAGCTTCTCAGCTTCTAGCCAACTAGCGGGCAATTCTTCAGCCGTTGTTTGAATAGTGTTATGGGCATTGATGTCCGCTTTTTGCGCTTCAATTAAAACGACATACGCTTCTTCAAGCTGCTCTAATAAGTTCAACGCACGTTCACGACCTTTATGGCGAATACCATCCAATGCGTGATGTAAATCGTGCATGGTTGAATCCATCATTTCATACAATTCAATTAAAATTCGCAGACGCTCAGGCTGAGAAAGCCCCAATAAATAATCATGACCTTTACCGAATAGAAAGTGCTCAATGCGCTGATGCATAAACCCTAACGGCCCTTGCTGCATTTCTTTTTGTACAGGCTGCGGTAACGTTTCAAACCAAGTTTGGTAGCTGCCTGCGGTCATATTATGAATAAGCCCCGACATCTCCTGCAAGGCTTTCGCATCTTCTGGCAAGTTCACTGCTTTTTGCTGCAATACATCTAATAATGCTTCTGCATTGGCAGGGAAATCAGCTGCTGACCCTAAGTCATAACCCTGCTGCTTTAGCTCTGTTAGCATCTGCCATAAAGAATCCGGAACGTTCAGGTTATCTGCACCAATGTTGTGGCGACCAGGTGGGTGGTTATAAAAAACGATGGCGACTTTTTTGTCTTTGTTGGCTTTTTCCTGCAGCGCGAACCACTTTTGAATACGGCTGACTAAACGAGTAATTTCAATATCCACTGGCTCTGTTTTTGAAACTTGGGCACCGGTGAGCTGATCAATATCGGTAGCGGCGGCAAGTGCTAATACATGTGCTTGTCCAATACCTTGCAATTCAGGCATGGCAATACGGTAGTGCACACTGTCAGCCGGTAAGCCTTGGCTGGATAAATCATAAAGCGCGCTATTCAGTTCCGTCACTCGAATACCTTTAAAGACCGGCACATTCAGTTCAGTAAATAAATCACTCACCTGCTTGCGACCATCACCCCCACCGACGACAAAGTCTTGTAATGAGATAATCACAAAAGGCTGAGTACTATGACTATTAATGTCCTTAATCGCTTTAACGGCATTAATGCTGGCATCACCCCAGGCGGATAAAACCGAGATGCAATGCGCTTTTTCAGAACGGATATTGGAAGAGATAGCTTGGCAAAGCCCCTTATGCAACTGCCAATCTCCAGGGCGGTCACCGGTATCATGATCAAGAATATACACAGTCGACTGCTGCTGACGTTCAACGATTACCGCTAGTTCCTGCTGGCTTTTCTTATGCTTGCTGTCGAGATAAAAGCGCAATGTTTCAGCCGCTTTTAATTCCGGCCAATTGTTACTGCTTAGCGCTTTAGTGCTAAAGGCTTTAGTGCTCTCCGCTAATAACGTGAATAAAGAGAATCGATTTTCATCACTGCGATTCTTCCAATATCCTTTAGCTTGTAACCAATATATAAACTGCGGCCATTTCTTTTGCTGATCTTTGAGTTGCTGGGCATAACTGCCCTGCTCTGTATTGGTTAGACGCTGGAATAAGGATTTCTTTTGGTCATTCGATAAAATATCAAACAAGCCTGTTTGATATTGATTCAGCGGGTCACTATTTAAGGTTAATAAACGACGATCGCCATTAATTGCGACTCGAATTTGTTGACTGGGATATTTAAGATTAAGAAGACGCTCGACAGGCTCTGCAAATACAGCCGCCATTAAAATTGCATCGGCTTTTGTCACTAAGCCAATCAGCTCTTCATCACTCAGAAGATTGATCTGGCTGACTGAGCGAATTTGAATCGTATGCTGAGGATTTAAATCTAAGAAACGATGAGCGGCAACGACAAGACTGCCACTGGAGCGTTCTGAAACAAAGGCGACGATGTTTTTTGAATCATCATTAGCCACAGCGCTACTTATAGAGAACATGGCTATAGAAAACAATGAGAGCACTGAAAAATTCAATAATGAAATCAGCAATAGAAAAAAACGGTGTATTACAGGCATGTGCCTTCCTCAAAAACTATAAAGTAGCTAAGCGAGGAAAGAGGCGTGCAGAAAGATACGGTTCACTAAATGCCTGTGTTATATAATATTCATACACAGCAATAGAAAGCCAAACATCATTCTGTCATGCGTTTCAGGGTCACCCCGCCTGAGATATCATGTTTAACAGGCCGGTCTCCGGACTCAGAAGGTTAACATTCATTAACTTTCCTTACCGTTGCGGGGGCAGTACAGGTATTTTACCTGTTTCCCGATTATCCCTGCATTAACGATTCATTATATTGATCATTGAATGCGGGCACCTGAAAGGACGTGAGAATAACAGCAGATGAATTGAATTCAAAGCAAATATTCTGCACACTACGGCTGAATAACCTTCATGTTTAACACCCTCATGTTTAAAAGAAGTCTCAATATTATTGTTGGCGCGCCTAGCTACCAGAGAAGACCGTAGTATATGAAGAATACCGTTAGGTTCATTAGCAGCATCCATCACATTGGCGCTGATACATGGCAAGCATTATCCAATACTGACAACCCGTTTTTACGCTTTGATTTTTTAGCCGCCCTAGAAGATTGCCAATGCATTGATTCGCCCACTCAAACACCTTCATTAAACAGTGGTTGGATTCCAAATTACGCCATTCTCGAGAGCAATGAATCAGAAAACAAGATACTCGCCATCGCGCCTATCTTTAAAAAACTTCATTCCTACGGCGAATACGTTTTCGATTGGGGCTGGGCCGAGGCCTACGAACGCCATAACCTGCAGTATTATCCAAAGCTAGTCTGGGCCATACCTTTCACGCCCTCTACCGGCCCAAGAATAATCAGCCAAGGGAGTCCTGAACAGCTCGCGCTCTATCACCAACACATTGCCGAAGGATTAACAGAGTACTGCCAAAACAATCAATTTTCCGGCTGGCACTGTTTATTCCCCGACTCTTTAGGTAATGAGTCGCTAGCTAAAAAAAATCCAAACAAACAAATCATGCCCCGTATCAGTTGTCAGTTTCACTGGTTTAATAATGACGGGGTTAATAACGAAGGGTTCAATAATGATGGATCCAATAGCCGCTTTAAAGACTTCTCTCATTACCTAGAAAAGTTCACTAGCCGCAAACGTAAGAACATAAAAAAAGAACGCTCAAAACTGATCGAGTCCGGTTTTGTCTTTAATAAAAAATCCGGTAATGAAATAACACCCGCTGATATTAAAAACTTCTATCACTGCTATCAGCTAACCTACGTTAAACGCAATATGCGCGGCTATCTTACGCTAGAGTTTTTTCAGCAGGTTCTGCAAACAATGCCCGATCAATTATTATTGGTGCAAGCTCAGCATCCTGCAGAAAATGGCGGTAAAACCATTGCCAATGCATTGTATTTTAAAGATGCCGATAATCTTTATGGCCGTTACTGGGGTTGTTTAGAAGAATTCGATAGCCTGCATTTTGAATGCTGTTACTACCAAGGTATCGAATACTGTATTGAGCACGACATTAGCCACTTTGACCCTGGCACCCAAGGGGAGCATAAAATCAGTCGTGGCTTCGAGCCGACGATCTGCCATAGCCAACACTGGATTGCACACCCCCAGTTTAGCCAAGCGATTGATGATTTCCTAAAAGAAGAACAACTAGACATACAAGACTACGCGGCCCAAGCTGGCGAGCATCTTCCTTTCAAACATATATCCATTAAACACAGCAACGAATAAGGCAATTATGATTAAGACCCTATTATCACAATACCCAATCCCCTTCCGTATCGCCTTTGCACTGTATGCACTGGCTATTCTTTGGGGTTCATTACGTTCCGGTGGTGGGCCGCAACCGATCGAGCATTTTGATAAAGTCATGCACTTTACCTTTTATGGTTTATTCACAGTTATTGCGGCAGGTTGCACTAAGCAGAAAAAGACCTTTATACAGCTGAGTATCTTTATTGCTTGTTACGGGGCTTTAATGGAGGTTTTTCAATCGTTTGTGCCGTCACGGTTTATGTCGGTTGCCGATATGGTGGCTAATACTTCTGGGGTTGTTATTGTTCTTTTTAGCGTTTTAAAGCTACGCCTGAAAGAGACCATTCACACAATATGAAGGCAATAAGTGGGAGTTCATAATAGCGGTACTACTGCACAGGGCACTCGATTGGATCGAATACCCTGATCTTAATGTTAATTATTACTAGACACTATTTTTTCCGTTGCATCGTCCGGGTATAAGCTATTGTAAGCTGGCCACTCGTTGGATCGACGGTATACGCCGTGCCGCGAAACTCATCTCCTTGAAGCTCTATATAAAAGAAGCCTAAAATATCATCTTGCTGCCAATGTACTGGGTTTCTATTTTCATTAAGGAAGTTACGAGACTTCGCGCCTGCGCCTGAAACTATGTGAAAAGTACCTGGGCAAGATTCTTTCTCTTTTAACCACTGCAAAGCATGAACATGCCCCGAAATGATCACATCAGCATTACCGCAAACATTTGCTTCTAACATATCACGGTAATATTTCCCCTGACCTGCAAGGCTATCATAGTTGCCTGCATTGCCATGTGAACCATTGGAGATATATGGGTGATGACCAAAGGCTATTTTCCAAGGTGACTTAGAGGCCTTAAAGCCCTCTTTTAACCACTTACCTTGAGTTATCGAGTAATCTTTTTTGTTGTAGTTATTGCTAGGATCACCCGCTGAAGCCGAAGGGTTAGTATCCATAGAGAAGAACGTAACTAAAGGCGTATTATTTAAAGGTGCATTAAATTGATACATGCGTGATGGCATTTGCCACTTCTCACTCTTACGGTCAGTACGATAGTGATAATCTACCTGAATTTCGCCTTTAGAATTATCGGCACCATCGCCACCAAAGATCCAAGAATTATCATGATTACCTAACGTCATATAAAATGGGAAATGAATGTCTTTATACGGACCTTCAAATTTCAAATCGAACTGAATATCGTTAACACCATCAACACCCCGTTCATAAATATTGTCACCCATGCCTAAAGCAAAGTCACAGCCTCGCGCTTCGCAAACAACTTTCATTGCCTCGGCGACCTGATACTGGCCCTCTTCTCCGGTGCCGGTATCACCCACGGCGATAAAGCGCACGATAGTATCTTCTGATGGATAAACAACCGTTTCATCGACGGGTGCTGGTGCAGGGCTGCGAGACATAGCACTGGCGGTTTGCGAGGTCATTGCGGCAGAGATGAGAGCAACGGATAGCAAAGTTTTTATCATTATTTTTCCTATTTTTCAGGTGATTGTTGGGCAGCAATGTTGGTTGATGGTTGATGCTCAATAATATAAGTTTAAATACATCGCACGGTGAGGTGGCAAATGTATCGAGTCACAGTTAAGTTATTATTATTATTTTGTGACAATTTAGCTTAATTTGTATGTTGCTTAATTAATAGGACAAGGTGCGCTATTAGTCGTATAGGTTTCATTACCAACATGTGGCGGGCCGCAACCGATCGAGCATCTTGATAAAGTCATGCACTTTACATTTTATGGTTTATTCACAGCTATTGCGGCAGGTTGTACTGCGCAGAAAAATACCTTTATATCGCTATGTGTATTTATTGCTTGTTAGTGGGCTTTAATTTAGGTGTTTCAATCTTTTGTGCCGTCACGATCCATGTCGGTTGCTGATATACTGGCTAATACTTCTGGGGATGTTATTGTTGCCTTTGTGGTTTTAAAACTTCAATTTCACAACTAAACTATAATACCTCTGCTATTCGAGATGTTTTGTGTATCCTTAGATTCACCTTAATTTTTTCGATATCCTAAGAGCGAGGCAATCCCCTGAATACCTTGTTAATTTCACTATCTAACCTCGTTACACCAGGTACAGGTCTATTTATACTAGGACGATGGCGACTGGCTTTCTTAATCCAATGCACTCTTTTTATCTCCGTCTTAATTTTGTGCTGGAGTCGCGGGGTATTTAATCCTGTCGCAATTACCTGCTTTGCCATGCTTACAATTGGAATTTATGTATTGAGTGCATACTTAGCCATAAAGCATCGTGTTTCATCAATTCGTTTATCAAAACCACACATTACTAAGGTTTTATTGTTTATTGTTATTAGCCTTTCTTTATTTACCACTGGCTTTATATGGCTCTTCACCTGTTGCAGTGGTAATTACGGAGCCATATCTAATTGACCGAAATAAAAGATGATTGCTGTTTTGTAACGCTCTAAATTCCTATATCCACTAGCTCTACGGCCAGCATCTTTTATTTTCCTGTTTATAGCTTCGGCTCTGGCATTCGATACTCCTTTATCCATTGAATTGATAATTCCTTTTAGATTACTTTTAATCGTTTCTGCAACGGCTATTAGTGGTTTCAAATTAGATTCATTGACTAAACGTATCCAGTGTTTCCAAGCCTTGCTTGCTCCTATCTTTTTGTAGCCATACCAAATTTCTCGCGCTTTTTCTTTTAAGAACCAGGCGGTGGCTGTTTGAGTCAGTTGTGCTTGGAGGTTATGCAGCTTTCTACTGTCGATAGGATTTAATCTCTGTCCATTCCTTAACCAAACATAGCGTGTTTTATGAAAATAGAGTCTGTCTAAAGATGGTGCTTTTTGAACCTCTTGCTTTCTAATCTGATTAAGAGCGGTTGTTAGCATTTTTGCTATATGGAAATGATCAAATGAAATTATTTTTTTAGCTAAGCTACCAAAGAAAGTATGAATTCCTTTCTTATAAGCAGGGCTCATATCAAGTGTTATGGATTCAACCTTATGTAAGAAATGTATTGGTATCGTAGATAAACATTGAATTAAACTCTCGCTAGAACGGCCATCAGCTACTGCAATAACCTGCCCTGAAGTGGTCAAGTAATTCTGTACAGCCCAATAGGTTTTTTATTTAACCGACAGCTTCAGCCGCAGTCGGTGACAAGTAGTTATTATAACTATGGCCG
>Ga0209396_1000362_pt1 | contig 55526 bp, 47 predicted proteins | sample GOMGulsemesocosm_6_FD_184638 | JGI IMG/M metagenome (GOLD analysis project Ga0209396, IMG submission 184638) | Methane-oxidizing microbial communities from mesocosms in the Gulf of Mexico - GOM8C Gulf of Mexico (SPAdes) (version 2) | ecosystem: Environmental > Aquatic > Marine > Cold seeps... | reverse complement strand
TGGCTGAAATTGCGCAACAATGTAAGCAGCATCAAGCGTGGTTAATGGTTGATGATGCACACGGATTTGGCCTCAATGGCGAAGGTGCTGGCAGTTGCCATGAAGCTGGCATTAGCCCTGATATTTTAATGGCGACCTTTGGAAAAGCAATTGGTACCTCGGGTGCTTTTGTTGCGGCTGATAGTGCGGTGATTGACTATCTGGTTAATTTTTGTCGTCATTATATCTATTCGACCTCATTATCACCTATGGTAGTTGGGGCGACAATTGCTAGCATTAAACTGGCGCAACAACCGTGGCGACGTAACAAGCTAACTGAGAATATTAATTACTTTCGACAACAGGCTAAGAAATTTGGTTTGCAGGTTATGCCATCGAGCAGTGCGATTCAGCCAGTTATTATTGGTGATAGTGGGCGTGCGCTAGTTATTGCCCAACGGTTGCGAGAGCAGGGCATTTGGTTAACGGCTATTAGACCGCCAACTGTGGCTGTCGGTAGCGCCAGATTGCGTATTACCTTGTCGACCCAGCATCAACTGACCGATATCGATTTATTAATACAGTCATTAGCCCAAGCACTTGAGCTAACTGAGTAATCAACATGAATACAGCATCTAATTTAGACGTAAACGCAAGCCCCAATCAAGACGCTGTGATTGAATCAGCGCCTGCAGGAGCAATTAACAAACAATCAATTGCGCGATCCTTTGGTAGTAGCGCAGCTAGCTATCACAGCGGGGCTGCTTTGCAACGTAATGTCGGTGACAACCTGATTGAGCTTATTGCAGGAAACCTACCGCGACTGCTTGATTTAGGCACCGGACCTGGTCATTTTTCGGCTGCGTTACAGCAACGCTGCCAGCAGCTGGTTGGCATTGACATTGCACCACCGATGTTAGCCTATGCTCGTGAGCAACATCCACAGCTTGCGATTAGCTGGTTGGCTGGTGATGCCGAACAGTTACCGTTGGTTAGCAATTGCGTTGACGGTATTTTTTCGAGTCTAATGTTGCAATGGACCCACAATTTGGGCCAAGCACTTAGTGAAGCACATCGGGTATTAAAACCTGGTGCTCGCTTGGTGATGTCAACATTAGTCGCTGGTACTTTAGGCGAATTAGCCGACGCTTGGGCACAAGTCGATAACCATCAACATGTTAACCGCTTTATGCCACAGCAGCAGTTAAGCCAAATTATTGCAGATTCTGGTTTTAGCCAGTTGCACTTTGAAGTGCGCCCAACCGTAGTGTGGTATAACGATGTCATGAGTTTAATGCGCGACTTAAAAGCGATTGGCGCGAACCAAACCGCCAGCACTAAGCGTGGTTTGATGGGCAAGCAGCAATTGTCTGTGCTTAAACAAAGTTACGAAAAATATCGGATCAATGGCCAATTGCCGGCGACCTATCAAGTCGTTTATGCGGTACTGGAAAAATAATAATATGACGAACACTCTTTCTAATACTATCTCGAACACTCTTTCGAACACTGCCTCAAACATTGCCCAGCAAAAATTGACCACTTCCTTATTTGTTACTGGCACCGATACTGATGTCGGTAAGACTTATGTTTGCAACTTATTGCTTGAACAATTAAAGCACCAAGGACAGTACGCCATTGGGTACAAGCCTATTGCAGCGGGCGCCGAACTTACCCCAATGGGGTTACGCAATGACGACGCACAAATTTTGCAAGCGGCCAGCAGTGGCGCTCCAGCTTATGAGCTGATTAATCCGATTTGTTACCAACAGGCGATTGCACCGCATATTGCGGCAATGGAACAAGGCGAGAATATTACTTGTGCCCAGCTCAATACATGGTGGCAGCAACGCCCGTTGGATTATCAAGTCGAAATAGTAGAAGGGGCAGGCGGGTGGCGATTACCAATTAACGACCAACAATGGCTTAGTGAATTTGTCGTCACCGCCAAGCTTGATGTCATTTTGGTGGTTGGCATGAAACTCGGTTGCCTAAACCATGCTTTGTTAACGGTTGAAGCGATTAAAAAAGACGGCCTAAATTTAGTAGGCTGGATTGCGAATCAACTAGAACAGCCAATGAACTATTATCAAACCAACTTTGATTATTTGGTTGCGCAAATCGACGCACCGTTATTAGGTGAAGTTAAATCGGGACAGCTAACCAGCGGCCAACAGCCGGTGTTCGACTTATCTAGCATTATTGGTTAGCCAATACCCTTGGCTATGTTGTAGTTAACTGTGGCTATAAATTAGGTTTGGTGAATGTTTGATGTGCTTTATATATTCCCTCACTCTTAACTTTCGCGTAAGCACACCAATTACTTTTCTTTGCTTCGCCAAAGAATAAGTAATCAAAAGAAAGGCGACCCGTGTTAGTTGCTGATCTCCCTATAAATACCTGTCTTAACGGAACCGATTTCAATGCGCGTCCTGCGCGGAAATCTAAAAATTCGTCCCTGAATTTTTCTCCTAACAGGCATTTATAGTGAGGCAACTTAAAGCGGGAACTTGGTGGTCGTTGCTAAGTTTTCTAAAAGTTTAATTAATTGATATTTAATAAATTAAAAGACAGACACAGTTAACGGGAACATAGCCAATGCCTTTGGTTACTATTGAGCAATGTTTATTCCCTCTTCTCATTCTTTCATCACACGATATCACCGGTGAGGCAGTAGACTAATGTCTGGTTTTTATCTGCTTGAGATCGTCTACGATGGAAAAAATAGTTGGTTGATGAAGCGGATCACCAAAGCGACAATTAACAAAAGTACCCCAGCACGATAAATTTTAAATTCCGCCATCACAAAGCCGTCTTTTAGCTGGTTCACCATCACTCGGATTATACTTTGATAATCTTTAGTGCGCAGGGTGTACTTAGCTAATGCTGTTAAAACCAACAAACAGCCAAGGGCAAATAAAAGCGGTTCAAGATATCCTAAAAGTTGCATTGTCATAATTATACCTAGTTACTCTTTAGTAATTTGTTGTTAGTTATTGATTATTAGATATTTGCTATCGATTATTAGGCTACGCAATGACGCGTAGCTGTATTGAACCACTATAACTAATTTGTTCGATAATGAAACCGCGACTAAAGTGTGAGGAATACACCATGGCCGAAGATGTTGAAATTACGGAAATAAAACAGTTTTTATCGCAAGCAGTACCCTTTAACCATTTAAGTACGCGGGCATTATCACGCGCTGCGACCGGCCTTAGAATTAGCTATTTTTCAGCAAATAGCGGTCATGTTGAAATTGATTACCAACAGCCGCAGTTGTATTTAGTGCGCACTGGTGGCTTTGAAGTGCGTGACAAACAAGGCAATTTACTTGACCGCTTAAGTCAAGGCGAGTGTTTTGGTTATCCTTCGTTACTCACCGGTGACAATATTGATAATCAAGTAACAGTGCTTGAAGATGGCTTGGTTTATTTACTGGATTTGGAGTTGTTTAAGTTTTTGCGTGATGACTCTGATGAATTTGATCGGTTTTTTAATCGCGCTCATGCCAAACGAATGCAACGTTTTAGTGCGCCAACCAATCAAGCCAGCGTGATAACACAAAAGGTCGAGTCGTTACTTGGTCATCAGGTTATTAGCCTGTCACCTGATTCGACAGTAGCGGCAGCGGCGAAGTTAATGGATAAGCATCGAATTTCATCGCTGCTTATTATCGAACAAACTATTACTGAAAAAAACAGTACCGAGAAAAAGAAAGCTGATCAACATCGGCTAGTGGGTATTTTAACCGATCGAGATTTGCGTAGCCGCGTTTTAGCAGCAGGTCTTAATGGTGAAGCATTAGTGCGCGATGTTATGACGGCGCAGCCTTGTTGTATCTCGCCCAACGCCTTGCTGTTTGAAGCGTCAATATTAATGAGCACTCACAATATTCATCATCTGCCGATTGTGGATGGCACCCAAGCCGTTGGCATGTTAACCACTACTGATTTGGTACGGGCTCAAAATAATCAACCGATATTCTTGATTGGTGAAATTAATCGTCAGAAAAATTTGGCGGGTTTAGTCGAAATTAGTGACAAGATCCCGAAGTTGTTACATGGCTTAATCTCGTCAGATGCACGGGCCGATCATATCGGACGGATTTTGACTTTGTTGTCTGACGCACTGACGCAGCGCCTCTTGACATTGGCTGAATATCAGTTGGGTGCGCCGCCATTTGCCTATAGCTGGATTGTGTTTGGCTCTTCGGGGCGGATGGATCAAACCGCAGGTTCAGATCAGGATAACGGCATGATCTTAGCCGAGCAGCCAACACCCGAACAAGGGTTATATTTTAAAGCGCTTAGTGAGTTTGTGTGTCATGGGCTTGATGCCTGTGGGTATATATATTGTCCTGGCGATATCATGGCGCAAACCGACAAATGGCGGGTGCCATTGGCAACTTGGCAAGATTACTTTAACCGGTGGGTTAATACCCCCGCACCACAGGCATTGCTTCATAGTGCGATATTTTTCGACATGCGCCTCGTGGTAGGCAATAAAGATCTGTTTGCGCAACTGCAACAGCAGGTTTTAAATAAAACTCAAGGCAATCAGATTTTTGTCGCAGCAATGGCGGCAAATGCCGTGGCCAGCAAAGCGCCATTAGGATTTTTTGGTAACTTTGTATTGGAACGCGATGGCGAAGAAAACAAAGTACTAGATCTTAAACATCGTGGTGTGGCTTTAATCAATGACATCGCGAGAATTTACGCGCTAGCAGAGGGTCTTAGTGAAGTTAATACCAGTGCCCGACTTGAACAATTGCTCGGGCGTGAAATTTTGAGCAAGCAAGACGTTAAAAACCTTAAAGATGCCCATGAATTTATTGGTCACCTGCGGTTGAAAAACCAAGGCGCGTTGGTGACATCTGGTAAAGCGGCGAGTAACTATTTAAACCCCAGCGATATTTCGGCTTTGTTACGGCATCAGTTAAAAGATGCATTTGAAGCAGTCAACAGTGCTCAAAATGGCTTAAAAATGAAATTTAATCGAGCGTTATAATGAGTTTGAATATTGCAATGGCACAGTTAGATCGTCTGCTGCTTGGGCTTAAAGCGAGTGATCCTAAGCTAAAGAAATTTATTAGCGAGAGCTGTGATCTGTCACAACCTTACAATAAATTGGAGCTGCTCAGTGTTGATCTTGAAATGACCGGGCTTAATCCGAAAAACAGTGAGGTGATAAGTATTGGCTGGGTACCGATTATTGCCGGAGAAATTGTCTTAGCTCAAGCTCAACTTATAATGGTAAAACCCCAAGGCAGTGTCGGTGACAGTGCAACGATTCATGGCATTCATGATCATCAGCTTGATAATGCAATGTCACTTGAGCAGGCGCTTGAACAATTGCTGCAAGCGATGCAAGGGCGAATATTGGTGGCTCATCATGGTGCTCTTGATATCGCATTTATTCAACAGGCAGCAAAAAATCTCTATGGTCATCGATTACCTTTTGATCTGATTGATACTCTGTTATTAGAAGCCAAACGTTTGCAGCGCCAAGGGTTACATTACGACAAACAACAACTGCGGTTGTATGCATGCTGTGCACGTTATCACTTGCCACCACTTACCGCACATAATGCTTTGTCTGATGCGTTGGCGACCGCCCAATTACTATTGGCACAAGCGGTTGCCATTGGTGGCCGTAATGTTTTAAGTGCCAAGCAATTAATGCGTTATAGTCATTAATTATGCGAGATAGAAAATAATGCCGCTTTGATGGGAGACGCTTTTATTATCGACTAGCTCTATGAGAACTTATCTCAATGATATTAATCATTACCAAAGCGACAATGGCTAAGGAATACAACAGGGTGATTATTTGTTAGAATAGATTCATAATCCTTATGTTAAGAAAAGTTAGAAATTCGATGAATCAATCACAACCGAAAAACCCATTACATGGCGTAACCCTTGAGCAGATATTGAATAAATTGGTTGATGTCCATGGCTGGAAATCACTGAGTAAGCAAATTGAAATTCGATGTTTTTTCAATGATCCTAGTGTTAAATCTAGCCTAAAATTTTTGCGTAAGACACCATGGGCTCGAGAAAAAGTTGAGCAACTTTACCTAGAGACTTGTCAGAATACCTTTGTATGGCCGGAACTAAAAAAAGATAAATGAAGTTAATCTCAGAGATCTAAAACAAATTTATTTAAGGCGCTTCTATAATTATTTAGAGGTGCCTTTTTATTTGTGCTAGCTGAACACTAACTGAATTAGTTGAATTTAATCCAGTCAATAATTGATTAAAAATCATTCTTTGCTTAAAAAATTATGACATTTATTGATATTGATCAATTACAGATGACTTTTGTAGTCTAAAACCCAGTATTTTATTTCAAAGTGATGCGGTAATATCAAGACCTTGAAAAAATGCAGTAAGTAACCGATATGAATAAGCACAGCACTGGTCAGGAAGTTGTATTTCCACCGTCAGAACAATTAGTGTCAATTACCGATCTTCGTGGGGTAATTACCTATGTCAACGATAATTTTGCCAAGGTGGCTGGTTATACCCCAGATGAGTTAATTGGTAAAAATCATAACATTGTTCGCCATCCCGATATGCCTGCTGCTGCCTTTGGTGATTTGTGGGTCAAGCTTAAAAACAATCAAGCTTGGCGTGGCATGGTTAAAAACAAATGTAAAAACGGTGGTTTTTATTGGGTTGATGCTTATGTCACACCATTAACTACAGATGGTGTTGTTACTGGTTATCAATCGGTGCGAGTTTGCCCTAGTGCTGAGCAAAAACGAACAGCGATGGCGTTATATCAAAAAATTAACGCGGGTAAGTCATTAAGTGATTTTCATGCTAATCGTCCATTAAAACATACTCTATTGTCAGCCGCGGTATTATTAATTTGTATTGCGCAATATTACCTGACGCAAAATATTACTAGTGTGTTAGGGCCTCTAGTGATTGTTGCTGCGATGATGGCGATTTACAGTGAGGAGCTTTTTTCTTTACCAAATTACGTTAAGCAACTTAAAGAAAAGTTTGATAGCCCATCTAGATTAGTATTTTCAGGTAAAGGTTTAACAGCTATTGCAGATTATGCCTTAAGCCTCTCGCAAGCCAGATTACGAACAGTATTAGGGCGTAGTAATGACTATGGCACGGGGTTAGTTAACACCGCTAGCATTCTTAGTGATTCTTCAACTCAGACTTTAGCTGGATTAAACGTACAAAATGATCACTTAGAACAGCTGGCGACGGCAATTACCGAAATGAGCTCATCAATTAGTGAAATTAGCCGCAGTACCGTTGACTCTAAAGATCATGTTGATGTTGTCAACCAACACTGTGTTGATGCGATTGATATTATTAATAATACTGAAAAAACGACGTCGTCTTTAGCGCTAGAAGTTGAAAGCGCGGCAAGTGCTGCTGTGTCGTTGATCACTGACGCTGATAAAATTTCTAATATTATGACTGAAATTGGTGGTATCGCCGACCAAACAAACTTATTAGCTCTAAATGCTGCGATTGAAGCGGCCCGTGCTGGAGAGCAGGGCCGTGGTTTTGCAGTGGTAGCCGATGAAGTAAGAACGTTAGCCAGTCGCACCCAAAACGCCACGGCACAAATTCAAGGTTCAGTAGTTGCATTGCAAGATACCTTGTCTAATTGGGCGCAAATGATGCGCAATAATCAAGATCAAGCCAAACAATGTAGCGATCAAAGCCTAATGGCACGCCAAGCCATGGACAATATCATTACCATGATGGCGCAGTTGACAGATACCTCGACTCAAATTGCCGCGACAACCGAGGAACAAAGTGTTGTCGCAGAACAGATTGCTAGTAGTGTGCATACTTTAGATCAAATTGCTCATAACAACACAATATTAGCGCAAGAACTGCAAACTAATGGCGAAGTTGTCCATCAAAGTGCTTTACAGATCAACGGCTTGAGTTCAACCTTTCAGTAGGGGTTGTGTTGTTGAAATATCAGCGCACTAAGCCATATAACTTACGCTATTAAATTTACACCAGAGCACTTACTGCAATAGCTCTGGTGTTACAGATCGGTAGCAACGATTATTTTTACTGTAATAGGTCTTATCATGGTACAAAAATTTAGACAGTTAGTCTCTTCATCTGACTGTGACAAAGTGTTTAAAGTGGCGCTCGAAAAAGTGTATCGACAGTTTGAACCAAGTCACTGTTTCGTTGCTTCGCTTGAATCGTGCGGCCAGCGAGCGACTACCCTGTGTTATTTGGTTGATGGAGAATTAACTGATAATTTTAGCTATCCATTAGCAGGTTCTCCTTGCCAGGTTTTACTTGGCGGTGAGGGATTTTGTTACTATGAGAAAAATATTCAGCAGCTGTTTCCGGCAGATAAGGCACTACAATCCTTAAGCGTCCAAGCGTATATCGGTACATTATTATATTCTGATGAACAGCAGGTTATAGGCTTGTTAGTGTGTTTGTTCAAGCAACCATTAACCAATGATCAAGTGCATGTTGATTGGCTATCTACTCTTAGTCACTTTATAGCTCAGCAGGTATGGCAACAACAGCCGCAGCAAATTACTAAACGCTTGCAAGCGCAGTTAGAGGCTGGTGAAAGGGTTGCAAAAATCGGTACTTGGCGTTGGGATATCAGCAATGAGCTGTATTCGTGGAGCAATGAAGTTTATCGGATTTTTGAACTGGATCCAGCGATTGGCGATCTTAACTATCAACAACTGGCACAATTTATTCATGATGATGACCGTGAACGGGTTAGGCAATTTTTCAGCGCGGCAGCCACAGGTCAGCAGGCCAAACTCGACGTTGTTTTTCGGATTGAGCTCAATGATGACAAAATAAAATATCTCCACGTTATGGCGGATGTCAGCATGGATCGTGATGGCACTTTGTCGCGGCTTGAAGGTACTTTGCAAGATGTTACTGAACTCAACCAATTAAACCTTGATAAACAGCTCTCTGATTTTGTGTTTAATCATACGTCAGAATCTGTAATGATCACCAATAATAACAATCAAATCGTGTCGGTCAACAAAGCGATGGAGCAGTTAACTGGCTACAGTCAAGCAGAACTCTTTGGTCGTAATCCCAATATGTTGTCCTCGGGTTTACAGGATCAAAAATTTTATATCAAAATGTGGCAATGTCTTGTTCAAACAGGTCAATGGAAAGGCGAGTTGTGGAATAAACACAAAAATGGTCAGGTATTCCCTGAGGAATTAGCCATTAACTTAGTCAAAAATGAGCAGGGCGATACCACTCATCATGTTGCAATATTTCGCGATATTTCACAATGGAAGACAACCGAGAAGCAATTACGCTTTTACGCTGAATGTGATCCACTGACTAAGTTAACCAATCGACGAGTGTTTATAGAACAACTTGAATTACATTTGCAAGACTGTGCAACCGATTGCGTCAGCGCTGTGGTATCGATTGATTTAGATCATTTCAAAGAGATTAATGATATCTACGGTAATGACATTGGTGATTTGTTGTTGGTAGAAACGGCGCGAAGGCTTTCTAGTATCGCCTGTGAGCACGATGTCGTGTGTCGTTATGGTGGCAATGAGTTTACCTTGTTATTATCAAACTGCAGTTGCGAGCATGCTAAAATTATTGCTCAAAAAATTCAACGTTGTTTCAAACAAGGTATCAGGTTAGCAGGTTTTGTCGTTAATACTACTGTCAGTATTGGGGTAGCAATGTATCCAAGTTCTGGCGATAGCGCAAAACTGTTGCTACGTCATGCAAGCCAAGCTATGGCCAATGTTAAAAGCTCCGGACGTAACGGCATTGCATTTTATGATGTTGAGTTGCAACGACTATATCAGCGTAAGCTTGAATTAAAAGAACAGCTTATTGTGGCATTAGAACAACAGCAATTGTGTGTTTTTTATCAACCAATCGTTGATATCGAGACTAATAAAATTGCAAAATTTGAAGCATTAGTTCGTTGGCACGATGGGCAGGGTGGTTATATCTCACCGGTTGAATTTATTCCGATTGCTCAAGAGTTTGGCTTAATTAGTCAAGTGGGCAACTTCGTGCTCGAACGTGCTTGCCGTGATTTAAAAGTGTTGCACCAGCAAGGTCATCAAGAGATTAGCTTTTCAGTTAATCGTTCAATTAGTGAACTTTGCGATTTAAAGCAACAATCAATTGAGTCGACCATAGTAGCATCGGGCTTACCTTATGATTCGATTGTAATTGAGATTACCGAGTCGATTGCGATGTCTGAAAATCGTTACGCCAAGCAGGCATTAGCCCAGTTAAAAGAAAAAGGTATCAAAATAGCATTAGATGATTTTTGTACCGGCTATTCATCGCTTAATTATTTAGTTGATTACGATATTGATTTAATCAAGATAGATAGAACCTTTGTTAAAGCAATTGGCCATGATATAAAAAGTAAAATATTGACCTCAACCGTGCTGGAATTGGCGCGAAAACTTGATCTTGAAGTGATTGCCGAAGGCGTAGAAACAGAACAGCAAATGGTCTTTTTACGTCAATCGGGATGTCGTTTTATTCAAGGGTTTTATTTTAGTCCAGCGTTAGATATAACGCATTGTCAGGCATTATTAGCCGAGCAAGTTTCAAGCCCCGCGTGGCATGCTATTGTCGACAATTGTTAATTGCTAATTAGGAAACTGCAATGCAAGTTGAAGTAGCAATTTTAAATGCGTTTACCTTTAACGGCAGTGGGGGCAACCCCGCAGGTGTGGTGTTAAACGCTGAGTTTTTAAATACTAAGCAAATGCAAGAAATTGCGCAGCAAGTTGGCTTATCAGAAACTGCTTTTGTTATTGCTGCGTCGGATTTAGTACAGGGTGTAACTAGTGCTGACTTTTCGGTTAGATTCTTTACCCCGACCGCTGAAGTTAACTTTTGTGGTCACGCGACTGTAGCAATATATTCGCTGCTCAAACAGCGTGACATATTGGCCGCCGGCAACATAACACAAGCCACCAAAGCTGGTCTTTTAAATGTTAATGTTGCACCTGATGCCTCGGTGCTGGTGCAATTGGCTTTGCCTGAATTTGGCCCAAGCTTTGCGGCGACAGAGATTGCTGCATTACTGAACATCAACCCCGATGTTATCAGCGCGACTGGTTTGCCGACAGCTGTTGTATCGACTGGGCTTAGTGATTTAATGGTACCGATTGCGCGGGGGCAACTTGATTTAATAATGCCTGATCTGAGTTTGATTCGGGCATTTAGCCGTGAACATAATTTAGTCGGGCTGCATTTATTTGAACTGACAGAACAAGACGATTTGTTTTTTGCCCATTGTCGTAACTTTGCGCCATGGGTTGGCATAGAAGAAGAATCAGCAACCGGTAGTTCTAGTGGCGCTTTAGCCTGTTACTTGTTTCGTCACCTTAAGAACGCACCGACTCAATTTGTGTTTGAACAAGGGCGGGCAATGGCGGCGAGTTCACGCCTTAGCGCAACGGTTGATCATCAGGCTAATCAGATCACCAACATTAGTGTCGGCGGCGTTGCAACGATAAGTCATACGATTACAATTAGTCTCTAGTTGCCATACTTAGTCGAACATAGCCATCCTTATTGCATGTTAGCGCTAAATTTCGCTAACTGCTCAGCTGACAGCGCGATGTTAGTTGCCAATGCCAAACACTGTGACTGAGACAACTCATCGTCTGGACAAGCAAGTTCAAGCGTTTGACATAAACGGTGCAATGAAATGAGCCCCACACTAATAGCGGCGCCTTTGAGTTTATGCAGTTTATTTTGTTGCTCCTGATGGCTTAGCCTTGCAAGGTCGTTGTAATCCGTTACCGCTTGTTGGCAAAATAATTGCGCCAAATGAATGACCTTTTCCTTACCCAAATATTGAATATCTTGGCGCAATATTTGGGGATCAAGAACTACATCATTTTTTGCCAATGTTAGCGGCGTTATTACAGATTTATCATTCAACATTAGTTTGTCATCAAACATTACTTTGGCAACAGTGCTCTTTAGTCGTTTCATTTGGACAGGTTTGGCAATGAAACCATCAAAGCCGCAGTTAATGAAATTAGTAATATCTTCGTTAAATACATGGGCAGAAACAGCAATAGTTTTTAAGCTTCGTTGCTGTTGTGTTGCCAGTTCGCGCAGTTGCTGGCCAAGTATTACACCATCGATATCGGGTAAGTTTATATCGAGCAATGCCAAATCTATTTGATGATTTGAATAACAATCGAGCGCGCTTTTACCATTGCCAGCGCTTATCACGCGATGGCCAAGTTTTTCGACTAGTGCACCGATCACCTCAAGATTAATTTTGTTGTCTTCGACAATTAATACCGTCAAAGGCTTAAGGGGGAATACGGGCAGTAGAGCATGATTAATTGAGGTTTTTTTACGTTCAATCTGATAGCCCTGAACGGGTTTAAAGGGAATATTTAGAGTGAAGCAACTGCCTTCATTTTCACGGCTGCGAAGAGTTATAGAACCATTCATCGCTTGGGCCAAGCGCTGACATATCGCTAATCCCAGACCTGTGCCTGCGTTTGAGCTGGAACCACTATTTGGATTAACCACTTGGCTAAAGGCTTGAAATATTGCTTGGTGTTCACACTGCGCAATGCCGCAGCCAGTGTCTTTAACATCAATTACTAACCGTTGATTTTGTATGGTAATGGTGAGCTCAATTTGGCCTTTAGTGGTGAATTTTATCGCGTTATTAACCAAATTAATGATAATTTGACGTAGTTTCCCCAAGTCAGCAAAACCTGATGTATTTTGTGATTGTGCGACCGTCAATACCAGCGCGATATTTTTGCTATTTGCTCTTGCTTGCATTAACTCGCAAACCTCGTTTGCGAGGCGTTCAAAGTCGACCACTTGTTCGATAATTTCAATGTGTCCTGCTTCAATTTTTGAGTAGTCTAGAATATCGTTAAGAATATCAAGCAGGCTGTCGCTCGAGGTCAAGATAGTTTGGGTGTACGCCTGTTGCTGGGCGGTTAATACAGAGTCAGCCAGCAGCTCAAGTGTGCCAATCATGCCATTCATTGGGGTACGGATTTCGTGACTCATATTGGCAAGGAAGACTGATTTTGCACGGTTAGCCTGCTGAGCCTGTTTTTTGGCGATTGCATGCCCCGACGCTTCAATACTTAATCTTTCGTTCGCTTGGGTTAACTGCTCGGTGCGTTTTTTTATCAATTGCTCTAAGTTTTCTTTGTGCTGTAGCAGCTCTTGTGAAGTGGCTATTTGTTGTAGTTCTAGCTGCTGTTTATTGATGGCATTTTCGCGAAAAATATCGAGTGCAATTGCCATTTGGTTTAGCTCTTCATAACGTGAGGGTTCGACGTGTATTTGCAGATCGCCTTTAGCCAGCATAGTGATAGCTTGGGTGTATTTAGACAGTTTAAACACAATGCCTAAATAAACGACTCGCCATATCACGCCAATAACCACAATCAGCGATAAAATGGTGATTATCAAAAATATATTAAACGCCCATGCTACGAGTTGTTGATGTTGCAAGCTGGTTTGCTGTGCTTGTTGAGTTTGTTTTTCAACTAAAACCAACATACCTTGATTGAGCTTACTTAGCTGATTTGAGATATACAGGTGCAGGCGATTTTGTTTTTTTGTCAGGTGCAGATAGCGTTCTTGCTGGTTAATTAGTGCCAAAAGCGCGTTAAATTTTGCAGTTGCCTTAAGTGTTCGTTGTTGTCTGTAAGGGTCAGAAATGGCCTTAGTGAGCTGCTCAATAACCATAACATGCTCAATTGTCTGTTTTTTTAACGGCACTAATTGTTCAACACTCGATGTCGTAAATATTTGATTGGTGATTTGTTCCAGTTCTAGGCTGTGTCTTTCTAGGGCGGACATTTTGTCGAGCAAATTTAGATCTTGCTCAATGATCACATCTAAATCATGGTATATCATGCGCTTATCGTGAGATTGTTCAATTAAGGTATAAAGCCCGCTGAGCCTCACCGATGCTAGGGTGGCTGCATTAGCGGCTTGAGATTGCGACAATTTAAAAATGTCATGTAATGCTAAGGTGACAATACGAAATGATTGTTCACGCTGGCGTTGCTCTAAAATATGTAGTTTTGCATTCTCATTAAGCAAACTAATATTTGAAATGATATCGGTTTTTAATTTAGCCAGACGATTGATGTTGTGGTTTATATTTGTTTTGGAACTGGCTGAGTTATCGAGCATCTCAAACTTTTGCTCAATCTTAGAATTGAGTTGGTTTAAATCTTGGCCAATTTGCTGTCGCTGCTGCTCATTGCTGGCCTTTTTAAGTAACGAGGTTAGGTGAGTTATTTGCAAGCTGCTACTGGCCAGTTCGCGCGCGATTGCTAATGTTGGCAATGTTGTTTGCGTGATTTTTTCAGCGGTGTCGGCTATAAGGTTTAAGCTATACCACGAGATAATGCTAATAAAGATCAGCAGGCTGGCAACGAAACTAAAAGCATATAATAATTTGTTGCCTATACTTTGACGAAAACGCAATTTAAGCTCCTTTAATTACGCACAACATACTCTTTTAATGAGAAATTATTGATGAATATTTTAGTCTTGATCTTGAGTTTACTGGTGGTCTTGCCTGTTTGGGGCAACATTAGCGAGCGAACAAATACAGAGCTAACAAATACCGAGCTAACAAGTACTAAGATAAGCACTACTGATAAAAGTACTAGCAAACCGAATAAGTCAAAACGAATTTGCGCAGTATACCCGCATTTAAAAGACTCATACTGGCTTAGCATCAATTTTGGAATGGTTAAGCGTGCAAAAGAGCAAAAAATTTCGCTCAAAGTGCTTGAAGCAGGCGGTTATGACAATAACATTGAACAATGGGCGCAAATTGAGCAGTGTCTAAAATGGCAGGCTGACGCCATTTTAGTGGGGGCGGTATATTATGATCAACAAACAGACATGCTGCTTAAACTTAATAAATCAACCCCGCTATTTTCCTTGGTTAATGAAATATATCGTTCACCACTGACCGCACGAGTAGGAGTTAATTGGTATCAAATGGGGGCTAAACTTGGAGAGTTCCTTGCCATTAAGCACCCAAAGACCAATAGTAGCAACAAACTAAAGCTTGCTTGGTTTCCCGGTCACAAAACAGGTGGTGGCAGCCAACAGGCTACTTTAGGTCTGCAAGATGCGCTGGAACATAGTGATGTCGAGATCATCGTGATTAAATATGGATTAAATGAAAAAATACGCCAATTTTCGTTATTACGTGAAACGCTTAATGAGTTTTCTGCCATCGATTACTTGGCAGGAAATGCCATTATGGCTGAAATGGCGATTAGTGAGGTGGCGGGTATTAACATTAATACTCGCCCTAAAATATTAAGCCATTACTTAAGCCACGGAGTATATCGCGGCATCGTGCGCGGTAAAATATTGATGGCCAATTCAGAACAAATGGTACTGCAAGGTAAAATGGCAATAGATCAAGCGATTGATTACCTGTCGAATAAACCAATTAATCGCCAGCAGGCACCTAAAATATTAAACCTAACCCAAGAGTCATTAGGACAGTTTCCCGTTACCGACTCTTTGTCGCCAAGTCACTTCAACCCTGTTTACTCACTTACCCCTTAAATTAAGTCAGCGGCAAATAAGTAACCTTCGCCGTGAATGGTGACAAAATATTGCGGGCTCTTAGGATCTGGCTCTATTTTATTACGTAATCGACGCACTAAGACATCGATTGTTCGGTCGCTGGGTGCATCGACACGGTGTGCAATCAGACCCAGCAACCGGCCGCGCGTTAACACGCGGCTAGGGTGGGCTACAAAGGCAACCAGAGTTTCGTATTCCGCTTTGGTCAGCTTAATGGGCTCATTATTTTTACACAAACGTCGCTTGGGAATATCAAAAGTCCACGGACCAAAACGAAAGAGGTTATCGTCAATCTCTTGTTCAACAGACGCAGAGGTTGGTGCCGTAACTAATGCCGTAACTGGGGGCAGCAACTGCTCGGTCAAAGAGATCCTCCATAGCAAGTTTTTTACACGTACCAGCAACTCCCGTAACTCAAAAGGCTTAGTGACATAATCATCAGCGCCCATTTCCATGCCGACTATTTTATCGATGGTATCGCAGCGTCCAGTCACTAAGATAATGCCAATATTGGACTGGCTACGCAGATTACGCGTAATGGTTAAACCGTCTTTATCGGGCAAATTAATGTCTAACATCACCAGATCAATATGATGATTGGCCAGTACCACATTCATCTGTGCTTCGCTGGCCGCTTCACTTACCTGATAACCTTCATGTTGAAAATAACCAACGAGTTTGGCGCGGGTTATATCTTCATCTTCGACCACTAAAATATGTTTGTTTTTCAACCTGTACTCTTTTGTTGTGGTTTGCTTTTGGTTTGTTGTTGCTTTGCTAACGATATTGATTGTCTGCAATGTAGCTCATAACACAAAAAGGGGAACTGACTTACATCAATCTTGCACGATATTTAACGCCAGTCTGTTCATATTCTTTCACAAGTTGTTAAATCCTGTTCATCAGCAGCATCAACATTGTTCACATCAAATATTTATAGTGATGGCATTAAAAAGTTTCGGCACAGCCCCCCATCAATCACTAGGAGTTTGATCGAATGACCCATCAATCGAATCTACATGCAAAAGATAAAAGCAAAGGCGAAGAGCTACGGGCGCTTGGTTTAATTATTGTGGTGTTATTTCCGATGCTGAGTTTTTTTGGCATTGGTGCCTATGGCTTAGTTATTTGGTTAATACAGGTATTTGGTGGCGTGGTACCACATTAATTCAGTAAAAATTATAAAAACATATCAAATATAAAAGCATTATGAGGATAGTAAAATGAGATGGTTAAAGAGCCTGTGGCAAACACTCAATTCACCAGCGAAGTATCTGACGTTAGGGACAATTAGCTTAACCGCTTTTGTCATGGGAGTGCTGTTTTGGGGAGGATTTAATACGGCAATCGAAGTTACCAATACTGAAGAGTTCTGTATTGGTTGTCACAGCATGGAAAGTAAACCTTACCAAGAATTGCAAAAAACAGTGCATTGGTCGAACCATTCAGGTGTGCGAGCAACCTGTCCAGATTGTCATGTACCTCATACATGGAGCCGTAAAATTGCCCGAAAAATGGAAGCGTCAAGCGACGTTTGGGGCTGGTTTTTTAATACGGTTAACACGGATGAAAAATTTGAAAGCAAACGCCTAGAAATGGCAACACGTGAGTGGGCTCGCTTTGACCGAGATGATTCACTAGCGTGCAAAAACTGTCATAACTACCAATCCATGAAATGGGAAACCATGTCAAAACTTGCCCAAAAACAGATGAAACGTGCAGCAGAAAAAGACCAAAGTTGTGTTGATTGTCATAAAGGTATTGCGCATACGTTGCCAGATATGGGAACAGCAAGAGCCCCCGAACTGATTGCTGAAGTAGGCACCGGCCCGAGCAAATTTGAAGTGAATCAACATTATTATAGCGCGCTGACCAAACCGCTTTATTTTAGCGACAAAGGTGACGTAGAGGCAGGCACATTAAACGTTGCTACCAAAGTGAAAGTACTTGAAAGCGCCAATGGTCGAGTAAAAATTGCCATTGCTGGCTGGCGCAAACAAATGGGGGCGGGCCGAGTTATTTATTATGATTTTGGCATTAACATGCTGACAGCGCAGCTCTCAAAAGAAGCGGCCAAGACCGAGGGAGTTATTGTAGGCTTTGAACAAAAAGAAGATCAAATGACCGGGCTTAAATGGCAACGTGTTGAAACACAGCTGTGGACCGATGCTCAATATTTAGTGACTGACCAACAACCTTTATGGGACTACGCCAAAGACACTTTTAGAACAAGTTGTAGTGTTTGTCATACCCAACCTGATGAAGCACATTTTGATGCCAATACGTGGCCGGGCATGTTCCAAGGCATGATTGCTTTTGTCAATATGGACCAAGATACCCAAGCATTGGTGCAAAAGTACTTGCAACAACACTCATCAACTTTTGTTAACAAAGAGCATTAAGCTGGAGCCTGACATGATAAACAGAAGAGAATTTTTAAAAGGCATGGTTGCCACATCTTTTACCGTTGTTAGCGCAACATCAGTGTTGGCTCCGTTGAGCGCGTTAGCAAGTGTTGGCGCGAAAAAACGCGACGATTGGTTAACTACTGGTACTCATTTTGGGGCGTTTAAAATCAAACGTAAAAATGGCGTTATCGATCAAGTTAAGCCCTTTGATCTAGATAAATACCCAACCGATATGATCAATGGCGTGCGCGGTTTAGTCTATAACCCATCACGCGTACGTTACCCAATGGTTCGGTTAGATTTTTTATTAAACGGCCATCAAAGTGATACCTCAACCCGCGGTGATTTTCGTTTTGTGCGCGTCACTTGGGACCAAGCATTAACATTGTTTAAAGAGTCGTTAGACACCGTGCAAACTAAGTATGGTCCGTCGGGGTTACATGCCGGTCAAACAGGGTGGCGGGCAACTGGACAGCTGCACTCAAGTACCAGTCATATGCAACGCGCGGTTGGCATGCATGGTAATTTTGTTAAAAAGATTGGTGATTACTCAACTGGTGCTGGTCAAACTATTTTACCTTATATTTTGGGCTCAACCGAAGTTTATGCTCAGGGCACCTCATGGCCGCTAATTTTAGAGCATGCCAACACCATTGTATTATGGGCTAACGATCCATATAAAAATTTACAAGTAGGCTGGAATGCAGAAACTCATGAAAGTTATGAGTATTTAGCCCAGTTAAAACAAAAAGTTAAGCAAGGTAATATTCGGGTTATTAGCATTGATCCCGTGGCCTCAAAAACACAAGACTATTTAGGCTGCGAAAAGATATACATTAACCCGCAAACCGATGTCGCCTTAATGCTGGCCATTGCGCACGAGCTTTATACCAACAACTTACATGACAAAGATTTCATTAACGGTTATAGCCTAGGTTTTGAGAAATTTGTACCTTACCTCACAGGTGAAAGTGATGGCATTGTAAAATCTGCCCAATGGGCCGAGCAAATTACTGCGGTACCAGCCGATGTTATTAAAGTGCTCGCTAAAACAATGGCGGGTGGCCGCACGCAAATGTTGATGGGTTGGTGTATTCAGCGCCAGCAACACGGCGAACAACCGTATTGGATGGCTGCTGTATTGGCAACAATGATCGGTCAAATTGGTTTGCCGGGCGGTGGCATAAGCTATGGCCATCATTACTCTAGTATTGGTGTGGCTTCTTCTGGCGCCGCCGCGCCGGGCGGATTCCCACGGAACTTAGACGAAGGGCAAAAACCGATTTTTGACAATAACGACTTTAAAGGAGCAAGCAGCACCATTCCGGTAGCGCGCTGGATTGACGCCATTTTAGAGCCGGGCAAAGTCATTGACGCCAATGGTACTAAGGTAACTTATCCTGATCTTAAAATGTTCGTGTTCTCGGGCAACAACCCGTGGAATCATCATCAAGACAGAAACCGGATGAAAGCCGCATTTCGTAAATTAGAGTGTGTGGTCACTATCGATATAAACTGGACTGCAACCTGTCGATTTTCAGACATTGTGTTACCAGCGTGCACCACGTTAGAGCGTAATGATATCGATATTTATGGCAGTTATGCTAATCGCGGTTTGCTGGCGATGCAAAAAATAGTTGAGCCTTTATTCGAGAGTTTGTCAGACTATGAAATTTTCAGCCGTTTTGCCGGTATTTTAGGTAAAGAAAAGCAATATACTCGCAATATGACGGAGACCGATTGGCTTAAAAAACTCTATAACGACTGTAAGTCAGCTAACGAAGGCAAGTTTCCAATGCCTGATTTTGAGACATTCTGGCGCGATGGTTATGTTCATTTTGGTGAAGGAAAGCCTTGGACTCGCCATGCCGACTTTAGAGCGGATCCCGAAATTAATCCGCTGGGCACGCCATCAGGCATGATCGAAATATTTAGTCGAAAAATCGACAGGTACCAATATGACGACTGTAAAGGTCACCCAACGTGGATGGAAAAAAGTGAGCGCAGTCATGGCGGCCCAGGGTCAGACAAGCACCCAATATGGATGCAGTCTTGCCACCCTGACAAACGACTGCATTCACAAATGTGTGAGTCACAAGAATACCGTGATACCTATACAGTGAACGGTCGCGAGCCTGTTTATCTTAACCCTAATGATGCCAAACTACGTGGCATCAAAAGCGGCGATATCGTGCGAGTATTTAATCAGCGCGGTCAATTACTCGCTGGTGCCGTGTTATCAGACAACTATCCCAAAGGTGTTATTCGCATTCATGAAGGCGCTTGGTATGGTCCTGTTGGCAAAGATGGCAGTAAAGCCGGTGGCGCTGAAATAGGTGCACTGTGTAGCTTTGGCGATCCTAATACGCTAACGCAAGATTTAGGGAGTTCAAAACTCGCCCAAGCATGCTCAGCTTATACCTGCTTAGTCGATTATGAAAAATATCGTGGTGACGTACCGCAAGTGAGTTCGTTTAGCGGTCCAATTGAGGTGTCGTTATGAATGAAGTTAATAGCGCCAGAGCACAGTTTTATCAATTGTTATCCTCTTTGTTTGCCAAAGAAGTCGACAGCGCATTACGTGATGAATTAATAGGCAAACAAGGGCAAAGCTTGTTGCAACATCTTGCTAGTGAACCTGAATTTAAAACTGCAGTAGATACTATTAATCACCAGCTATCGTTGCTAAGCAATGAGCGGCAACTGTTCGAGCTAGCGGCAGATTATTGTGGCTTGTTCTTGGTTGATGGCAAGCAGGGGGCATCGCCTTATTGTGGACAATATTTGCAGGATAATAAAACCGAATTATTTGGCCAATATCATCAAAAAATGACCGAGGTATTGGCGCAAGGCAAGTTGCAATTAAGCAGCAAGTTTCCTGAGCCTGCCGATCATATCGCCGCTATTCTAGCCTACCTTGGTTATTTGTGCAGCGATGCAAGCCGTAGTGAGCAAAGCGAGTTTATTCGTCACTATTTACAGTCGTGGCTAAATACATTTGCCGACACCGTTAACAAGCACGACCAAGGTGGATTTTATGGTGCCTTGGCCAACTTAACCAACGCTTGGCTTACCTTTGACCTAGCATTTTTAGATGATGAGGCGTTAATAGGGGCAGAGTAAACTCAATTACTGGCCTGATTTATCTTTTATTTTTGGCAGGTCATGTTTAAAGCTGGTAAAGCTGGGACAGCCATAACTGGTAAAGCTGGGACAGCCATAACTAAGTCGTTAATATAAAAGCGCTGATTGTGGTTACTTAATCGAGAAAATAAATGTCACTTAGGCAAGATCAAAATAGTTTTGTTCTAAATTATCTTGTTTGAGAATATTCATTGAAATTTGAATAAAGAGAGGCCTGAGATTGCTCTCATGTAATTTGGATTTTATGTTATTGATTAGCTTGGGTGTTTACACCAGCTTTTACCATGTTGATGGGCAAAGTCTCGTAAATGTTCTGGGGTCCCTGCAAAGTTGCTATATTGCCGCCTAAAGTGTTTTACAGCAGTTAGCCAATCGCCCTCATCTATACCCAGTGTTGTTAGTATTTTGGGCTGGTCATAATTAATATAACTTGATTTATTAGGGGCGATACTGCGACCACTCCAGTCAACCAATTCAAAATAGTCGGCATAACTAAATGGAATAGCTTTGGTGTTATCTGTGCCAGCAAAGGGCAGTAAGGCGTTTGGTTGCTCAGATATTGATATATCAGAGGGCTTATTGGTATTTTGCTTTTGATGTGACTTATATTGCGCAATACGTTTTTGAATCGAGGTAAAATTACTTTGAGATAAATTTTGTGCAATACCAGCCCTAATCGGATTTAAATCAACATAAGCCATGCAGCTAAGCAGTGCTATGTCATCAAGTAGCGCCTGTGATTTGAATCGACCCTCCCAAAAACGGCCAGTACACTTATCTTCTTTATTTGCTTGCCGCGCAATGTGTTCATTTAAACACTTCATATACCACGAAATGTCGTAGAGTCTTGCTCGCCAAAGTTCGACGAGTCTTTTGATAGCGTCAAAATGTGCTGGGCTTATTTTGTCTCCCGTCAAGTAACGGTCAACCAACAAGTGACCATTAAACAAACGATACCAGCGAGCTATCACATCATCCATTGACCAAGCCTCGGCTGTAGCTTTATCTACTTGAAGTACAAGGTGATAATGGTTACTCATGACTGCATAAGCGGCAATATTAATTGAGAAAACATCTGACAATGTTGTAAATCGGTCGACAAGCCACTGTCTGCGGTGGTCAAAGTTTTTACCGCTCACATCATCATCGCCACATAAATAACTACGGCGAACACATCGGTTAATCACGTGATAGAAGCTGGTGGCGGTTAAATCAATTTGAGAATGTCTTGCGCGGGTCATATATCACCTCGGCTAATTAAATGTAGCAAGGGAGATTATAGGTCAAGAACGGTTGAATTTCACACTGGCAGAGTTAGGGTATTGATAAATCATTGATATAGTTATGGCTGTCCCAATATAAATACTCGAATTAGGAATTATATGCAACCTCAAGAATCAGCTTCGAATGTTTGTAAAAAGAAGCAAAGTAATAATAACTTAAGCATATTGTCTGCACTGATTCAGTTCGTTCATCCGTATCGAGCGCGGGTGTTTATGGCGGTCGTGGCGCTGCTATTTACAGCAACTGTAATGTTGTCTGTTGGCCAAGGCGTCAGAATGCTGATTGATCAGGGTTTTGCGCAGCAATCTTTAGAGCAACTAAAAAATGCAGTACTGTTTATTTTTGCGGTGACATTACTTATTGCAGGTGGTACTTTTACGCGTTTTTATCTGGTGTCTTGGTTAGGTGAGCGGGTCAGTGCCGATATTCGGTTGGCTGTCTTTAATCATGTCATTACACTGCATCCTAGTTATTTTGAGACCAGTGGCAGTGGCGACATTATGGCAAGGATCACCACAGATACCACCTTATTACAAAGTATTATAGGGTCATCATTTTCAATGGCTCTGCGCAGTCTGCTGATGTTTTTAGGTGCGTTGGTGATGTTATTTGCGACCAATATAAAATTGACCTTGATTGTGCTGATTGCAGTCCCTTTTATCTTGGTGCCTATTTTGTTTTATGGTCGACGAGTTAGAAGCTTGTCGAAAAAAAGCCAAGAGTCGATGGCTGATGTTGGTAGTTACGCTGGTGAAGCGATAGAACATATTAAAACCGTGCAAAGTTATACCAACGAAGCCCAAGAGCGAGTCTCTTTTGCCGCAGAGGTGGAAAAATCATTTAATATTGGCCGTCGGCGGGTTCAGCAACGCGCGACCTTAATTGCTGGGGTCATTGTGATAGTGTTTGGTGCTATTACCGGCATGTTATGGGTTGGTGGTAGTGATGTTATTAATGGCAAGTTGAGCGGTGGCGAACTGGCTGCCTTTGTTTTTTATGCTATTTTGGTTGCTTCATCGTTAGCGACAATGTCTGAAGTTTTCGGCGAATTGCAACGGGCAGCTGGTGCGACCGAAAGGTTAATAGAAATTTTACAAATAAACAGTCACATTCTTGCACCGGTCGAAACACCAGTACTAGCTGCTAAGTTAAAAGCCGAACTTGCCTTTGAAAATGTTAGTTTTCATTATGATTCACGACCAGACCAAGCCGCGACGGTTCAACTTAGCTTAACTGCTGAACAAGGTAAGGTATTGGCTTTGGTTGGGCCCTCAGGAGCAGGCAAAACCACCTTGTTTGAACTGCTACAACGATTTTACGATCCACAATCGGGTCATATTACGCTTGGTGGTACCGATATTCGCGAGCTAGATCCAAAAGATCTACGGCAACAAATGGCTTTAGTGCCGCAACAACCCGCTTTGTTTACCAGCGATGTATTTTATAACATCCGTTACGGTAACCCTAAAGCGAGTGATCAAGAGGTTATTGCCGCCGCTAAAAAGGCCCATGCTCATGAGTTTATTATCAATTTACCTGATGGTTATCACAGCTTTTTAGGCGAGCGTGGGGTCAGGCTGTCGGGGGGGCAACGTCAGCGCATTGCTATTGCTCGGGCTATCCTAAAAGATCCCCACATTCTGTTGCTCGACGAGGCCACTAGTGCGTTAGATAGCGAGAGTGAATACCACGTGCAGCAGGCATTAGAAGAATTGATGCGAAACCGCACCACAATAATTATTGCTCATCGATTATCAACCATTAAACATGCCGACCAAATTGCGGTCTTAAATAATGGCGGCTTAGCAGCCGTTGGTAATCACCAGTCATTAATGACCAACTGCGCATTGTATCAAAGATTGGTAGAGTTACAGTTTAAACCCTTAGCTGAGAACCTAATTTAGGGCTGACTTCAAATGAGCATGCCTGTGCACTCTACTCAGGCAGCGGTTAAATAAATAGGTAAAGGTAAGCCCGATTAGGTATTGACGCGGTCATGTCGAATTTGACAGCCCCATTATGAGTATTTACATATGAAGATGGTATATACCCACGAAAATCTATTTTTTGTCAGCAATGTCAAAAATCTGATTGAAGCAAAAGCAATTGACACCTTTTTGAAAAATGAATTTTCGCAGGGGGCTATTGGTGAAATATCGGCTTTTGATGCTTGGCCTGAGGTTTGGGTGATAGATGATTCTGATTTTGATCGCGCAGTCGACATAGTAAAATCTTTACATAGTAGTAATAATATGGTCGATTGGATCTGTAACAACTGTTGTGAGACCAATGATCCTTCATTTGAAACCTGCTGGAATTGCCAGAGTGAAAATTTATAATAATAGCGTTAATTAATTTGGCTATTTTTGAGGAGCAATAGGGCAGTTGAAATTTGTAGAATAAAACGATTTGATATTTTTTATCGATAGGTACTGTTGCTAATGGAATAACCAGTAACTTCACTCTTACTTCTAAAGATTTGATATTAAAAGTTATAATTTATTTTATTATTGTTCAAGATTGAGTATTAGATAGTTTTATACTCAATTCGCGTGTAAAATGCACTATCACTAATGTAAGCACAAATATAAGTTAAGCTATGAAGATCCGACATATCACGTTAATTTTTATTCTTTTGTTTTCATTGGAGTTGTCAGCAACTCAGCGTGAGCAGCCGATCCTTGCCGTGATCGATTTCTTTCCATTTGGTTATGCACTTGATGACAATATTTCTCGAGGCATGGTTTTCGATATAGAACAGGTTTTGGAAGACGTTTCTTCGCTCAAAATTGATGCCAGATTGATGTCAGTGGCCAGAGCACTTAGAAGTGCCTCTATTGGGCAAAATGATCTGTTATTCTCCTATAAAGATGCCCAAATGGTGCCCAACGTTACTTGGTTGGGCAATGTTGGCTGTTTAACCCCATTGGTCGTACCGCACAAAAACAGCGGCATTAAAACGCTAGATGACTTGGCTGGTAAACGTGTTGGTTTTGTCAGTCTTGGTTATTTTGATGTCAAGGAGAAATCACGATGGCCAATTAAACCTGTTCTTCTAAATGATAATTTCATTATGCTGAAGATGTTATTAAGGGGCAGGTTAGACGCTATCGTTATCAATGATGGTGTGCTTAATGCTTATCTAGCCAATCAGACTATTTTGGACGAACTACCGCAGTTATGGCCTAAGCAGTTAGCGCAACCATTGGCGTTGGCTACTTATGAAACCCATTTATCTATGTCAAAGGATTCAAAATTTCAGGCATTGATCCCGCAATTCAAACAGGCAATCATAGCTGCTCGACAACAGGGCAGATTTAAAACAATTTTTCAAAAATATGGTTCAAAACTTGGCGGTTACTGTTTTACAAATAAAGAGCGACAAGCACATTTATGGCTACAATGATCTCTTTTAGTAATCAGCTATCAATCAAACTAGCGCGATCGAGTGTATATCTGGCATTTGTGATTGGGTTATTGTTGAGTTCGGTTCAGATGGTAATTGACTATCATGATCAAGAAATTCAGATTGATCAAACTGTCGAGCAAATATTGATGGCAGGCCGCCCTCCAGCCATTCGAGCGGTTAATACCCTAGATAAAAATTTGGCTAGCGAAGTGGTCGATGGCTTGTTGAAATATACTTTTATAGAACAGGCTACTATTAGAGATGAATTATCGGAAGTATTAGCGCAAGCAACAACTAAATTTACTCCGAGTAAAACTCAGTGGTTAACTAATTCATTTTCGTCGTCATTTAAAAGTTATCAAACACTGCTCCAGCCCTCAGGTGATGCTAGCTTTAAGCCTGGAACGATGACACTAAAAGTTAATATGGACAGTGCATTAGCGCCGTTTTATGATCGGTCGTTAACGATATTTTTATCAGGCCTTGCCAGAAACTTTCTGCTTTCATTTTTATTGTTTATCTTGTTTTATTTTGTGTTGACCAAGCCACTAAAAAAATTAGCGATGCAATTTAGGGCGGTAGAAATTGGCGACGGAGCTAAGTTGTCTGTGCCAGAATCTCACCACCATAGTGAACTAGGGTTACTGGCAAACTCGGCAAATGGTTTTATCAGTAAGGTTGAGCAGTTAGTGCTAGGTCAGGCACAGATAGAAGCGGCTTTAACCCAAAGTGAACAACGACTGCTAAAGCTTATTGATCAAATTTCCCAAATGATCTTGGCCCAAGATGCCAGCGGTAAAATTCTTTTTGCTAATAATGCTTTTGCCACATTTTATAATACAGCTATTGAAAATATTCAGGGGAAAACACTTAACGACATTCATGCTCATTGTGTAGAAGAAATAACCGGCTTAGACAAGTTTCGGCAATTAGTTTTACAGCAAGATCAAACGTCTCATCAACAAGAAGTTACCCTGACGTCACAAAACGCAGAGGCTAATACTTTTACAATACAGCTCTCAATCTTTGAGGGGTATAACCAACCAGCCACCTTGTTGGTTGCCAGTAACATTGAAGAACAAAAGAAAATCCAAAAGCATATTGAACAGTTGGCCAGTCACGATCCTTTAACTGGACTGCCTAACCGATTGTTATTTAATGATCGGCTTAGCCATGCAATGACAAATAGCAAACGAGACGGACAACTCAATGCCATTTTATTTCTCGATTTGGATCATTTTAAGAATATCAATGACTCGCTAGGGCACTTACAAGGGGATAAATTATTAATACATGTGGCAAACGTCTTACAAAGTGCAGTTAGGTGCAATGATACCGTGGCTAGATTAGGTGGCGATGAGTTTGTTATTTTGCTGGGTAATTTACCAAATGATCCGCAACAGGCCAAATTAATCACCCAAGAAATTAGCGATAAAATTTTGGATAAGTTTATTGAGCCAATGAGTGTTGATAAACATCTTCATCATATTGGTGTCAGTATCGGCATGGTACTGTTTCCAACTGCAGGCGAAAGTGTCAGCGACTTAATGCGCTATGCCGACACCGCTATGTATGAGGCAAAAGGCAATGGGCGAAAACAGGCGGTGTTTTATGATGCGAGCATGAGCGCCGTGGTTGAGCATCGACAGACGATGGAAAATCAACTATATCAAGCATTGCAAGAGCAACGCTTTGAGGTTCATTTTCAACCTCAGGTCAATAAGTCGGGTGCTATTTATGGTTTTGAGGCACTTATCCGCTGGCATCATCCACAGCGCGGATTAGTGGCACCGGGTGAGTTCATTCCTATTCTTGAGTCATGTGGTTTGATAATACCGGTGAGTGATTGGTTGGTTGATCATTGTTGTCAGCAAATTTTAGCTTGGCAGCAATCTGGCTTTTGGCAAGACAGTTGGCATGTTGCAATAAATGTCAGTCCGTTACAGTTTTATCAGGAACAATTTGTTAAGACATTGGCTAATAAGCTTAATGACACGGCAATAGACGGACGCTGTATTTGCATTGAAATTACCGAAACTGTTGCCATAGAAAATGTTGAATTTACCTCCGCTCGATTAGCAGAGATAAAAGCATTGGGTATGTCAGTAGCATTGGATGATTTTGGTACGGGTTATTCATCTCTTAGTTATCTTAAAGACTTACCGATTGACATCCTTAAAATTGATCAGTCTTTTATCAGTGAACTCGGTCAAGAAGATAAAAACCAATCGATCGTCGAAGCCATTATCGCCATGGCAAAGGTATTGGAGCTTACTGTGATTTGTGAAGGGGTAGAAACAAAACAGCAGATCGATATCGCCAGTACCTGTGGTAGTAAATACTTTCAGGGCTATTATTATTGCCGTCCGGTAATCGCAGACAGCTTAATTGCACATTACGGTAAAAGTATTGTCAGTGCGCAATTAAACACTACTGATTAATAGCGACGATAGATTAGCTAGATACTTGTATGCTAGCGGGATAAGCTTCGCTGATTAATTGTTTAAAACCTTGAGCCGCAATCGACAGCGGCGAACGGCGTTTGGTAATAATGCCAACCCGTCGGCTCACGATGGGATCAGCAATAGGGCGGCACACTGCGCCTAATGAGTGGAGCTGTGTTTGGCATAACGACGGCATTGCACTCACCCCTAAGCCCGTCGCCACCATTTGACCGATAGTTGCCAGTTGATTAGCCTCAAACTCTACCCGTAATACGATATCGTGCTCTAAAATTGCCTCTTCAATCAGCTGGCGAATGCTTGATGGCCGCTGTAATAAAATAAATGGTTCACTGGCTATATCGTGCCAGCGAATTTCTGGCTGCGTGACAAGTGCGTGCTGTGGCGGCAGTGCAACGATAAAACGATCAGTAAATAGTGGCTCAAAATTGAGATCTTCAGATTGGCCGGGATCGAACGATATTGCCAGCTCAGCTTCACCGCTGCGGATCATTGCGACACTGTCTTCGGCAATGACATCGTGCACTTTGATATTTATCGCGGGGTGCAGTTGGTGAAATTGCTTAATGTGGGCTGGTAACAAGGTGCTGGCGAACGATGGCATAGCTGCCATTGTTAAGGTGCCGCGATTTAAAGCGAACAAGTTATTGAGATCGGAAAATGCCGTTTCCCAATCCGCTAATAAACGTTTGGCGACCGGATAAAACGTCTTGCCTTCGGGCGTTAATACTAAGCTTCTGGTGGTTCTGGCAAACAATTGACCACCAATATCTTGTTCTAAATTCTTAATGCTAATGCTTAACGCCGGTTGTGACAAATGCACTAGTTCACTCGCTTGAGCGAAACTACTGGTTTTTGCAATGGCAACAAAGGCCCGGATTTGTTTTAACGTTACATTCAAAATACTTCGCCTGCATTACTTGAAGATAAATTTAAAAAATTAATTAATAGACCAATTAATTTAAGTTGATAAATATATAAACATATAGGATGCTTAAACTCAACTTGATTAGTTAACTAATTCCAACATTTAGAGGAAGAGTACGATGGCGGGTTTTAATAAAGTAGTAAACAGTTATCAAGAAGCCATGGCAGGTCTGGAAGATGGTATGACCGTGCTTGCTGGTGGGTTTGGCTTATGTGGTATTCCAGAAAATTTAATTAAAGAAATTAAAAAAATGGGCACTAAAGATTTAACCGTAGTATCAAATAACTGTGGTACCACTGAACATGGGCTAGGGCTGTTGTTACTCGACCGCCAAATTAAAAAAATGGTCGCATCTTATGTTGGCGAAAACGCTAACTTCGAAGCACAAATGATGGCTGGTGAGCTCGATGTTGTGTTGACACCACAGGGAACCCTAGCTGAGAAAATGCGTGCTGGCGGTGCTGGCATTCCAGCGTTTTATACCGCAACAGGTTACGGAACTCCAGTTGCCGAAGGTAAAGAGACTCGTGAATTTGATGGTCGTCAATACATTATGGAAGAAGCGATTACTGGCGACTTTGCTATTGTCAAAGCGTGGAAAGCAGACACTTTTGGTAACTTAGTCTACCGTAAAACCGCTCGTAACTTTAACCCACTTGCAGCAACAGCTGGCAAGATAACTGTGGTTGAAGTGGAAGAGATTGTCCAACCGGGCGAGCTCTCTCCTGATGAAATCCATACCCCAGGTATTTATGTCAATCGGGTTATCTTAGGCCAGTTTGAAAAAACCATTGAACAACGTACTACTCGTCAAGCATAGGAGCAACTAATGGCACTTACCAGAGAACAGCTAGCACAACGCGTAGCGCAAGAATTACAAGACGGTTATTACGTTAACCTAGGCATTGGCATTCCAACTTTAGTGGCGAACTACGTGCCACAAGGCATGGAAGTGATGTTGCAATCAGAAAATGGCCTATTAGGTATGGGACAATTCCCAACCGAACAAGAAATTGACGCCGATTTGATTAATGCTGGCAAGCAAACCGTGACTATGGCAGTGGGCGCATCATTGTTTGATTCAGCCGAGTCTTTTGCGATGATCCGTGGTGGCCATGTTGACCTAACGGTTTTAGGGGCATTTGAAGTGGATTGTCAGGGCAATATTGCCTCTTACATGATCCCAGGAAAGTTAATTAAAGGCATGGGTGGCGCAATGGATTTAGTGGCCGGTGCTGACAATATTATTGTGACCATGACCCACGCCTCTAAAGCCGGCGCTTCTAAGTTGCTCGGTGAATGCACCTTGCCATTAACAGGCAAAGGCTGCATCAAGAAGGTATTGACCGATCTTGCGTTTATCGAAATTAAAGACGGCAAGTTCCACTTGTTAGAACGAGCGCCGGGTGTTTCAGTTGAAGAAATCATCAAGCTAACCGCCGGTGAATTAGTCGTGCCTGCTAACGTGCCGGAAATGGCGTTATAAGCCATTGGTATTCTCGTTTACTGTTAAAAATTAAGGGAAAAATATGTCGACTCGTGAAGTGGTCTTTTTAAGCGCAGTACGTAGCGCAATTGGTGATTTTGGTGGCTCATTAAAAGGTATTGCGCCAAGTGAACTGGCAGGGCAGATGGTTGCAGCTGCAGTTGATCGCGCACAAGTCAATAGTGCCGATGTTGGCCATTGTGTCATTGGCAATGTCACGCACAGTGATCGCCGTGATATGTATATGAGCCGAGTTGCTGCTTTAACGGGCGGCTTGCCCGTTGAAACTCCGTCGTTAACTGTTAACCGATTATGTGGCTCGGGCCTGCAGGCAATTGTCTCTGCGGCGCAATTATTATTATTAGATGATTGTGACTTGGCCGTTGCTGGTGGCGCCGAGTCGATGTCTCGGGTCCCTTATTGGCTGCCTACTGCACGTTTTGGCAGTAAAATGGGTGATGCTCAAATGGTTGACCCTATGGTTGGTGCATTAACTTGCCCGATTGGTGATACTCACATGGGCATCACTGCCGAAAATATCGCCGAGCAATGGGGCATTACGCGTGAAGAGCAAGACTTAGCGGCGGTTGAATCACATCAACGAGCTCAGCATGCAATTGAGCAACAGCGATTTGACGATCAAATCGTGCCAGTTGAACTCAAATCGCGACGTGGCAGTGTTGATTTTGTTACCGATGAACACGTGCGTCATAACTGCACCTTAGCTGATATGGAAAAATTGCGCCCGGCATTTAAAAAAGACGGCACAGTGACTGCGGGCAATGCATCTGGTATTAACGATGCTGCCGCCGCTCTTATCATGGCTGACAGTGAATACGCTAAGGCACAAGGGCTTAAACCCATCGCTAAATTAGTGGGTTATGCCTTTGCCGGCGTTGCTCCAGAAATCATGGGCATTGGTCCGGTACCAGCGGTTAAAAAGTTACTTGAAAAAACCGGCATTAGCAAAGATCAAGTTGATGTGTGGGAAGTTAACGAGGCCTTTGCAGCTCAAGCGCTGGCTGTAGCGCGTGACTTGGAATTGGACATGACCAAGGTTAATCCAAATGGTTCGGGCATTTCTCTTGGTCACCCGATTGGTGCAACTGGTGCTGTGATTACGGTAAAAGCTATTCATGAATTGCAGCGTGTACAGGGGCAATATGCCGTAGTCACTATGTGCATTGGTGGCGGGCAAGGCATTGCCGCATTAATAGAGCGTGTGTAAGTGTTCTATTACTAACATTCAATAAACAGATCAAAAAGCCACGTTAATATTATGTTTTCGTGGTTTTTTGCTTTAATGGCATATTTTAAGTAATTGGTATATTCATTAAGATAAAAATACTATAAGTTAAAGTGTATTTAGTAAAAAAGTAGTGATCATTTAATGCTCGGCCGCACCTTACAAGGGCATGTGGTTTGTAGAAAATTTAGTGTTAGCGATTTGAAATGGATAATAAATCGAGCATTGGGGAAAGGAATTGAAGTTAACCGATCAAAGTTTAATTGAACAAATGAAGATCACCGCGTTTGATATCTCGCAGCGCAAAGATCTATTAGAACTTAGCCGCGCCGATTTAAAGTTACTAAGCAGTCATAAAGCGATAATCGAATCTCGCATTGATGACATTGTGTTGGATTTTTATGAAAATCAAACCGAGAACGACGAAATTTCCTTATTGATTGGCGACGCTGATACCTTGGCGCGTTTACAATCGGCGCAGCGTAAATATATCTTGGATTTGTTTTCTGGCCATTACGAAGATGAATATGTTAATAACCGGCTGCGAATTGGGTTGGTACATAAGCGTATAGGGGTAGAACCCAAGCTGTATTTGGCCAGTGTCCGGCAGTTAAAAGGGGTAATAACCAAAGTTCTAACTCAAATCATTGATGACAGTGATGAATTAGCCGCAACCTTAGATGTGCTTGAAAAACTGTTCTATTTTGATATTACCCTAGTATTCGATACTTACATTGATACCATGGTTAATGAGATTAAAATTGCCCAGAAAAAAACCGAAAACTACGCAATAAGTCTTGAAGAAAAGGTCGTTGAACGGACTAAGGAATTAAAAGAACTTGCTCAGCTTGACCCGTTGACCAATATCTATAATCATCGCGCGATGCACGAATTTATTAAACGAGAGCTGGCGGTAGCAGAGCGAAAAAACAGTCCTTTGTCGTTTATCTATTTTGACATTGACAATTTCAAACAAATTAATGACCAGTCAGGTCATATCGTTGGTGATGAAGTCTTAAAAAGTATAGCGGTCATCACTAAGGAAAATATCAGAGAAGTGGATTATGTTTGTCGTTACGGTGGTGATGAATTCTGCGTATTATTACCCGATTGTCAGCTTGAGCATGCCCAAAAAATCATCGATAAGTTTGTGACTCGTTATCCTCAATACTCCATTAGCTTGGGCATTGCCGAATCAAGTACTGAGCTGCGGTTAGAGCCGGAGCAATTAATTCAAATGGCTGACGTGCAGATGTATCTCGCTAAAAAAGAGCAGGGTTGCCAAGTGCGTTGTTAACCTCGGCCTCCATTAATTGTGCCATCAACAAGGCTAAGCGTTCAATTTTTATATTAGACAGTTGTCGGTAATCAAAATAAGGGCAGACAATTAGCCGCTGCTGATGATCAATCCCAAACTCATCGTCTAACCAGTGCAAGTTTGAATTAAGTTGACCACTTGCCAGTAACGATTTTGCATAAGTACGTCCGATCACCAGATGAATGGTCTGGTGCTTTGGTGTAAAAACGGGCGGACTGAATAACAGCGCGGTTTGCGAATGGCTTTGCAGCAGATGTTTATCACGATATAGCTGCCAGCTAGGTTCTAGTGTTGAAAAATCAAAATGGGCAGGGTTAAGCGCGTACAGCAGCTTAGCATAGACATTAAATACTTTGCGCCAGCCATTGCCACATTGCTGACCAATGGTGGTTAGTTCATCTAATACCAACGGGCTTAAATCTTGCGTCGAGCGATAGGGCTCAAGTGGTGGTCGGTTGGCAATATAGACCGCAATACGGTAATTTGAATCGCCCAAGCCGCTGTCGTGTTGAAGTGTCATTAATAAAGTCCGAAAAACAATAGTAGTAATACCAATTCCATTAAAAAGGTGATCATTTTTCACGGTTAAAACAAATGATAAGGCTACCGCGTCCTGCTCGCGCCCCTTACCTACGTCCTGTAGGCAACAGCGTTGTTTATTTTATATGGAGAACAACTACATATAAAAATAAACGCCTCGCTTACACGGATGTAAGTGCTTAGGTTCTGTCAGGAACAATGAACCTGTGTTCTAATTCGTTTTTCCTCGCTACAAAATAGATCACTTAAATAATGGAATTGGTATAATTATCGCAAAGTTAGCGCGAAAAAAAGGAGCCGCAGCTCCTTTTTTAACATATGGCTAAATAATGTCTAACCTAGCAGCAAGCTATCATCAGTGATTTCAGCGCCATGTTGATTTTTCTTAAATAAATCAAGTAAATCGGCTACGGTTAAACCTTTACGGTCATCACCACTGACATCAAATACAACCTTGCCTTCGTGCAGCATGATGGTACGAGAGCCCACTTCTAAGGCCTGTTGCATGCTATGGGTAACCATTAATGCCGTTAGATTGTTCTCAGCAATAATTTCACAGGTTAAATCGATAACAAAAGCGGCAGTTTTAGGATCTAGCGCCGCAGTGTGTTCGTCTAACAGTAAAATTTTGGCCGGTTGCAGCGCTGACATTAACAAACTAATTGCTTGTCGTTGTCCACCTGAGAGCAAACCAATTTTATCTTTTACTCGATTTTCAAGTCCTAAGCCCAAACGTGCTAACTGCTTTTTAAACACCGCGCGGTTTTTAGGGTTTAGCGCTGAACCAAAACCGGTCTTTTGACCGCGATACCAAGCCAATGCCATATTCTCTTCAATGGTGAGATTTTCGCAGCTGCCAGCCAACGGATCTTGAAACACGCGTGAAATCAATTTGGCGCGTTTTGACGTTGACCAATTGGTGACATCATCTTCGCCAACAAGAATGTTACCGCTGCTAATAGTCACTTCACCACTTAGTGAGTTAAGTAGGGTTGACTTACCAGAGCCGTTACTGCCAATCACAGTGACAAACTCACCCTCGTTAATGGTGATGTCGATGCCGCGAACTGCCCGTGTTTCAAGCGGGGTACCTTCACCGAAAGTGACCTGTATATCTTGTAAAGAAATCATTAGCTTTTGCTCCGGCTACGTTGATATTTTGCTTTTAACTGCGGAGCAACAATGGCTAGTGTTACTAAAATAGCGGTCACTAAATTTAAATCTTGTGCCTTCATGCCGATAAAGTCAGCATTAAGAGCCAGTGCAATGGCAAAACGGTACAAGATTGAGCCAACGACACAGGCTATTAACGCCAGCAATAAGGTTTTAGGGTGAATAATTGCTTCACCACCAATGACCGAAGCCAGACCAATAACAATAACACCAACGCCCATCGTGATATCAGCGCTGCCCTGACTTTGCGCAAACAAACTACCAGCCAAACCAACTAAACCGTTCGATACTGCCATGCCTAGAATAATCATTCGGTTAGTGTTAATACCTTGCGAACGAGCCATTCTAGCGTTAGCACCGGTGGCGCGCATTGCGAGACCAGGTTGAGAATTTAAAAATTTAAGCAACACAAAAAATACAATAACAACGACAATACCAAAAGCCAGTGGGGTCGCCATATAATACGGAATACCCCATGCTTCGGTCGGAGTTAGCACCGTTTCATCACCTAACAAGGCAATGTTAGGCTTGCCCATAATCCGCAAGTTAATTGAATACAGGGCAATCATGGTTAAGATTGAGGCCAATAAATTCAATATACCCAGCTTGGTATTAAGGTAAGCGGTTACAATGCCCGCCAGAGCACCGGCCGAAAATGCAGCCAGTGTGGCTATCCAAGGATTTACGCCTGACACGATCATGATGGCGCTAACGGCAGCGCCCAGTGGGAAGCTCCCGTCAACAGTCAGATCCGGAAATTCGAGAATTCGAAAGGACAGAAAAACACCAAAGGCAACGAGTGCAAACACTAAACCACTTTCAAGCGCACCGAGCGCTGCTATCATAGACATTAAAATTACTTCTCTTGTTTGGCTGCTTTACGCTGCGCATTGGTCATGGTTTTCACCACTTGCTTAGCTGATTTGATCAAATCATCTGACAAGGTAATACCCATGGTTTTTGCTGATTCTGGATTAACATACAGTTCCGTTTTATCAACACCTTGTGGTTGAATGTCACCGACATTTTTACCATTTAATATTTGGACAACTAACTTGCCTGTTTGACGACCAAGATCGTAGTAGTTAAAACCTTGCGCTGCAATAGCACCACGTTTAACACTATCGGTATCAGCTGAAATTACTGGAATGTCCGCTTGAGCTGCTACTTTTATTACCGCTTCAAATGCGGAAACTACGGTGTTATCTGTTGGTACATAAATCGCGTCAACTTTACCTACTAATGAACGCGTGGCCGCTAGTACGTCTGATGAACGTGGGGCGCCAGCTTCAACGACTGTCATGCCATGGCTTGGGGCGAATTTTTTCACTAAAGCGACTAACGTTGCAGAGTTCGCTTCACCTGGATTGTAAATAACACCAAGGCGTGTTGCCTGTGGCACAATTGTTTTAACTAAGGCCATGTGGCTGTCAATTGGTGATAAATCAGAAACACCGGTAACGTAACCACCGTTAGCATTGTCCATAGACTTAACAAGTCTTGCGCCAACAGGGTCGGTAACGGCTGAGAATACTAGCGGAATACCACGTGCTGAAGAAGCTAATGCTTGTGCTGAAGGCGTTGCAATGCCAACGACTACGTCAGGTTGTTCGCCAGCAAATTTCTTAGCAATTTGTGCCGCAGTTGCTGGCGCGCCTTGGGCACTTTCAAATGACAGCTTTAAATTTTCGCCTTCGGTATAACCTTGGGCTGCTAATTCATCTTTAACGCCATTGTGCACAGCATCTAGAGCAGGGTGCTCAACGATTTGGGTGATAGCCACGTGTTTTTGGCTGGCGTAAGCACTTTGGGCTACTAGCGGTAGGACCATAGTGGCGGATACTAAAATACTTAATAGAGAACGTCTTGTTAAATTCATGAAAGCCTCGTGTTATTTTTTGTTTAAAATTATGTGCCTAGAATAGCCCAATAAAATGATCGATGTGAAGCGCTATATGTAAAAATTAAGTTAAATATGTGTGATTGATCCTTGAATTTATGATTTTTGGTGCTAAAAATGAGCAAGTAGTTATTTATTGAACAATTTAACTTACATGGTTACAGGCAACAGACCGCCGATGCATTGGTATAAAGGTAATTAAGCTTTGCGAAAGCGTTTTTTACACCATATAATTTCGGTTCTTATTTATATTCATTAAAGTAAAGGTTTACTATGTCTTACAAGTTGTCGTTGTTAGTGCTAGCGGCTAGTGTGGTGTTGGCGGGTTGTTCTCCTGAGCCTGAAGTTAAACTTCCCGTTGATCCTGTTGCGCAAAAAACGGTAGAGCAGGTTGAATCATCCGTGCCAAGTGTGAGCTATGAAGAAGGTGTACATTACCGTGTGGTCACTGGGGTCGATAATGAAGGCGCAACTGCACCGTTTATTGTTGAATACTTTTGGTTAGGCTGCCCGCATTGCCAAGCCTTTGAAGCACCACTTAAAGAATTTATCAGTAAAAATCCTAATTTTAGTGTACTTAAAAAACCAGCGGCTGGCAGTGCGCGTTGGGCAATGGACGCAAAAATATACTACGGATTGAAACAACTGGACAAAATAAGCTATCTAGATCAACTGTTTGATCAATATCGCGATAAACCGCTTCCATCAAAAACTACGATTTCTGAGTTTTTGATTTCAATTGATGTCGAACCTAAGGCGTTTTTTGAGCTAGTTGATACTAGCCCAAGCATTACTAACCGCCTTAATGCCACCAACACTGAAATGCTTAAAAATGACATTAATGGTGTGCCGGGCATTGTGATTAATGGCCAATACTTAGTTATTCCAACGCGTGATGTTGATTTTTTTGACTTAGTGACTTATTTATCAAATAAATAAAGCGTCAGTTCCCCTCAGTATTATTGGTGCTGAGGGGAAAAATACTTAAGCAAGAGTATTCATCCCCAGCACGGTTCAGGCTATAATGTGCGCCACTATTTTTAGCCTAGATCTATTATGAAATTTATTTTGCTTGTCAGCTTGCTGTTTTCCTTTGGCGTTTCTCTTAGCGTTTCCCCTAGTGTTAGTGCCGCCACATTTACTTTCACGGCCATTCCCGATGAAGATGAGTCACGTTTACGTGAACGGTTTGACAAAGTAGCAGCCTATTTGTCGACTCAATTGTCGGTTGATGTTAAATATGTGCCCGTGAAATCTTACAGTGCAGCAATTAGCGCATTTCGTAATAACCAAGTTCAGTTAGCATGGTTTGGTGGTTTGTCTGGCGTGCGAGCGAGGCATTTAGTGCCCGATTCGCTGGCGATTGCCCAAGGCATTGAAGACCCGCTATTTAAAAGCTATTTTATTGCTCATCAATCAACGGGTTTAGCGGCCGCTAAAAATTTACCCGATACAATTAAAGACCTAACATTTAGTTTCGGTTCAAAAGGTTCTACTTCAGGTCGCCTGATGCCAGAATACTTTTTACGTCAGCAATTTGACCTTAGCCCACAGCAATTGTTTAAACGAGTAGGTTTTAGCGGTAACCATAGCCGTACCATTGCCTTAGTGCAATCAGGCGCGTGGCAGCTTGGCGTGGTTAATTACAAGGTTTGGCACAACGAGCTCAACGCCGGAAAAATCGATTTGTCCAAAGTTAAAGTGATTTGGACCACTCCAACTTATCCTGATTATCAGTGGACTATTCGCGGTGATGTTAAGCAAGAATTTGGTGATGACTTTATAACTAAGGTTAAAGCCGCGTTGCTCAATATGAGCGATAAAAACTTGCTTAATAGTTTTCCACGACAGGGCTTTATTAGTGCCGATAATCAAGATTATGAGCCGATAAAACGTGTTGCCAAGGCAATAAAATTACTGTGAGCATGACAGCCGATGTCGCGTTTTCACTTATTGAACAATCCATAGGGTATAAAAATCACCAGATTTTAAACCGGATTAACTTAACGATTAACGTCGGTGAAACCGTGGCTATTGTCGGCGCGAGCGGCAGTGGTAAATCATCGTTGCTTAACACCTTGTATGCGCAGCAGCGTGAAAAGTCTGCGCTGTGCCCGCAGCAATCAATGCTGGTAACAAGTTTAAGTGTTTATAACAACATCTATATGGGTCAACTGCACCATCATAATGTCTTTTATAATTTACTCAATTTAGCGCGCCCTTGGCGCCAACATCGTCAGCAAATTAGCCAGCTTTGCACCCTGCTAGGTCTAAAAAGTAAGATATTCAAATCAGTTGATCGCTTGTCGGGCGGTCAGCAGCAACGCACGGCAGTTGGCCGAGCACTGTATCAGCAAAAGTCGATATTTTTAGGTGACGAACCCTTATCGAGCATTGATCCCATTCAAGGTGCAGCACTGTTACAAGAGATAAAGCAGCGCCATCAAACCGTAGTTATTGTGCTGCATAACAAAGAAATGGCGCTTAATGAATTTGATCGGGTAATTGCATTGGCCGATGGCCAAATAATGATTGATTGCGCGGCCAACTTATTATCACCACAGCAAATCGATGCAATTTATCACCAAGATATTGCCAGCGCTGTGGCGGAATAATTAGTGGCAATTGTTGATAGTACCGCAGCACGTTATCGGACAATATCGCTAATTATTGCGGCGGTTGGTTTGGTTGCGTTATTGCTCGCGGATCTAGAAATTAGCAATCACGATCCAACCAGTGAATTAATCCGCTTATTACACGGTTTGGTGCAACCTAGCCTAGATGTTAGCCAATATTTGTTTGATGCTGTTTTTAATACTATCGCGTTTGCGTTAGTCGGCTTAGCAATTGGCGCGGCTTGTGGTTTGTTGTTAGCACCTTATCACCATTTGTCTATTGTGCGACAAAGCTGTGCCTTTTTACGATCAATTCATGAACTATTTTGGGCATTAATATTTTTACAAATGTTTGGTTTGTCTACGCTAACGGGTGTGCTGGCGATTGCCGTGCCTTATGCAGGTATTTTTGCCAAGGTGTATGATGATATTTTGGCGCAATGCCCCATAGATTCACAATTAGTCTTTGATCCCCGTTGCTCGCGGTTTAGCCGCTGGGCTTATGGTCCTTTAGCGCAGTGTTGGCCAGCGTTGGTTCGTTATACTAGTTATCGGTTTGAATGTGCGTTGCGCAGTGCCACTGTGCTTGGTTTTATTGGTCTTCCGACCATTGGCTATTATCTTGAAACCGCATTTAATCAAGGCTTGTATCATCAAGCTGGGGCCTTGCTGCTGTTAATGTTTGCGCTAGTGGCGACGATTAAGTGGTGGTTGCATCGACGTTTGATCCCACTTTATTTGTTCGCCGCGTGGTGGTATTTACCGTGGCACTCTGCATTGCAATGGCAATATTTGGTTAGGTTTGTCACCGAAGACATTATTCCTGCGCCCTTAAAAGCCGACACTGTGCAACTTGATGCATTGTATCGATGGTTAAGTGATTTGTGGCTGGTGCAAATATTGCCCGGCAGTTGGGCCACTTTAGTATTGTCGGTGGCGGCATTATTGATGACTGCGTTAATCAGTTTGCTCTTGTGGCCACTGGCCAGTCGAGTATTGTCAGGTCGTGCGCAGGTTGTTGGTCATGGCTTATTACTGCTACTGCGCTCCACGCCAGAGCTAATTATTACCTTTGTGATTATGTTGGTGATAGGGCCTTCAATGCTGCCAGCCATTATTGCATTAGCGTTGCATAATGGCGGTATTATTGCCTATTTACTGGCACGCTCTAGCGATCGCTTAACGCTGCGCCCTGATTGCTCAAGAGGGCTCAATTTATGGGCTTATGAGCTGCAACCTACGTTGTACCCAAGTTTTCTAGCGTTCTTATTTTATCGCTTTGAGGTGATTTTACGTGAAAGTGCCATCCTTGGCATGTTGGGTATCACAACTCTTGGCTTTTATATAGATTCAGCATTTGAAGCAATGTTTTTTGATGTCGCTTTTGTCCTAATATTGGTGACTGCGTTACTAAATATGGCGGTTAATCATCTTTCAATTTTGCTCAGGCGCTATTTTGATTTAGACAAATTAGTGCTAGTTTAACCTATGCGGTAAGCTACTGCTTATTACAAAAATAATACAACTGTAGGAGGTTCAAATGTCAGAACAATTTATCAAATGCAAGGCTGCTGTAGCATGGGGACCGGGCCAACCCTTAGTCATTGAAGAAGTCGATGTGATGTTGCCAAAAGCTGGCGAAGTATTGGTTAAAATTATCGCTAGTGGTGTCTGCCATACCGACGCATTTACCCTCTCTGGTGATGATCCTGAAGGCATATTCCCAGTGATCTTAGGCCACGAAGGCGGCGGGGTAGTGACGCAAATTGGCGCTGGTGTAACTAGTGTTAGTGTTGGCGATCATGTTATTCCGCTTTACACCCCTGAATGTGGTGAGTGCAAGTTTTGTTTGTCTGGCAAAACAAACTTATGTCAGAAAATTCGCCAGACTCAAGGCAGGGGCCTAATGCCCGATGGCACCACGCGTTTCTACAAAGATGGTCAGCCAATTTTCCATTACATGGGCTGTTCGACATTTTCTGAATATACCGTATTACCTGAAATTTCTTTGGCCAAGGTTAACAAATCAGCCCCATTGGAAGAAGTGTGTCTGCTCGGTTGTGGTGTTACCACTGGCATGGGCGCAGTAATGAATACGGCCAAGGTTCAAGAAGGCGATACCGTTGCTATTTTTGGTTTAGGCGGCATTGGTTTGTCGGCAGTTATTGGCGCAACAATGGCCAAAGCAAGTCGGATTATTGCGATCGATCTTAATGATCGCAAGTTTGAACTGGCCAAAGAGCTGGGCGCAACCGATTGCATTAACCCAAGCGATTACGACAAGCCAATTCAAGACGTGATTGTTGAATTGACCGATGGTGGTGTTGATTTCTCATTTGAGTGTATCGGCAACGTTAATGTTATGCGCGCAGCACTAGAATGTTGTCATAAAGGCTGGGGCGAGTCTGTCATTATTGGCGTGGCTGGCGCAGGCCAAGAAATATCGACCCGACCATTTCAGCTAGTGACTGGTCGAGTATGGCGTGGCACGGCGTTTGGCGGAGTTAAAGGTCGCTCTGAATTACCACAATTGGTTGAGCGTTATTTGGCTGGTGAATTTAAGCTAGACGACTTTATTACTCATACTATGGATTTGAGCCAAATAAATACCGCCTTTGATTTGATGCACGCCGGTGAAAGTATTCGTTCGGTAGTCCATTTTGATAAATAATGGATTTCGATAAGCAGGCTATTTTGATAAATAATTGACAACAGCAAGCTTACAGCTAAGCCCTCGCTTGGCTGTAAGCTTTGAGATGTTTTAACTTATTTGTGCAATTGGCATCAGTTCAGGTATCATCTAGTCAAATTTAAATTTTGTAGAAAGCAGTTAAGTTGTTCCTGCCATATTAGGCGCAGGAAATTAGCTCACTGGCGTCACGATAGGAAGTAACATGCAAGTTGAACAACTCATTCAAGCAATGTCACCAGCGGTATATCAAATACTCAAGCAAGCAGTAGAAATCGGTAAATGGCCTAATGGCGATCCGCTAGCTGACGACCAAAAAGTACAGGCAACTCAAGCAATGATGTTATATCAGGGCACTCACCTTGAACAAACTGATCACTACACCATTGGTAAAAATGGCGTCTTTAATAATCACAGCAAGTCACAACTAAGACGCCAGTTTCGTGAAGAAGAGCAGATTATTAAGGTTGAGCTTAACCAAGAGTAGTTATTGCTCTGCTGTTTATACAATGAAGTCTGCCGACTATTATCATGATCACGGGTGATAGCATATTAGTAAGTCGCTTTCGCGCAAATCAGCGAGGGTGCTCTTAATCGGTCGGTCAACTTTGTTGAGTTTACGGTACTTTTCTTAAGGCATGTTTAATCCGCCTAGTTTATTGATTTTATGACTAAACTTAAATTTCGCGTTTATTTAGCCGTTACTTTTATTACGGGCTAAAATAATGGAATTGGTATTAAAAGTCATTGAATATCAATTATATTTTTATGACTTTCCCATTTTAGACTACTTTAAATACGTCAATAAACACTAAATTCCCTAGGGTTATAAACCGATATCATGACAAGAAAAATATTAAAATTGAAGGTCAAAAGAACAAAAGTTCCCAACCAAGTAGATGAAGTGGTTAAGGAAGTGGTTCCGCAAGTCCCTCAAGGTGACCCACAAAAACGTTTTTTAAATGGCGTAGCCATCAATCCTTATCAGTGTATTCGCCTAGAACTAGGCTCTGAGCAATTGTCTACGCGCGCGATGGATTTGTTCACGCCAATCGGAATGGGGCAGCGAGGCTTGATTGTTGCGTCACCAGGCTCCGGAAAAACGACCATTTTAAAACATATTTGTCAGGCGGTGGGCAAAGCTTATCCCCAGATAAAGCTTTATGTGTTACTCATCGATGAGCGCCCAGAAGAAGTGACTGATTTTAAGCGCAGCGTGCCGGCACAAGTACATGCTTCATCCACAGATGAAAACTATGACCACCATGTCCGTGTCGCCAATAACCTTCTTAACATCGCTCGTAAGGAAGCTGGGGAAGGTCAAGATGTAATGATCGTTATAGATTCTCTGACAAGGCTGACACGAGTATATAATGCAAATCAAAAGAGCAGCGGTCGTACCATGTCGGGCGGAATTGACGCCAGAGCAATGGAAATACCACGAAAACTGTTTGGTGCAGCTAGAAAAATTGACAATGGTGGCTCGCTTACCATTTTAGCGACGATATTGGTTGATACTGGAAGCCGGATGGATCAGGTGATATTTGAGGAGTTCAAGGGCACGGGTAATATGGAAATTGTTTTATCACGTGAAGCTGCAAATCAGCGGATTTATCCCGCGCTCGATATTGCTAAAAGTAGCACGCGCCGTGAGGAGCTTCTGCTAAATTCGAAAGATATCGAAAATGTAAGAGCTTTGCGAAGGGCACTTACCAATCTTAAACCTGCAGATGGTGCTGGTAAACTAGTTGAGTTACTTGAGCAATACCCAACGAATGCTGAGCTGTTGAGCCGTTAGTAGTCAAAAGTCATTTGAACGCTCGGGAGATTAATACCAATCTAGGTATAACTCAGTCCTGGGTACTTTTTATGATGTATTACGGCGATCTCTAACTGATATTTCACTATCAATATATTTACATCACCAAACAGCTTTGGTTATAACCCCATTGAATATCAAGTAGATTCTTATGGGTGTCCAATCTTTAGCATCTTTGTTTCATCTTTATTTGTAATCTTTGGCCAATTTTAAAACAAAAAAAATGGCAAACCCTAAAGTTTACCATTTTTTACATCTTATCTTAGCCTGAAGAACAAACTAAAATGCATCTAAAATTAGATAGCAACGATGTTGTCAGCTTGAGGACCTTTCTGGCCATCGCTAACTGTGAATTCTACTTTTTGGCCTTCAGCAAGAGTTTTGAAACCGTCACCTGAAATAGCGCTGAAGTGAGCGAAAACGTCTGGGCCACCAGATGCTTGCTCTAGAAAACCGAAACCTTTAGATTCGTTGAACCACTTAACGGTACCTTGTACTTTATTAGACATAATAATATCCTGTAATTTTAATAAAAAATGTTGCCTTAAATAGGCTTGAATAGCGTAAAAACAGACTGAAACGTAAAAACTACAAAGCGAGGTATTATTAATAAAACAACGAAATGGAGAACGTAAACAAAAGGCTTTCTTTCTTGCTGGTGGGTACTTTATAGATTTTGAAGTATAAGTCAATAGTTGATTATAAAACAAACAAAAAAGTGAGGGCCATCGCCTTAAAAAAATACATTTCTTACTTATATTCATACTTACACGAAAGGTGAATGAGGTGAAGCTTAAATATTCGGCGTAATTAATTTAATTCGGTATTTTCTGTAATACGACCACAATTCATTATCACGGCGTTTAAAGCTAACAAATTGAGTGTTTATTGCACCGCAAGTATATTAATGCAATCAAACCAGTACACTCGAGTCAACATATGTATAGACTCTTTGTTTTGGTAAGATACACTACGCCTAATTTGTCAAGACACCCAATAATGAGGTGTTAAATAATAGGTATGCCCAATGAGCTCAGCGTTAAAAGAACAAGCAGATACAATCTTACAATACTTAGATACCACACATTACATCGATGCCAATGCTCCAAAAGCACAAGATAAGCGCGAAGCTAAATATAAGATTGGTAAAGCATGCAACAAAGCAAGAGAGATCCTTTGTAGTGATGAAGCTTTTCTTGATTGGGTATGGTCAAACGTTATAGCTGAATGTTCAACGACTATTGAAGATGTGACCCCCAATACGCTGATTTCTTGGCGTATGCTGCCCAAGTTTGGCACATTAGAGCAATGTGAAATAGTTGGTTTTACGCATATATCTAAGTTATTGCTCGATAAAAATTCAGCCATGAAAGCCCAAGTATTAGACATTATTGCCAATAATGAGCCAGAAACGGCGAAGAAACTAATCAAGACGGTACTTAAACCGGCCATTGATTTTACATCAATTGTTGCTGACAAAAAGGATCTGGCTGATACTCTCGAAAAGGCTGACAAACTATCAAAAGACGCACTAGTGGCTTTAGTTAAAGCAATGCATCAACAAATGACAAAGTAATTTGAGCTGCTGATAACCTAGACAGCACTAGATTCAATGCGCTATCGATTTGTTGGTGGTATTAACTAACCTGATACCGGATAAGCGAATTAGCCCAATAACGCTCTTTTAGCGCCTCTCTGCGTTGTTTCCTCTCTAAATAGCCAGCTATTTATTCGTGAAAACGCCTTGCCTGCATGGACGTAGGTACTTAAGTTCTGCTTGGAGCAGAGAACTTGTGATATCCACTAAAATTTCGTCACTGGAGTTTATAGTTCCTGTAATACCTTTATTTCAATGGTTTAAAAACTTTTATCCAGAACTCAGGTTAACTATCAAATATTTTATGCGAGTTGCATTTTTGCCTTTTATCCGATGATATTGAAACGGCAACCGAAATTGCCGTTTCTCGTTGGGTTAAAGGTATTACTATTTCTTATCCTGATCAAAATCGCCATCGAAGTGGCCATGATCTGCAGATTTACGTGAGGCTGCCTTAATCTTGTCACCGATACGGTGCTTAGACGTTGGGGCGAAAGCACGCAACTTGTTCGCTGCTTTTACTTTTTCCTCACCATCTGAGAACAGATCTTCGCTCATTGCATAGAAGGTGGCTACAAAAGCCATAGCTTTGGTGTTGGTAGTCATAGCTGTGAAGTTAACGTTGTTCAGATCATCACACTTCTGGTGATAACACTTGTCGTACGCTACATCGACCTCTCCGCCAAACAAAGTGGCTTCCGTTGCACTTTTTACATTTTCAGCACCAGTAAATAATCCGCCAAACGCAACATCCCAGTCTGCAAAACCTGCGTAATCCGAACGTTTAGACAGTGCTTGCGCAATGGTTGACTCTTCCTTGTTAGTGAAAAACTCATTGAACATGCCTTCAATATGTGAGGTGCCTTCCGGTGGTTCGAAATCGCCAGAATAGGCGTTATCTGGGCTGTCTTTTGTATCAGACAGGTCACCATCCATCACTCCGAAGATGTAGTTTGGTGAGCCAATCATATCAAAGTTTAGGTAGATTTTTACCGGATTAAGTTCTTTATACCGCGCTTCGATTAACTCATAATGAGCATCAGTCAGATCTGAAGGATCGCTAATACCAAGCTCTTTCATTATTTGCTGCTGCGCCTGATTGTAAAGGTCACCAAATAGCTCATTGGTGTAATGCTGCGAACCTAACAAACCAGCTTCTTCTGCAGCCCACCAAGCAAAACGAACTTTATTTTTTTGCTTTATATGCATCAACTTTAAGCGTTTTTTTAGTTTAATTGCATATTCAAGCACACCGGCACTACCAGAACCATTGTCGTTGATGCCTGGGCCTACCGACACTGAATCTAGATGAGCCCCCAGCATAACTATTTGATTTGGATCGCCGCCTGGTGTTTCAGTAAGAATATTTTGCGTTACAATAACGTTGTCCGTAACAGCAACCGTTAACATGGCATTGACTGGCTCTGTCTGAACTGCGTCATGCCATGACTTCCCTAGATCGTAACGGGCTCCGAACGCTGGAATTGTCGCATTACTGCCGCTACCCAAGGTTCCATTTATCACGCCCTTACGGCCATCGCTGTTGCCCTGATTAAAAACAATCACTCCAACTGCACCAGCGGTTTGTGCATTGACCACTTTGGCATCAAAGGAGCAACCACCACGTTGAATAACAGCGACTTTACCAACAACATCGATGCCACTGAAATCACTGGTTTCACAGCCATCTGTGCTGTCGTAATCAGGCGATTCAAAGTTAAAGTCTGGGGTTACAAAAGCAATATTAGCGCTTAATGCGCCACTTGAGCCGCCGGAGTAGGTCATTGCGGCGTAATCGGCTGGGATCTCGTCGGTAGCATCGCGTATATGAATTAGCTCGTGACCATTAACTTTAAGAACGGTATCGTCCTGTTCTACCCAGCGACGAAAATCAAAAGGTTGTAGCGTAACATCGTAGCCATACCGCTCCAGAGTTTGCACAATATAATCTACTGAGTTTGTATAACCTTGTGTTCCTGCTGCACGGTTGCCCGATGTGCTATCACCAGTGGCGACCGCAAGCCCCTCAAGTTCAGCTAGGTGATCAACCAAGCGCTTTTCTTTTATCGCCTTGGCTACCTTATTTGCAACCCAACGCGGATCATCACATCCGATGAAACCTGTCAGCAATGCAGCACTCATTGCAATGACGACAACTTTTTTAGTATTAATACTAACGTTTTTCATTGATATCATCCTTCTAGTTGATTCACCCAGTCAACTTAGATTCGCAGCTGAACACAAGCGCATACTTGCCAACTTCTACGGACTTCCTAGTACAATTAATGTTATTAGGTTTCTACATACCTAGCTAACTAGTTCACTCGCCTGATTAACTAATCAAAGAACCCGTCGACATTGTCATCGCGCAGAGGTGTTCTTCCAAATAATTAGGCTAACCAAGGAGTCTATAATTATCCGTTTTTCGACTGCTGATTCTAGGGTTAAGCTTTGGGTGTAAAATAGGGCTGTATCATTACGAATTTTGCCCAATTGGTGTATCAAAATAGAGAATAGTAGGTATTTTGTTATATTCAACAATAGTGATACTTGCGAAATGATTGAATAAGTTCAACTTAGATGGCGAAAAAATCAAACTGACCTGGGCAAACATCGTTAATGCGTTTCAGCCGATTTCCACAGTAAACCATGGCTCAGGCGTCGAACCGCGGCGAAGCTACAACTGGAGTAATTTCAAAAAGGTGTTAAAGTATTTCAAGATTGAGAAACCGAGCGTCAGCAAACGATTTGTGCTGGCCGATTGGTATTAGGGTCATGTTTTACACGAGCGAATATATAATTGAAGAGTCGGCCGCGGTCCAACTTTTAAAGTAATAGGGCATGTCCGGATCTGTGTGGGCCGGCTCAGTAATGGTTCTACCACGATTTTTTCATCAAAGGGATAAGTATGGGTTATTGGTATTTAGCAATAGCAATTGGCGCTGAAGTTATTGCAACATTAGCACTTAAAGCATCAGACGGTTTTACTCATTTAACCTCGAGTACTGTTTGTGTAATTGGTTATGCTGCTGCGTTTTATTTCTTATCCTTAGTTCTAAAAACTGTACCTGTTGGCATCGCATATGCTATTTGGGCAGGCATGGGGATAGTCTTAATTACTTCAATCAGCGCGGTATTGTACAAACAAATACCTGACATCCCAGCGATTATAGGTATGCTTTTAATCTTGGCTGGTGTAATAGTAATTAATGTATTTTCGAAAACTTCGAGTCATTAAAAATATAACAAACACAGTAAACGGATTCGTATTACTATCACGCGTTTTGCACCAGGATGAAAAAAAGTGCCAACACTGCTCACTGCTTATGTGGGCGTTCACATGGATAGCCGCATGAATCAAAAATTAAAAGTAATAATATCTGGTGCTATTTTTTCCTTTGTCAGCGGAATAATCATTGGACTTTTTACCTCGCCTTTAATCCCTTTTATATCCGCGTTTGTTGGGTTGTTTTTAGTCTTAATGTGGGTAATTATTGACGCACGTGAACATAACTTTAAATGTGGTGTTCTTTTTAATATTTTACTTGTGGTTATTACAATTTTAAGTGTCCCATTTTATTTATTTAAATCACGGGGCTTTGCTAAAGGTTCACTCGCGGTAGTGGGATTTTTTTCCTTAATGGTTCTATGGACTGTTGTTCAAATGCTAGGTTTCGCATTGGTCACTACAGGGTAATAAACAGCTAAGGTAATAAAGCTGGTCTAATCAAGGCGTCGTAGTTGTTGATACCGCTTGCATCCTCATTAAGGCAATATCTGATCCTAAATTTTCAATGTATAACTCGCTATCGCGTAAAATCGCCTTAGCGTAAGCCTCAATAGTCAGTGCTATTAATTTAGTTCGCAGTACTTTTTCTTATATATACCAGCTTGTCAAATCGATGTAGCTTACAGTTATAATGCGTGGTTAAAACAGGTCGCTATGACTTCCGATACGAGCGAGTTGTAAGATAGATTGCTTAATCTTATAGATGAGTACTAAATCGGGTTTAACGTGACAATCTCTAAAGCCTAACCAATTTCCGGAAAGAGGGTGATCAACATATTTTTCAGCTAACGATTCACGTTTTTGTAACGTAGAAATGACATGGCCAACTTCAATAATTTCTGGGATAGACATTTTTGTGATTTTCTTGAAATCTTTTTTAAACTGAGTTGAATATTCAAGGCTATACATCATTAATCTTTCCGTCAGTAAGGTCTCCGAATAACTGGTTAATGTCAGATGCTTTATTCCCTTGGCCACTTTCGAGTTCTTGCATCGCCGCGATTGTCATTGCGTTTGGTCGTTTACCTTTTAACTCAAAAGGAATGCCTCCGTAATTAATAACCGCTTTTGCAAATAACTTGATTGCTTGTGAAGGGCTTAACCCTATTTCATCACAGACATGAGTAAAAGCTACTTTTGTATTGTGATCAATTCGTGTTGTCAACATTTCAGTTTTCATTCCGTCTCCTTTGTGTGTCAAATGCTATACAATGTCTATCAATTGTCGTTCAATATATATGACAAGTCAACATAGTAGCTAATGGCTTTGGCTATGTTCCCGTTAACTGTGTCTGGTTTTATCTTTTTCTTAAATACAACAAGTTAGCTTTGGCCGCGCGTTGTGATTGGTTGTGCTCCCCGTTTTAGTTTCAATTGGATAACCGTTAGGAGAAAAAATCAGGGACAATTTTTTAGCTTTTCGCGCATGCGTAGCCATGGATGGCGCAGGTAGAGCGACGCAGGATGCCAAAGCCGAGACGCGCATTAAAAGCGGCTGTGTTAAGACGGTTATTCGATTGAATATCAGCAACTAAATCGTGGGTCGCCTTTCTTTCCTTTTCTTTGGCGACGCAAAGAAAAGGAACTGGTGTGCTTACGCAAAAGTTAAGAGTGAGGGAATGTATAAAGCACATCAAACATCACCAAACCTAATTTATAGCCACAGTTAACTACAACATAGCCAATGGCTTTGGTTCTATCACTTGGCGGCTAACCGATAGCGCCAAGCTCTGGCGCTACATTTAAAAATTAACTTGCTATCGCGCAATAGCGAGTTACGCAGGTCTTAATCTTACGGTCTAATTTATGCAGTTCGTCGTACTTTTTCTAATACATTCCAATACCGTATTATTTATTGATTTTCTAAGAAAATGACTATTTCTCGTGCCACTGTTTATCGGTGCTCAATTACTACTTAATTGAGCTGAGTATTTAAAGCCATTGAATTTCAGATATATTTTTGTCACATATAGCCCGTCATCCTCGAGGTCCCTTTATCGAGGATCTCATGATACCTACTCTGTATTTAATGTAATACGCGCAGTGCCAGATCCCGGCTTAAAAGACTACCGGGATGACAAGGGGGGGCAAAAGACGACTAGGATGACGAAGGTGAGCGCTTAACCAACATTGGCATAATAAATTCTAAGCGCTTAGTGCCGCTTAGTGCCGCTTAGTGAGTTAGCTAATTTGTAACTTGCTTTCGAGGATCTCAAGACGTCTGCTCTGTGTTTAATCCGATACGCGCAGTGCCAGATCCCGGCTCAAAAGACTACCGGGATGACGAAGGTGGGCTATAGCAGGGAGCGCTGATATAAGATTGATCAGCGCTATTATGGTAATAAGGTCGTTAGTTAAACGGTCAGTTCACCACGTAGATTTTGGGTCATCAGCAGTTTGATTTCTTGTGAGCTATACCCTTTGCTCAATAACCAATGTAACTTGGTTAATGCTGCTTCAATGGTCATGTCATAGCCACTTATTACACCACATTGTTTTAAGGCCGTGCCGGTCGCATAACCCGACATATTGACACTGCCACGATGGCATTGGCTAAGGTTTACAATCACAATGCCTGCTTTGTTCGCTTGCGATAATAAGGCTAACAAAGCAGGATCTTGTGGCGCATTGCCAACGCCGTAACTTAACATGATCAACGCTTTTACAGGCTGTTTTATGATGTTAGCTACAACATCGGAACTGATCCCCGGATATAACATCACTACACCAATCGGTTGCTCGGCAATGTCTTCAACTACAAGCGGCTCGGGTTTTACCTTGCTAACCTTGCCTTCAACTAAATCAATATTAATACCGACTTTTAACAATTCTGGCAGGTTAGGGGAGTCAAAGGCATTAAAACCATCGGCATAGGCCTTGGTCGAACGGTTGCCGCGCAGCAGTCGGTTATTAAAAAATAACGAGACTTCATTGATATGATAATTAGCCGCTAAATAAAGTGAGTTTAGTAAGTTAGATTGACCGTCAGAGCGTAATTGGGCAAAAGGTATCTGCGAACCAGTGACAATGACAGGCTTAGTCAGGTTTTGAAATATAAACGACAAAGCCGAAGCCGTATACGCCATGGTATCGGTACCGTGGAGAATAATAAAACCGTCGTATTGGTCGTACACTCGGGCAATATCCTGCGCAATGCGTTGCCAATCAGCTGGCTTCATATTCGATGAATCAATTAATGGAGAATACTCATTAATCGTAAAATCAGGCATTTCAGCGCGACTAAACTCTGGATTATCTTCAACACAGCGGGTTAAAAAACCAGTTTGTGGCACAAACCCTTCTGGTGAAGGTGTCATGCCAATGGTGCCGCCTGTGTAGGCGATATATATTTTTTTCTTGGTTTTATTCGTGGTCATTTTCATTATTACTTACTTTAAGTTTAACGCCACATATTAAATACACTAGTACTTACGACTTAGTGCAATGAGGCGTTAAACAATTGGTTTAGCTACTGACTGCATTCTACGCAGTACATGTAGGCATTTTGTGGGTCGTCAAATTTGTTAATTAACTCAAATTGCTGGCTCAATTGACTAAATACTTGCTGCAAAGGCGATGGCGGTGTCGGTTCAAAACCTAAGGCGACGATAACTTCCGACATCATTTGGCGATAAAACTGCTCAAACGGGCTCAGTTGCTTTTCAATAACTTTTATTTCAAATTGCTCAAGGTTGGCCAATTGCGCTGCTTGTGTTACCGCGGCATCAAAATCACCCAAGCTGTCGACTAATCCCAGTTCAAAAGCTTTTACACCAGACCATACTCGGCCCTGTGCCGCACTATCAACTTGGCTTAAACTCATATCACGAGATTGAGCAACCAACGAGATAAACTCTTGATATCCGCGTTCGATATAGTTTTGCATTAACTTAGAGAAACCTGGTGGTAAATCTCGTGTAACCGATATGCCTGCCAGTTCTTTGGTGGCGACCCCGTCGGTGAAAACACCCAGTTCAGCCAAACTATTTTCAAAAGTGTTGATCATGCCAAAAATGCCAATTGAACCGGTAATAGTGGTCGGTTGGGCAATTATTTTATCGGCACTGGCAGCAATCCAGTAGCCACCAGACGCTGCGACACTGCCCATTGAAGCAACAACAGGTTTACCAGCGGCTTTAAGCGCTAATACTTCTTGGCGAATTTGCTCCGACGCATAGGCACTGCCGCCACCGCTATCAATGCGTAAAACGACGGCGCGAATATCGTTATCAAGACGGGCTTTTCGTAGTAACAACGAGGTGCTAGTTCCGCCAATGGTACCACTTGGTTGGTGGCCATTAAGGATCATGCCTTTGGCGACAATAACCGCAATATTGGCTGGAGCTGCTAAAGGATTAGGCAGTTGGCTAATGTTATTGTAATTACGTAAAGATACTTTATTAAAACTTAAACCATTGCGAGAACGGCCAACAATTTTTGCAATGTAATTAATGATCTCAGCATCATTGTCGATAATGTCGACCATTTGTTGCTCGACTGCAAATTCAGCAAAACTGCCGTCAAGTTGATTAAATGAAGATATTAATGCGGTAAGACTTAGGTCAAATTGTGCAGGACTAATGCCACGCTGACTGGCAACATCACTGACATAAGCTTGCCATAAGTCGTCTAACCACGCTTTGTTGGCGGTTCTAGCCGCTTGCGACATATCGTCACGCATGTAGGGTTCTAAGGCGGACTTAAAAGTGCCGACTCTAAATATATGAGTATTAATTTTTAGCTTGTCAAAAAGGCTTTTGTGATAAAGACGGTAGCGGCCAAAACCTTCAATCGACACCATGCCTTTATGATTCATAAATACTTTATCGGCATGGCTGGCCAAATAATATTGGCGCTGGTTATAACCGCCGCCAATTGCATAGACAGGCTTTTGGCTGACTTTAAATTCGGTAATCGCTTGCCCAATCATTTGCAACTTGGCTAAAGAGGCACCGCCCATGGCCGTTGAGTCGATCACTAGCATTTTGATGTTATCATCATCGCTGGCTCGTTTGATGGCGTCCGTAATATCGCTTAGCAGTGTTTCTTGCTCGGTCACTGGACCACCGGATAACTCTTGAGATATTTCTTGCATTGGATTATGCGGCTGTTTCTGCTCAACAATATCGCCTTGAATGTTCAAATATAGGGCGGCATTTGTTATTTGAGGCTGGCTATCTTGAACATTGGTTGCAACAACAACTGCGAGAATAAGCCCGAATACCAGCAAGTTTAAAATAAGCTTTCGGGTGTTATTGACTACCGCCCATAAAAATGAAAATAATCTAACGAAAATGTTTCTTTTTTGTTTCATGTTTTTTCTCTATTCCAGTGAGTCGATACAACTGGCTAAAGCTGCACGATTTTTGACCATAGTGGCCGTTGGGAACGCCAGTACACCGCTTATCCACTACGTATTTAATTTATTCTACCATTCATGCATTTATCAACGGTAGTAAAACCACTATAATCGAAGGTAATTTATATTAAGTACAAGATCACAATGGACAACCAAAATAAAATTAGCAAGTTACAACCTCCTTTGTTATTAAAACGCGGCTGGACCGTGGTACGCAGTAATTATCGGGTATTTATTCCAAGTATCATTCTTGCTTTTGCCTTTGTTTATGGCATTCACGTACAATTAATTGAATATTTGCGTCAGGGATCACCTGAAACTCCAGAGTTAGAGTTAATTTTGCAATCAAGTGCGGTAATCGGTTTATTATTTGCGCCTATCGAGGTGGCATTAATGATGATGGGGGTCAAAGCAGCGCGTAACCAACCTGTAAGCTTTAGCAACATATTAGATCATGTCGCAAAAGCTCCCATGATTATTCTCGTGACAATTATCTCAACCGGCGCGATTCAGATTGGTATGATATTAGTGATCCCGGGCATATTTTTATTGGTCGCGTTGTCGATGGCACAGTTATTGTTGTGTGATAAAAACTATTCGATGATCCAAGCGATTAAAGTGTCAGTACAAACTGTGACCAAACATTGGTTTCAGTGCTTTACAGTTTATCTGCTATTAACTACTTTTATAATATTGTCCTTTATTGCGGCGGGTATTCCGTTATTAATAACCATTCCGCTGTACCTCTGTGTTAAAGGTGAAATGTATTTACGATTGTTTGACGATATCGCGCAGCCGAGCGAGTCACCAAGCAATCACAATAACAATCAATTTGAGGCGTAACCTATGAAATTTGGATTTGTTGCACGTTTTGTTCTTGCTTTAGCTTTTGTGGCGCTGATGGTATTTATCTTGCCGCAGCTTCTTGGTTATCAGTCGCCACGAATGACTCAGCCATCAATTGCCCCCAAACAACAGATCCTACAAAAGTCGGTGTTGCCTGATTTCGCCGCTATTTCAGATATTAGAGAAAAAAAGGCGGCATTTTTTAATTTTATTAAACCGGGTGTTATCAGTGCCAATGAAGCAATTGTTGCTGACCGAACACTGGTTCTTGGGGCTCAGCAGCAGCTTATTGCAGGTCAATCACTAAGTAACATCGAAAAACTGACTCAGATTGCTCGTTATTACCGTTTAGCGGACAAGCCACTAGATCTTAAATTGATTGAGCAGTTGCTGAGCCGAGTTGATATTATTCCGGTTAACT
>Ga0209396_1000359_pt1 | contig 55914 bp, 52 predicted proteins | sample GOMGulsemesocosm_6_FD_184638 | JGI IMG/M metagenome (GOLD analysis project Ga0209396, IMG submission 184638) | Methane-oxidizing microbial communities from mesocosms in the Gulf of Mexico - GOM8C Gulf of Mexico (SPAdes) (version 2) | ecosystem: Environmental > Aquatic > Marine > Cold seeps... | reverse complement strand
AACCAATATTTAAGGTTGGAGACAATGTTAGTTGGAATTCAAGTGAATTAGATGACTCTGATTGGACATTACTGGCACGAGGTTTACCGATAGACAATCATAATTATTGGATTAGAATTCACCTTACCATCACAGATAAACCTCCAATCGAACAGCAGGCGATTTTTGTATCAATACTAGGTTCATATGACCTATATTGGAATAACAACAAGTTGAAATCTAACGGTATTGTTGGAAAAAACAGTCAATTAGAAGTCCCCGGACATATCAATTTTCAAACGCCCATACCTGAAAAATTTTGGACACCGGGGAAACATGTTATTAGTTTTCGTATTTCAAATTACGACTCTCCTCGAAAGTTACGGGAGCACTACTTTAATATCAAAATAGCACCACACCAAAAAACTAATGAAGACTATTTACGATCTAGTTTAATACCACTCATTATTCTTGGTGGGTTGTTTCTCATCGGCGGCTTTTTTTTATTATTGCATTTTCGCTATGCTAAAAAAACGACCTACATTTTATTCAGTTCGTTATGTTTTATCATTGTCGCGTTACTCATTACCGAGCTTTGGAAACCGCTTGTAGGTTACACATATGATTGGCATATATATCGCTTGTATTTGGTTGGCGTACTGACTTTCTTAATCAGTTTATTATTGCCACTGTTTATTATTTATCACTTAAAAATCGAACATAAAAAACATTTGATTTACATTTTAATTTCAGTACTTCTTAGCATGATTTATTTTGTTAGTGGTTTCGATAAAGTAAGTATTTATTTAACTCAAACTTCATTAGCTTTTACATTTTGTCTCGTAGTTTTGGCTGTGTTTTTACAAAAGCACGGAGCAAAAAATGCCTTACTTTCTATTGGTATTGTATTTTTTATGAGTATCTATTTTACTGAATCATTTCAAGACAGATATTTTTTTCCAAGCTTTAGCTTAATAATCATTACGGTATTGGTGTCATTGATAGATCAACTAAGTCGTGTCCAACAGCAACGAAACCAAGCAAAATTACTCTCCGCTCAACTTGAAATAAGTTTATTAAAAAAAAATATTAAACCACATTTTATTCTCAATACATTAACTTCGATTGAACAATGGATTATAGAATCACCGCAAGCTGCAATTGAATTTATTGATGCATTAGCTGAAGAGTTCCAACTGCTTAATGCGATTTCAGATAAACAATTAATACCAATCGAGGATGAGCTTGACTTGTGTCGAGCACATCTGAAAATAATGGGTTTTAGGCATGACCTAAAATTTCAACTTAGCACCAGTAACATTCCAAGCGAGCTGATGATCCCACCAGCACTGTTGCATACCTTACTCGAGAATAGTTTCACTCATAATCAATACACTACAACACCTAGCAATTTTTTTGTTAGTTGTTTAAATAAACATCATTCGTTAGAACTTATCATTAAGTCACCCATCAACCATATCCCCGCAAATGCATCTCTTAAAACGGGTACAGGCTCAAAATACATAGAATCTCGACTTACTGAAAGCTTTGGTAATGACTGGGAGCTAACATCAGAATTACAAGGTAAACTTTGGGTAACTGTGATCGAGATACCAAAGAAATCACGTTCAAGTAGGACAATATTGTGAAAATAGTGATTGTTGAAGATGAAATAATGGTGGCACGACGTATAAAAATGTTCTGTGAAAATATTCTTGGTAAACGTATTGAGTTACTTGAACATTTTTTCTGTATAGAAGATGCCGATGACTTTATTTATAACCATAATATTGACTTATTACTGCTAGATTTAAATTTAAACAGTCGTGATGGTTTTGATTTGTTGAAAAACAAATTGGCTTCAAGCTTTAGTACTATTGTCATTTCAGCGAATACGGATAGAGCAATCGAGGCTTTTGAATATGGCGTTCTTGATTTTGTAGGAAAACCATTTAAACAAGAGCGTTTACATCAAGCACTTAATAAAGTTGACGGCATAGCAGAGCCTACATCGCACCGCAGAAAATACCTTCCTGTAAAAAAGTATGGTCGTATTGATATGATTGCTATAGAACAGATAGCATATATTCAAGCCTCAGGACATTACAGCGAGCTACATTTAGTTAATGGTGCCACGGAGCTACACGACAAAAATTTGGAGAGATTATTAACGATTTTGCCTACTCATTTTCAGCGAGTACATAAATCCTATGCTATACCGCTTAGTAATATAAAAACATTATTAAAGCATGGTGGGAGCCGTTACTCATTGGAAATATTGACTGGCAAAACAATTCCTCTTGGTAGAACGTACTACATTGATATAAAAGATAAATTGGAGATATAAGTTTATTTCAATGAGAAACATGAATCATATGATTTATAATAAAAAGAATCTTATCATCAAGCTGTTATTCCCCTTACTATCACTTAATAAGTAATTGATGTTAATAATTTTAAGACGCTATATTAATGGTATATTCGTTTTTAGAGCAATATATGATGCCTTAGCTAACAGCGTTTTCTTTAACCTTGTTCAATGACTATAGCTACAGCCCCTTCTTTAAAGTTTTTATTGTCGTTTTAAGTTTAAAAACACACAAAATAATGAGGTTACCGTCATTTATCAAAGCGTCCTATCTCATAAACCTAAAGGTCTTATTTATCAACCTCTGTGACAAGAAAGCATCATACTAAAATAGAAATTATCGATAGTTTACTTTTACCTTAAAGAATTTGGATTTAAATTCCATTAAAATTTTGTAGCTCTTCATTTCGACTATACTCAATAATAAATTTATCATTGTATTTATTGGTTTAACCTATAATTTAACTTTAAGAAGATAAAAGATAGAGCTCTAACTATGTCAATATAATAATCGTAAAATGAACTTGACTAGATCTTTACTTGGTACAAATGGAGCAGAATTTAATGAGTAAAACAGTCATCGAAAAGTTTAGGCCGACAATTTTAATTGTTGATGACGTGTCGGCAAATCGTTTTGCACTAAAGCAGTTACTTAAATCCATTAATGCCGATCTAATCGAAGCATCTTCGGGCGAACAAGCACTATCAAAAGCCATTGAATTAGATAATTTAGCCCTGATTTTACTTGATGTACAAATGCCGATAATGGATGGCTACGAAACAGCTGAGTTACTAAGAGAAGAAGAGCAAACACTTCATATTCCTATTATTTTTGTCACAGCCGTTCACAGAGACGAGCAACATATATTAAAAGGCTACTCTTCCGGTGCCATCGATTATATTACCAAGCCTATTCAACCAGATATATTAGCGGCAAAAATATCGCTTTTCATGGAGTTATGGCGTTTGAAATTCGGCTTAGAGAGAGAAATTTTTAATAGAAATAAACTCGAAGATAAAAATAAATTTCTTGCCGACCATGACATGTTAACAAGCTTACCCAATAGACGAAGACTGTTTCTTGAAATAGAACGAGCAGCTGTACGTTCAGATCGTGACAAACATGAATTTGCGTTGTTATTTATAGATTTAGACGGTTTTAAATCTGTTAACGATACACTCGGTCATAAGGTAGGTGATGCTGTACTTATTCAAATAGCTAATAGGTTTAGTGAGTTAGGGAGAAAAACAGATACCGTTGCCCGATTTGGTGGCGATGAATTTGTTATTTTATTAACAGATATCAGTGATTCGCAATTTCTAATCAGTCGCATTACAGAAGTACTAGAGATAGCCAGAAAACCGATTTTTGTCGAGAACGAAGAAATAACGCTAAGTGTAAGTGTCGGTGTTTGTATTTACCCAGATCAAATTGATGATGCAGATAAGTTGGTTGATTATGCAGATATCGCTATGTATAAATCAAAAGAGTTAGGGAAAAATACCTTTAGTTTTTTTTCTAACGATATGGATCAAGCGGCTCATCGACGATTAACCGTAGAAAAACAATTACGGCATGCCAGAAAAAGGAACGAGTTTTCCGTTCATTATCAACCCGTTGTTAATTGCAATACCGGCAAACCTGTTGGTGTTGAAGCGTTATTACGTTGGACAAATAGCGAGTTGGGTAGTATTCCCCCTGATTATTTCGTCCCTATTGCCGAGTCTACAGGACTAATACATGAACTGGGGGTTTGGGTTTTTGAACAATCCATTGAAACGATTAATGGGATAAACAAAAGATTACCGTCATTGCCAATGACGTTGAAAGTCGCGGTTAATGCATCAACACTACAATTCAAAAACTCACTTTGGTTTAAAACTTTACAAAAGGCGATAAAAACAAAAGAAATAGCCCCCGAAGATATTGAAATTGAAATTACAGAAGGCTTATTGTTAGAAGATTCGCCTGAAATTAATAACCAATTATCAGAAATCAGAGCACTAGGCATTAACTTATCCGTTGATGATTTTGGTACCGGTTATTCGGCGTTGAGTTACCTAAAACGCTGCCCAATAAACACAGTAAAAATTGATCGTAGTTTTGTTAAAGGCATCCCCGAAGATAAAGAAGATATGGTGCTGATCCACGCAATAATTGCAATGGCACATGGCTTAGGGTTAGTTGTTATCGCTGAAGGAATTGAGACACAAGAGCAATGGGATTTTCTTAAATCTGAAAGTTGTGACTTCGCACAAGGATATTTTTTTAGTAAACCTTTAACTGCAGAAAAACTTGAGACTTGGTTGGGTAAACAATTTAGTGGTAATTAGCTAAAAGTTATTAACCCAAGCTAGCCATTAAACATGAATAATTAATTTGAGAATGAACCCTTATAAGTATTAATATTTTCGATATTAATACACGTTATTTGTTGGAGTTGATGATTTATGTCGATGAAAAATAATATTAATTTTTTTGAAAAACTTAGTACACGCCTATTTACTCCTTTAGTTGTTATTTTTATTTTCGTTATTATTATCCTAATAGTATACGTCCCTTCTGTAACCCAAGAACACACCATAAAATCAGCTATATCAACAGCAGAAAACACAGTAAAGCAATACAAAAAAATTCGAAGTTATTACACAAAAAATGTAATAAAAAAGGTACTTTCTACTTCTGATGTTACGGCTAACTATGATCATGAAGGTATAAATAAAGTCATCCCTTTACCTGCTACATTTATTCATGAAATAAGTGAAGAATTTACTCAGCAAGGTATTATCGCTTTAAAATTATATAGTCCTTTTCCTTTCCCTAACAGAAAAAATAGAATACTCGATAGTTTTGCCAATAATGCTTGGACTGCATTAAAGAATAATGGCGTTAAAACCTTTTCTCAAGTCGATACTATTAATGGAAAAGAAGTCGTGCGTGTGGCAATTTCCGATACGATGACACAACAAGCATGCGTCGATTGTCATAACAGCCACCCTAAAACGCCGAAAAATGATTGGCAACTCAACGATGTAAGAGGTGTCTTAGAAGTTCAAATTCCTATTGAGGAACGATTAATTAATGCTTCTTCACTTAATGAAAAAATCACCGCCATTGTGCTAGTGGCAGTATCTTCTACAGTTATATTATTATTTATAATGTTTAAAAGGTTAGTTTCAGGTCGTTTAGATAATGTTCACGACGCGCTGCAATATATTGCCAGTAGCGATGGCGATTTAAGCAAACGATTAATAGAGACGCGAAAAGATGAAATTGGTCAATTAGCGCAAGGTTATAATCAGATGCTAGAAAGCATCAATGACAGTAGAAATACAACCAAAGCAAGAGAGTGGTTAGAAAATGGTATTTCAGAAATAAACAATATTGTTCGAGAGTTGCAAGATAAAACTCAAGTATCAAATCAGTTACTCTCTTATTTAGTTCGCTATCTTGATGCTCATCTTGGCGCCTTGTATTGGTTAGAAGAAAGTGGATTAAAACCTTATGCTAATTATGCATTAGAGAAGCAACTATCCAAATTAAAAACAATTGCACTAGGCGAAGGTCTTGTTGGTCAAGCTGCTCTAAATAAAAAGCCGTTACATATCACAACGATTCCTAATAATTATTTTGAAATCAGTAGTAGCTTTGGTGAAGTAAAACCTCAATCACTCATCATTTATCCAATTATTTATAATAATAAAGTAATCGCGATTATTGAATTGGCATGGTTAGCAGAGACGCCAGTTAAGTCATTAACCTTTTTAGAGATGGTAAGTGAAGTTTTAGCTGTATCTTTTATTAATATAAACCAAAACGAAAATGTTTTAACCATGTTAAAAGAAAGCCAAGTGCAATCAGAAGAATTACAAACACAGCAAGAGGAATTACGAGTCACCAACGAAGCCTTATCAGTTAAAACAGACGCAATAAGAAATCAGCAAACGATTTTGGAAAAAACGAACAGAGAAATGGAGAAAAAAGCTGCGGCACTTGAGGAATCGAGTAAATATAAAAGCGAATTTCTAGCAAATATGTCTCACGAACTACGTACACCATTAAATAGCTTGCTTATTTTATCAAGATCATTAGCACAAAACGACGATAATAATTTATCTGAGGATGAAGTGGAGTCTGCTGAAGTTATTCAAGAGAGTGGCCGTAACTTGCTAGAACTTATTAATGAAATTCTGGACTTATCTAAAGTGGAAGCAGGTCAGATGCAAGTGTTCGCTGACACACTCAGTGTTAATGACTTTATTGCTGCACTTAAACGTAAATTCACGCATATGGCAGAAGATAAGAAGCTTACCTTCAACATAAACTTAGCAGAAAATTTACCAAGCGACTTTATTGTTGATGGTACTAAGCTTCATCAAATAATCACTAATTTGATCAGTAACGCACTAAAATTTACTGAACAAGGTGAAATTAACTTAACACTTTCATATAAAGCACAAGAGTCAAGTAATTCTAAGCATGAACCGCTGTTGATATTTTGTGTAACTGACACTGGCATAGGAATCGCTAAAGAAAAACATCAAGCGATATTCGAAGCCTTTCAACAAGCCGATGGGACAACAAGTAGAACATATGGCGGAACCGGATTAGGTTTATCAATAGCGTTAAGTTTTGCTAAGTTACTAGGAGGTGATATTACCTTAGAAAGTGAAGTTGGCAAAGGCAGTCGATTTTCCTTAAGTTTACCTTATGTACCTCACAGACCAACAGAAGATACTTTCAATGGTGTTGAATCAACGGCAATAGCAACGAATACGATAGAACATAATTTTGTATGTTTACCCCCTCCTTTTGAAGATGATAGAAATAAGCTCGAGCAATCAAAAAATTTAATTTTAATAATAGAGGATGATGTACCATTTGCACGTATTGTTTTTCATGCCTGCCATCGACAAAATTGTCAGGCAATAGTAGCTACTGATGGTGAAAGTGGTTTAGTTTTAGCCAGTCAATATCCTGTTGACGGCATTGTACTTGACTATATGTTACCTAAACTAGACGGAGGTGAAGTAGCAAAAAATATACGTGCAAATGAAAAGCTAAAACATATTCCAATTCACTTAGTGAGTGCTTTGGATAACATAGATACGATGAATATTACTGGTATTAATGAAAAATCAACAAAACCTATTGCTCATCAACGGTTAACCGAAATTATTGAATCATTCGCTAAAGAACAAAAGAACCTCAATATTCTCATTATAGAAAATGATAAAAATGCTTTATACGCAATGAATAAGTTATTAGCTAAAGAAAAAGTAACGACGTTTGGTATTGATAACGCTCAGCAGGCACTAACGTTATTAAAAGAAAATACCTATGATGCTATTATTCTCGACCTCGATTTACCAGAAATTTCGGGCTTTGAATTTCTTGAATTAGCCTCATCAGATGCTAACGTTACTCTGCCTACCGTTTTTATTTATTCTGGTCGCGACATGTCTGAAGAGGACTTATCCCGTTTATCACCGTTTACCGGAAATGTTATTGTCAAATCAGCAAGATCGCCAGAAAGGTTACTAGATGAAATTCATTTGTTTGCTAACCAGGTAGCCAACATTTCTGATAATAAAGAAAAGCATTATTTACCAATCAATCAAATAAATAAAGCAACGGATCCTGAGCCTTTACGCCAACCTGATGCCAGCTTTGAAAACAGAACAATTTTGCTAGTTGATGACGACATGCGTAATACTTTTGCTCTAGCTAAAGTACTTAGAAAAGAAAAGTTAAAAGTTAGAATCGCCTCTAGTGGTCAACAATCCATTGATATGCTTAATGAACATTCAGATATTGAACTAATACTGATGGATATTATGATGCCGGGAATGGATGGTTATCAAACAATGAAGAAGATCAGGGAACTGAATCAATTTAAAGATCTAGCAATAATTGCAGTGACAGCTAATGCCATGCCCGGCGATAAAGAAAAATGCTTAACTGCAGGTGCCAATGATTATATGTCGAAGCCTGTCGATGTAGGTCAGTTATTAACTATGATGAAGTTATGGTTATAAATTTAGCCAAGGAAGTACCTATTTTGCATGAACAGAATATTACTGAAACGCTACGGACTGAAAATCTTGAAATTGATTTGTTCATTACTGCGATTAAAGGAAAATTAGGCTACGACTTAAGTGGTTATGCAAGAGCATCTATTAAAAGGCGCATTGCGCAGTTGGTTATTGATGAAAACGTCACGTGCATTGCAGAGCTTATTCCAAAGCTGCTCTATTCAAGACAGTGCCAAACTAATTTTGTTAATCGCCTTACAGTCAATGTATCAGAGCTCTTTAGACATCCAATTTCTTTTCTGAGCCTTAGGGAGTCTGTTCTACCTTATTTGGCAAGTTTCCCTCGACGTGACATTTGGATTGCAGGATGCGCTACAGGTGAAGAAGCTTATTCAATGGCAATACTATTAGAGGAAGTTGGCTTATTAAATAATACACAAATTCACGCCACTGATATCAACACAGATGTACTTAAACAAGCCAAAACAGGAATTTTAACTAAAAAACTCACCAGAGAAGACGCGACACGCTATCAAGCTAGTGGTGGGACATCAAGTCTAAGCAATTATTTTTCAACAGCTTATAATAAATACAAACTCTCTCAACATTTGTTAGACCACATTAGTTTCAGCCACCATAACATTTTACAAGATAAGGTTTTTTGTTCAGCCCAGCTGATTATGTGTCGTAATGTGATGATTTACTTTGATTTAAATACACAGAACAGTGCTCTGGCGTTATTTAATAACTCGCTAGTTCAAAATGGCTATTTGGTTATTGGCGAAAAAGAAAGCTTAATAAACTCCCCCATTAGCAATCTACTTAAAACGATAGATGAAGCTGCAAAAATATACCAACGAAAAAGCAGTGAGAATGTCTGATTTCCGAGTATATATTGGCGGCTCCGCGGGTTCAATCGCGCCAATAATAACCATACTATCAAGCTTGCCTGCTGATTTTAATTTGATCATTACGCTAGTGATCCACTCAAGTAGTGAAACTAAAATCTCGATGAGAGAAGCTATAGCCAGTAGTTGTACATTAACTGTCATTGAGATAAGTGATAAAGAAATCGCCAAACCAAATACTATTTATCTTGCACCAGGTGGTTACCATGTATACGTAGAAAATAAAGATAGTTATGCTCTCTCCATAGATAAAAAAGAACATTACAGCCGACCTGCAATTGATGTACTTTTTACTTCTGCAGCAGAGACGTTTGGCAAGTACTGTATTGCTATTTTATTAAGTGGGGCCAATGAGGATGGCACCGAGGGTTTACTCAATGTAAAACGTCTCGGAGGGCTAACTATAGCGCAATCGCCAAAGTCATCTCAAGTAAGTCTCATGCCGCAAAGCGCCATTGCGCGTGGTGCAGTAAACAAAATTTTATCGCCAATGGAAATTGGCCTTTTACTCTTAAAGTACAATAATCGCAATTAACTTATCTATCCATACATTACTAAAGTAAAAGACAACCCGCTCGGAACACTATTTTCACTTAATATGATAAGTTGAACCGTTCGCCTTCTGAAATGGCGAGACAACTGAAATTGATTTTTAAAGGAGAAGCCCCTAGTCTACGAGTCGTTGCAACATCAAAGGTCTGCTCGGTACTTTAGCTGAAAAATTATGAATTAAAACTCCCAAACAATACCAGTAGAGGGAATAAAAGGAACATACGAGCCACCGTCGTATTGCAAACCAACCACCTACCCTTGTTTAGTCAATATTTCATATACATCTCAATAACCAGAGGAATTATCTCGATTTAAATCACTATCAGTCACCAAGGCATTAAATGAAACTTTTACACTTTGTATAAAGCTACTTGTATCAACCAAAACAACTATGGGTGCGGAATTATTTATAGGTATCATCCTAAAAGGTTTGATTTCATTAATGGGAATAGCGTTAACACTCATCAATAAGTTAATAAGCTTATCCTTTAGTTGAAAATTGATAAAAAAAGCTGATAACTTCTAAGTCAACAACCCAATTAAAATCTTTTAACATGAATTATTTAGAACTTTTCTTCAGGTTCATATTGATGAGGTGTTTAATTTAGAACAAGTAACTTATCTTTAGTTCTTCCGCATAACAGTCCCTTGTTATGCACACTCTGTCATAACAGTAATCTGTACTTTTTGGCACTTGTTAAATAGGTAAGGTATCAAACTCTCAAATGTATGTGACTGGAACAGGGAGGGTGTCCATGTTATCTTGCATTCCAATTTTTTAATAATCTGAGAATACTATTTTATGACTTCTGTGGTTACAGATAATCAGCCAACAAATAAAGAAAACAAAGGTTTATTTAATCGTTTTTTAACTACGGTGGAGTTTCTTGGAAATCTACTACCACATCCGATAACCTTATTTGCGATTTTTTGTATCGCTATCATCATTGGTAGTGGCATCGCCGACTGGTTTGAACTAAGCGTGGTAGACCCTCGGCCAGAAGGAGCGAAGGGACGAGCTCCAGACGGAATTATAAAAGTTGTCAGCCTTATGTCGATTGAGGGCTTACATCGTATTGTTACGGGGTTGGTGACTAACTTTACCGGTTTTGCCCCACTAGGTACCGTTTTAGTTGCAATATTAGGAGTCAGCGTTGCTGAACATTCAGGCTTATTGTCTGCAACTATGCGCAATATGGTCATGGGCGCATCTAAACGCCTTGTTACTTTTATGATCGTATTAGCGGCAATTTTATCAAATACCGCTTCGGAGCTAGGATACGTTGTATTAATTCCACTGGCCGCAATGATTTTTCATAGCCTCGGCCGTCATCCACTTGCAGGTTTAGCTGCTGCTTTTGCAGGGGTTTCCGGTGGTTACAGCGCAAACCTATTACTTGGTACTATTGATCCTTTACTTGCGGGAATTACCACGCCGGCAGCACAGATGATTGACCCTGATTATGTTGTAGGTGCTGAAGCTAATTGGTATTTTATGATGGCTTCAACCTTTCTTATTGCCATTTTAGGGACAATCATTACCGAGAAGATTGTTGAACCACGCCTTGGAAAGTATGATCCAAGTGAAGCAAGCATCGATTTATCAACAAGCATCGTTGATAAAATAACACCATTGGAAAGAAAAGGCCTGCGTTGGGCTGGCATGACGTTCTTGATCATGTGTATTTTACTCGCGCTTAGTATCGTTCCTGAAAACGGTATATTACGAAATCCTGAAACAGGGTTAGTCGCAGGCTCGCCGTTTCTAAAAGGGATTGTCGCATTTATTTTTATTACTTTTGCAATACCGGGTTTTGTCTACGGTAAAGTTGTAGGCACAATGAAAACAGATCGAGATGTTATTGATGCGATGTCAAAAAGCATTAGCTCAATGTCACTTTATATTGTGCTGGTATTTTTTGCAGCTCAATTTGTAGCATTCTTCAAGTGGTCTAATTTTGGTACCATTATAGCGATTAAAGGCGCAGCATTATTACAAGCCCTTAGTCTTACAGGACCTGAAATTTTTATTGGTTTTATTTTATTGTGTGCATTAATCAATTTGACTTTAGGTTCATCCTCCGCGCAATGGGCAGCTACGGCTCCTATATTTGTACCTATGTTGATGTTAGTTGGATACGCGCCTGAAACGATTCAAGCTGCCTACCGAATTGGTGATTCAGTAACAAACTTGATCACGCCAATGATGAGTTATTTTGGTTTAATTTTGGCCGTCGCCGCAAAATATAAAAAAGACATGGGTATTGGTACACTCGTCGCTACTATGTTGCCATACAGCATCGTATTCTTGATTGGTTGGATAGTATTATTCTACGTTTGGGTATTTGGTTTTGGTTTACCTGTTGGACCCGCTTCGCCAATTTATTATCAGCCTTAATTAGGTAAAATATTGAAAGCCGTCGAATGGCGGCTTGCTTTCCTCGCAGCTAGTACTTTGTTATAGCTATGAATATAGTGACTAATATTCTCTCTTGCGATAAACCAATGTCTAACTAGTTAGACAGTTAGTGATATCTTCAATAAACTTTGAAACATTATATCCTGTAAAAAAAGGGGAATAACATCACTGCTATTGCCCTTTTCTAAATATTCTATTTTTCGAAAGTTAGTTAATGATTTTCTGAAACCTTATTGATGTTCGACTCACTTTAAGACAAGTTATTCAGTTTCAATTTTTTCCGCTTAGCTTACGCTAGTTTTTTAAGTTAATAAGAGCAATATCAAGCACATTGTAGCCAGTGGAATTCAATTTTTGGGACGTTAATTAAGCCACAAAAAAAATGCTAAACCTATTCGCTGAAATTACACAACATTAGGAGCGCTATCGATTCGATAGGTAGCCTAACAATTTGAAAATCTGAATATTTGGCTTGGAACAAGGAATAGGCATTTTACAGTCGCGACTCTGACTCTCGGTTACTTTACGCTAAAACTTGTTCTGTGCTGTATACGATAATGGTCTGAAAAATACTTACCTCTACTTCAAAATATTTAAAATAGAGCTATTAACCAAGCTAAATATAAACTTAATCGCTAGCCTGACTTGTTGAATTGCTCTCAATATATTTAGGTAAATTGATTGTAAATTCCGTCCCTTGCTCAACTCGGCTTGATACATCAACATTACCGGATAAAGCGCCGGTAAGTATATTACGTACTATGCTCAATCCTAAGCCTGTACTGCCCTGACCACGGTTTGTAGTATAAAAAGGTTCAAATAGTTTTTTTAATAATTCCTCTTCAATGCCAATACCATTGTCAGCGATAGTCAATTCGATATGTTGATTTTGCTCTTTCAGGATAAAAGTAAGTGTCTTGTCAGTTAAATTGGCACTTTCAGGAAAAGCGTGAATAACCGCATTGGTTACTAAGTTACAGATCACTTGCGCTAATTTACTGCTACAAGTGGTTATTATTGTTGGATGCTCTGGCAAGCACAACTTTAACGATATATTGTTCTTTTTCAGCATAGGTATTAGACTGCTCAAGAGCTCGTCGAGCCAGCTTGAAAAAACAAACTCTCTTATTTCATCAGTGCTTCTGTCTACCGCAACTTGTTTAAAGTTGCTCACCAATTCGGCAGCTCGTTGCAGGTTAAAATTTAAAGCCGATATAGATTGTTCAATATTGCCAAGGCCAATCTGTAAATCTTGTTTACTTAAGCTTTGATCGGTGATTTTAACACTGATTTCTTTTGATGTTTCTGCAATCACCGAACCACTAAGCATAGCAACACCAAGTGGAGAATTTATCTCATGAGCAACACCAGCAACTAGTGAACCCAGTGATGCCATTTTCTCTTTAGCGAGCATTTCTTTTTGTGTTTCTTTCAACTGCTTAATGGCCTGAGACAGCTCTTGCGTTCGTTCTTCTATTTTGAATTCAAGTGTTTTAGTTAGGTTTTGTAATTCCTGATCGCGCTCAGTTCTTTCTATTTCAGCAGATATTCGACCTGAAAAAAGCTCAAACAAGGTGACAGCGAAATTTGGATTCTCAATTTTTTTCTCGTGTAGAGCTACCACAATCCCCATCATATTTCCCTGAGAATCTCGCAATGGAGTACCTACATATCCTTCAATATTCATGTCTACTAATAACTGATCATTGGGATAAAGTTCACAAATACCTTCAGGGTAAATGCACAGGGACTCATCGCTTACATCAGCACAAGGAGTATCGTTTAAGGAGTATTCAAAATTATCAATCAGTTCGCCCTTTGCCACTAAACTTATAGTTCGAGAGGTGTTTTTATCTTTATTTAACCGAGCTATAAAAGTGTAATCAGCGCCTATGTGCTTACTTAGTTGCAGGTTTAAGCTATCGAAAAATTCATTCCCATAAGTTGATTTTAAACTTGTTATTATTTCTGGTAATATACGCTCAAAATCAGCCATGTGTGACCTCCTCATCCTCTTTAAAACGTGATAGATTTTCTATAGTGATCACCAAGTTATTGACAAAAAGCTGTAATAGTTTTTCGGCTGTAGATGATAGTTTTTCGGCACTTTCTAAGATAAATACACTTTGTGTTTCACGCCTAGAGCAATAGTAATAACCATACATTTCTTTTTCAAACAAATGCCCTTTTGTTGTCAGTATTTTTTTTGCAAAGGCATTAAGCTTACTGTCACCTTGTGTTGAATCGGCATTATCGATAAAAACAGCTTCATTTCGGTCTATACTAACATTCCATTTTATCTCTGATAAATTGTCGGAAAACCCTATGGTGCTAATAACTAAAAACTGAGTATGCTCACCATTAAAAATCCCCTTAAGCTGGGTGAGTATACCTTTGGCCAGATCCAAAACATTTTCCATTTGATTTAAATCAGCAATGGAATAGATAATAGTTTCCAAACCTTTCTGGTAATTTTGGATCTTGACCAAGTCACGATATGCTCTTAATGCAATGTAGAGAACTTGCTTTAATGCGTTTAAGTTGAGATCTGTTTTTGCCTTGTAACCATCTATATCGTATTTTTCAAAAATGGAGTGTTCAGGTGCTTTGCCCGGTTGGCCTGTTCTTAAGACTATTCGAGTGTAGGAGTTATTGAGTTCGTTGCGTAAATAGTTGGCAACTTGCAGGCCAGCATCGTCTGACTCCATTACTACATCTAATAAGGTTAGCGCAACATCGTTATTTTTTTTGAAATAGGCCTTTGCCTCTGCGCCGGAATACAGGCTGACAAATTCAAGCCCTCTGCCTTCGAACTGAAAGTTATTTAATGATAACTTGGTGACTTTATGTATTTCTTCGTCATCATCTACAATGACGACCTTCCAACAAGGAAGCGAAGACTTCAAGGTTTCATCTACACTATCACTCAACCAATCCATAATTATTAGTACTACTTAAATTCACTTATTAATTGACATTATCACTTTAGAACAAATTATTTAAGTGTTTTTTAGCCGATTTATATTTACAGTAGATGGTTCAGAAAATGATGATGACTCGCTAGACTGGCCAAATCGATTCAAGCCAAACCATAACAAGGTTGTGGTTGTGATAAGTACAATCCACCATGAAATTCCAAGTCCTGTAGCCAATGTACCTAGAAGTGCAGTGATACCAACAACAAGTGCATAAGGCATTTGTGTTCTAACATGTTCTATATGGTTACACTGAGAAGCCATGGACGCCAAAATAGTCGTATCTGAAGTTGGTGAACAATGATCTCCCCAAACGGCACCTGCGAGTACACAAGAAATAGAAGAGTATATAATGTGCATGTCCATAGGGTCGACAAAACCACTGTTAGTTGAAACTAAACTCCAACTCAATGGTACCACCAACGGCATTAATATCCCCATAGTGCCCCAACTAGTACCTGTTCCTAAAGAGATAATGCCTGCTAGCACAAAAACAACTGCTGGAAACATAGCAGGATAAATTCCATCACCTATTATTGTTGCTAAATAGCTCGCTGTGTTTAACTCTTTTGTAATTTCAGCTAGAGACCAGCTCAAAACAAGGATAACAAGTGCAGAGGTAACGTTACTTAATCCATTTGTCCAAGCATTTATCGTATCTTCTATGGATAGAATTTTTTGAGTGATAGTCATAATAATAGCAACAATAGAGCCTAAAAACCCACCAAACAACAAGGCTAGCAGTGAATTCGCACTACCCAGTATTTCTGTAAATGTACTGCCTTGACCCGTTAATAAAATACCAACGATAACCGTGGTTATTAAAGTAAAGATGGGTAACATTGCATTTAACCAACTAGATTGTCGATTATCAGAAGATACTGCCAATGAAACTGGCGCATTGATGGCTGGTTTTCCTGAAATAGATCTTTGTTCGGCGATTAACATGGGGCCAAAATCCTTTCCAGTAAAGGCTATAAAAAAAACAAAAATAAGTGTCAATACAGGATAAAAGCTATAGGCAATTGAGTGTAGAAAAATAACATAAGGCTCATTTAGGCCATCAATGCTAGCAATAGCGGTTTCAATCAATCCAACTTCATAGCCGATCCAAAGCGAAATTAACGCTATAGATGCCAAAGGTGCAGCAGTAGCATCTACCAAGTATGCCAATTTCTCTCGAGAAATTTTTACTTTATCGGTCAAAGTCCGCATGGTATTACCGACAATGAGCGTATTTGCATAGTCATCAAAGAAAATAACAAATCCCATAAAAACAGTACTTAACTGTACATTTTTCCGGTTGTTCGCCCAGCGTTTGATATGTTCAATTAAACCAATTAAACCACCATTAGAAGAAATGACTCCCACCATACCACTGATAAATAAAGTAATTAGGATGATAGAAATATGGTCTGCATCATTCATCACATTTAAGGCATATTTTTGTGGCACATCAACTAAGCCTTTAAATAGCGCAACAAAGTCCTTGCCTGCAATCAGCCATGCACCAAACCAAATACCTAAAAATAAAGCAATAATGACCTGTCGGAGAATAAATGCTGCTGAAATAGCGATAAAAGGAGGTAAAATTGAAATAATACTTGCTGATCCTAATGATGAACTATCATCAGATAAATACGTAATAACAATAGAGACAATAAACAGTACTGTGATTGATATCCAACGCTTTATACCCATCCTTACTCCTATTTTATTACCCTTTTAAGCATGCATTATTAGAATGCAGCAATGTTTAAGATCGGAAATACTTATCAACATATTAATGTTAAGAGGACATGAGAATATTTTTCAATGATGACATTGAGTGTAGGTTAGGAAAATAGTAAATACCAATAACAAAAGATTTGGATTGGATTGGTATTCACTGCTTATTGTATCGACTACGGTACACAATGTTCGCTCAAAAAAGGGTAGTAACATTTTCATGTTCTACCCTTTTACTACATTACTTTAAAATCAGTTATTGATTTTCAGAAACCATATTGATGGCTATTCACTTTAAGAAAAAACTTTGAATTTCAGCTATTACCACACAACAGCCGATAGCTTTTGCGTGAGTAACCTCAACGGTGCGCTTAACTTAGACTAAAGATAAACTCAGTTTATTCGTATTGAAAGTATTGTTATTTATTGAAATAGATTACTAATAAAAATATTTGAATTAAATGCACTCTGGTGAATCTTTTATCCATTCCCTTGCATCAACCAATGACTCAAAATGTTTCAAATCATATTCCGTCTGAAGTTTAGTAATATATTCAATATATACCTCAATTTTGGTTTTTATCATTTCATTATTAGTTATGAAAGCGCACTTAATATGGCCTTGCGCTAAAGAAACTCCCATATCTTTAGCAGCTTCAATCTTATTTTGTACTTCTGTCATATTTAAATGAGTAGCTAGTGTGCTATCCCATATAAAATATAGATTTTTCTTAAATCGTTCATCAGAGTACATTTCTTGTTCATATTGCAATATTAGCTCATTAGTTATTGAACCACTAAGCTTAACCATTAAGCCGTTTTCTTCCCAAATTAATGTATATGCCATATAACGAGATGTCCAAAAGAATACCCTAAACAATAGAGTGTAGCGCAATATTGAAAGCTGTCATTAGTCAATCAAACACTTACGTCAACAAGGCACATTTTAGGACTAAGAATTTATCAATAGGAGACAATGTCCGATAAAAAAAGGGCAGTAACATTTTTATATTACTACCCTTTTAAAATAAATTAAAAATTCAGTTAGTGATTTTCAGAAACCATATTGATGGTATGTTCACTTTAGGACAAAACCTCAAACCTCATTTGTAACACCTTGCAACTGGTTCTTTTGAACCAAATTTATACCTGCAGAAGGACTGTTTATCCAACAATAATGTTTGCCACACTATTTTTAATTTTCCAATAGTCAGTTAACGGTGGAAACAGCAGCTAAACATACTGGAGAGGCAATAGAATACATTTTGTTCATCAACACGAAATACGATTAAAGTTCTATCGGAAGAACGTCAGTTACAGATATATCTGCCTGTTACAGTCTGCATATCACCTTACTTATTCACACTTACAAAGCAGAAAGTTATTTGACAACTCGACAGTTTCTCAGTTAGAGGCCAAACAGAAAAATACAACTCGAATGATCATTCAAGTTGTATCCGGATGTATTCTAATTCACTTTACCATGCTCATATTATCATTATTTATGTTAGTAATAATGAGGATACATAACCGGCTTAACTAGTTGAGGTGCAACTTATGTTCACCTCACACTGACTATTTAGCTAATTCATTTCAATCCAGGTAGCCACTTTATTAGAAATACGCCACATTCCTTCAAGCCTAATCAACAACATATAATCCGTATAGCGCCTTTTATTCCAGTCAATTTCTACCTTTACCTGAGCAATATTATTAGTAATATCCATGCTGACGATATGCCCATACCTTGGAACAGATATTCCTTTTTCAATATTATTTATATAATCATTAGCTTTTCTGCGGCTAAAAACGCCTTTATTATTGATCCATTGAACTTCTAATGTTGGAAGAAATGCTTTATTAACCAAAGCAGGTTTCCCCAGCGATGTACCGTCAAGGTAGAGTTGAACAACAGAGGATATGTCTTTGAAATCATCTGGTGATTCCGACGAAAAAGAAGTTAACGAGTAAAAAAGTAATGACAAAGAAACCATTAACTTAAGACAGTTTGTTTTATATTTTTTCATTGTTTTATTCCGTGAATTTTGTTATTTAAAATCGAATAAATTGTACGACATTAGCTAAAATAAACACTGCGTTTCTATAAATTAGCAGTACGGAATTATGATTTAATAGTAATATTCTGTTTTCTAAAGGTTGCTGGTGTCATACCTGTATTTTTTTTAAATGCGGAATAGAAAGTAGACGTTGAATTATAGCCACACATTTCAGACAAAACTTCCATGGTTATTCTCTTACCAGATAAAAGTATTCTTTTTGCCAGATCAATTCTATATTCATTGATAAAAACACTGAAAGATTTTTCCAAATTGTCATTCAAAAATTGCGACAGCTTTTGTGGGCTTATTTTCAGTTCTTTTGCCAAGTCGGGCATCGTTAGATTCGCATTTTTGTAAGGAATTTCTGTAGCCATCAAAGATTTTATCTTTTCATCCAAATCTTCAACGTCCTTAATAAGTAGCTCTTTGTTCTTATACTTTTCCCTATTTTTATTAAATCTCTGAGTGATAAATAATAATAGATTCAGGTAAAATATGAATGTAAAAGTCAATGCTCCTGCAATATAAGAAGTATATTCGAAACTAATATAACTAATAAAAATCAACATATTGCCAATATATATATTGAACAACCAAAAGTCCTCATCACTCCATTTCGTAGTTTTACTCCAACTTTGAATAAACAAATAGCGTAAGTGAAAACTACTAGCTAACAAATATACAGCCCAGAAAGTGTAAATAAACCAATATAAATTTTTCCAAAGCTCAGGAGCTTCATTAAAAGGAATAATGTATCCAAATATAATGACAAACGACACCAAGCAGCCAAGGTGTAATCGCCAATCAACTGTCTGTGACTGAAGTTTCCCTAGCTTACTCTGAACATAAAAATATAATAATGGACCGATAAGAAAACATGCTGACATACCTACTTGCAGAAACACCTGAGCCAAATCTCGGTTGAAATAAAGTGCTACAGATTTTCCAACTCTAATGCACAACATCAATAATAAAAATGCAAGTAACTTATCTGATAAGGTATTTTGTTTTTTTAATAAGAAGAATAAAAATAATAATAGTCCATTAAAAACGCCTACGGCACTGAAAAAAAAGAGAATTTGAGCAGACCCCATAGTCAATCCGAGATAGTACTAAGTGAAATAAGACAATATAGAATCTTACTGATTAAATGTATATGCCATATAATGAGGTTTCCAAAAGAATATCCGAAACAATAGAGTGTAGCGCAATATTGAGAGTTGTCATTGGTCAAACAAACACTAAAGTCAACAATGCACATTTTGGGCCTAAGAATTTATCAATAGGAGACAATGTCCGATAAAAAAAGGGCAGTAACATTTTCATATTACTACCCTTTTAAATTAAATTAAAAATCAGTTAGTGATTTTCAGAAAACATATTAATGGTATGTTCACTTTAGGACAAAACCTTAATTTCAGCAAATACTGCAAAGAATACTTAGTTCAACAATTTACATCATCAGATAACTTTTTGAGTTGTAAGGAGGTTATATTACCGTTTAGACTTTTGTCGTTGTCGGTAATCAAGAGAGTTGGCATATTAGGAGAAAATGCTTTCATTATTCAAGCCCTGTCAGATTATATAAATGTACACATAAGGAGTGTTCATCATTCTCTGATTGATTAATTAATGAAAGTACTGACTGTAAATCTTCGATTAAATAGGTTTTTATTGTTGGGCTAGGTTGGACTTTTAAAGCGATAGATGCCACTTTAACCCATCCCGTTATATTTCTTGATTTATCTGAAGAAACCTCATCAGTTAAAGGCAAACAACCATCAAACTTTAAGCCGTAAAAAGCAGCTATATGGTTGGATAATAATGTTCTGATAAAACCATTATCTTGTTTGAAAATAGGTGAATAAAAAGTAACCGACAATTGGTTATTAGGATTAAGCTGATAAGAAAAACGAATTTTGCTGATATTTGTCGTTAGACCTTTTCCATCAATATTAACTGTTAAGGTCTTACTTTGAAGTTTTTTGCTTTCCTTCGCTAAAAAACTCACATAAATAGGTACTTTCATTAGCCTCACTTGTTGTTGATAGGCATCAAGAGCAATAACTTCTTTAGCTGTACGACATTTTCCTGCGATAAAGAAACTTCCATTAGGGCATTGGCATAATTTTTTAGGCTCAGACCATTTGACGGAACAACTACAGGCGGTGCTGTTATTGTCTATTACGGTAAATTCAGCGGTATTAATACAGCAACTTAGGATAGTGCTCTGTGCGTTTTTGGCTAAACACACTTGTTCATTACTATAAGCATTTTTTGTAAACATACTTAAATACACCAAGAAAAAATAGCCAAAGTATTTTCGCATCTGAGTTAATTTCCTTGTTTTAGCCCGACTATAATAAGCAGTTTTTATTTTTTTAACCTTCATTCATTTTGACATTGTAACCATCTGCGCATTTGTATAATTATCTGCTCCAGTGCTATTTCTTAATAATTTTCTTACCCCTACCATGACCTTTCTGTTAATGCTGGTATTTTCTTTATTGCGTAATTCTTTTTTAATAATATCGAGAGGATAGTGATAGCCATAACCCAAATCAATTTTATAGCGATTATCAAAACCATATTTTTGAAATAATGCTGCGAAATCTTCGAAATTACTGAATAAGGCGGACGCGGCAACAGAACGCTTGATGTCGCCAATGTTACAATGGCTATTAACTAATATAATATTGATCATTTGCAGTCGGTTGAATTGATATTTTTCTTTAATTAAATTTAAGTTAATTCTAACCGTAGCACTATTGAATTCACCAGCAATAGCGATACATAAAAATTTAATATCCTGATCAGAGACCAAACCCACTTCAACCGAATCAATATACTGCTCTTTAGCATGCACGCTAAATGAAATGCTTAAGCTCAGTACTAATATTATAGAAAGGTATTTCATTACTTTCTCACCCAATGGTATTTTTCCTGTTGCTCTGTTGCTAATGCCTGTGCTATTTCAGCAAGATATTGTTTTTTATCAAAAGTGAATACTGGCAATTGACTATAATTAACATAACCTGATTGGTTTTTATTGGGTGAGCCAAAGTGATTAAATCGGCTCCACGTGACATAGTCACCAATACAATCAACATGTGTTGAAATAGACCAACATTCAGGCTGTCCACAATCACACTGAATTACAGTAGCGACATAACCAAAATTTAGCAATTGTTGTAAATCTCTAGGCAAGTTTAAGGGCGATTCACCCTCAACAAAATCTTGCCAAGTTTTCGTTTTCGGTTTTGTATTAATCGCTTGTTTATCACTTAAACCAGCTTCAGCGATTAAAGCTTGCTTAGCGGTAAATTCGGAAAAATATTGCGTGAGATGTTTTTCATCAATAAGCAACTCAAAACGATATTTATAATAGCTTGAAGTAGGCAAGTTTGTGCAAGGTAAATGCAAAGTATTTAACATAATTTATTGTTAGTTATTCCCTTTTTTCTCTTTGTATTAATTCGGATTTATTACAAGAGCCAAACTTGGTTATTTGCCAATTATTCGCCGTTTCTTTCACCACGTTTCTTTCACCAGTAATTTCTAATTGATTATTGATTATTGATTATTGATTATTGATTATTGGCTGTACAGTATTCACTGCTACATAACCATAACGTAAATTTTTAGTTTGAACAAAATGCCATTGATTAGTGGTCACACTACCTTAAAATCTGAGTTCTTTGAACGTATTTAGCTATTTCTTTATACTACCAATTAATATATTTGGTGATAAAAAATAGAAAAATTCAAGATGCATATTTACAAATACTTAACACCTCTCTCGCTTTTAAAGTTATATTATAAAGTAAATAAGTACTTTTCTTCGTGCGCGTATTGTTAACTTAATGAATTTAATATTATGATGATTAGAAGAGTAAAAACTTTAGCACCTTAAAAAAGCACTTTTCGATACAATGAAAAAATTATTAATATGTATATTTTTACTTATTGCTATTTTCGATTCTTCAAATAGCCGAGCTAACGAAAAACTTCCATATTTCATAATCGAACCAGATATAATAACCATCATTCCTAACTCAACTGATGAATTAAAATATATCCGTATTACCGCTCAACTTTCATTTAGAGAGGAAAAATATAAAAGTATAATTAAATACCATGAACCTTCATTGAAAGGAGCTATTATCGATGTTTTACGTAAACAACCCTTAGATAGAATAAGATCCTTAACTGGTAGAGAGGAAATTAGGCTAGATTGCCTTAATGAATTACAAAGAATACTCATAATAGAATCCAGTCAGGCAATAATCTCAGATTTGCTTTTTACTAAGTATCTTTATAATTAAATATCATTGGTAACTTTTCTATTATGACGATATTTAGCTAATTAAGGTTGACTTTATTTATATCAGCTCTCTAGATGAGCTGTTTTTCACTGTTGAATTATCGTTGTGCTACGAAATCCGTCATTATGACTTTTTCAATATGTTGACTTCCTGTAACCTCAAACATGATTTCTTGAGTAGCTTGTAACAAATCCTCTTTTAAGGCCTCATGAAACCATTTATACTTTAAATCATTACCGTCTATACCACTCACTTCCCTAATTATTTTACCCTCAATTAATGGGATATATCGCTTTAATTCCTTAGCACTTTCATCGTTTCGTACCAATAAAACAATTTCAAACTTCATTCGTATGACTCCTAATGTACTAGGAGTATTAAACACAAATGGTCTCGGCATTCGAGTGTAAATGGCATTCCCGAATTTGGCAGTCTTTTGTTCAGTTATCTTTTTAGGTGTTTTATAACTCATAACAGTTTTATTGTATTTGTTCTGAGTGTAATCTATAACCTCGCTATAAGATTTTTCAATAAAATCGCTTTGGAAAATATAGATACTAATTAGTAACGGCACTCCCCACACAAAATCAAGCATGTTAAAATCTGGGTCAAGAAATTCTTCAACAAACTCTTTATATGACTCTATTAGTTTGGAGCCGCCATAGACGCCGCAAAGAGCTAACCAGATGGTGACATAAAAATATATATCACCATCACTTTTAAAATATTCTCCATAAATATAAGCAACTATAACAGCAGGTAATAGTAATAATACGGGTATAAACAACATGAAAAATAAATAAGCATTTTTTTTTATTAATTCACGCATAAAACCTACGATATCTTCCATTACAATTCACCTTTTGTTACTTTTTAAAATTTTTGATGTTGTTTCGGGGCTTTTAAAAAATTAAGACCGTATTTATAAGAATTAAAAATCACCACTAGCTTACAATAATAACTGAATAACTTCTGTTGCTATCAGCACCCCATAAAATGCCATAAACACTATAAATGCTAATTTATTCACCTTTGTGAACTTGTACTTTCTTTTAGTAATTGCAAAGTAAAAGCCAGATACTGATATTACAAACACCAGTCCCCCCCACCAAGGGCTAGTTTTCGGCTGAAGGAAAGGCAATATAAAACCAATTGTTATCATCACATTTTTATAATGAGTATGTATTATTGTCTGACATTTTTGAAAGAAGGATAAAGACGTAGCTTTTCTACTTTTCTTCCTTACCGATTTATTGGTATTTACCGGAAAATATGCCCATTGAATCGAGCTATAAATGTTAGCACTGGTACCACAATGGTATTTCGCATAACGCCAAGTATCGGCAAAACTGTTGGCTTTTTTTTCTTTTGGCAACTGGTTTAAGTAAAAGTCTAATTGCTCGACAGCCTTGGTGATTAAGGTTTGATCATCGGTTAAAAACTCTACCGGAAAAAGCTCTTCTTGCCATTGCCAGTAACCTAATTTGGCCACAGCGGTGTTTTGTTTAGTGTCGCTATTCTTTGATGTGCCATGATGATAAAGCGTAAAATACTCGTCATCATAATTAACCGTGGCTTCATACCAAGATGAGTTGTTATTCATGTTTACTGTCGTCTTATAAAATGATGATATAAATTAACTATACATAACATACTTGCTGCTATTGCTAATACAAGTAACATAATAGCCTTGATTTTTATAGAAAAGCTTTTATGCTTTTATTCATTAAGGAGATTTAGAAGGCGTATTAATGATGACTGTTAACGAGTTAAAACAATTAGCCTCACTCATTAGTGTTATCCAAATTAAGAAAGAAGAAACCCAAGGTCAGTATGATGTAAAACAATCTATGTCGGCAGCTTCATCTTTTGATCAAAATTGCCAAAACATAGCAGCAGTATCATCCACTGATTTTATCAAACAACTTAAGGCAATAATTGAGCAACGAAAAACCACAATGAGTAATGATTATGCTGGCGAGTTTAACGGTGGTAAAGGCACATTAAATACTTGTTTTTGTCACCTGTCAGATATTGTTAAACAAAAGACTAATTTTAAATCAGCTAACTTAATATTAATAAAAGAGTTGAAGCTCCTTGGCAAAAGTAACTACAGCTTTATCGATATTCTTGAGATGATTGATGACAAAATTAAACTACAGTATTTACTGCTCTTGATCATTATTAGCGTGTTAATGACTACTATTTGGTTATGGTAAGTTCACTTTATATTATTGATGGTAGGAATCTGAACCTTAGACATTAATATTTAAAAGTCTTTATTTTCAATCATTACAATCAAGATATAACTCGCGAGGGCGCGTGCAAGATCTTGTTCTATCTGTAACTCTGTTTTAATAAAATCAGCGACACATGCAACTAGCGCAAAACCAACATGTTCAGTATTGGTTTCGTCGAGTAGGGTAACTTTCAGTGCGATGCACTCTTTATAATCGTTAACTAAACCTTGGTGATAGGAATCTTGAAGGATTAATTCGTCTTTTGGGTAAACAGCTCTGCTTTCCCAATAACCAAAGGGCATCATTATTAAGTCTGAAATTTTGTAACCAAAATTTCTATAGAAAACTGCAGACGAACAGTATTTTTTGCCATTCACTCTAATAGCTTTGTTTCGTATTTTTTCTAATAAAAAAATAGAGATAAACTCTTCTCGAGTAAAGTAATCGGTAAATTGTTTTACTTCAATAAACATAAAATTAAGATCTTTTTTAGAGATGAAAGCTGTCATTTCACTAATGCGCTATTTGATTCATCTGTACGCATTATAGGCATTAACAAAGAATAGGTAAGCGATACATTTTCTAATGTTGGCAACCATATTGATTGTTACTCGAAAACCCACTTTATCTATAATAACTAAATTAGCCACTTTCTGGAATCGCAGCATTTGTTTACAGGCTACTTTAAATCAAAAAAGCATTTGCTAGTTCCTACTTGGATACATCCCACTAAGATAGATACAATATTTCATACCCAATACTTTTCCTTGTTCTCTCAAATCAGGCAGTGCAAAGGTCGTTCTGCCATCCCCCCCGTACATAACGCCTAATAAGGAGAATAATGCTTCATTTTCTGCTATAGGCATAATTTGACCTTCACAAAAACACCAGCCACGAGGGGCAAAGTTATAAGGAAATACCTTTATTTCTCCTATAAAAGACTCGTCATGAATAGTTGCATTCATAACTGTATGTTCGTCTATTGCTTTATAAATGGATTTTGGATCTGATATATTTATAGATTCAAATAATTTTTGGACTTGATGTGCCTGCTTTATTTCGTCGTTTAACTTTTTCGATAAACCTTTAGAGATAACAATTTTTTCATCCCATTCATTTTCTTCTTTTTTTAATTTGTCATAGCTATGTGAAATCAAATCGGTTAAATCATTAAATTCAGACTCTGCTAGTTTTTTTAAGGTTTTCATTAATTTCTTAATCATAGAACTTCTACCTAAAAATGGCGTATTCTTTATCTTTTACGCATATAAAATTATTGTTTTTGAACTTAAACATTACTGATTTTTAGACCGTTATGGAAGATTAATTTTCAAGCTTGCCAACTTTGTGGAAAAGTTAAAGAAACTAAGTTTGGGCGCTTTTTCGTCTAAAACAATTATTCTACGAAAGTTAACGAGTACAACACTCACCTAAAATGACCAGTTTGTCACGATGTCCGTTCGATAGAGTAGCATCCAAATCATGGGGTTTCACATCCTAAGAACCACATATCATTGAAATATAGGATAAAAAAAAAACCAACCTCAGCATTGGGATTATGTTCCTTAAAATAAGGTTTTGCTATTTACATGGAGACTTTTGTGTTTACAAGGCCTTAGCTCATGAGCAATCAAATTATTTGAGGTCAAATATGAGCTACCAATTCAATGTGCAACCAGTCGGAATAACTCCCCTATCCTATTCATATATTCGCTTTTCAACACCCGATCAATTAGAAGGTGATTCACAACGTAGACAGCTAGAACTATCGATAAATTACTGTGAGAAAAACAACCTCAAACTCAATGAATCAACCACTATCAAAGACCTTGGTGTATCAGCATTGCAGGGTACGCATATTAAAGAAGGATTCTTAGGTCATTTTTTTGAGGCTGTTAAAACAGGGACTATTGAGCGAGGCTCATACTTGCTCATCGAAGACTTTGACCGACTGAGCAGACAAGATCCACTTGATGCTCAGAACTTTTTTCCTCAAATATTAAAAGGATATCAGAATTATTACTCAAAAAAGAGCAGTAACATTTTCATATTACTACCCTTTTACTAAATTAAATTAAAAATCAGTTAGTGATTTTCAGAAACCATATTCACTGTATATTTAGGTATCTCAACAACCAAGTCTTCATCACCAACAATGGCTTGACAGCCTAGGCGAGAATCCGGTTCTAATCCCCATGCTCTATCAAGCATGTCATCTTCAAGCTCATCACTTTCTGCAATGGAGTCAAAACCTTCACGGATGATCATATGACAAGTTGTACACGCGCAAACTTTTTCGCAGGCATGCTCTACATCAATATCATTTTTAAGCGCTACGTTAAGTACACTTTCACCCTTTTCCGCTTGTACTACGGCGCCTTCTGGGCATAAATCTTCGTTGGGGAGAAAAATAATTTGTGGCATTTTCTTTATTCCTAATTAATACAAGCTAATAGAAGTTAAACTTCGTCTACTGACTGGCCAGCTAATGCTGTTTTTATTGATGAGTCCATACGACGTTCAGCAAAAGTTGCCGTGCTATCATTTAATTTTTCAATAGCAGCTTCAATGTCAGCTACAATATCGGTTTGATTAATAGCTGTTAAGCTGTTAATTGCACTGTTGATAGTTGCTACTTCTTGTGTTGATAATAAATGACTATCAGCGAACAATGCTGCTTGAATAGACTCAATAACACGAGACGCTTCCACTTGTTGCTCTTTAAGCATACGTGCTTGCATATCATGTTCAGCGTTGTTCATTGACGCCATCAACATCGACGTAATTTGATGCTCTTCCAAACCAAATGATGGTTTTACCGTGATACTGCTTTCCACACCTGTGGATTTTTCCATTGCAGAAACTTCTAAAAGACCGTCCGCATCTACTTTAAAAGTCACTCTAATATGTGCAGCCCCAGCAGTCATTGCTGGAATACCTCTTAGTTCAAAGCGTGCTAAGGAGCGACAGTCCTCAACTAACTCACGTTCACCTTGTAAAACATGCACAGCCATCGCCGTTTGACCATCCTTAAAGGTGGTAAATTCTTGTGCTTTAGCTACAGGAATCGTGGTATTGCGTGGTATAACTTTTTCAACCAAACCACCCATGGTTTCTAAACCAAGTGACAACGGAATAACATCAAGTAACAACATGTCGCTTTCTGGTTTATTACCGGCAAGAATATCCGCTTGAATTGCTGCACCGATAGCGACAACTTTATCTGGATCAATTGATGTTAAAGGCAGCCTTTTAAAATGCTTCTCAACTTCAGTGCGTACTAAAGGTACACGAGTAGAGCCGCCAACCATCACAACTTCAATGATTTCATCAACACTTATTTCAGCATCTTTTAATGCACGTATACAAGCACGTAGGGTTTTCTTAACCAATGACGCAATCAAGCTTTCAAAATGTTGACGCGTAATAACCGTTGACCATTGTTGCTGATTCTCGATAGCTAAATTCACTTCAAAACTATCAAGGTGACTAAGCTGCTCTTTAGTAAGGCGAGCTTGGTGTAAAAATTGACGTTCCATTGATGCTGATAAAGGACGTTGTAAACCTGATGTTTCTACCAAATAATCAACGAGAGCATTATCAAAGTCATCGCCACCCAGCGCTGAATCACCGCCCGTCGCTAAGACTTCAAAAACCCCTTTATTTAAACGTAAAATAGAAATATCAAAAGTTCCACCACCTAAGTCGTAAACGGCGATAACACCTTCTTGTGCACCTTGTTGGTCACTGTCTAATCCATAAGCAACAGCTGCAGCAGTAGGTTCATTTAAAAGGCGTAGTACATTAAGACCGGCAAGCTTGGCCGCGTCTTTAGTACTGTGACGCTGTGCGTCATCAAAATAGGCAGGAACAGTTATTACCACCCCTGTTAATTCGCCACCTAAAGCACTTTGTGCCCGTTCCGCTAGTGTTTTTAATATTTCACTTGAAACTTGTATGGGGTTAACTGCACCCGAGCGTGTATTGATCTCAGGATGATTCTCATCACCTACAAATTGATAAGGTAGAGAAGGATATTTACTGGTAATGTCGCTAAGTGAGCGGCCAATTAAACGCTTCGCGGATACAATCGTATTTTCAGGATCCGTGATAGCTAAAGCTTGCGCCGTTTTTCCAACTAATACCTGATCAGCTTGATAACTGACTACTGACGGCAATATATCTTGGTCGCTATCATCGACAAGTGTTTCGGCTAAACCACTTTTAACACTAGCGATAAGCGAGTTGGTTGTACCTAAATCAATACCGGCAGCAAGTCTGTGTTCATGAGGAACCGTACTTAGTCCCGGTTCAGCAATTTGTAATAAGGCCATTATAAAAATCTTTTAAAGGGTGATTAATCGTCAAACAATAGATCTTCAAGTTTATCTAATTCAACATGAAGTTTTTGATAAAATTTTAATTTTCGTAAGTTATCACATGCCATTGCATTAGCTGAATCTGAGTTTTCGTCTAACTGTTCTTGCATTATTTTAAATAACTGTTCAAATTCCGCATCGAGTACTTGAGTCACTTCCAAAACAGCGGTATCTACATCGTTAGCACTTTTTACATCAGCCAACATTTCACGCAATTCCATCTGTCGCATTAAAAAACTATTATCGCTAAATGACATTTGCTCACTAGGCATATCAACATTTCTCAATACCAAAATGTATTCAGCACGCTTAATTGGATTCTTAAGTGTTTGATAAGCGTCATTTATTAATGTAGATTTTTTAACCGAAAGTAACTTTTCTTGTTCGCTGCCATGAGCGAAACGATCAGGATGTACGGCTTTTTGCAGTGTTTGGTACGTTTGCGCTACGGCATTAGTATCAAGATTAAATTGGCTTTCTAAGCCAAATAATTGAAAATAATTCACAAACTATACTCTAGCTAAAAGAGAAAAAAGTGGCATGATTAAACATTAAAGCTTTCACCACAACCACATTCGCCTTTGGCATTGGGGTTGACGAATTTGAATCCTTCGTTTAGACCTTCTTTAACAAAATCTAGTTCAATACCATCAAGGTAAACTAAACTTTTACCATCAATAATAATATTCACATCATCAATAGAAAATAGTTGATCATCTTCGTTAAGGTCATCAACAAATTCAAGAACATAGGCCAAACCAGAACAACCGGTAGTTTTTATACCTAAACGTAAACCAAGGCCTTTGCCACGGTTATCCATAAAGGATTTTACACGTTCAGCAGCGGCTGGAGTCATGGTTACACTCATACTTCTAACTCCAACTTAAGCTTTTTTGCTACGATAATCTTCAATTGCAGCTTTAATTGCATCTTCAGCTAAAATTGAACAATGAATTTTAACTGGAGGTAAAGCTAGTTCTTCAGCAATTGCTGTATTTTTAATTTCACCGGCTTCATCAATTGACTTACCCTTTACCCATTCAGTAACTAATGAACTTGAAGCAATAGCAGATCCGCAACCGTAGGTTTTAAATTTGGCATCTTCAATAATGCCTTCTTCAGATATTTTAAGTTGCAGTTTCATCACATCACCACATGCTGGCGCGCCAACCATGCCTGTTGCTACTTGCGGATCGTTTTTATCCATAGAGCCAACATTGCGTGGATTCTCATAGTGATCAATTACTTTTTCTGAATAAGCCATAACTTTTCTCCTGCTTTATGTAGCCGTTTAAACAAACGACTACCTAAATAAATTTGAGGGTTGCTTAATGTGCAGCCCATTCAATTGAATCTAAATCAATACCATCTTTGAACATTTCCCAAAGTGGTGACATGTCACGCAAGTGACCAATAGATTTTTGTATAATATCTATGGCATGGTCTATTTCTTCAGGTGTGGTAAAACGGCCAAAGCTAAAACGAATTGAACTATGTGCCATTTCATCATTTAATCCTAAAGCACGTAAGACATATGAAGGTTCAAGACTCGCTGAAGTACAAGCCGAACCTGAAGATACAGCTAAATCTTTTAATGCCATGATCAACGATTCACCTTCAACAAAATTGAAACTAACGTTTAAGTTACCAGGGTAACGTTTATCAAAATCACCATTAACAAAGACTTGTTCCATGCTATTTAAACCCGCCCATAAGCGGTCACGCATTTTAGTGACATGCTCTAAATCTTGTGCCATTTCTTCTTTAGCGATACGGAATGCTTCACCCATACCAACAATTTGATGTGTTGCTAAAGTGCCACTACGCATACCACGTTCATGACCGCCACCGTGCATTTGAGCTTCAAGGCGAATACGTGGCTTACGGCGAACAAAAAGTGCGCCCATACCTTTAGGTCCATAAATTTTATGAGCAGAAAAAGACATTAAATCAACTTTTAAATGTTGTAAATCGATGGCGATTTTACCAACACTCTGTGCGGCATCAACATGAAAAACAATTTTTTTAGCGCGACACATCTCACCAATCTCACCAATGTCTTGAATCACGCCGATTTCGTTATTGACATGCATAATACTGACTAAGATAGTATCTTCACGAATGGCATCATTTAATTTATTTAAATCGATTAAACCATTGCTTTCAGGATCTAAATAAGTCACTTCAAAACCTTGACGCTCTAATTCACGACAAGTGTCCAAAACAGCTTTGTGTTCTGTTTTACAAGTAATAAGGTGCTTACCTTTTTTACCATAAAAATTGGCAGCGCCTTTTATTGCAAGATTATTCGACTCCGTAGCACCTGACGTAAAAACAATTTCACGTGGGTCGGCATTTATTAAATCTGCAATATCATTACGTGCAACATCAACAGCTTCTTCAGCTTGCCAGCCAAATTTATGTGAACGTGATGCAGGATTTCCGTAAAAACCATCAGTAGTCATATACTGCATCATTTTTGTTGCAACACGTTTGTCTACAGGTGTTGTTGCTGAATAATCAAAATAAATAGGAAGCTTCATAAGCTAACACTCTCCAACGTAAAAATTTGGTGACATATATTGGCAACCTTAGTTACCAATCCTGCATAAGGCTTTGGGTCGCAATAATTCTATTCGATAAATTATTGCCATTACTGGTTTCTTTATGACTTTCATCTTGTCTCTTTGAGACTTCTTTTACATTTCTCTGTTCAACCAATTCAGACAATGTAATGTTTTGCAAAAATTCTTCGATACGTGTGCTTAAGTCTTCCCACAGCGTATGAGTAAGGCATTGTTCGCCATCTTGACAATTGCCCTTACCTGAACATTTGGTGGCATTTATGCTCTCATCAACAGCACTGATCACATCCGCTACTGCAATTTGAGCTGAACATCTACCTAAACGATAACCACCACCTGGACCGCGAATACTATTCACTAGGCCATGTTTACGTAAACGTGAAAATAATTGTTCCAAATAGGACAATGAAATACCTTGCCGTCCCGATATATCCGCTAAAGATACGGGACCAGAGACGGCATGAATTGCAACATCTAACATTGCAGTTACCGCATAACGTCCTTTAGAAGTTAATTTCATTGTTTACCCCTGTTGATTTGCGCGCAATTTTACATATCCTTGTAAAATAGTCAACTAAATACCCGACTGTTTTACTCGGGTATTTTAACTCAGGGGATTTTACTGTCAACAAGAATACTTGACTGATTTAGTCAGGTATTCATATCTTCATAATATATAAGGATAAATATATAGAATTAAATTTCAGGGTCAAATGCTTCAGTGACTAATTCACGACGCTGCGCTGCGGCTTTTTCATCTTCAACAAATTCACCCACTCGTAATTCGGGTAAGTCCTCTTGGCAAACACTACCACCTAGACTATTAACTTCTTTACATAGTGAAGATACTTTCTCATCCATTAGGTGCATATGATCAAGTAAACGTCCAATGGCTTTAGCTACAGGATCAGGGTTATCAGTTGAAACTGCATAAGCATCGAAACCAAATTTAGTGGCAGCTTCTTCACGTTGTGATTTATCTTTGGCATCTTTTTTATTATTTACTATTCGCCCAGGAATTCCCACTGCGGTCGCATTATCGGGCAAGTCTTTAACGACAACTGAGTTTGACCCCACTTTACCACCATTACCAATTCGAATAGGCCCTAAGACTTGTGCGCCTGCACCAATAACCACATTATTCCCTAACGTTGGATGGCGTTTACCTGCTTTCCAACTCGTACCACCAAGGGTTACACCTTGATATATAGTAACATCATCACCAATTTCTGCTGTCCCACCAATAACAATACCCATGCCATGATCAATAAAAAAACGACGACCGATAGTTGCACCTGGATGAATTTCTACACCCGTTAACCAGCGCGAAAAAGTTGATAAACATCTAGCTAATAACTTCCAGTTCGCCTGCCATAATTTATGGCTTAAACGATGAATCCATATAGCATGCATTCCAGGGTAATTAGTTAATACCTCAAATGAAGTTCTCGCTGCGGGGTCTCGCTCAAAGACACTATTAATATCTTCTTTGATACGACTGAACATATGTTTTCCTTTATCTACCAGTAACGTTTCAATAAGAGAAACGCTCAGCGTAGTTATTATTACAAATTATTTTTTTGCAGATCTTTCAACTGACGCTAAAATACCACGTAACATTTTGACTTCTTTATTATCAGGACGAGCTCTGTTAAGTAAACGTCTCAACTTTGTCATGATCAAGCCGGGGTGACTAGGCACAATAAATCCTGTTGATTTTAGCGCTTCTTCAAAATGTTGATAAAGTCGTTCTGTCTCTTCACTAATAGGATATTTATCATCGTGAGCCTCTTCATTATCAGCATCAACAACAGCCTGAACAGGTTTATCTTTTTTAAAGCGCTGCTCTTCTGCGATTAAATAACTGGTACGTACTTCATAACTTAAAGTTTGTACAGCCATAGCCAAATTCAAAGAACTGTATTCCGGATTCGCTGGAATTTGTACATGAAAATGGCAGAGCTGTAATTCATCATTCGTTAAGCCACTACTTTCACGGCCAAAAACTAATGCCACAGGAAAATCATTCGCTTCACTAACAAGCTTTTCGCCACATCCCCTTGGTTCCAACATCGGCCATGGTAACGTACGCGAACGAGCACTTGTGCCCACAACTAAACCACAATCAGAAATAGCTTCTTCCAAAGTAGCAACGACTTTAGCATTAGCTAAAACATCTGTTGCTCCAGCTGATAATGCTTGCGCTTGTCCATTAGGCATTTCCTGCGGGTCTACTAATATAAGTTTACTCAGCCCCATCGTTTTCATAGCACGAGCAGCTGAACCTATATTTCTACAATCGGATGTATTGACTAATACGATACGTACATTATCTAACAAAGAACTTAACATTGAACCTGACATTTTCTTTTTTACTCATCTAATTATTGCGTAATTAACCAAGATAAATAGTGGTTAAATTTTCGAGCAATATTAACATAGAACAATACCGCTGTACTGAGAAAATATCACCTTGTTTATCATTACCTTTTAGTGCTAATTATTATGATTTAGTCAGTTTTGCTATATAGATAATCAAATCTCTCCCATTTTTGATTGGGAATTAGAATTTTTTTTAAAAATGTCATAATAAACACTACTTTATATTCACATGTTATTGGTAGTCGCTAAATTGAAATAATTCAGCTATAATATGCGCGCTTGAATTTTTACGCTTGGCGTAGCTACTCAAGCGACTTTTGAAAATGTTTATTCATACATTCTAAAGTCGTTTAAGTATAAGCATTGTTCTTTTTAAAATTTGTTGTTTCTAGTTATCGTTTCTAAATAAGGTAGTCGATATGCATCCTATGCTTAATATTGCTGTACGCGCTGCGCGTTCCGCTGGTAAAGTTATTGTTCGCGCATTTGAACAGTTAGACAAAGTTGAAGTCGAGTCAAAAGGTACAAATGACTTTGTGACAAGTGTCGACATTAGTTCTGAACAAGCCATTGTTGAAGTTCTCCAAAAATCATATCCTAATCATACGATTATCGGTGAGGAGTGTGGTTTAATTCAAGGAAGTGATAATGACTTTCAATGGATAATTGATCCACTAGATGGAACAACAAACTTTATTAAAGGCATTCCCCATTTTGCCGTTTCAATAGCCTTAAAAGTAAAAGGTAAATTAGATCAAGCCGTTGTTTACGATCCTATTCGTGGTGAATTATTTACTGCAAGTCGCGGTAAAGGTGCACAATTAAATGGTTTTCGTATTCGTGTACAAAACCATAAAGAACTTAACGGTACGATTATCGCTACAGGCTTTCCATTCAAGCAGAAACAACATACAAATGCTTATATGGAAATGTTTAAAACGTTATTCACTAAGGCATCTGACTTACGTCGCGCTGGCTCTCCAGCTTTAGACCTCGCTTATGTTGCTGCAGGTCGAGTTGATGGCTTTTTTGAAATCGGTTTAAAACCATGGAATACCGCGGCTGGTGAACTATTGATCATTGAAGCTGGGGGATTAGTTACCGATTTTGTTGGTGGTCATAACCAAGTAAACTCTGGCAACGTCGTTGCTGGCAGTCCACGCTTATTAAAAGAAATATTAAAAGATATTCGTCCTCATTTAGGTGATGCGTTAAGTAAATAGTGCCTGAAAGATACAACATAAAAAAGCGCCTAATGGCGCTTTTTTATGTTCAGGATGAACGGTATGTCACGATCACATGGATGTGAAAGAGTGACGATGTTCAGGATGAGCGCTATGTCACGAGCACAAGGTCGTTCTTAGGCTCCATGCCTACACGACATTAGTGCTTACATGCACGTCGATATGAAAGAGTGACGATGTTCAGGATGAGCGCTATGCCACGAGCACAAGGTCGTTCTTAGGCTCCATGCCTACACGACATTAGTGCTTACATGCACGTCGATATGAAAGAGTGACGATGTTCAGGATGAACGGTCAGCTTTTTAGTTCCAGACAAAAGCTAAGTACCTGCGTCCATGCAGACAATGTCACAAAGATATGAGGTTTTGTAATTTTCGTGGCTATGTCCACGCTGTTAAATAATCATAAATATTTAAGTAATTGTAGTCAGTATTTAGTCTAACTGCTTTGCTATAAACTCAACCAAATCACGTTCTTCCAAAGGCCGACTATACCAATACCCCTGAATCTCATCACAATCAATTGATTTCAAAAAATCAACATGGGATAACTCCTCAACTCCCTCTGCTATAAGAGATAAACCAAGGTTTTTCCCCAAAGCAACAATCGTATTAACTATCGCTTTATCCTCATCATTATTGTGACAATCCATAATAAAAGATTGGTCAATTTTTAGCTTATCGACAGGAAAACGTTTTAAGTAAGATAGTGATGAATAGCCCGTACCAAAATCATCAATAGAAAGCTGAATACCTAATGCTTTTAGTCTATGCAAAACAGCCAAAGTATTCTCCTCATTGTGCATAAAAACCCCTTCAGTTATTTCCAATTCAAGGTTTTTAGAGGGCAACTGCGAGGCCTTTAATGCATCAATAACACTTTGACAAAAATTAGGGTGAGAAAACTGTCTTGGGGATACGTTAACCGCAATAACAATTTCATGGTGACCCGCCTGTATTAGCTTTTTAGCAAAATGACAGGCTTGATTCAGAATCCAATTGCCAATTGGCACGATCAGTCCTGATTGTTCAGCCAATGGAATAAAATCGGCTGGTGAAATAATATTATCTTGATGACGCCAACGTACTAAGGTTTCAATACCTAGAACACGATTACTCGATAACTCAAGTTGCGGTTGAAAGACTAAAAATAACTCTTCTAATGCGACAGCATTACGTAAACTGTCAGTTAAGCGGGTACTTTTATGAATTTCTTCGGCAAGTTCAGGAGAAAAAATTGAGAAACTTTCATATTCATCGTGACTCGCCTTGATCAAGGCCGTATGAACATTTTTTAATAAGCCATTACGGCCATCACCATGTTCAGGAAAAAAACCATAACCAAAATCGATTTCAACAAAAAACTCTCCACAATTTGTCACTACAGGTTGTTCTGACAACCTTACAATACTTGCTGTTAATTCTCGTAATGAGTCAGCGGTAGTACAACGTAAACAAACTAAAGAAAACTGGCTCTCATTCAATTGATAAAAGCTGACGCCATCGGGTAATTTTTTTGAAACCAGTTCGGAAAAAGAGCAAACAATATCATTGGCTGTATCTCCACCTAGTGCGGTAACAATTTTATTAAAACTCTTAATTTCAAATATACCTAACGAAAAGGTAAATTTTTTCGCTATTAAATTATCAAGATCATTATTTAATTTATATTGATTTGGCAGGTTTGTTTCTTGTACATAAAAAGCGATATGTTTTACTTTTTGCTCTGCTAGTTTACGTTCGGTAATATCGACAATATGTAAGTCATAACTGTCTACTTCAGGTAACCAATTTATACTCACTTGTAAAATTCTATCAAGTAGCGGTTGCTCAATCGTCATTGCAGTACATTGGTTACGACTGATTTCTTTACGTAACGCAATAAAATTTTCGGGCAATAACTTATCTACCTTTTCTTTATTCAGTCCAACTGACTGTAAAAGAACAAGACAAGCCGGATTAAAAAATGAGATTTCACCCAGGTTATTTACACTCAAGATGGGATTGGGATTTCGATTTGGAAAGAGTGCTAAACGCGTATTTTTGGCATTGGTTAAAATGAATTGTTTGGTATACCAAGAAACAACCCCACCAAGTAAGACAATAGCAATACCATAAATAATTACGGTCCAATGGGTTATTTCCATTTGGGTTAAAGTAGCAGTATGAGCTTGATCTACTTCATTTTGTGTTTTTTTCTCTACCGCAAGCAGTGTCGGTAGTAAATTCGTTCGAACTTGGGCAATCTCAGCTAATAATTCTCGTAAGTAATCCCAATTATCATCATTTGCCAACATTGCTTGATGAAATAGTTTAGAAAGTTGTTCTATTTCATTTTGTTTTACAACAATTAATTGCGCTTCTTCAACTAATGCCTGTTGTTTCGAAATAGCCAGGCTATGCGCTATAAATGAAGTTTTATTCTGAGAAAATTTCGTTAAAAACAATTCGCTATTTTGAGAACGATAATACTCATAAATTATACGTTCTTGTTCACTTAAATCAGCAATAAGTTGGTTAACACTAGTTAAAACAGGAATACGGTCATTAACTAAATCAACCGCATTATCTCGAACTCTTTCAGTAGAAAGATAAACCAGAAGTGATAGTGCCAGTCCCATTAAAATAGCTAAGCCAGCTAATATTGAAGCACGTAATAAATAGGGTTTTACAATGGAGTTCATTCTATATTCTCAATGCCTTTTTCTCTTAGACTGCTAGGTAGACAGTGTTTTGTGATAGAAAATTACATTTTAAATATAGAACAATCAAGACAATATGCGATATTTACCTCATATATACCCGTGCTACTTAAAAATACAGAGTTTCAGATGCGCTATAATCAGAAATATCAAGGCATCATGCGCAGGAAATGTAGGCACATTTTCCCGTAAGATACAGATGACTCGTTCCAGACGTAATCTAAGTACATACATCCATGCAAGCAACGCTGAGATTTATGATTAAAGCACTTCCCTTTGGGTTGATTTTAAAAGACTTTATGCTGCGTTGCCCTACATCGATGTAAGGTAAGGTGACAGTGCAGGAGCACACTGTCTTTAGATAATTTTGACATAGAATGACTATGCTTAAAACTATATGCCTTACCTAAAGTCTTTTAAATTTCAACTGAAGTCCGCATTTTGAAGTGTGATGGGTATATAACCATCACACTTCAAGATGCAGTTTCAGAGCTAAGCTAGGAAATCAGATCAAGGCGCGATACGATGATAATGGTTATTCCCTTATCAAGTATCGCAACGCTGAACTGGTTTTCTAGCTTAGCTCCCTTCGGGCAAGACGATAAAGGGTCACCTCCTGCGTTATTGATCTAGACAATAGAATAACTATTCTCTTCAATCAATGCCTTGTAGCTAACCCTTTTTCGACTTGCTGAAATCTGCATCTTGAAGTGTAATGGGTATAATTAATTTAACATCGCCAACTTGCTTTGTTTTCCTTGTTCACGTTCAACATAATGAAACCATTGTTTACCAGCCTTAGCTGATTCCGTTATTTTCTGTGCCTGCGTAAACGCGATTAGAGAGCGTTCAAATTGCTGCAAATTATATGATGCCATGCCCTTTACCAAGTACATGTCTCCTACTCGAGTCACACCACCACGCGCTATCGCTTTTTTGGCAGCATCGTAAGCTAATGACCACTGTTCTGTATTTAAATAAGCTTGAGCTAAATAGGCATCAAACTTTCCAGATTCTGCTATTTTAGCTGCATTTTTCAGTACAGGTATCGCTTTTTTGTCTTCTTTAGCTGCAATATAAGCTTGCGCCAACATATCTAAGTAACGTACTTCAGCAACGACATATCCCTGCGCTATTGATTCACTCAATAGTTTTGCCGCTTTAAATGGCACGCCATGATAAAGATATAACTGCACTAACGTTAAGATATCTTTAGAGTCACTTACATAACCGGCTTGCCAAGCAGTTTCCATGACTGCTAGTTGTTTATCTTCTTGCCCTACTTCACCATACATACCACTAAGCTGTATCCAGTATTTTGGTTTATTGTAATAACGCACTAGGTTTTCAATCACTTTGACTACTTCCTGTGTTTGTTTCAATTCATAATAGTTTGCACGCTGCAATACCAACCAATTTTCTCTGGGGATTTTATTTATTACTAAAACGGCTTCTATCGCTTGATTAACAAAATCAAGTGATTGTTGATATTGCTCATTTTGATAATAAGCCTGCGCAAACATCATAAATTGCTGCCCGGTTAACGACTTATTATTAAGAGCCTGCCATCTTTTTAAATGTTTTATACTGGTATCATAACGTTGCTGTTGCATCGTTAACTGTGCAAGTGAATACAAGGTTGATAGACGTAACGATTCTGGTATTGCTTTCTCCATTATGACCTGCTCGAAGCTATCTATTGCGGAGTCGAGATCATCATTGCCATAATACATAAAACCATAAAAATTCCAAAGCATAGCTTTTTCATAACTGTTGAGACTATCAATACTGTCTTTAACATCGTTTAATACATCAAAACCTTCGAGCTTAACACCTTCATCTGCTAGTTTTTGTGCTCGTGCTAATTGTGCATAAACACGATTACGCATTGCCGGTACTTTAACGGATGGTTTATTAACATCTGCAGCATAAGCAACTCCAACTACAGATAGCAATGTTATTGTTGACGCGGCATATAGACTTGCAGCAGATACTATCGACAACACTATTCTTTTAATCATAACTATTCCTTAACCGTCAATTTGAAATGAAATTTTATTACGAACACCGCTTACAGCCATAGCAATACCATCAACGACTCGAGGTTTATATTTAAACTTTAAAGCAGCATCCATTGCCGCGCGATCAAACACACCTTCGGGTTTTGACTCCACTACAACAGGATCTTTCACCGATCCGTTTGTTGTCACCGTAAATTCAACGATGGCATAACCTTCAATACCTCTAGATTGTGCTCGTCGAGGGTAAATCGGCGCAACTTTTACTATGGGTAAATAATCACCATCACCACTGCCTAATGATAAACCACCTGACAAGCTCATATCGGCTTCAATGTTTGCAGAAAAACCTGTACTTACAGCGTTTACATTAGGATTCGACTGTTGCATTTTTGGCTGCGCCATTGCTGGAGGTGGCTCTTTTGGTTTTGCTGGTTTGTGTGGTTTACGTTCTTTTTTAACAAGTTGTTGTTCTTTTTTAAGTCGAATAAAATCGAGAACATTGCCACGCGGAGCATCTGTTAATACATTTTTCCCGCCAGCAATTAACGCCTGCATACTCCACAATAAAGCTAAAGTAACGATGACAGAGAGAATAAACCCGATTAAATAACGGCCACTTTTGTTAATCATGATTACGCCTCTTGCGCTGCAATTGAGACATCATACACTCCGGCCGCTCTTGCCGAGTCCATGACTTTAATGAGCACATCGGTAGTTGCTTTTTTATCTGCTTGAATCACTACCGTACCTTGTGGATTTTCCGCTTTTAAACGTTCAATATTAGCTTGTACAGCACGAACATCAATGCGTCGTTTATTAATCCAAATTTCGCCTTTATCGCTAATTGCTACTAAGATATTAGCTCGTTCTTTTTTTACTGCTGTTGCAGCTTCTGGACGGTTTACTTCGATGCCTGCTTCTTTAACAAAAGAAGCGGTAACGATAAAAAATATCAATAATATAAAAACAACATCCAACATTGGTGTCATATTTATTTCTTCAGCTTCTTCTTGATCCTGTAAAACTTTTGCTAATTGAGAACGCATGTTTTTACCCTTAAAGTTTTTACTCGTAATTAATGATTCGTTGGTAAGCAATCTTCTAACTGCTCACTTCTTCGCTTGGTTTTACGTTGTAACCACGTCACCATAAAGACCCCTGATAGCGACCCCACCATACCCGCCATAGTAGGAATAGTTGCTCGTGATACTCCAGATGCCATCGAGCGTGCATTACCGCCACCTGAAATAGCCATAACATCAAAAACCTCAATCATGCCGGTAACCGTTCCTAAGAGGCCCAACAATGGACATAGCACCACTAAACTTTGAATCAGTGTCACATTTTGACTAAGCATCTCTGTTGCCCTTGATATATGTGCCTCGCGTATTTGCTGCGCATTCCATGATTTTTTGTCAGTTCGGTAATCCCATTGTTTTACAATGTCAGCTTTAATAATGTTATAGCTACGAAGGAAGAAGAATAAACGTTCAAAAATCAACAACCACATCAAGCAAATAACCCCGGCAATGACGGTCAAGACAATACCGCCAGTGCCGAGAAATTCACGAATGGTATTCATCATTTCGATGAATAAAATCATGACTTATGCCCCTTGCTCTACAGGTTTGATACTTTCCGGCGCTGAGCTTTCGGCGCGTTCGGCAATAATACCTGCACTTTGTTGTTGTAAAATATTGATAATGCTACGACTACGGGTATTTAAGATAGTAGAAATAAAGACCATAGGTATTGCCACTACTAAGCCAAGTACGGTAGTAACTAGGGCCTGTGATATACCACCCGCCATTAATTTAGGGTCACCTGTACCAAATAATGTAATCGCTTGGAAGGTATTGATCATGCCAGTAACGGTGCCCAATAAACCAATAAGAGGAGCAACTACTGAGATGATTTTAATAAATGTTAGACGAGTGGTTAACACTGGCACTTCTTTTAAAATACGTTCAGACAACTTTAGTTCTAACGTTTCGGTGTCTGCATAACGGTTTTTATCTTGTATTAACATTACGCGGCCAAGTGGATTGTCATTAACGGCTTTGCTACTTTTTAATTGACGATTCACTTTACTGCTAATTATGAATAAACTAATGAAACGCTCTAAGGCGATTAATAAGCCAACTAAGCCCAATGCTAAAATAACGTAACCAACGGGCCCACCTTGTTCAACACGCTCTTGTGTATCAGGTGCCTGCACTAATAAACCTAAAATAGAGCCACCAGTTGGGTCTAAAGCAAAAGGAACAATTTTCGATGTTGACTGACTTAATTCTTCTGCACTAGATAAATAGCGGCCTGAAGGTTGTCTAATTAACTCAGCAAGAGAACCTGTCTCATCAATATATTCTAAATATTTGCCATTTGAGACTAGGTTAAAACCACCCACACGGATAACTTCACTTTGACTTTTGGTGCCGTCTGCTAAAACAACTTCACGGTTGAATTTATAGACCTTCCCGCTTTGCGTCATTTCTCTTTGCAGTTCAAACCACAAACGTTCAATTTCTTCAATCGAAGCTAATTTTGAAGATGAGCCCATACTTTGTGCAAATTCATCTAGAAATTCACCTCGACCAGAAATTTGTGCTGAGACAACCGATGTCTGAAATTTACTTTTGGTATCTCCAGAGACTTGCTGCAAAACACCAAACAGCTCTTTTAGCTCTCCCATGCGTTTATTTAAAGCATCGGTTTTATTGATTAAAGTGACTTCATTATCTTGGAAGTTTGACTCCAACTTCGCGCTTAAATTAACGGCTTGTTGACGTTTTAATTTTATCTGTTTTAGGAGATTATCTTGCTGATCCTTTTTAGCCGAAAATTCTGTTTCACGACTTTTGTTTTGCTTACTCTGTGCTATTTTTCCTTGTTCAAGTTGTGATAATAGTTCATCTAAACTGTTCGCTTGTGCAGCAAAGGCATTATTTGTCGATACAGCAATAAGCAAAATAGAAACAAGCTTCATGTAAACAATGGTTGTGATTTTTTTCATCTTATTATTCCTAGTTATTCAGCTGAATTTTGTACGACTGGTACTATAATTAAATCGGGGGCAAGCTGCTTACGAGCAATACGTAGCCCTTTATTAATATCAAGACGATATTCTGCGGGTAATACTTGCCATGTTTTTGCTTGGTTATCCCATAAACCTAGATGTTGACCATCACGTGTTTGATAAACCAAGCTGACACGGCCAATTCTTAAAAAGTCAACATCGCGTTCATTACCGTCAATAGTAATTAAACCGCTATAAGCTTCAATTGTTCGCCCGTAGTCAACTTCAATTTGATAAGCTTCAAGTACACGACGAAATTTTTCTGAAACGGAAACATCAGCACGATTGATCATTTCTTGAAGTGATGAGATGCGTTGATTACGCTCCTGTGTTAAAAATTGTACATCTAGGCTGACAAAGGTGGCTAACGTATCAATCATTCGAGACATTAATGGTGAAACCTGACGTTCAATAATGCTTACTTGTTCCATCGATACCGAAATTTGAGTTAATTCTTGCAGTTGATTATCTATTTGAGTTCGCATTTGTTGATTGTAAATGCCTAAACCATCGACTTCTTTATTAACCATTTCAAATTGCTGCAGTTTGGTTTGAATTTGTTCACTAATACGATTAACTCGTTGCTGAGATTGATTGGCTAACTGATTAATATTTTGACCTGCACTAACCACGTCTTTTAGGTTAGAATTTTGTGCAAAAGTAGACAGTGTTAATGTGCTAGCAGTAACAAATATCCCCACTTTCGCTAAAATAGATAGCTTGAACTGTTTCATGTTGGAATAACCTTTCATGTAATTGTTGTACATAATGTTATCGTTAAGTAAAAATGGCGATTAACGATGACTAATTGATCATGAATGGGATTTTAAAGACTTTTTATGACACTTAGGTTTCACTAATATTGCAGGTTTATTAAATGACAAGTTAGTGACATTTTTCTTACAAACTTTAATGACACTAACAACAACTCAGAGAGACAATGAAAAACATAGGTAAAATTTTTATTATTGGATTACCCCGTACCGGTACCACTAGTTTATGCGCTGCCATATTAGAACTTGGTTATAAAGTGGCGCACACCGCATATACTCAACAAACTTTTGAGCACGCTGATGTCATTGCTGATACCCCCATTTTTTGTGATTATCAACAATTAGATCGCTACTATCCTAATAGCCGCTTTATTTATTTAGAGCGCGAGGCACAGCTTTGGCTACCATCAATAAAGCAATTATTGATACGTATGCAAAAAAACATTGTCAGAACCGACGGCGGTTTTAATCCCTTTATCAAACGTTGTTATCAACAAGTATTTGCACCTTTTAATAAAAAAAACATTCAGGAAGAGGATTTTCTTTTGGATTGTTATCAAAGACACCAAGACTCGATAAGTTGCTACTTTAAAAGTCGTCCACAAGACTTACTTTTCATTGATATCAGTAAAGATGATAGTTATACAAAACTATTATCTTTTTTAAAGTTGGAAATAACTGATGGTAATTTTCAACAGATGAATATCGGCGGTAAAGTTACAGCGTGGAATGATTTAAGAAATGAAAATAAGATATCTTCGACCCGTCAAGGCAAGATCACCAAATTAGATTATTTAGCAAACTAAAAAACAACCTTTTCTTCCTTCTTCTTACTTTTAATGATTATCCTGATTTTTCGATATCACAAAACTGGGTTGTGATATCGGGAATAACAAAACAGAAGAAAACACAAAACCACGTAAATACAATAAGTTAAAGCTTGGCATTCGATTTGCTCTATAGACTTCATAAGTTACTACGGAGCATATAATGGATATTAAGATATCGCCAAACACCACTAACAAAAATAGCCGACTAATCATTACAGCATTTATTACCCTTGCTGTAATTGGTACAAGTTTTTGGTCATTTAGCCAACCTAGCAATAGTCAAAAAGTACCTCGTAGCCAAATATGGACTGATACCATAAAACGTGGCGACCTTGCCATTCAAGTTGAAGGCTTTGGCAAACTAAAATCGAAAGAGCAACGCCTTTTAAGTGCACCTGATAATGCAATTGTTGAGGAAATTTTTCTAAAACCCGGTTCGTTAGTCACTAAAGAAAGTATTATCGCTCTTTTATCAAACCCTCAAATAAAACAACAAGTCAAAGACGCCAATCGCATTTTGGCGAATACAAAAACCAGTTATTTGCAATTAGAGCTTAATCAAAAAAGAGAGATTTTATCTCAACAAGCCCAACAGGAGCAGTTGTTATCTGAGCTTGAAATTGCCGAACTTAAAGTAGCCGCTGAGCAACAACTGGTAAGCAAAGGTATTGTTTCAGAGCTCACTTTTAAACGCTCTCAGCTTGACTATCGTCAGCTCTCTCGTCGCTTAAAAATCGAGAAATCCAGATTGTTGCAATTGAGTGCTGTACATCAAAAAGAACTTGAAATCGCCGAAGATAGAATAGCTCAACAAGCAGAACAAGTTATGGTCATTGAAGAGCGCTTTAATAAGTTAACCGTTAAAGCGGGCATCAATGGTGTTGTTCAAGCTCTTCCTGTTGAGTTAGGACAGAGCGTTAATTTAGGCGAACAAATTGCTTTAGTAGGTAGTATTGACAGTTTATACGCGATGATCAACGTTTCACAATCAGATATGGAACAAGTACTTATTGATCAAATCGTCAACATAGATACTCGAGCAGGCATCGTAGCTGGTGTGGTTAGCAGAATAAACCCCGTTGTCAATCAAGGCATGATTGCTATTGAAATTTCATTGACTGGAAAACTACCAAACAATGCACGTCCAGAATTAAATGTTGATGCCATTATTGATATTGGTACGTTAACTGACACGACATACATAAAAAAGCCTGTTAACGTTACTGCGGGCATGAAAAGCAAGTTATTTCGATTATTACCAAACTCTTCACAAGCTGAAAAAATCGATATCGTATTTGGCCAAGAGAGTAATGAATTTATTGAAGTAACCAGTAAGGTCAATATGACTGACACATTCATTTTATCAGATATGTCACGTTGGCAAGAAAATAACAACATCACCATAACGGATTAGGATTGCTAACTCATTTATTCACTGACGTAATTCGCTCATATAAACAACGTGTCTTACGTCAATAATCATACAAATTTTAAGGAAATATCATGACCCAAAAAACAATCATACAAATGAAAAGTTTAACGAAAGTTTTTGCTACCCAAGAAATGGAAACACATGCATTAAGGGGTATCGATCTTGATATTTATCATCAAGATTATGTTTCAATCTCAGGGCCTTCAGGCTGTGGAAAATCAAGCCTACTATCTATTTTGGGTCTACTTGATAGCCCAACATCTGGTCAGTACTTTATCAATGATATTGATGTTAGTGATTTAACGATTAATCAAAGAGCTGAAATTCGTAATCAACATATTGGCTTTGTTTTTCAGGCATTTAATCTAATTGACGAACTGAGTGTTTTTGACAATGTCGCCCTACCATTACGTTATCGTGAACCTATCATGTCTGAAAGCGACATTAAACAACAGGTAATGGACAGTTTGGAAAAAGTCGAAATGTCACACCGTACGGGTCATAAACCCAATCAACTCTCTGGTGGGCAACAACAACGTATTGCCATTGCACGAGCATTAGTAGGTAACCCAACAATTTTATTAGTTGACGAACCCACCGGTAATCTAGATTCAAAAAATGGTGACGCTGTCATGGAAATGCTTGAGCAGCTAAATAAAAAAGGCGTCGCTATTTGTATGGTGACTCACGACTCTCGTTATGCAGACATGGCAACACGACAACTACATTTACTTGATGGCGTTATTGCCGAACAAGCCGTTTTGCAGGAGGCAGGATGAAATACTTTATACACAGTTTAAAAAATGAACTTAGCCTAGCAAAGTCTGCATTACTTCGAGTACCAGGTTTTTCTGTCACTGTTATTGGTACATTAGCAATAACTTTAGGTGCATTAATCTGTATTTTTACTCTTAACCATATGTTATTAGTTAAGTCGCTTCCGTACCCTGACGCAGAAAATTTATTGGTTTTACAACATACTTATACTGAAGATGGTGTTGATTATAGCGGAGCACAAACCGCCCCCGGCATGATTTCATTATATAAGAAGCAAAAAGTCTTCGCTGAAATGGCACTGATGAGAGACCAGAAATTACTTATTGCTGATCACCCAGAACGCCCTAATAGTTTGGTAAACTTTATTACACCAGAGTATTTTTCTCTGCTAAAACCTAAAATGCATTTAGGTCGTACCATTAATGAAAAAGAAGGGTTTGACCGTCATCAAGCTGTTACCGTATTAAGTTATGATGTTTGGAAAAAGTGGTACAACAGCGATAAAGACATTGTTGGCAGCAAAACTATGCTTGGTAATGTGAGCTTTAAGATCATCGGCGTAACTGCACCACAATTTAGTGCGCCAGCCAATCGCTACAATCAAGCCATTGAGTTTTGGGTACCTTGGGATTATCAGCGTCTCGATGTAAACAACTGGGGTGTAATGACTCGTGGCCTAACGGCTTTGATAAAATTAAAATCAGGTATAAGTGAACAACAAGCAATCGCTTCATTAAGCCCAGTATTAAATGATGGCTATCAAGCAAGTGGCAATGCATTAAAAGGCTATACAGCAGAAATCACGCTTACCTCTTTAAAAGACATTATTGTCGGTGACAGCACAAAAATTGCCCTGTTATTATTAAGTGGGGTCGTTGCTCTATTACTTATAGCAACCAGTAATGTCACTAATTTGTTTTTATCACGCGCCGCCGAAAAGCAACGCACCATGGCAATTCAGGCAGCAATGGGAGCAAAACCCGCCCATTTATTTACATCAATGTTTGCTGAGAGTTTACTTCTTTGTACTACTGCGGGCTTATTAGGATTGCTTGTTGCTGGCTGGGGGTTTGTACTTTTGGCAGAATTGGCATCAACACAATTACCTAGAATTGCTGAACTAAATATTGATAGTGTTACTTTGTTATTTACCACATTTATCGTGTTGCTTTTATCAATAATTTTTGCAAAATTATCAAGTAACGTGGTGAAATATGATGATTTAAAAACACAATTACAAAGTAGTGGTAAAGGCAGTGGCTTACAAATTTCCAAAAAAATACGCAATGCTTTAATCATTACACAAGTAACGCTTGCAAGCCTTTTATTAGTCGGTACCTCTGTAGTAATCGAAAAAGCACTAAGTACTATTTTACATCCACTAGGTTTTAATGAAAAAGATGTAAGTTATTTAAGAGTTGCAAGACCAAAAGGTTTTGAAGGCTACGCAGAACAAAACCTTATTGAATTAAATTTACTAACCTTAAACATTAAAAAGGCTCTAAACCACTTACCCGAAGTTATACAAGTATCTCGGAGTTTAGAACCCATTATTGAAATAGGTAGTTTCAATATGAGTTTAGAAGATGTCGATGGAAAACGGTTAGGTAGTTTTAATGCTAATATGGTTGATCATAATTACTTTGATTTAATTGAATTACCTCTCGTTAAAGGAAACTTCTTTGCGGAACAAAAAGATCCTAGGTATTTCATAACTGAAATTATCATCAGTGAAGCTCTTGCTAAACACCTATTTCCTAATAAAGATCCATTGGGTGAAATATTACAAATTCAGGCGACTCAACCCCTAAAAGTTGTTGGTGTAGTAAAAGACTACTACACCCCAGGCAGAGGTAGTGACTATTCTTATCAACGTTATTATCTTCCTTATGCTGTATTTAGCGACTTAGGTTTTGATATAAAGCTAAAACAAGGAGCGACTTTAGATAAAAAAGCTTTGCTGCCTCTACTGCATGCCATTGATCCTAAATTGCGCATTCAAGAATTATCTAGCCACTCTGAAATGCATGCCACGTTAATTTATAAACATAAGCTAACGGCAGGAATAACGATAGTCTTAGCATTGTTAGCATTGTTACTTGCTGCTGCTGGTATTTACGGAGTACTTAACTACAGTACACAAATGCGTCGTTATGAACTTGGCATTCATTTGGCGATGGGTGCCAAAACACATCGTATAAAAAATATGGTGATCAAAGAAAGTATCCAGCCCATTTTCTACGGTATTGTCGTGAGTACAGTATTAACCGTGTTGTTATATCTTGTAACCAGACAGTTTATGACTGAAGAGCTAGAGTTTAACGTTATCGCTATATTAAGCACATTGCCAATAATGATTTTGGTATCTTTTATTGCCTGTTATTTACCGGTAAATAAAGTCGTTAATGAAGATCCCGTCAAAGCATTACGTAATGAGTAGAAAACATTGATTCATTGCCTTGTATTCGCTTAATAACAACAGAGTAGGTCTTCAACTTAGACCTACTTTAAAGAATTAATTAGGGTTAACATGTTAAATATAAAATCGATAAAACAAATACTTGCACTTCTTGTACTGCTTTTTAGCGCAGTACATGTGCACGCCGTAGACAACAAAAAAGTATTGATTCTTGTTTCAAATGTCATTGATATGGGAGATATTGATAAACACGATGCAAGAAATAATTTATGGGAAGTTGCACCTCCTTTTCATATATTTACAAGCCATGGCTTTACCGTCGACTTCGCCTCACCAACAGGTAAAAAAGTTGAATTTATGATGGATCCTTTAGGTATTAGTAGCTACGCCATAAAATATGAAAATTTTTTAGAAAAAGTAGATAATTCGCTTAACCCGATGCAAATTAAAGCTGAAGAATATTGGGCGGTATTTATTGGTGGCGGCTACGGTCCTTTATTTGATATTGCCAATAATAAAGAACTGTTAAATATTATTGCTAAAATTTATCAAAATGGCGGCATTATAGGTGCTAGTGGTCATGGTGCAGGGGCATTTGCTAACGTAGTATTAAACGATGGTAGCTTTATGGTTGAAGGAAAGCGCATTGCTGGTTTTCCAAATTCAACTGAAAAATCAAAATCGTGGGCCAAACAAGGCACGTTATTGCCGTTTTTAGTAGAGAGTCAATTGCTTAAAAACGGTGCAAATGCTTTAAATAAAGAGAAAGTAAAAAACAAACATGACGTGATTATTGATCAACGTATAGTAACCACAATGTTTTTGCCTTCGGCTGCATTAGTTGCCAAAGAAATGATTGAATTACAGCAAGTAAAATAAATGAGCTTTAGTATTAAATAATTTCAGGTGCATGATGCTGTTGGAATTAGAAATGATCTAGACAAAGCATTGTACATGGGGAATAGTTACTCTTGGCAACGGTTCCTGCGTTGCCATAATGCCTTACATCCGTGTAAAAACCTTGTAAAAATCAATAAATAAAAATTAGGAAGATAATAAACAATGAGTACAACCATATTAGTTATAGATGACATGTCAGATGTACGTTTAAGTGCTAATTTTTTATTGAGCAGTCATCACTATAATGTACTTGAAGCCAGTTCACCTCTAGAAGCATTTGAGGTATTAAAGCAACAGGCTGTTGACCTAATATTACTGGATATGAATTATCAAACAGATACAACATCAGGTCAGGAAGGATTAGATTTTCTTCACAAATTAAAAAAGGAAAATTTAATTATTCCTGTTGTCGCTATGACCGGCTGGTCAAGCGTTGATGTTGCAGTAAAAGCCATGCAACAAGGTGCTAATGATTTCATTGAAAAGCCATGGGATAATCAACGATTATTGCAAGTTATTAAGCAACAAATTCAATTTTTTGGTGTAAAAAAGCAAAACCAACGCTTGCAACAACACAATCAACAAAATGCGACACATCTCACTGAAGAGCTTATTTGGCAATCAAGTTCAATGTCGAAATTAATGACAGAGATTGAGCGTCTCGCACAAACTAACGCCACTATTTTACTCACCGGCGAAAATGGCACGGGTAAATCAAGTATCGCCAGTTTAATTCACCAAAAGTCTTCACGCCATCATAGTAATTTGGTGACAGTAAATATGGGTGCAATTCCTGATACATTATTTGAAAGTGAAATGTTTGGTCATAAAAAAGGTGCATTCACAGATGCAAAAGAAACACGTATGGGCCGATTTGAAATGGCAAATGAAGGCACCCTGTTTCTTGATGAAATTGCCAACATTCCTTTGGCACAACAGGCAAAACTCTTAAGAGTATTAGAAACAAATGAGTTTGAAATGGTCGGTTCTAGTATTACCCAAAAAAGTAATATTCGCTTGATCAGTGCGTCAAATGCCGATTTTGATAGTCTCATTTCAAGCGAAAAATTTCGTCCTGATTTATATTATCGATTAAATACGATTGAACTACACGTGCCAGCATTACGTGAACGTATCGAAGATATAATGCCACTTGCTCGCCACTTTGTTAATAAACATGGTCTTCGTTATCACCGTTTAAATATGTTTTTGGCTGACGATGTTGAAGACAAATTAACGCGTTACTCTTGGCCTGGAAATATTCGGGAGTTAAGTCACATGATGGAAAGAGCGGTGTTGTTATCTTCTCTTGACGAAATAACGGCTAACGATATACCGTTAAAATCAAGTAGTACCAAACAAGGAACTGAAATTCCTTTTATGACTTTAGACCAAGCAGAACTGCAGTTACTTAAGCAAGCCTTAAACAAAGCAAAAGGCTCGGCAGTTGATGCCGCTCAGTTACTCGGTATTAGTAAAAGTGCAATTTATCGCCGCATGGAAAAATATGATATTAAAAGCTAGTAGTAAACATTCCCTTGAACATCAACTAAAAACTGTTGGCATCATATTAACAACTGTTTTCTCGGGGCTGTTATTGTCGTTGCTCTATTTACTTAATGTATCGTCATTAATTGTTATTACCCTATTTACCATATTGTTGCCTCCATTAGTCATATGGCTGTGGCGCTTTTATCACAATATTATTACGCCATTTTATAGTTTAACCAACATGGTGGAAGCTATCCGCTTAGAAGATTATAGTTTACGTATAAGAGAGCAGCACCAATCTGGAATACTTCATAGTTTAAACCAAGAAATAAAGGTACTCGCCGAAGATTTACAACAACGTAAACAGACTTATGATCAACATACCTTACTTATTTATCACTTAATTGAACAACTCGATACGCCAATTGTCATTTTTAATCAAAAATACCAACTTAGTCATGCAAATGGCGCTTTCACTCATTATATTGGTCAACCTTGGCAATCAAAACGCTTAAGCACAAGTCGTAGTTTGGGTTTATCTATCAACAAAGATAGCCAGTGGTCATTTATTAATAAAGACTCATCTTCACACTGGCAAATTAAACAAAGTCAATTCATTCAAGATGAAAATACCTATCACTTGGTGGTTTTAACCAATATTGAAAAAGTATTACGTAAGAATCAACAAAGTTCATGGCAACAGATCATTCGCGTATTAAGTCATGAGATCCGTAATTCACTCACACCAATAAAGTCATTAGCACAAACACTTGTTGAAATGCCGACACAGGAAGATAATGCTAAAAAAGCATTAAGTGTCATTGTTGAGCGTAGCACGGCTTTACAGGCCTTTGTAAACCGTTATGGTGACATTAGTCAGCAGTTTTCTGTTGAAAGAAAATGGTTTGCTAGTCAGCCATTTACCGAGATGTTAGTCGCTTTATTTCCCAATCAGCTAATTAATACACAAATCAATACTGACATTATTTGGGCAGACCCACTGTTACTAAAACAAGTAATAATAAATCTCCTAAAAAATGCTATTGAGGCCTGTACAAACCATGAAATCCCTAGTATTAGTTTAACGATTTCATTACAGGTTAATCACAAAAACCTACAAGAAGTGATCATTGAAATAACAGATAATGGCCAAGGCATCGCTAATATTGACAATTTATTTGTTCCTTTTTACACCACAAAAGATAGCGGTCACGGTATTGGCTTAAGTTTGTGCCAAAACATTATAGAACAACATAATGGTAAGTTAACACTGAGCAATAATGAAAAGAGTTCTGGGGCGATAGCTAAAATGGTTTTGCCGTACCAACAAAATATTGACTAACGATAGTTCCCTTTGTCTGATTATTGAAGCAAAGTTATTTCGCAATACTTCAATGTGCCAATTCGAAGGTCACTTAACTACGAATAAAAAGAAGACGGATAAAAAAAAATAAATAAAAACCTACACATCAGGTGGTTAACTAAAGCTCCTCCTCACGTAATGTTAAGACCTCAAAGCCATTCTTAGTAACTAAAATGGTATGTTCCCACTGCGCTGATAACTTTTTATCACGCGTTACTACTGTCCAACCATCATTTTTTGTTTTTGTTTTGGCTTTGCCTTGATTAATCATCGGCTCAATGGTGAATGTCATTCCTGCTGTTAAAACTAAACCGGTATTTTTTTTACCATAATGTAGAACTTGTGGCTCTTCATGCATTTCTCTGCCGATACCATGACCACAATATTCTTGTACAACGCTATATCCCGCATTTTCTGCATATTGTTGAATAGCAAAACCAATGTCGCCAAGTGTTGCCCCTGGCTTTACAACGTTAATACCACACCACATTGCTTGATAGGTATTTTTTACTAATTTTTTCGCCGCTAAAGAGGCGTCAGGTAAAATATAAGTTTTACTAGAGTCGGCGATAAAGCCGTTTTTCTCTAAGGTAATATCAATATTGACAATATCTGTGCTTCTCAATTTGTAGGTATTACTAGGCATACCATGGCATACAACATCATTCACAGAGCTATTTAAACTATACTGATAACCATACTGCCCTTTGCTTGCTGGTCTTGCTTGTAAAGTATTAACGATAAAGTTTTCAACTTTGCAGTCAATTTCCATGGTCGTCACTCCAGCTTCAATAAAGCCATCAAGCATTTTAAATACTTGCGCAAGTAATTTACCAGATACTCGCATTAGCTCTATTTCAGCCGCAGATTTTATTTGTATATTAGCCATTAATAACTCCTGCCAAGGATACATTTTCTTTTAACAACTGCTCTTTGATAATTTCATTGAAAGTTAACGTTGGATTAAGCTCGGCAAGCATCCCCATTTTTATCCAAAATTCAGCCTGTGAATTAATTGAACGTGACATGACATTGGAAGATTTTCTTATTTCTTCGTGCAGTTTTTCTGAAATTTTAACGATACCCAAAACATACATTCCATTACGATATATATATGAATCGTATATCCAAAAGATTAAAACCTCAACAAATTTATTATATTAATATTAGATACTAGATATTAACTAGACCATTAATACTGAAGGCGATTAGGTTTATTTTAGAGAAGAAAATATTTTCAATTTTGACTTTAGTAACGACTCATCAAAGATGTTTTCATTTTAACTTAGCATTAAGAATTATTATCCGTATGATTTAATTGGCTAAATAGCTTCTTTTATTTTTGATATCAATAAATTTAGATCTAATGGTTTATTAAATACTTCTAAAGCTCCTAAATTTTTTGCAATGTTTAAATACTCCTCTCCCTTTATTTTTCCACCACCTGACATCGCAAAAACCTTAAAGTCTACATCCGGATAGTTGTTTTTGAGGTTCATGATCAACTCAAGTCCATCACTATCTGGCATTATAATATCTGTTAATATCAGATCAGGCATTTGCTGTATAAAAATAGCTAAAGCTTTGTGCCCATCTTCTGCTGTAAAAACATCAAAGCCTTCAATCATTAAAATATCTTTAATTGACTCTCTAAAACTATCATCATCTACAATGAGTATTTTTTTCTTTTCCATAATTACTCTTTCCATCTTAAACTAATATATTAATTATTTATGCTATGAATACATAAAACCAACATTCAAATTGTAGTCTCTACTCTCATAAACACATGCTTAATTTGATTATTTTTAAATACTCTAGGGTGTGTAAATCAAATTACTTTGAGGTAATTTGAATAAATATTATCGATCAAGGAATAGTAAAATGGGCATATTGAATAAAGGCAAGTTGAATAAAGGCAAGTTGAATAATTGATAACAGGGTCGCATTA
>Ga0209396_1000356_pt1 | contig 56230 bp, 50 predicted proteins | sample GOMGulsemesocosm_6_FD_184638 | JGI IMG/M metagenome (GOLD analysis project Ga0209396, IMG submission 184638) | Methane-oxidizing microbial communities from mesocosms in the Gulf of Mexico - GOM8C Gulf of Mexico (SPAdes) (version 2) | ecosystem: Environmental > Aquatic > Marine > Cold seeps... | reverse complement strand
CCAGCAAATTTTGAAAATAAAATGGCCAACCCATTTCTATCTCTTCCACCTATTAAAAAATCTTCGGTTGATGAAGTTTTAGAAATATACACGGAAATCCCAATGATTAGGAATATGTATGCTATTAGAAATAGGTATAATTGCATGATAGAAAGGTTTAGTTAGTGGGCTAGAATATAATACGTAGTTACTTCATCAATATTCCTTTTAATTCCATAAGTGGAATATCTCTTAGGGCATTTTTGTTGATGGTGTTTTTTCCGAAAATGTATTTTTTATCATATAGTTTACTTTCAGCAAAATAGCTAACACTAAACTTATTGTTTAAGGCAAAAACATCTTCCATCATCAGCTCTATTTTAGCATATGATTTTTCAGGAATAACGGGCATTGCATGACGCATCTTTGATGTGCGACGTTCCGTGTCATAACCTTCAGTAACCACAAAAACCATTTCTAAATCAGTATCTAAATCATTAATGAGGTAGGCATTCCAGTCGTCAAACTCAAATTCAGTATTATACTCTAATACAATAGCAATATATACGCCTTCTGATTTAGGGATTTCAATGTCTTTTTTCATCTAATCTTTAGTAATTTTTAAAGTAGCAAAACTACATAAAAAAAACCGACTGATATTAATCAGTCGGTTTTGAGAAAAGTTGTTTTTTTAACTAGTATTTATAGCCCAGTTCCAATTTTTAAACCTACAAAAAATGTTCTTGGCATTCCAGGCCCGTATACGTAGTTGCTGTCACGGTTTTTTCCTGAATCGAAATCCGTTTGGTATTCATCAAAAATATTTTTAACTCCTCCAAACACTTGCATGTCGGCTCCTATTTTCTTTAGGTTAAAAGTATAGCTCGATTTAAATCCTAATTCAGTAAACGGAGAAGATTTACTGTTAACTCCGATATCTTCAAGATTGGTACTACTAACTGGAACCTGATCATCAAAGTTCGGGTTAGGAATAATATGCATTAAATCCATTTTACCTGTATATACGAGGTTTAACGAAGTGTTGAACCTCTTTGTTGGAGTATAACTGAATGTTGCATACCCATAATTATTAGGTGTTCTTAGGAATTCTTTTTGTGGAGCTAAGTTGTCAAAATTAACTACTGCCGTATCAAACAAACTAGATTGTACTGTATAGCCAGCTTCTATTTGCACTACTTTATCAAAATTAGCTCTGGCTTCAAAAGTAACTCCTTTAACCGTTGCGCCATCACCATTACGCTTTATAAAAGTTTCTCCAAAAGCATCCGCGCCATCAGGGTCTAAATAAAAGGCATCATCCAAATGGGTGTAAAATCCTTCCAGGGTAAAACCAGCAATAAAATGCTCGTTTCCTTTGTCATAATTAAATGATGCTGTATAGGTGTTTGAGCGTTCTTTTTTTAAATCGTCTGCTAATTTAACTCTTGAAACTCCACCACCAGCAAAGGCAATGTGTAAGTCAGAATCGAAAGCTTGAGGAGCTCTAAAACCAGTACCCCAGGTAGCTCTAAATTGTGCTTTTCCAAAAGGTTTGTACAATAAAGAAACCCTAGGACTTGCTACATTGTTAGTAACGTTTTTGTCATTTCCGAAATCCTTTAATTTATGATTATCAAAACGAACTCCTGCTAATAAATTTAATTTTTTGGTTATTTCCCAGTCACTTTGGGCAAATACACTTAAGTTTTTTGTTGTTTGGTCTGTTTTAAAGTTGTAAGCTTCAATTAGATCTAATACTTCATCTTGTACATATTCAGTACCAAAAGTAAGTACGTTGCTACCACTAATAAAATCTTCTAATTTATGGTTTACTTGTATCCCACCTTGCATTGTCAAGTTTTTCGAGGTTCCATATGGCGGATTTTCTAAATGATTTTGATAAGCAACAGCATCGGCTACGTCTGGTATTATTCCTGTATAGTGAACACGTTCCGTATGTTGTGTTGCAATATACGTGATGAATGAACTTTTGTCCTCGTTAAAATTAATTTGGTAATCAGCATTTCCAATAAAGACATCGTGGGTACGTTCTTCAGATTGTTCAGCTAAATGAGCTGCTCCATCTACCATTTCTCCTCCATATCGGTATTCATTTAACTTGCTTAAGCTAACTTCTAATTTTTGATTATCTGTTGGTAGAAAGAACATGTTTGTTCCGAATGATAAGTTTTTTAATTCTGGTAATTCAGAAAAATTATCGCCATTAGCATCGTAAGCACTTCGTTGTCTGTTGTTAATGAAAAAAGTTGCTCCAGTTGCTTTGTCTTTACTGATAGCAGTTGCGTTACCTGCTAAAATGTTTTCAGTAGTTCCTTTAAAATTTTGGTGTGTATACCCTATTTCGTAATTATTTTTTCTCGGGATTTTTGTAATAACATTTACGGTTCCACCTATTGCACTAGAGCCATATAGTGCTGACCCACCTCCACGGACAACTTCAATTCTATCAATCATATTGGTAGGGATTTGTTCCATACCATACAAACCTGTTAACGGGCTAAATATTGGTCGACCATTAATTAGTATTTGTGAGTATCCACCTGCTAAACCATTCATTCGTAATTGAGTGTAGTTACAGGTTTGACAATCTGTTTCAACACGTAGACCAGTTTGAAATTTTAGCCCTTCTGATAAGGTACATGCTTGTACGTTTTCTAATGTTTTACTATTGATAATATTAACGATTACTGCTGAATTTGTTCTCTTTTTGTAGGTTCTAGTTCCGGTAACAACTACTTGATCCAGACTAGAAATATCTTCTATTAAATCAAAGTTGATGGTAATGCTATTGTCTAAGTGAATGCTTTTATCAACAGTTTTATATCCTACAGCTTGTACAGTTATTGTGAATTCTCCATGTTTAGAGGTTAAACTGAATTTTCCGCTGTCATCGCAAACTGATCCATTTGAAGTACCTTTTATAGATACAGTTGCAAAAGCGACTGGTTTTCCTGCACTTGTTATAGTACCATTTATAGTGTGTGTTACACTGTTATCATGTTGAGCAAAACTAATTAAGCTTAAGCAAAAAAGTAACAATAGGGCAAATTGTTTTTTCATCTCGTTAAAATATTTTTTTTGCAAATCTAAGGAAATTTTTAGACTAACCTAAAAATAAATTAAAATTCATCTAAATATATATTGTATCTTTGTCTAAAAAACAAATTAATGCTTTCTAAGTCAGAAGAAAATTATTTAAAGGCAATATTTCATTTAAGCATAAAGGCGGAAAAAGGAATAAGTACAAATGCTATTGCGCAGCAGTTAGATACAAAGGCTTCTTCGGTTACGGATATGGTTAAGAAATTGGCTGAAAAAGAGTTGGTTTTCTATAAAAAGTATCAAGGGGTTACATTGACTAATAGTGGTGAGAAAATTGCTGCAAACGTAATTCGAAAACACCGATTATGGGAGGTATTATTAGTGGAGAAATTCAATTTTAATTGGGACGAAGTGCATGAAGTTGCAGAACAACTAGAGCATATTCATTCTAAAAAGTTGATAAATGAAATAGATGCTTTTTTAGGGTATCCGAAGCGTGATCCTCATGGTGACCCTATACCTGATAAGGATGGAAATATCAATTTTTACGAAAAATCTTTATTGGCAACATTAGGAATTAATAAAACGGCAGTTTGTGTAGGGGTAAAAGATACTTCTTCGGATTTTCTACGTTATTTAGATAAGCAAGGAATAGCCTTAGGAAAAGAGATACTAGTATTGGAAAAAGAAAGTTTTGATAACTCCATGCGTATCAAGATTGATGCAAACGAGTTTACCATATCGCAACAAATAGCAAATAATATTTATATTAAAAATAAAGGATGAAACATTACGTAGTTATTTTATTCGCATTGATAGCCTTTTCTTGTAAAAAAGAGGTGAAAGAAAAAACAGAAAATGAGAAATTAAAAGTAGTAAGCACAACTTCTCAAGTAACTGATTTAGTAAAAGAATTGGCTGGAAATTTAGTTGAACTAGAAGGTTTAATGGGAGCAGGGGTTGACCCACATTTGTATAAGGCTAGTGAAGGAGATGTTACGAAGTTTTATAATGCGGATGTTATTTTCTATAGCGGATTGCATTTAGAAGGGAAGCTTGAGGATGTATTTGATAAAATGCGTCATAATGGAAAAAAGACTATATCTGTTTCAGATGCAATTGCTAAAGACGCATTGATTTCATCAGCTGATTTCGCATCTAGTTATGATCCACATTTTTGGTTTTCTGTAGATTATTGGAAAAAAGCAGCGACCTATGTAGCGGATGAATTATCAAAATTAGATTCTAAAAACACAAAAGTATATACCGAAAATGCTAAGGCCTACATTGAAAAACTTAATCAATTAGAAAAAAACAATTCCTTACAGTTAGAGGGGTTGTCGGAAGAAAAACGAATTCTGGTAACTGCGCATGATGCGTTCGCGTATTTTGGAAAAGCATATAATTTTGAAGTAGTAAGTTTACAAGGATTGTCTACAGCTACAGAAGCAGGAGTACAAGATGTACAGCGAATTTCTGATTTTATTATTGCGCATGATATCAAAGCAATTTTTATTGAAAGTTCTGTACCTGTTCGTACAGTTGAGGCATTGCAGGCCGCTGTAAGGTCAAAAAATCATGAAGTAGCAATTGGTGGAACATTGTATTCGGACGCTTTAGGGAATCCGGATACCATAGAAGGATCTTATGTTGGAATGTATGAGTATAATATGAAAACAATCGTTAATGCGTTGAAATAGTAAAACGCTATAACTTATAAGTCCAATGTGAATGAAATGATTGTGTGGATGTTCCATGTAGCTGATAAATAATAATAACTGTAAATATATGAAAGAGGGAATTGCAGTTGCGATAGACGATTTAACTGTTGCATATAACTACAAGCCAGTACTTTGGGATATTGATTTAACAATTCCGAAAGGGGTGTTAATGGCTATAGTTGGTCCTAATGGGGCTGGTAAGAGTACGCTCATAAAGGCAATATTAGGCATCATAAAACCAATTGCAGGATCGGTTAGTGTTTTTGGTAAACCATATAAAAAGCAACGTCAGTTAGTGGCTTATGTACCGCAAAAAGGAAGTGTAGACTGGGATTTTCCTACAACAGCGCTTGATGTTGTATTAATGGGGACTTATGGAGGTTTAGGCTGGATTAAACGACCGGGAAAAACTGAAAAGAAAGCAGCCTTAGAGGCTTTAGAGAAGGTAGGAATGTTACCTTATAAAAGCAGGCAAATAAGCCAACTATCTGGAGGACAACAACAACGAATATTTTTGGCGAGAGCTTTGGTTCAGAATGCAGAAATCTATTTTATGGATGAGCCTTTTCAAGGAGTGGATGCAACGACTGAAAAAGCGATTATTAATATTTTAAAACTTCTACGTAAGGCTGGAAAAACAGTAATTGTAGTACATCATGATTTGCAAACAGTTCCGGAGTATTTTGATTGGGTAACTTTTTTAAATGTAAAGAAAATTGCCACAGGACCTGTTAAAGATATTTTTAATAATGAAAATTTAATTAAAACGTACGGAATTAACTATCAAGTAAGTGTACAAGAATAGGCTAAGGTCTACTGACTAATGACGATACTAGAATATATAGAACTTTTATTTAACGACTATACGTTAAGAACCATTACCCTAGGTACTGCTATTTTAGGTGCAGTATGTGGTATGTTGGGTAGTTTCGCTGTGTTGAGAAAACAAAGTCTTTTAGGAGATGCGATTTCCCATGCTGCATTACCTGGGATTGCTATAGCTTTTTTAATAACGGGAGCTAAAGATAGTAATACCTTGTTGCTGGGGGCATTAATTAGTGGTTTGGTAGGCGCGTTTTGGATTAAAGTGATTATCACAAAAACACATTTAAAATCAGATACCGCTTTAGGTTTAATTTTATCACTATTTTTTGGGGTAGGAATGTTGTTATTAACTTTTATACAAAAGCAGCCTAATGCTAACCAAGCAGGGTTGGACAAGTATTTATTTGGTCAAGCAGCTACTTTGTTAGAAAAAGATGTTTGGTTTATGACAATAGTAACAGGTGTGTGTTTAATGGTGTTGCTACTGTTTTGGAAGGAATTTAAAATATTGCTATTTGATGCCGATTATACAAAAACCCTAGGCTTTAATATTAAGTTTTTAGATGGGTTAATTACGTCATTCATAGTTGCTGCTATTATTTTGGGTTTACAGACAGTAGGGGTTGTGTTAATGAGTGCTATGTTATTGGCACCCGCAGCAGCGGCAAGACAATGGACAAATAGTTTGGCTATTATGGTAGGCTTGGCTGCAACTTTTGGGGCTTTTTCTGGGGTGATAGGAACTGGGATTAGCGCTAGTTATCCTAATTTATCTACAGGTCCGGTAATTGTTCTTGTGGCATCAGTATTTGTATTAGTGTCATTTATTTTCTCGCCAGGTAGAGGATTATTGTTTAAAGAAATTCGGTTTAGGCAAAATAGAAATGATTTAAAGTTGCATAAAACCTTGTCTTTTATGTATGATATTGCTAAAACACATGAGGATATTGATCACCCGCATTCTGTTAAAATCTTGAATAATTTCCTTGGGTACACTAAAAAATCACTTCATAAATTAGAAGAGAAAAACCTAATAATAGTTATGGGCACAAATTGGTCGTTAACAAAAAAGGGCTTTGAGAAAGCAGAAAATTTGTATAATCAACATATTGAACCTAATGAGTAGTGCACAAATTGAAATACAGTTGATTGCGAGTGTAGTTGCAATTGCTTGTGCGATACCAGGAGTCTTTTTAATACTACGGAAAATGGCATTAATCAGTGATGCTATAAGTCATGCAATACTGCCAGGTATTGTAGTTGGATTTTTTATAACACACGATATATCTTCCCCATTATTAATCATACTAGCCGCTTTTACGGGGATATTAACCGTTTTCCTAGTTGAGTTTATACAAAAAACAGGCTTGGTAAAAGAAGACACAGCCATTGGGTTAATATTTCCTGCGCTATTTAGTATTGGAGTGATACTAATTGCTAAAAACGCAAATGATGTTCATTTAGATGTTGACGCAGTGTTATTAGGGGAATTGGCTTTTGCTCCTTTTGATAGGCTGGAATTGTTTGGTACTGATGTAGGGCCAAAATCATTATGGGTTATAGGAACTATCCTATTGATAACAATTAGTTTGCTGGTTGCATTTTTTAAAGAATTAAAAGTAAGTACTTTTGATGCAGGACTAGCTTCAGCCTTAGGTTTTTCTCCAGTAATACTACATTATGGGTTAATGACGGTAGCTTCTGTGACTACTGTAGGCGCTTTTGATGCAGTAGGAGCAATACTGGTGGTAGCACTAACAATAGCTCCAGCAGCAACAACATATTTATTGACAAAGGATTTAAAAAAGATGATATTACTTTCTGTAGGTTTTGGAGTTTTTTCAGCAATTTCAGGGTACTGGTTGGCACATGGGTTAGATGCTTCAATTGCGGGGTCTATAGCAAGTGTTTTGGGAATTGTTTTTTTGATGGTGTTTTTATTTGCGCCTAGTACGGGAATGGTGTCAGTAAGTTATAAGCAAAGTCGCCAAAAAATTGAAGTACTATTACTAACCTTTTTACTCCATTTAAAAAACCATACAGAAAAAAAGGAACGTCATGTAAACCATTTAGGAGAGCATATCAATTGGCAAAAGTCTCAAGCTAAATCGGTATTGGAGTTGGCGTTAAAAAACAATATGATAGTCATTGATAAAGATATTGTAACACTGACTAAAAAGGGGGATACCTTTACTGAAAACGCCATCAACTATATTACGGATCATAGTGAGGAAGCCATTGAAGAAATGAAGAAAGATTTCTTTTTGTTTAGGGGTTAGGGAAGGAACTAGACAAGTTAGCCAATTTAGTTTTAGAATTTTAGTTCTTAGTAGGTTTCATTCTGAAGACTTATTAACAAAGGCGTTTTTTAAAGCTTGAAAAAATACTTTAAGATCAGGTTGTTTAGCAGCTTAGTTTTTTGACTTGTCATTATTGTTTAAAAATAACATAAGGCTATATATTTGTTAAATAGTTGCTTAGATGAAAAAAACATTCGACATAATTTAAGTTGTGGTATTTTTTTCTATATTTGCCCACCCAAAAGAGTAAGATGATACCCGATGAATTTGTTAATAACTAGATTTAGATTAATATAAATTTTGTGGTTTGTCTTTGTTTTTTTTGGCCAGTACAATTTTTTTTATATTTTTACACCGTATGAAAGATAATAATAAAGCAGTTTGGTTTTTTGTGGCACTTTTATTTGTGGTACCTACGGTATTCGCAGCAGACCCGCCACCACCAACGCCGCCACCAGGATTACCTGTTGATGGAGGGGTACTTGCATTGCTAGTTGCAGGATTGTTTTATGGAGTAAAAAAATCTTTCAAGAAAAAGTAATTATTTTCTATCATGTAGTCTTGCTACATATTTTCCTATAACATCAAATTCTAAATTAATTAAGTCATCTATTTTGATGTGCTTAAAAATAGTGTTCTCGTAAGTGTACGGTATTATTGCTACACTAAAACTATTTGTTTTTGAATTCACCACAGTTAAGCTTGTTCCGTTTACCGTTATAGATCCCTTTTCGATAGTAATGTTTCCTAATGTTTCGTCATATTGGAAAGTGAAAACCCAGCTTCCATTTTCTTCTTTTATCCCAATGCATTTTCCAGTTTGATCTACGTGGCCCTGAACTAGGTGTCCATCAAGTCTGTCGCCAAGTTTCATTCCTCTTTCTAAATTAACTATGGAATTAGGTTTTAAGTAGGTTAAATTTGTTTTATGAAGTGTTTCTTGAATGGCTGTTACAACATATTTGTCGTCATTTAAAGAGACAACGGTTAAGCACACTCCGTTATGAGCTACGCTTTGATCTATTTTTAATTCCTGGGTGAAATTGCTTTTTATGGTAAAGTGTACATTTGTACCTTCATTTTCAATATTAACGACTTCTCCAAGGGATTCAATTATACCTGTAAACATTTTAATAAAATAATTGGTTACTTTTGTGTTTTCAAAATTACGATAAATTTACTTTTTAGCTGTTGTATTCGTGCTAAAAAGGACTCCTTTTATAAGAGATAAATATAGGTTCATTATATGAGTATAGATAAAAAAATTAGTATTGGTATTTCTGTTGGCGATTTAAATGGTATTGGAGCAGAAATTATTTTAAAAACATTTTCAGATCCTAGGATGTTTGATTTTTGTACGCCTGTAGTTTTTGCATCACAAAAGTCGATTCAATATTTAAAAAAACACCTGAATTTAACAACTCAAACACAACGAGTGGAGAGTTTAGATAAATTAGTAGACAATAAGCTGAATATTATAAATGTTTGGGATGAGTCATATAATTTTGAGTTTGGAAAAGAAAGTAAGCAGGCTGGAGAGTTTGCAATACGGTCATTAAAAGCTGCAACAACCGCTTTGAAAGAAAAAAAAATTGATGGGTTACTAACCGCTCCAATTAACAAGGCAAATATTCAATCTGAAGATTTTTCATTTCCAGGGCATACGGATTATTTAGCTCAAGAGTTGGATGGAAATGCTTTGATGTTTATGGTGTCTGATGGGTTGAAAGTAGGGTTGCTTACTGATCATGTGGCGGTAAAGGATGTTGTTAATGAAATAACTCCTAAACTAATTAAAGAAAAAATTACGACGATAAATGAATCTTTGAAAAAAGACTTTAGAATCAATAAACCTAAAATTGCTGTTTTAGGGATTAATCCACATTCTGGAGATAATGGTGTAATAGGAAAAGAAGATGATGAAATGCTAAAGCCTGCAATTGAATCGCTATTTAATAATAAGGTAATGGTTTTTGGACCTTATGCAGCTGATAGTTTTTTTGGGTCTAATAATTATAAAAAATTCGATGCGATTGTGGCCTCTTATCATGATCAAGGACTAATTCCTTTTAAAACGCTAACCTTTGGGAATGGTGTGAATTACACTGCAGGGTTATCTGAAGTTAGGACGTCACCAGATCATGGAACAGCTTATGAAATTGCAGGAAAAGGTGTGGCTGATGAAAGTTCTTTTAAAGAGGCGTTGTTTACGGCAATAAAGATTGTTAAGAACAGAGCGGAATATTCGCAGTTGACCAAAGATGTTTTAATGAAAGGGAAAAAGATATAAACAAAAAAATGTTCATATCTAAGGTAGATGTAAAATAAATTGTTCTATATTTGCGCACTCAAAATAATTTTTTCAATAATTGAAGTATGGAGGAGTTTAAAATCCAGTTTATTGGGTTAAAGGAGGGAAAACATGATTTTGAGTTTGCGATTAACAAGTCGTTCTTTGATTTTTTTGAATATGACGAATTCAATGATGTAGCAATAGTAACATCAGTATTGTTAAATAAGACTTCCACAATGTTGGAACTTGAGTTTAGTGCTCAAGGAACTATTAATGTGAATTGTGATTTAACAAATGAGCCATTTGATCAAGCAATAAAAACTGATTTAAAGTTAATTGTCAGGTTTGGTGAAGAATTTAATAATGAAAACGAAGAGATTTTAATTTTACCTCATGGTGAATATGAAATTGATGTTAAGCAGTACATTTATGAAATGATTGTGTTGGCAAAACCGTTTAAATTGCGTCATCCAGGAATTGAAGACGGTACTTTAGATGTAGAAATATTATCGAGTATTGAAAAATATAGTTTAAAAGAGAATACCGAGGAAGACTCAGATGATGTAGATCCTCGTTGGAATAAATTAAAGAATCTATTAACAGACAAATAAGAATAAAATGGCACATCCTAAGAGAAAAATCTCCAAAACTAGAAGAGATAAAAGAAGAACTCACTATAAGGCAACTGTACCTCAAATAGCTACTTGTCCAACAACAGGTGAGGCTCATTTATATCACAGAGCACACTGGTTTGAAGGGAAGTTATATCACAGAGGTCAAGTTTTAATTGACAATTCTGTAGAAGAAGAAGTAGAAGACTAAACATATTATAGTTTAATCTATTAGATTAACTCTCACGAAAGTGAGAGTTTTTTTGTTTTATTTCATTACTTAAAAATGAAGATCAAAAAACTTGAAAATTAATGCTGTCATATAGATTAGTGTTAGCATTCAGGAATTTAACAGGCTAAAAATTAAAAAATAGCTTATAAACTTTCATATCTCTTAAAAAGAGGTTATTTTGCACTACTTTTTGAACAAAACAGGGGGAAAAGACTGATTTTCAGCCCTTTTTTAAACAAAAAACGATAAAATGGATAAAATTACCGCAGCAATAACAGCAGTCGGAGCCTATGTTCCAGACTACGTGTTAACCAATGATATATTGGCAACAATGGTTGATACTAATGATGAGTGGATCACCACTAGAACTGGTATAAAGGAAAGAAGGTTGTTAAAAAAAGAAGGAGAAGGAACTTCTTACCTTGCCATAAAAGCAGCTGAGGACTTATTGGCTAAATCAAAGCTTGACCCTAAGGAGATAGATATGGTTATAGTAGCAACTGTTACGCCAGACATGCCTGTAGCTGCAACAGCAGTTTATGTGGCAACTGAAATTGGTGCAACAAATGCCTTTGCTTACGACCTAAATGCGGCTTGTTCTGGTTTTTTATACGGAATGTCTACAGCTTCAGCATTCATAGCTTCAGGGAAATATAAAAAAGTATTGGTTATTGGTGCAGATAAAATGTCATCAATAATTGATTATACAGACAGAACTACTTCAATCATTTTCGGTGATGGAGCAGGTGCAGTATTATTTGAGCCTAATAATGAAGGTTTAGGTTTGTTAGATGAATATTTAAGAAGTGATGGTATCGGACGAATATCTTTAAATATTCCTGCAGGAGGTTCAATATTACCTCCTTCTGAAGAGACGGTAAAGAACAATCAACATTTTGTAGTACAGGACGGAAAAACTGTATTCAAAAATGCAGTATCTAATATGGCTGATGTAAGTGAAAAAATCATGCTACGTAATGATTTAAGTCATGATGACGTAGATTGGTTGGTGGCGCATCAAGCAAACAAACGTATAATTGATGCTACATCTAATAGAATGGGAGTTTCTGATGAAAAAGTATTAATGAATATTCAACGATACGGAAACACAACTTCAGCAACATTACCATTGTTGTTGAGTGATTTCGAAAGTAAATTAAAAAAAGGAGATAATATTGTTTTAGCTGCTTTTGGTGGAGGATTCACATGGGGATCTATCTATTTAAAATGGGCATATAACACTGAACATAAAAACTAAATAAACTAAATTTATTATGGATTTAAAAGAGATTCAAAACTTAATAAAGTTCGTTGCAAAATCTGGTGCTAGCGAAGTAAAGTTGGAAATGGAAGATATAAAAATCACCATTAAAACTGGAGGAGAAGAAGGAACAACTATTGTTCAGCAAATGCCTATGGCTGCTGCTCCATTATTACAAGCTGCTGCGCCTATTGCTGCTGCACCTGTAGCTACTGAGGTTGCTGCTCCAGTTTCGGACAATTCTACTTCTGACGATTCAAAATATATTACAGTCAAGTCTCCAATTATTGGAACAATGTATAGAAAACCATCTCCAGACAAGCCTATGTTTGTTGAAGTTGGACAAACTATAGCTGAAGGTGATGTTTTATGTATTATTGAAGCAATGAAATTATTTAACGAAATTGAATCTGAAGTTTCAGGTACAATTATTAAAGTATTAGTTGATGATTCTTCTCCGGTTGAATTTGATCAACCATTATTTTTAGTAGATCCATCATAATAACTTAAAAATTCCAATAACGAATAACAAAATCCAATATTTGGAGTTTGAAGCCTTGGAATTTGTAATTTTTAAAGATTATGTTTAAAAAAATATTAATCGCCAATAGAGGTGAAATAGCCTTACGTATTATCAGAACATGTAAGGAAATGGGAATTAAAACTGTAGCAGTATATTCTACAGCAGATGCAGAAAGCTTACATGTTAAGTTTGCTGATGAAGCTGTTTGTATAGGTCCTGCTCCAAGTAGTGAGTCTTATTTAAAAATGTCAAATATTATTGCTGCAGCAGAAATTACTAATGCTGATGCAATTCATCCAGGATACGGATTCTTATCTGAAAATGCTAAGTTTTCAAGGATCTGTGATGAGCACGATATTAAATTTATTGGTGCTTCTGGTGATATGATTGACAGAATGGGAGATAAAGCTAACGCTAAAACTACCATGATTGAAGCTGGAGTACCATGTGTTCCAGGGAGTGAAGGTGTTATCGAATCTTTTGAGGACTGTGTAACAACAGCTGATGAAACTGGATACCCTGTTATGCTTAAAGCTTCTGCTGGTGGTGGAGGTAAAGGTATGCGTGCTGTTTGGAAAGCTGAAGATTTAAAAGATGCATGGGATTCTGCGCGTCAAGAATCTAAAGCAGCCTTTGGTAATGACGATATGTATATGGAAAAGCTTATTGAAGAGCCAAGACATATAGAAATTCAAATTATCGGAGATTCTACAGGAAAAGCATGTCACTTATCAGAAAGAGATTGTTCAGTTCAACGTCGTCATCAAAAATTAACGGAAGAAACACCATCCCCGTATATGACTGATGAATTACGTGAGAGAATGGGAGTGGCTGGTGTTAAAGCTGCTGAGTACATTAAGTATGAAGGAGCTGGTACAGTTGAATTTTTAGTTGATAAGCACAGGAATTTCTATTTTATGGAAATGAATACGCGTATTCAAGTAGAGCACCCTATTACGGAAGAAGTTGTTAATTATGACTTAATCCGTGAACAAATTAGAGTAGCAGCTGGAATTCCAATTTCAGGTAAAAACTACTTCCCTAAAATGCATTCAATTGAGTGTAGAATTAATGCTGAAGATCCGTATCATGGATTCAGACCTTCTCCGGGTGTAATTACTACATTACATGCTCCGGGAGGACACGGTGTTCGTTTGGATACTCATGTGTATGCTGGCTATATGATACCACCAAATTATGATTCTATGATTGCTAAATTAATTACTACTGCTCAAACCAGAGAAGAGGCAATTAGCAAAATGAAGCGTGCATTAGATGAGTTTGTTATTGAAGGTGTTAAAACAACAATCCCTTTTCACAGACAATTAATGGATCATCCTGATTATGTTGCTGGTGATTATACCACAAAATTCATGGAGGATTTCGTAATGGAAAAGAAAGTAAGTACGATATAACTGTATTCCCGAGTAGTCGGGGATCTTTTATAAAATATAAAGCCTCTATTTATTTAGAGGCTTTTTTTATGGTGTTTCTTTTACTAAGGTAAAAGCCAGGCTATCCGCTGTATCTTTTCTTGAAAAAAGAAAAGGATGCCGCTACTATCCTTAACACAAAATTAGTAATTTGCAATATGAATTTAAGTTATTGGGAAAAAGAAGAATGGTTTTCTGATGTCGATTTTACGATTATTGGAAGCGGAATAGTAGGATTAAATACGGCAATTGGTTTGCGTAAAAATCATCCAAAAGCTAAAATAGTAGTTTTAGAGAGAGGAATGTTACCTCACGGAGCAAGTACAAAGAATGCTGGGTTTGCTTGTTTTGGAAGTATTTCCGAGATATTATCAGATCTTAAATCACATTCTGAGAATGAAGTATTGCAATTGGTTGAAAAGCGCTGGAAAGGGCTTGAATTGCTTCGTAGGAATTTAGGAGATGCAAGAATTGATTTTCAGCAATATGGAAGTTTTGAGTTGTTCTCTAATAAAAATGCATTATTTGATACTTGTACTGATCAAATACATGATGTGAATAAAATGTTGCGCCCTATTTTTAAGGATGATGTTTTTAGTGTTTGTGATAATAAATTTGGATTTAATAAGGTAAAAGAAAACTACGTATTCAATCAGTTTGAAGGGCAAATAGATACTGGTAAAATGATGGCTTCGTTATTAGAATTAGCACAGACAAATGGAATAAAAATATTAAATAATACTACAGTTAAATCATTTAATGAAACAGTTGATCAAGTAGAAATTACTCTTGACTCTGATTATTCTTTTAATACCGACAAATTGTTAATTGCAACCAATGGCTTTGCAAAACATTTGTTGGATGAAGAGGTTCAGCCTGCACGTGCACAGGTATTGATTACGAAGCCTATTAAGAATTTACATGTTAAAGGAACTTTTCATTTTGATGAGGGTTATTATTATTTTAGAAATATTAATAATAGAATTCTTTTAGGGGGTGGTAGAAATTTAGATTTCAAAGGAGAAGAAACTACAGCGATGGAAACTTCTCAGTTAATACAAAACCAATTAGAGGATCATTTAAAAAGCATCATTCTTCCGAACACTCCATTTGAAATTGATCATCGTTGGACAGGAATTATGGGGGTTGGTGCTCAGAAAAAAGCAATAGTAAAGCAATTGTCTAATCATGTGTATTGTGGAGTGCGCTTAGGCGGAATGGGAGTTGCTATAGGAAGTTTGATTGGAGAAGAATTAGCTGATTTAGTATGATGACAGTAAAAGAACAATTATATGAAGCATGTAAAGTGTTTCTTGATGATAGGTTACAAGCCGTTCTTGGTAGAATTGCTAATATTCAAGAATCATTGAAGTCAGAAACAAAAAGCTCAGCAGGGGATAAGCATGAAACTGGTAGAGCCATGTTGCAATTGGAACGAGAAAAAGCTGGAAATCAGTTAGCAGACATCCAAAAACAACAAGAATTATTTTCAAGAGTAACTATTGATACTTTTTCTGATATTGCTCGTTTAGGAAGTATCATTATTACAGATAATGGAGCTTATTTTTTAGCTATTAGTGTAGGGGCCATCACAATTGATGCAAAAACTTATTATGCTATATCTCCAAGCTCTCCAATTGGGAAAATATTGTTGGGCAAAAAAAATGGTGAAGAGTTTACTTTTAATGGGATAACACAACAGATTAAAGATATAGGGTAAAGCTTTATTTCCAGCTATCTTTTCAAACTAAAGTGTCCTCGGTATTGTTTGCCATTTTCTCTATATAGAATAAACCAATAATCAGAGGAAGTCATTTGAGATCCATTGTAAGTTCCATCCCAACCTAAACCATCAGGTTTTATTTCATACATAAACTTACCAAATCTATCAAACACCAGTAGTTTATTTAAAGGTTCATTAAACGCATTTATAATTTGCCAAGTATCATTTATTCCATCACCGTTTGGTGTGAAAAAATTAGGATAATTTAATAGGTAAACTTGTTTTATAGATACGCCACAACCATTCTTGTCTCTTACAAGTACACTATAGTTGCCTACATCTAGATTGTCAAACACAGACTCATCTTGATATTCGGTACCATCAATTGAATATTCATAATCACCTTCTCCTTCAACGAAAACAGCAATAGTATTATTATACTGACTCCAATCAACAGTTTCAATATTAGTAATTGTTGCAATATTTGAAACAACTACATAAATTATTTTGGAAGTTTCACATCTTAAACTTCCATAAATATTAGTAACTGTAACTTGATACGTACCTGGTAAATCAACTACTATGGAACTAGTTATGTCTCCTGTTGACCATACATATTCATCATACCCAGAATCTGCAAAAACCGTTACAGAATCACCTTCGCAAATGGACCATAATTCATCCATTAATAATATAGGTTGTTCATTTACAACAAAATTAATTATAGTATCGTCAAAACAAAATGAACTTAATACATTTTCTACATGCGCAGTAATGGACTGAGTGTTCGAATTAAAAGGGTTTGGTAATGGACTAGGGAGAGTATTGCCGCTAGCATCAGTATAACTAACAGTCATACCTGTTTGATCTCCTAAAATTGTATTTTCTATGGCAGATGTATCAAAGTTATAGAAACCATCATTATTGTCATCACAAACAATCATATCTACAATTGGGTTTGCTATAGCTACTACAGCTACTACAAAATTTATAGTGGTACTTTCTGAACAAATTCCGTTCGGGTCTAGAGAAGTACTAATATTGCCCTCAACTGTTATAGTTTGTGTAGCCGTAATGAATGGGTTTGGTAAAGGAGTGGATAATACATTTCCTAATGCATCTGTATAAGTTACTGTTACATTTGTTTGACCATTTAATAAGGTGGATTCTATATTTGAAGTATCAAAAGCATACATCCCATCTCCATCATTATCACAAATAGTAATATTTTGTGATTGTAAAGCTGTAGGTTGTTCAAATATAGTAACATTTTTTGTTTCACTTACCGTTGATCCTCCAGTGGTTACTAATAAGGTAACATCATAATTACCAGCAGCGGGAAATGTATGTGTTGGGTTTTCTATAAATGAGGTAGAGCCATCACCAAACTCCCAACTAATGCTATCATAGGTTTGTGAAATATTAGCATTGAATTGTGTTATACTTCCAAAACATAAATTATCAAACTGAAAGTCCACGTAAGAAATAGAAGGGCAATCCACTTTTTCAGGAGTGTTTCTATCTATAGTATCACCTAAACCTAATTGAGAAATTCCATTATATCCCCAAACCCATAGACTATCATCTGTTTTTGTTGCTAAAAAATGATAATAAGTTGCTTTGAATATACTTTGCCAATCATTTGATAAACCTATTTGTTCAGGAGAATTTCTATCTACAGTGTCACCTAAACCTAATTGACCGTAATTATTCCACCCCCATGACCAAAGAGTACCGTCTGTCTTTGTTGCTACAGAAGAGTTAGTTGATGCTGATGAACTTTTCCAATCTGGCAACAATCCTACTTGCATAGGAGAGTTTCTATTTGTGTTATCACCTAACCCTAATTGACCTTTCCAATTACCACCCCAAGACCATAGAGTACCATTTTCCTTTATTGCTAATCCGTGGGTAAATCCTGCGGATATACTTTGCCAATCAACTTCCAAACCAACTTGTGTAGGTATAGACATACTTGTGTTATTACCTATCCCTAATCGACCATCAAAATTGTACCCCCAAGACCAAAGAGCACCGTTCGTCTTTATTGCTAAAGCATAATATTGCCCTCCTGCTATACTTTGCCAATCATTTGACAAACCTATTTGCTCTGGAGAATTTCTATCTAGAGTATCACCTAAACCTAATTGACTATAATCATTCCTTCCCCAAGAAAATAAAGCATTGTCAAAAGTAATTGCAAGAGAAAAGTAATGCCCAGCAGATACTTTTTGCCAATTTGTTCCTACTCCTACTTGTACTGGACTATTTCTATCTGTATTATCACCTAAACCTAATTGTCCACTATTATTCAATCCCCAAGACCATAAAGTACCATCGTTTTTTATTGCTAAACTAAACTCATCTCCAGCAGATACACTAGTCCAGTCATTCCCCACACCTAATTGAGTTGGAGTGTTTCTGTTAATGTTATCACCCAAACCTAATTCCCCTTTATTATTCCACCCCCAAGACCATAGGCTACCGTCAGATGCAATTGCAAGAGTATGAAATGTTCCTGCTGCTACTTCTTTCCAACAACCCTGTACTAGAAATGACACCGAACAATGTTCATCTCTAATATTTTTTTTATTAAACGCACTTACATTTCTTTTTTGATCAAAATTTTGCTTAATTATTGCTGATTTGGTTTTAACTCTATTATTTTTTTGATGCTCTGCAAAAACAAAAGAAACATAAAACAGTAGTCCAAATAATAATGCAATTTTTTTCATGAGCTTTACCTAAATTTATAAACAAATATATAGTATTAATGCTGCTCCATGTATTAAAATTTAAGAAGAAAACATGCAACCCAGAGATATAGAAATTGCAACCTAATTGTGTTCTTTTTTAATGATATATGGGGGTAAAATGGATGGATATGGAGAAATAAGAGTTTAGGAAGAAAACCTCTCTGATCCTAGGTATATAAAACCAAAAAAGACCTTACATTGCTGTAAAGTCTTTGTTTGAAGTGTGGTCCCACTTGGACAAAAAACTTTTGATTGAACTTTTTTATTCTTTTTCGTAATTTGTTTTAATTCCTTTAAAAACGGAGTATGAAAAGTCATATTAGATAAATATGATACAGTTGAGTAAAATAAATGTCCCCCAGAAACGTCCCCTTGTAGTTTGTTTTGTTAACTTTGGTTAGTATTCAAAAAAAATGAAATGGCTTCAACATCGTTTGTATTAAAAGAACCAAATAGTAAAATAAAAACGCCCATTTACTTACTCTTTCGGTTTAATAGTAAAAGGATTAAAATATCTACCAAGGAAATGATTGAGCCTGAGTATTGGAGCTCTAAGAAACAAAGAGTCCTACTAACTACTGAAGTTTTCAATTTCCAAGAAATAAACAATAATCTAAATAGAATTCAGGATACGTCTTTAGATATTTATGACCGCTTTTTTAGTGAATTCAACAGAGAGCCTAAAACTGAAGAGTTGAAAGTTCTATTTACAAATAAGCTTTTTTCTGAAGAAGATTTAGTAAAAAAATCAGATCAACAAAAAACCTTTTTTGATTTTTTTGAAAACCTAATTAAAGTTAGGAAGGAAAACAATAAGGTAAGTAAGCAACGAATTTATATATATAACAATACATTACAGTTATTAAGGAATTATCAAAAAGACACTAAAAACTTAATAGCTTTTGAAAGGTTTGATGAGCAGTTCTCAATTAACTTTAGGGCTTATTTAGAGGGAGAAAAAAATTATTCTGCAAATACCATACAAAAGAATTTTAAAGTAATTAGGGCTGTCTTAAATAATGCAGTAGCAAAAAATTATAATGTAAATAAAGAATATAAGTTGAGAGACTTTATGCCCGAGGGACAAGAAACCTTTGAAATTGCATTAAGTATCGAAGAAGTAGAAGCTCTTCATAAATTTGATTTCTCAAAAAATAAACGACTTGAGAAAACACGTGATTTATTCGTAGTAGGTTGTTATACAGGATTAAGGTTTTCTGATTTTAGCAGATTAGGGAAGGAACATTTACAAGGTAGTTTTTTAAGTATAGTTCAAGAGAAAACTAAAAAGAAAAACCCTTTACCAGTTATAATCCCAATTTTAGACCCTGTTAGAGAGATATTTGAGAAGTATAATTATAACCTACCTAGTGGGATTTCTAATCAGAAGATGAATCTGTACTTAAAAGAGATGGCTGAAGAAACTAAGTTATTTGATGATATAGTTACTTATCATAAAGTTAAAGGAGGAGAAAAAATTAAAATTTCACACCCTCGTTTCAATGAGGTCGTAACCCATAGTGCTAGAAGAACGTATTGTACAATGAGTTATAAAATAGGTGTTCCAACTCAATCAATAATGAAAATTTCAGGACATCGAACGGAAAAATCGTTTATAAAATACCTAAAAGTGAGTAATGATGAACATGCGGAACGTACATTAAAAATATGGGAAGCATATTATACTAGAAATAAAGAAAAAACTGGAGAAATAATAAATATGCAAAGGACTTCATGACTTTGCTAAAATATTTTTTTTCCGAGTAAAAACTGTAACCCTATATATTTAAACAGATAAGAGGATTTCTGAGTAATTATGAGTTTTAACTATCTAAAGTTCACGTGGATACAAGCTTTGTAGTTGAATAAAATGTAACTAAGTTTGGTATAGAATTAAAAATATATACAGCATGGGAGACTCATTTATACAAGGAACGACAAAGTTAGATTTTGGGAAATTAGTAGATTTATTAGAGCAAAGAATGTTAAAAATATTGTCTGATGATGCTAATAAAAAGAACGCAATACATCAACAACATCGATTTTTATCAAGAAAAGAAACTGCTTCGCTTTTACATGTGAGCCTTGTCACACTCGCTAAATTAACTTCTTCGGGAAAATTGAAATCATATAGGGTTTCCAAAAAAATTCTATATAAAGAAAGCGAAATTTTGGAGGCATTAACTCTGGTCAATCCTTTAAAACTTAAAAAATGAGCAAGAGGATAAAATACACCTGTTGCACTTTTGAGAAATCATCTATTGAAGGGATTTTTAATAAGACTAGTAGTAGTCCATTTCAATATGATTTTATTAAGTTTTCTGAACCCAAAGCTGATTACTTAATAAAATACGGAACAGCTTATGTTATTCAGAGTTGGGAAACTGAAAATAACATAAGAAGTAAAACCTTACACACTGGACTTATCTATATCGGAAATAGCGAATTCTTATTTGGAGATAACATTAATTTGAGCGGTAAAAAAGATTTTTTATTACTACGAATAATAAAACCTAAGAAAGTAATTCTGTATAGCGTTAAGAATAGGAATCCTAGGAATAAAATTAAATTCTCACACGAACTAATTAATCAAATCCTTTAATAGCAAAAAGACGTATTTCAATTTGGAACTTGATACGTCTTTTAAACAAATTTATGCAAGACAAATATACAATAAATAAAGCTACACGCTTTACAATTGTTTACCACGATGTGCGTAGTGATTTGGGTATTGATTTTAATGAGTATTTGGTTTTAGACGTTATGGTTAGATATAGTAGAAAGAATACATATACAAAAGGAGTCGCTTATTTAGGTGAATACCTATCAGTTACAAGAAATGTCATTTATAGTATTATTAAAAAATTAATTAAAAAAGAGCACCTCGAAAAAGACGAGAGTACTAAATTTTATCAAATACACTATGATGTTGCTGATAGAATGAAAATTAAGACAGGTAACTATGTCGTTATATATGAAAACTGGAAAGAGCTCGGCACTGATAGTATTAATAGGTATGTCTTTTTGTATTTAGTGTACTCACTATCAAGAAGAAACAGAAATGGAACAGCTTTTTCGGGAAAGAAACTTTATTTCAAAAATGCGATTTTGAAAATAGATAATTTTAATAAAATGACTGTTAAGTTGGAGGAGAAAAAATTAATAAAAAAAATAAGGATAGATGAATACAAGTTAACTAATCATGTGTTTAGATGGTTTAAACACCACAGCAATGAAACTGTTTAGATATTACATTGTAAAACAATGTGTTTACAAATTACACATTCAGTGTCTACATATTACCTCAACATGTGTACTAATTACATTAAGTCTGTGTACAGATTACATACATATAGTATGAAAGATAAGAATTAGTAATAAAACTATAATACGCCCATCATTTAGCATAGCTAAATTAAGGCTATTCAAAATTTAAATTAATAACCAAATATTTATAAACTATGATGAACAACAATTCAAACAATAGTCAAAACTCAAAAGGAGGAAGAAAATTAGGGAGTATAAACAAAATAACTCCAGAAGCAAGAAAAGCACTTTTAAGGGTTTTTAAAGATGATTTTCAAAAATTAGACAAACTACTTCATTACGTACCTTTTGATGAAAGATTTGTCGCTTTAAAGCCTTATGCTAAAATGCTATGCATTGGTTCAGATGACATAAGTACTCAAATTAAGGAGATAATCTTTGAAAACTTAAAAAAGGAGTTTGTTCCCCACAAATTTATATCTTACCTCAACCAGTTGGAACCTAAAAAACGAGCAGTAGAGATGAGACACTATTTAAAAATGCTTACTCCAAAACAAATTGAAATATTATTCAAAAACATGGGTAATTAACACAAAACATGTATACAAGCACTATTTTAAGTATTTAGTATATGGCAATTTATTCAGTAAAACTTAGATAAAGAGGTAAATACACATAAAAACAAGTGCTGATTATCAGGTGGTTATATAGCTTGTAGATATATACAACAACTCAAAAGGTTAAGTAATAGAGATATATAAGTATTTTGACTAGGTGAAAACTATAAATTTTTATTTGATTTTAAAAAAAATTCAAAAAATTAATATTTTTAAGAGTAGTCTTTAGTAGGTACACAGGATACAGGTCTTAAGTGTAAGAGCCACTAATGCAGTGGCTCTTTATCTGTTAAAAGAAAGTTTGTAGTCTATTAAAAAGCCCCCCCCCCCTTAAAAGCTAATTATCGCTTTACCTTTCTACGTAGATGGAAGTACTCATCAGTCTCGTTTTGGAGGTTTTTTGAAAAACTAATATTTTTCTGATTAAACTTCTTAGTTGCTAGAAAGTACATATTGATTTGTTATGTAATCATACTCAACTGTTATAGATTCTAAAGGCTCTAAAGTCCAATAAGCAAGTGCTTCTTCCCATTCGTGATACCCTCCTGTTCCGTTACCACTATATGCTTCAAAATGTATCATTTGTGAAAGGGAGGTTGATTCATTAATTATTTCAAAACGTGTAGTACTTGCATTATCAAGCTCTAACATCTCAGCATTATCAAAACCAGGTGAATTAAGGTAGAAATAATTATCAACCGTAGTTCCATCATTAAAGGTATGGGTATAGCTTACTTTAGTATTTGGATTTGAATAAACTGAAAGAACTAAGTGTTTATATTGAATATTGTTGTTATTAGATATATTAGTACCAGTATCATCTGAAGAGCAAGAAGATAAAAATAGAATTGCAATTAAAAGGATGTGTAAATTTTTCATAATATTTAAGTGTTTAAAAATGGTTAATATTTTAGTTTCTGTTAAGTATTTACATTTAAGTGTAACCTCACAATCTGTAAGTGCAAATACTGAAGTTAATGTGGAACAATTTTTCTCATAATGCTATATTAAAGTTTAGATGAAGTACTATAACAGTTGAGATAAGGGCAAAAAAAACAGCGCACCCATATCACGCTGTAAAAAGTGGCTCGGCAAAGCCAAACAGAACAACGGAACAGGCACGCCTTACCAGGCGTACTTTAAACCGTCTTGTTCTGTAATTAAAAATTTTGCCGATTTCTTTTTACAAGACTATTTTAGTACGAATATGTTTAACCCAAATATTTTGGGGATCATTTTCTTAGCCCAAATTTATCAAAAACTTTTGATTAAATTTGAGTGAAATAAATATAATAAAGACTAAATAGAGAAATCAATCTGAGGTTGTGGTATATATTACAGAAAACAAGTCAAAAAGCTGAAAATCTTAGTTATTATACGGAGTGGAGTCCAGAAATAATATTTACGAGTAAAAAATTAAGATTATTATAACTGATCGGAATGCCAATTTCATCATTAAAACTTTCTCATTTAGGTTGAAATATAAAAAAGATCACAAATATATCAACTTCATTAAAAGTTGATATATTTGCATTAAATGCTAATTAATATGAATAAAAAAGCAATTAATAGACTTAAGGTTGTTTTGGCTGAACATAATAAAACCAATAAATGGTTAGCTGAAAAGCTGAATAAAAACGAAACAACTATTTCTAGATGGTGTACCAATGAGGTTCAACCTTCATTAGAAACATTAATAGAAATAAGCAATTTGTTGTGTATTGATGTGAAAGAATTAATTAATTCAACGCTTGACTAGAATGAAATTAGAATTAAAAATAGATAAAAAGAAAAATAAAGTTTTTGCTCCTTTAAAAAATAAAGAATTAGATGCACAACCTGAAGAAATTGTAAGACAGGAGTTTATCTGTAAACTAGTAAATGAATATGGATATTCATTGAAGCAAATGGATCAAGAAGTTAAACTAACTAAATCAGTTAGAGGGACTGGAAGGGCTAGTGCAGATTTAGTTATTTGGAAAAGTGAAGAAGACAAAAAGAAAAAGAAAACTGCATTTCTTGTTGTTGAATTAAAAGCTAAAAGTTTAAAGTTAAAAGTAGAAGATTGTTACCAAGGTTACAATTATGCAACTTGGAGTAGAGCAAAATTATTTGCAATAAGTAATGGAAATGAATTACAAGTTTATAAAACTATTGAAGAGGAACTTCCATTACAACTTCAACCAGTAAATGACATTCCTTTAGCAAAAGATATAGGAGATGAAAACAAGCTTGAAAAGGCCTTAGCAAAAACAAAAGAGTTTACAGGAAATGAATTTGCTAAACTGCTTCATAAATGCCACAATATTATTAGAAATAATGATAAGCTAAGTCCAGAAGGCTCTTTTGATGAAATAAGCAAAATTCTTTTTATTAAAATAATGTATGAAAGGAATCCAAAACAAGAAGCTATTTTCTCTCTTAAACAATTTGAAAAATTAAAAGATGCTTGGAATTTAAGTAGAGGGAAAAGTGAAAAAGAAACGTCATATGTACAAAGATTATTTGAAGATGTAAAAGAAGAATTTGTAAACGACAACATTTTTGAAAACAATGAAAAAATAAAGCTTAGAGATAATAGCTTTGAACAAATTGTAAAAGAGTTAGAAATCTACAATCTAACAAGTACAAGTTCTGATGTGAAGGGAATTGCGTTTGAGAAATTTCTAGGAAGAACTTTTAGAGGCGAACTAGGGCAATTTTTTACACCTAGAGTGGTTGTTGATTTTATTGTTCACCTATTAGATCCTAAAGAGAAAGAATTGGTTTGTGATCCTTGTGCAGGTAGTGGTGGTTTTTTAATCAAGTGCTTTGAAACTGTTAAGGAACAGATAGAATTAGAGTCTATCATTTTAAAAAAAGAAAAGCAACAAGAAATATTTGGTAAGGAGTTGGAAAATATTGATGATAAGAAACTACAAGAGCAATATGACCAATTTTTAATTAAAGTCAACAAAGATGAAGATGATAGAATTCAATTTTTATCTAGAAAATCCATTTTTGGAACAGATGCTAATCCTAGAATGGCAAGAGTTTCTAAGATGAATATGATTATGCACGGAGATGGACATAATGGTATTCATCATAATGACGGTTTGCTAAATGTAAATGGAATATTTAGAAACAGATTTGATGTTATAATTACTAATCCACCATTTGGAACAAATTTAAAAAAGGATTCACCAACTGTTGAGAATTCTGATAGATACTCGAATCAAGAAATGATTGAAAAGTATATTGAAGAATATGGAGATGTTTATGAAGAGGAATTAAAACAAGTTACAGACAATATTGGAGAATCAATAAGAGGGTTGTTTCATACAGGTAAAACTTCTGGAGCAACAGAAGTTCTTTTTATTGAAAGATGTTTAGATTTATTAAAGCCTGGCGGAAGGTTAGGTATTGTACTTCCTGAAGGTGTTTTAAACAGTTCTAACCTACAAAGTGCTAGAGCATACTACGAAGGAAGAGCTAAAATACTATTACTTGTTTCTTTACCTCAAGATGTTTTTGTAAGTAGTGGAGCTACAGTAAAAACAAGTTTAGTATTCTTAAAAAAATTCACAAAAAAAGAACAAGAAGCATACACAAAAATAAGTGAAGATGCGGAGAAAACAGTCAACGAAAAATATAAAAATGAAATTGAGCCGTTAGAAAATAAGATTAAATTAAAAGGGAAAGAAGCATTATCAAAAGCTGATAAGAAAATTGCAAGAGAGCAACTAAAAGTAATCAAATCTAAAATACAGATTGAGATTAAAGAAATAATTAGAGAGCAATTTGACTATGAAATTCCAATTTCAGATATTCAAAAAGCAGGAATTACTACTACAGGAGCAAAAGGAGAAGATCAACTACCTGAGCTTTTAAAACTGTACACAGATTATCGTATTAAAAACAATCTTTGGAATTAATTTATGAATACGATTTTAAAAACAATATCATTTAAAAACCTTTCTAATTGGAGTGTTGCTCATCTACTTGCAAATGACTTTGACTATAATAAAGAGTTTCCTTTGGTAAGAATTGGTGATTTTTTAACTAGAAATAAAACTAGAATAGAAATAGAAGATAAAACAATTTACAAACGTGTAACTATACGTTTATATAACAAAGGTGTTAAGTTAAGAAATACTGAAATTGGTAAAAATATTGGTACTAAAAAACAGTTTCTAATAAAAAAAGGTCACTTTTTATTATCTAAAATTGATGCTCGAAATGGAGCTTTTGGAATTGCAACTGATGAAATTAATGGTGCAATAATAACCGCAGATTTCTTTGCTTACGATATTGACGAAACCAAAATAGATCCTTTGTTTTTAGTTTTAATTACAACAACAGATCAATTTCAAAAATTTGCTCAAAGTGCTAGTTCTGGTACAACAGGAAGACAACGTATTGATGAGACTAAATTTTTGGATGTTAAAATTCCTTTGCCAAATATTGAAAGACAAAAGAAAATCCTTGATTTCTATAAAAAAAGAAAAAAAACTGCGACAACTCTTGAAAAGAATATTGTTCAAGAAGAAGAAAATATTCAAAGAATGATAAAAGAACAACTACTCATAAAAGAAGTTGAGCTTTCAAAACTTCAATTATTATCTTTTATAAACTTTAAAAAACTTAATAGTTGGTCTGTAAGAGATCTTAAAGAAAGTAAAACAATACAATCTGATCAATTTAATGTTTTTAGTCTTAATGATCGAATAGAACTATCTGAACTAGTAGCAAGAGGAAAAAGCCCAAAGTATGATAAAACTTCTAGTAAAATTATATTAAATCAAAAATGTATCAGATGGAATAAAATTGAGATTCAACATGCTAAAAAAGTAAATACTGAATGGTATTCTAGAATAGACAGCAAACATTTTACAAAGGAAGGAGATATCTTAATTAATTCAACTGGAGAAGGTACAATTGGGCGAGCAAGTTATGTATACAAATCATTTGAAAATTTACTTTTTGACAGTCACATTCTACTTTTAAGAGTAAATAAAAACAAAGTAAACCCAATATTTTTAACACATTATATAAATTCTAACTTAGGACAAAATCAAATTGAAGACATTAAATCTGCTATGGCAACTAAACAAACAGAATTAGGTATAAATAATTTAAAGAGAATACAATTTGTTATACCGCCTTTAGAAATTCAAAACAAAATAGCAGATAAATTAGAATTATTAAATTCTAATATTTCAATTTCTAAAGAGAAAATAATTAATAGTAAAAAGACTGCTAAAAGTGAATTTGTAAAAGAGATATTTAATGAAATTAATTAGACTAAATATTACACAATTTAAAAATCTAGCTAATTTCGATTTAGATTTTACAGATAAGAATGGAATGACCGTTTTAATTGGTAATAACGGTTGCGGGAAAAGTAACATAATTGAAGCTATTAGTGGTATTTTCAGAAGTCTTTACCTTATTTTAGATACTGCTAAACAGGTTAATTTCGATTTTGTATTAGATTATTCAATCAATATAGCCGAAACCAATCACGAAATAAAAGTAATATTTGCAGACAACTCATTTACCATAACCTCTGATATAGATGGTAATATAACACAAGCCAATACACAACAATATTTACCAAGTCAATTGGTTGCTTTGTATAGTGGAGAAGAGTCAAGACTTTGGAATGATTATTATGAGAGCTTCTACCATAATTATAATACAGCAATAGTTAATAATACAAAAGATATTGAAAGCTCTCAACAAATGCTTTATATCAATAAATATTATTGGGATATCGCTTTGCTTGTTATGCTTGCTACTGATGTTGATTTAACAGAAATTATTGGAGATATTACGCTAGAAACTATAGAAATTGATTTTAATCAAGCTAACTATACTCGATTTATTGAAGAATTTAAAAACGTTAACGCTACAACTGACTTTATAAATAAACTTTCAGGTTCTGAAGATAGTATTTCTGTAAATTTAGAAGAATTCAAAGAACAAGCAGACTATGAAACAGCTATTAGAATGTTTAAATTTTTAAGCGTTTCCTACCTCCCTAAAGCTGAAAACAACAAATTAATAACTAATATTAAATTAACCTTTAGTAATGGAACAAAAACCAATTCTTTTAGTGAAGGAGAAAAGAAAAAAATATTACTAAAACTAGTAGTAGACGTTTTAGCAGATGACAAAAGTTTAGTTCTTTTAGATGAGCCAGATTCTCATATTCATATTGCACATAAAAAGCAAATTAAAGAAATGATTGAGAACTCAGAAAGAGAATCAATTTTGACAACGCACTCACCTACTTTAATGAATGTTTTTGATGAACATTTAGTATTTCTAGAAAATGGACAAATTAAAGGAAAAGAGAAGTCTGAAATTTTGAATGAAATTTCAGGAAATACAATGAGTGATGCTCAAAGAGTAATTTTATTAAATTCAAATACTGATATATTAATTGTTGAAGGTAAAACAGATGAAACATATATTAGAACTGCACTCAATAAATTAAAACCTACAAACCCAGAATATGCCGAGTTAGATTTTAATTTTTTATATATGGGTGGCACTGATCCAGATAACCTAAATAAACTTATAGAGAAGTTTCCGCCTAAAGAGGGGCAAACCATAATTTCATTTTTTGACAGAGATAATGCAGGGCTAAAAGTAATAAGAACAATTTTTGATTATTCAGGAGGCACAGATGGTTTTACTGGAGCGATAAAGGATGGATTCCATATATACTTTTACCCTAAAAAGGATGGATTTGCAACGACTATTTTTGAAATAGAAGATTACTTCCCAATTGAAAGGTGTCGTGATTTTATGTATAATGGTTTTAATTCTTTTAAAGATCTAAAGCCAAAATTTAAGAAAGCAGAGTTTGCTAATGATTGTGAAAATCTTGCTGTTGAAGATTTTGAAGGTTTTAAAAATCTTTTTAATTTAATATTAGAAATAAAAGAAAATGAATAAGGAACAAGTAAAACAGATTCAACTTATTTGGGATGATTATATTAAATCAAATAAAATTGTGTTTAGTGCTAATGGTAAAGAGTTACCAAATATTGATGATTCAAGGAATAGCGCTATAGTTCTGATTAAAGAAATTATTAACCAATTTGATAATGGTGAGACAAATATCTATGAGTTTAAAACTAATCTAGACAGTTTTAATAAGCGAAATAACTTTTGGGGATTTACAGCTACAAAAGGGCAGATGTTTTTTAATCAATTAGTAAAGTATAGTGAAGCAAAAATTGACGAATTGACTAAGTTATTAAAAGAGGTAATTTCCAAGCCCAAAGATTTGAATGATGCTCTTGTTAAAGTTGAAAAGCTTGAAAAATATTGTTTAGTAATTTTTAACAAAGCAAAAGATAAAAGAAAAGTTCCAAACCCAGGTTCAGTTTGTTACTTCTTATCTTATTTTTGGCAAATTCATGATAAAACAGAATGGCCTATCCTTTATACATCATTAACAAATTCATACAAAGAACTTGATTTATGGGAGGAGAGACCATCACAAAAAGACACCTATAGTTTTTTCTATAACTTAAATGAAATTATAAAAGAATGTTTGAAATCTTATGCAAAGAAGGATATTTCAAATTGGGATGCTGAACATGCATTTTGGAATTTTAAAGGAAATCCACATAAAGAAAAGGTTACAAAGAAAAAGAAAACTGAAGTAGGTAATGTAAAAAAAGAAACTAGTATAGTTATAAATTCTAGTTTCCAACTCTCGGACTATTTGATACCTAAAGTGGCTAAGTTAATAGATTTAGGTAATGAAACAGAAAAACCATCTGCTACTAAAGGGAGTGAATTTGAAAAACTTGTTGCTGAAATATTTAAACAACTAGATTTTGAAGTTGAGGTTCTTGGTCAAGGTACGGGTAGAAATCCTGATGCAATAATTCGTTTAAGGGAAGAAAACACAGCCTTTTTAGTAGACGCAAAGGCTTATAGTAATGGTTATAGCTTAGGAGTTGATGATAGAGCAATAAAAGAGTATATTAATCATTATTGTCCTAAGCTTAATAAAGAAGGTTATAAGAAAGTTGGTTTTATTATTGTTAGTAATTCTTTTAAGTCAAATTTTGAAAGTTTTATAAATGATGTAACTTGGAATACGGACATCAAACGCTTTATTCTCCTTTCTTCAGAAGCTTTGCTGTATCTGCTAGCTTATAAAACCAAAGATAGACTAAGTCTTTCTATGATAATTGAAAGTATGATTGGATTTGGAAATCCAGTTACTGCAGGTGATATCATTGAAGAATTCGATGATATATAATACTTTTTCATGTAAGTTTAATAGCTATTATCTCTCTTAAGGGTACTGAAATCCTATGCCTTAGTGAAAAGTATAAATCAATTTGAGTAAGTTTTTTAATCCCCTTAAACCGTCCCCTTTATAAAAAGAAAAAACCTCAACATACTGAAAGACAGTAATTATGAGGTTTTAAAAGGTGGTCCCACTTGGGCTCGAACCAAGGACCCTCTGATTATGAGTCAGATGCTCTAACCAACTGAGCTATGGGACCGAAAACGTCTGCAAAATTACTACTTATTTACAGATACACCAAATTATTTTATGAGTTATCTTTAATTTCTTGACAAAGTTCTATTAAAGTACCATTAGTAGACTTCGGGTGTAAAAAGGCAACCAGCTTATTGTCAGCTCCTTTTTTAGGTTTTTCGTTTAAAACAATAAACCCTTCTGATTGTAATCTTTTTATTTCAGCAGCTATATCGGTTACATCAAATGCTATGTGATGCACCCCTTCTCCTTTTTTACTTAAGAATTTAGCAATCGGACTATTTTCATTAGTAGCTTCTAATAACTCTATTTTATTTTCTCCAACTTGAAAAAAGGAAGTGTTTACTCCTTCACTTTCAACCGACTCCATTTTGTAGTGTGGCTTTCCAAATAATTTAGCGAATAATACATTTGATTCTTCTAAATTTTTAACAGCAATTCCTATATGTTCAATTTTATTCATCTTCTAATTGTTAATTATATGATATAATAGACAGTAAAAATACATTAATATATTATTTTTGCAGCATGGAAAGTAATAGACAAAAGAAAATAGCGGGAGTTTTGCAACTTGATTTGGCAGAAGTACTTCAGGGAGCAGCGAGAGAAGGAGGATTAAATGGAGTGCTAATTTCAGTATCTAAAGTAACAGTACCTACAGATTTATCTCTTGCAAAAGTATATTTAAGTATATTTCCAATAGAGAAAGCTAAAGAGTTATTAACAGGGATAAAAATTAATAAAGCTGCTATAAAACATGAAATAGCACAACGTACCAAGCATCAATTAAGAAGAATGCCAGAATTGTTCTTCTATTTAGATGATTCATTAGATTATATTGATACTATTGAAAAATCATTAAAAGGAAAGGAAGATCCTATTAAAGACTCAGATTTATTAGAAGATAGAGACATCATATAATTTAGTTGAAGTTTTCTCTCTACATAGCAAAACGATATCTTTTTACTAAAAGCACTAATAATGCTATAAACATTATTTCAAGAATAGCTTCTACGGGTGTTATTTTTGGTTCCTTATTATTATTAGTTGTTTTATCTGGTTTTGCGGGCTTAAAAACATTAGCATTATCCTCTTCAAGTGTAGTAGATCCTGATTTTAAGATTAGTCCTGCTACCGGTAAAAGATTAGAAGTATCTCCTGCGCAATTAGAAAAACTGAATAATAATCCGAATATTATTAGTTATAGTAAAGTAGTTGAAGAAAAAGTACTATTAGAGTTTAAAGGAAAAACAGAATTAGCCACTTTTAAAGGGGTAGATGAAAAGTATACGCAAACAATACCTATTGATACGACCATATTTGCAGGTAAATGGCTTGAGCCAAAAACCAATCAAACAGTTTCTGGTATTTTTTTAGCAGATAAATTAAGTTTAGGTGCTTTTGATTATACCGATTATTTAAAATTACTGGTTCCCAAACCTGGTAAAGGTCAATTAAATAATAACGATTATAATAATATATCGGCACAGAATGTTGGCTTGTTTGATGTGAATGAAATATATAATGATCAGTATTTATTTACCTCATTGGAGGCTGCTCAGGAGTTACTAAATTATAAACCAAATACAATTACTTCATTGGAATTAAAAACAACTGATGCTATTGATGAAGGTGTATTAAGAGCTGAGTTGAATGCTATTTTTGACAACATTATTGTAAAAAATAAAATTGAACTGAATGATGCAGTGCATAAAATGTTAAACACCGAGAATGTTGTGGTGTATTTAATATTTACGTTGATACTTATTATTGCGCTCTTTAATGTTATTGGATCAATTATTATGATGATTATTGATAAAAAAAGCGATTTAAAAACCTTATCTAATTTAGGGACGCCCATAAAAGAAATTAAGCAAATATTTTTTCTTCAAGGAGCTTTATTGACTTTTATTGGAGGAAGTGTTGGTGTGTTGTTAGGGGTGTTGTTGGTAGGTTCGCAATTATTGTTCGAGTATGTTACAGTACTTGGAACAACTATTCCTTACCCAGTGGAATTAACCATAGCGAATGTGCTTATAGTCCTTTCAACAATCTTCTCATTGGGTTTAATAGCTTCAAAAATTGCTTCACACCGAATTAGTAAGAAGATGATTCAAACTAATTAATTCTGAAGAAATCTATTGTTGGTGGTTAATCAAACTGATAGTCTTTAAATTTTACTGCAACTTCGTCTAATACATCAAATACGCCAGCAGAATCGTCGGTAGTTACCATTTTAATACGATAATCTTTAAAATCTCTGATACCTTTAAAGTAATTGGTGTAATGACGTCTGGTTTCAAATACACCAAGTTTTTCGCCTTTCCAATCTAAACTCATTTGTAAATGACGTCTGGCAGCACTCACACGTTGTTCCATAGTAGGAAGTTTCATATGCTTGCCGGTATTAAAAAAGTGTTTCACCTGATTAAAAAACCAAGGATTTCCAATGGCAGCTCTACCAATCATACAACCATCTAGTCCGTATTCATCACGCATACGTATGGCATCTTCAGGTGTAGTAACATCACCATTTCCGAAAACAGGAATATGCATGCGTTGGTTATTTTTTACTTCGGCTATAGGTGCCCAATTAGCATCTCCTTTATATAATTGTGCTCTTGTACGTCCGTGAATAGAAATAGCAGCGCAGCCAACATCTTGTAAGCGTTCAGCAACTTCAACAATTTTGATAGAATCTTCATCCCATCCCAATCGTGTTTTTACAGTTATAGGTAAGTTAGTATGTTTTACCATGGCTTCTGTAAGAGAAACCATTAAGTCAATGTCTTTTAAAATTCCTGCACCAGCCCCTTTAGAAACAACTTTTTTAACCGGGCAACCAAAGTTAATATCAATAATATCAGGTCCACTAGCTTCAACAATTTCAACGGAACGGAGCATAGACTCTAATACAGCTCCAAAAATTTGGATTCCTACAGGACGTTCTTTTTCGTAAATATCCAATTTCATGGTGCTTTTTGCAGCATCACGAATTAAACCTTCTGAAGAAATAAATTCAGTATACACTACATCCGCTCCTTCTTCTTTGCATAATGCTCTGAATGGAGGGTCACTTACATCTTCCATAGGTGCAAGTAATAATGGGAAGTCTGGTAATTCTATGTCGCCTATTTTAACCAACTTCTTGTTTGTTTTCTAATTCCTTTTCAGCAATTAATTTTTGAATATTTTGAAGAGACTCTTTAACTTTATTAGATGTTATTTTTTTTTCTATTAATTTAAGTTTATTCTTTAAATTATAATAATTTGCATTTGGATATGTGTTAACAAGTTTTAGAAAATGTTTGTCAATAATTTTGCTGAAAGTTTCTAATCCTTCTTCTGAAAATGATTTTTCATCATTCATCAAATCAATATAATTATTTATTAAACTTAAAACATTTGAATCTATTACACTTCTTACGTGATCTGAATTAGGATCATCAGAGCCTTGTGCAATTTCTTCATTTCCTATTTTAAAGTATTGTAATTGTAGACCAAGTCCAAAACCATAAACCGCTAACATTTCTTTTTCATAAACAAAATCGTCTTTTCGGTCTCTTACATAATAAATAGAACTCATATTCCTGTATTTCTCGAAAAAATCACTTACGACTTCATTCCTATGCTTCAGGCCTAATTGATCATCATTCACAACAACAAGGTAGTTGTTTTCGTCAGTAAGTTTTTCAATAACCAACCTAGTTTCTGGATCGTTAAATGTAGGCGGCTCTTCTTCAGGCTCCCCTAAATACTTGATTGTATTAATAACCGAACTGTAATCTGATGGTGTCCAGTATGGCTTCTCAATAGGGAATTTATTTGCTTGTTCAGAGCAAGAAATAGTAAATAAGGTGATAACTAATATTATTAGAAAATAGATGTGTTTCATTTTAACTTAATTTTTGGATTTTTAAATTCACGAAGCAAATATAATAAGCTATCTACTTCTTTTTCATATTTTTTCTGTTCTTTTAATACATAACTGTGAAACGTGTCTTTGTCATAAGATATTTGATATTGTCTTTCTTTTCGAAAATTAGAATTAACTATTTCATCAATGTTATTTTTAGATGTATTTTTTAAGAAGGTTATCTCTTGCTTGATTTTTCTAGAAAATAATTCGGTTATCTTAAAGTGATACATTTCATGAGTTAGTAATTCCTCACTCTTAATTTTTCGATTATAAACAAAAGATCTTGAAGGATGGAATAAAGAGTATATACTAACACTTTTTTCATTTATATCTACTTCAATTGTAGATACTACATAAGCGAAACGTTCATTACCGTATAATGATTTTTTAAAAAACTCAAGACCTCTAAAATCATTTAAAGAAATCTGATCTATAGTATCATAAGTCATCGGTTTTTTATAATTTAAAAAATTAACCCGATTTAATAATAATACTATTCCGAAAGAAAAAAGAGTGAAAGAAAATATGAGTAGTATTACTTTCTTTATTTTTTTCCAATTTACTTTTTTTTCGTTTTTAACTTCTCTTAATACAACAATTAGTTGGTAGAATACTGGAGATAAAATTACAAAGCAAATAATGGAGCCTATTAGATTCTCATTTTTCATAAACTTATTGCTTCTGCAAAATTCGAATCTCAGTAGCACCCAAACCATATTCACGATAGTCAGCTTCATAAAATCGGATGTTGTCATAACGTCGTAACATACTGTAAATATCGGCTTTTAATACACCATCGCCAACACCGTGGACCAATACAACTTTCGGAAAACGTTTTTGAATACTAAAATCTAATTTATGCTTTGCAGTATCTAACTGTAAGGAAAGAATATCGTAATTGCTCATTCCATGTGTAGATTTTATGAGTTTTTCAATGTGTAAATCAACCACCAATACAAATTCATCAGTATGAGTTTTTCCTTTTATGTGGTTTTTCTTTTTTTCAACTTTTCCGGCCTTAGCATCTGCAATACCACTAAAAGTAAAGGTTTCGGTTCCTGTTTTTACCAATTTGGACTCGTGTAATTTTAACGGAAATCCATCTTCAGTTTCTATTGTTATTTCAGTTGAGTTTACAGCAATTACAACGCCATCAATGGCATCATCTAATACAGAAACGGTGTCGTTTATTTGAAATTTCATCTAGTAAATAATTCGAATATCAAAAATAAGGTATTTATTGCAAAGTAATTGCATTATATTTGCAGTTAGACGCGTAATGAACAGTCTTTCCTAATGTTAGGTTAGTGTTCAAAAGAAGAAGAGGAAATGAAGCATATCAGAAATTTTTGCATTATTGCACATATTGATCACGGTAAGAGTACTTTAGCCGATAGATTGTTGGATTTTACTGGAGCAGTAACTGAACGAGAAAAACAAAGTCAGTTGTTGGACAGTATGGATTTGGAACGTGAACGTGGTATTACCATTAAGTCTCACGCCATTCAAATGGAATATACGCATGAAGGACAAGAGTATGTGTTGAATTTAATTGACACTCCTGGTCACGTTGATTTTTCTTATGAAGTATCACGATCTATTGCAGCCTGTGAAGGTGCTTTACTGATTGTTGATGCGGCACAAAGTATTCAAGCGCAAACAATTTCTAATTTATATTTAGCATTAGAGAATGATTTAGAAATCATCCCGGTATTGAATAAAGTTGATTTACCAAGTGCAAATCCTGAAGAAGTAACGGATGATATTGTTGACTTATTAGGATGTGATCCTGAAGAAGTAATTCATGCTAGTGGGAAAACTGGTTTTGGGGTAGATAAAATTCTAGAAGCTGTAATTAATCGTATTCCAGCTCCAACAGGAGATCCAGATGCACCATTACAGGCATTAATATTTGATTCGGTATATAATTCGTTTAGAGGTGTAGAAACCTACTTTAGAGTATTAAACGGTACTATAAAGAAAAGACAAGAAATTAAGTTTCTTGCTACAGATAACACGTATTTTGCTGATGAAATAGGAACCTTGAAATTAACACAACATCCAAAGCAAGAAATTAAAGCTGGTGATGTTGGATACTTAATTACAGGAATTAAAGAAGCAAAAGAAGTAAAAGTTGGAGATACAATTACAGATGCTAAAAAACCAACTACTGAAGTAATTCAGGGTTTTGAGGATGTAAAACCAATGGTTTTTGCTGGGATTTATCCGGTAGATACTGAAGAGTATGAAGAGTTACGTAACTCTATGGAGAAGTTGCAGCTAAACGATGCTTCATTAGTTTTTCAGCCTGAAAGTTCTGCCGCATTAGGATTTGGTTTCCGTTGTGGGTTCTTAGGAATGTTACACATGGAAATTATCCAGGAACGTTTGGAGCGTGAGTTTAACATGACCGTTATTACTACAGTTCCTAATGTATCCTACCATGCGTTTACTAGAAAACATGTTGATACTGCAATTATAGTTAATAATCCAACGGATTTACCTGATCCTTCTGGATTGGATCGTGTTGAGGAGCCATATATTAAAGCCACTATTATTACAAAATCAGATTTTGTTGGTAATGTAATGAGTTTGTGTATTGAAAAACGTGGTATAATTACCAATCAAACGTATTTAACTACAGAGCGTGTTGAGTTAACTTTTGATATGCCTTTAGCAGAAATTGTATTTGATTTTTATGACAGATTAAAAACGGTATCTAAAGGATATGCTTCTTTTGATTACACTCCAATTGGAATGCGTGTGTCAAAATTAGTAAGAGTAGATATTTTATTGAATGCTTCGGGAGTTGATGCCTTATCGGCTTTAATACATTTTGATAGTGCACACAATATCGGTAAGAAAATGTGTGAGAAATTAAAAGAATTAATTCCACGTCAGCAATTTGACATTCCTATTCAAGCAGCTATTGGGGCAAAAATTATTGCTAGAGAAACAGTTAAGGCATTACGTAAGGATGTTACTGCAAAATGTTATGGTGGTGATATTTCTCGTAAACGTAAATTATTAGAGAAGCAGAAAAAAGGAAAGAAACGTATGCGTCAAGTAGGTAATGTAGAAATTCCTCAAGAAGCATTTATGGCAGTGTTGAAGTTGAATGACTAAGGCACTAGTTATTATATAAGCATAAAAAATGCCGAAACATTTGTTTCGGCATTTTTGTGTTTTAAAACGGAGGAGCTATTTGTATTCTTCTTTTAAAATTTCAATATCTTCAAGTAAGCGATCAATGTCTTCTTCGTCAGTACCATCATACATGCCCCGGATACGTTTTTGCTTGTCAACCAACACGAAGTTTTCGGTATGAACTAATCCATATCCGTCTTCTTTCGTAGGATCATATTTTGCAACTAAATAGGATTTTCTAGCGAGGTTGTAAATTTCTTTTTTACTTCCGGTAACTAAGTTCCATTTGTCATTTAACACTCCTTTTTCAATAGCGTAACGTTTTAATTGGGCTACAGTATCAATTTCTGGCATTACGGTATGAGAAAGTAGTTTAATATCATTATCAAGTAAAACAGCTTGTTGTACTTTTTTCATGTTGCTGGTCATCACGGGGCAAATAGTACCACAAGTAGTAAAAAAGAAATCGGCTACGTATATTTTGTTTTTATAATCTTCTGGAGTAATCGTTTCTCCGTTTTGATTGGTTAAAGAGAAATCAGCGATGTAGTGTTTCTTTTTAATATGTACGATGGTACTATCTACCAATTCTTGGTTTACATTTTTTCCTGGAGCAAAAACAGGAAGCCTTTTTACAGGTTTCAGAGCATAATAAAATAATGCTAATATGACTGCCGACAGAAAAAGAAAGAAAACAGCAAACTTTTTATAAACTTTAAAGAACTCAAACATGGTTTTTTATTTGGTATTGCAAAGGTAAAAAAGCTTTTCATTGTGCTTTCTATTTTTTGTTAAATCTCTGAAGATAAATAGTCATCAGTTTAACAAAGCACAAACTCTTCTTAATAGCCGTTTTCGTTTCGTTTAAAAAGCCTATTTTAGCGCGTAAAATTTAATTATATCACATGACGTTTACTGAAATACTTATCATGGTTTCTCAATTTTTATTGAGTTTGTCTTTTTTAATCATCTTACATGAATGGGGACATTACTACCCAGCAAAACTATTTAAAACTAGAGTAGAGAAATTTTACTTGTTTTTTGATGCTTGGGGGAAAAAACTGATAAGCTTTAATTACAAAGGAACAGAATACGGTATCGGTTGGTTGCCTTTAGGAGGATATGTGAAAATATCAGGAATGATAGATGAAAGCATGGATAAAGAGCAAATGAAGGAAGAACCAAAAGAATGGGAATTCCGCTCAAAACCAGCTTGGCAGCGTTTGGTGATCATGTTAGGGGGGGTTACTGTAAACTTCGTGTTGGCATATTTTATATATGTATTTATGTCCTTTGGATACGGAGATAAGTATATCCCAGTTTCTGAATTAAAAGATGGAATTATAGCTAGTGAATTTATTCAAAAGGAAATAGGAATTCTTACTGGAGATAAAATTGTTACTGTTGATGGTCAGAAAATAGAAAGTGTTAATGAATTAAGTAAAACTATTTTATTTGGAGAAAAAGTTACTGTTGATAGAAATGGTATTATTAAAGAGTTAGTTATACCAGTTGATATTTTGGGTAAAACAGTTGATGCAAATGAAAAGAGACTACTTAGTTTTCCTAGACCAGTTGTGGTAGGTAAAATCCCTAAGGATTCACATAATAAAACTATCGGACTGGATAAAAATGATATTATTATAGCTGTTAATGAAGTAGCAGTAAGTTCTGCTAACTTTAGAGATATTCTTAAAGAGAATTCATCGAAAGATATAACACTATCTTTAATGAATGATAAAAAGGAAGTTAGAGAAGTAGTTGCAAAAATAAATAAAGAGGGGCATTTAGGTATCATGCCAGCATCTCTTTCACTTGACGACTTGGATAAATTTGGTTACTATAAAGTAGCGGTAAAAACCTATACTTTTGGTGAATCATTTGCTGCAGGTGGAGTAAAGTTTGTTGGAAAGTTTAAGGACATGATTGACAATGTTAAAAAACTTCTAAATTCATATAAAACAGGAGCAGCAAAAGGGATGGGAAGTTTCGTGTCCATAGCAAAAATATTTCCTACAACTTGGGACTGGTACTTCTTCTGGAATATTACTGCATTCTTATCAATTATGTTAGGAGTATTGAATTTATTACCTATTCCTGCTTTAGATGGAGGGCATGCTGTATTTGTTTTGTACGAAATGATTACAGGTAAAAAACCAGGAGATAAGTTCTTAGAATATGCGCAAATGGTTGGTTTTGTGTTAATGATGGCGCTTTTTGTGTATGCTTTTGGAAATGATATTTACCGACATTTTATAAAGTAGAAAAAAAATAGAAATTTGTGTTGCAACAAATAGAAATTAAGCATATATTTGCACCCGCTTATAGATAGCAAACACTCCTCTTTAGCTCAGTTGGTTAGAGCATCTGACTGTTAATCAGAGGGTCCAAGGTTCGAGTCCTTGAAGAGGAGCTAATAAGCAAAGGCTACGTAGAAGCCGATAATTTCTACAACTTACATAGTTCTATATGAACATTCCTCTTTAGCTCAGTTGGTTAGAGCATCTGACTGTTAATCAGAGGGTCCAAGGTTCGAGTCCTTGAAGAGGAGCAAAATTAAGTCTAACAGCAATGTTAGACTTTTTTGTTTTTTAGGGTATTCCAATCTCTTATTGTACCTATTGAGAAGCTCTATCACGTCATTCTATTTTATGGTTTGACATTCCTTTTATGACAATACCTATCTATTCATTGCTATTAAATATTGTACTATAAATTTCCTAAGACTAATACCGACACGCTAAAACGCATCAATTTTATGCGTTCATAGATTTTTTTGATACACTTTGGATATTGATACATTTAATTTAAAATATACCTAGAAATGGGTATTATCTAGAAACATTAAAAAATGTAATTTTGTGTACATATATACAATCATGAAAAAAATCACATTTTTACTTTTATTAATACCAATATTTAGTTTTAGTCAATGGATACAAGTTGGAACTAGTATTTTTGGTGAGGCTGCAAATGACGAATCAGGTGTTTCAGTTAGCTTAAATAATGATGGTAGCATCATGGCTATTGGAGCTGTTTTAAACGATGGAAATGGTAATAACTCTGGTCACGTAAGAATTTATAAAAATATATCTGGCACTTGGACAAAAATAGGTATGGACATAGACGGAGAGGCTGAAAATGACCAATCAGGTTGGTCAGTTAGCTTAAATGATGATGGCAGCATAGTGGCTATTGGAGCTGTTTCAAATAATGGAAATGGTAGTGGCTCTGGTCATGTTAGAGTTTATAAAAATATCTCTGGAACCTGGACACAAATAGGTCAGGATATAAATGGAGAGGCATCTGTTAATGCATTAGGTTGGTCAGTTAGCTTAAATGATGATGGAAGTATTGTAGCTATTGGGGCGTTTGGTAATGCTGGAAATGGTTATAACTCTGGTCATGTAAGAGTTTATAGAAATATCTCTGGTACTTGGACAAAAATAGGTATGGATATAGACGGAGAGGCATTAGGAGACGAGTCAGGTAAGTCAGTTAGCTTAAATGATGATGGTAGCATTGTAGCTATTGGAGCTAATAATAATGATGGAAATGGTACTGATTCTGGTCATGTTAGAGTTTATAAAAACATCTCTGGAACCTGGACACAAATAGGTCAGGATATAGACGGAGAGTCAGAATATGACCTATCAGGAAGGTCAGTTAGTTTAAATGATGACGGTAGCATAGTGGCTATTGGAGCTAATAATAATGATGGAAATGGTTATAACTCTGGTCATGTAAGAGTTTATAAAAACATGTCTGGCACTTGGACAAAAATAGGTATGGACATAGACGGAGAGGCTGAAAATGACAAATCAGGTTGGTCAGTTAGCTTAAATAATGATGGTAGTATTGTAGCTATTGGAGCTAATAAAAATGATGGAAATGGCACTGATTCTGGTCATGTTAGAGTTTATAAAAATATATCTGGAACCTGGACACAAATGGGGCAGGATATAAACGGTGAAAATGCTGCTGCTTGGGCTGGATATTCAGTTAGTTTAAATAATGATGGTAGCATCATGGCTATTGGAGCTCCTTTAAACAATGTAAATGGTAATGTTCGTGTATTTACAAACGCTAATTTAAGTATTGAAAACAATACATTTGGTAGTCAGTTTAGCATCTACCCTAACCCTAGTTTTGGTGTGTCTAAAATGCAATTAGGAGAGACTTATAATGAAGTTTCCGTTAACGTATTTAACGTATTAGGTAAGCAGGTTACTACACAAACACATAATAACATAAACGTTATTGAGTTAAATACTCAAGAGTTTACAACGGGTATTTATTTCGTTAAAGTACAGTCGAGTGTTAAAGAAGCAACTATTAAGTTGGTTGTGAAATAAGTAATACATATATTAAAATAATGAAGCTCCTTTACAGATATATGTAGAGGAGCTTTTTTTTGATAGATACCATTATAAATGAGATTGACTTCATTCGTTTAATATATCATATAATAAAGCAAATCGTTTAATTTCTTGATTAAATTGGTTCGACAAAATATTATTATGGGGAGCAATACTAGACAAGCCATCAGAAATGATGGCTTTATTGTTTTTAATACTTTCGGAACCCTTATTATACCTAGTCAAAAGCTCAATCACAACATTCCGTTTTTGATAACAATATCTTTTCTGGAAATAATAAACCAAGAATCGTTATTTTCTAGTTATAATTAACTTTTTGATAGGGCCTAGGTAGTTTACATATAGGTTTAAAGGCATTCTCCACATATTTTAAAGAGTTTTCCTTGTGTTCCTTAGCATTTGTTAATCAAGGTTTAAATCCTTTAGTTTTTTAATAAGTTGTTTTTATACTCAGTTGGGGTCATTCCAACATATTTTTTGAATTGCCTGTTAAAAGTTACCGTTGATTTATACCCACAATCTAAAGCTACATGAATAATTTTATTATCAGGTTTTTGGGATAAAATCTTCTTTGAATACTCAATTCTGTGACTATTTATAAAATCCTGAAAACTTTTGTTGTATAAAGTGTTTATTACTTGTGATACCAAATAGTCCTTCTCCTTTAGTTTTTTAGAAAAACTGGATAGATTTAAGTCCATGTCAGATAGCGTTTCTTCGTCTTTAATTAAGTTATCTATACTAGTTTTTAACTGATTCGTTTTTTCATCATCTAATTTTAGTGTTCCGTATTTAGGTTTTGGATTTATTAATTGCTTAAGAGTAACTTCTTCACTCATAATCTTGAGTTCTTCGTATTTAATCTTAATTTTTTTTAAACCAAATATAAAAGTGAGGAGTAATATTGAAATTGAAAAAATAATTTCTGAACCCACATTACTTGAACCTTTATAATACATGATAATAAAAGTTATAGCAAAAGGTATAAAATATAAAAAGAACCAACTATTTATAAACATCTTTTGCCACTTATAGCTCAAGTCATGTTTTTTAGATATAGTGTTCTTAATAATTACGGAACTCTTTCTAAAGAGTTTTAAAGAATGTATATATATCAATAAATTAAAGACAATAACTAAAATAAAATAAAGTGACCCTGTTGTATTCCACTCTGTTGTTGATTTATTGTCTTCTACCTCAATAATAAATTCTTTTAGGAGTACTGTTTCTGTTTTATAAGCTATTATCAAGGTTGTAATAGAAAATATTAAAAATGGAAGAAATAATAGTACTGTTTTTAAAGTTAAGACCCTCTTATTTTTAAGTACTAATACATATAAGTATATAAATAGTCCATCTAAGAAATATGTAGACTGGTTTATAAATACTGTATAAGGAAACTTAAGTAAATATTCTAAATTATTAGTTATAAGTTCTACTGAAGATCTAATCATAAGTAGAAGAAGATAACAGAAAAGAATTTTTTCTGAAGTGAATTTTAAACTGCTTTTTTGGTTGTATAATATCAAGATTATAAATAGACTTATAATAAGTTGTGATGATAATATATGTTCCATTTTTTTCTAAAAGATTTGTTTACCTGTTCTAACAAAAATAATATTTCTATTTACAAACAAAGATTCTTTTTTGTTATAAAACTCTAATAATCATAAGGTAATTGCAATATAAATAACATTGTTTTAAAAAAAGTACTTCAAATTCTAATTTGACGTGATTTCATATATAATCTTCTATAAAATTGCGGTATACAAAAAATAAAATTATGAATAAAACACTTTTTTTATTGTTTAGTCTTTTGTTTATGGGTGTAAAAGCTCAAGTAGGTATTGGCACAACAACTCCAAATACGAGTGCGGCACTTGATGTTTTATCAACAAATTCAGGAGTGTTAATGCCAAGAATGACCCAAGCACAACGAGATGTTATAACTACACCCGCAACAGGATTGTTAGTTTATCAAATAGATAATACTCCTGGGTTCTATTATTTTAATGGAACAGTTTGGACAACATTTGGTGGTTCAGATACAGATTGGACGATAGCAGGAAATGATATGTATAATGCTAATTCAGGAAATGTAGGAATTGGAACGAGTACACCAATGGCTAAATTGCACATAGAAGATAATGGAGTAGCTACAACAATAATTAATCAAGACTTTGAAAGTGGTTTAGCGCCTTTTACTACAGGTGGTTCTGCTAGTTGGGCTATACAAACGTCTAATGTAAACGGAGGAGTAAATGCTTCGGGGTCTGGAAGTATTGGTAATAGTCAATCAACATATATGGATTATAATGTTACTATTCCTGCAGGAGGAGCTACATTAAGTTTTTACTATAAAGTAAGTAGTGAATCATGTTGTGATAAGCTACGTTTTGATATAGATGGCGTGGAACAAAATAATTGGGGTGGAACTATACCCTTTACACAAGCAACATACCCTTTGGTTGCAGGAACATATACTTTAAGGTGGAGGTATACTAAAGATTTTAGTGTGAGTAGTGGCGCTGATGCAGCTTATGTTGATGATGTTTTAATTACTACTGCTGTGACTGGTACTGATTTATTACGCATAGTAGATGGAAACGAAGCAGCAGGGAAAACATTAGTTTCTGATGCAAATGGAAATGCTTCTTGGCAACAGTTAACAAATATAAATATTAGTAACTTACCTCAAATAGCTTCATTTCAAGGAATGGAAATACCAATGTGTAATAGTGTAAATGTTGGAAGTACAGGTAGTTTTAGTGTGACTATAAATGGAGTTATCACTACAGTTAATTGGGAAGTTTTAGTACAGGATACTGCGGTTGGAACAACTAAAGTAGATGTTGATGGGGATGAGGTGTTAATAGCTCCTTATAATCCAGAGCGATTACAGATTCGGTATGATTATTCACCAGCATTGCCTTTTACACCTAAGAGTTTAATTTTTACGGCTAATAATAGCAGTTCTTATCCAGATACCTTTAGTTTAAATTATGCCAGTAAATCGGCAAGTTCAATAAAGGTAAATATTACACGAACTGATGTTTTTGGAGATGATGGTGGTGTTTCATATAAATGTTGGCAAGGACAATTTTATTTTGATGTATTTATGACTGACTAAACTTAATGATGTTAACCCCTAATTATGTTTGATGGCTAATTGATTTTTATATTTTATAAATCGGGAGAAAATTAATTCGGGTATTAATTTTAGAGATTAGTCATCCTAAAAAGAGAGCTTGAACGCTCTCTTTTTACTTTTAAAATCGATTTTAAAAGTTTTTATAAATACTTACTATATAATAAATCTAACCGTTTATTTCATAGTTAAATTTGTTCTTGAAAATAGTGTTGTTGGAGCAAAATGAAGCCTAACAGCAATGTTAGACTTTTTTGTTTTAATATCTTTCTTATGTCTTGTCTGGGATTATATAATACCAATGATAATATCATATCTGTAATACTTACTACGTTTTTTAAGGATAACACAACATTTTAGTTAAAAATGGATAATATAATTTTGAAAATACGCAGTTTATCGTTAATTTGTGCCATTCACCCCTTAATTTGCCAAACTTCCATTGAAAAAATATAGTATTTATATAGCCCTGGCTTTCATAGTTGTCTTGAGTAGCTTTATACTTAGTGATAAGGCTAAACCTTTAAATAAGAATGCATTTCCCAAAGCAACTGAAGCATTAATTGAAGTGCAAAAACCTATTTCAATAGAGCGGTTCTCTGAGAAGGAAACCGAAAAAGTAAGTAATAAGCTAGATGTATTATTGAAGCGTATTAATAAAAGACATGATTTTCACGGATCATTATTAGTAGCAAAAAATGGAAAAATAGTATATAGTAATCAGGTTGGTTATAAAGATTTCAGGAAGAAAGAACAACTAAATGAAGCGTCTGTATTTCAATTAGCTTCAGTAAGTAAACAATTCACTGCTGCAGCTATTATGATATTATACGAAAGGAATCAAATTAAACTTACGGATACCGTAAATAATTATTTCCCAGACTTCCCTTATAAAAATGTGACCATTAAAAATTTACTAAACCATACTGCTGGGTTGCCAAAATATTTTTGGGTTGCTGAGCATAAATGGAAACAGAAAAAAGCACCTAGTAATAGTGAAATGATGGCCTTGCTGGAAACAAGTAATGTGCAAAGGTATTTTAAACCAGGACGTAATTTTGATTATTCTAATACAGGATATTTTGTGTTGGCTTCTATTGTTGAAAAAGTTTCTGGTACTTCTTTTAGTGCTTTTGTGAAACAGCACATTTTTGATCCGCTAGGGATGAATGATTCGTATGTATACAGCTTCGAAAATGATAGTATTAAAACAAATCAATTAGATGGATATAGATTGTATAAAGGCTGGAGGCATTTGAAAATTAGTAGTACAATAAATGATGCTATCGTAGGGGACAAAAATGTATATTCTACAGGGGAAGATTTATTTAAATGGACGGTTGGACTAAATAACGAAAAACTGTTTTCTAAAAAATCGTTAGATCTTATGTATTCTAAAGGAGAAATGGTTAACGGTAAAAAAGTACCGTATGGATTTGGGTTTAGAATTAATACTGATAAACAAAACAAAATATACCATCATGGTAAATGGAATGGTTTTAGAACAGGACTTACACAATATCAAGAAGATGATTTGGTGGTTATTATTCTAGAACACACAAGTTACGAAGGAATAGCAGCTTTAAATAAAAGAGTAAAGAAAATTGTAGCCAAAAATTTTAGCTCTTAACTCAAAAAAAAACGATTTTATTAAATTAAAAAGTTCAACAATAATGTTGGGCTTTTTTGTTTACACACCAAATTCCTAACTGTCAATATTAATGCTAAATTTGAGTGTTAAATAATTGGCATGAAAATTATTCAAGCTAAAAATATTGATGAACGATTTAATAACCTAAAGTATAAAGAAGTAATTCTAATAGCAGATCCCAATGCTGAAGCGTTTTAAAAAAGTGTAGGTTTTAAAGCAATCGAGAGCTTGAAAAGTTCTATATAAGGGCTGTTTTCACCAGTAATAGTAAAAGGAGTAGTATAAATTTAAACAAATAAAGAAGACTTATTATGTCAGGAGAAAAAAATATTGAAGCATTAATACAAGGAATGACTCCAAAATTAAATTCAGGAGAATATGTGTTTTGTACTTTACAGGATGTGAGTAATATTAATAGGGTTGATACTATTTGTGAGTTTAAGGAAGCTGAAGGAGTAACGATAGTTATGGAACGTAATAAAGCAGATACGCTAAAGTTGCATTATGAATATGTAGCCTCATGGATTACTTTACAAATTCATTCTTCCTTAGAGGCAGTAGGTTTAACAGCGTTGTTTTCTACGGAATTGGCAAAACACAACATTAGCTGTAATGTGATTGCTGGTTATTATCACGATCATATTTTTGTGGATATTAAAGATGCAAAAATTGCAATCAAAGCCTTGGTTAGCCTAGCAAAAAAATACAAGTAATATTGAATTTATAGCACAATTTTTCTTAATGAATTGTTAATTTTTTCATCTAAAAATAAATTAAAGCTACATTTACGAGATGAAAAATATACAAAGAGTATTGATCGTGTTTCTTGTTTTAGCAACAACAAACACATTTGCTTTTCAAAAGAAGAAAAGGAAAAACAGAAAAAACAAAACTGAACAAGCGGCTCCTAAAAAAAAGGAAGACAAGAAAAAAACTATCGCTGACCTAACTAAAACAAGTAAAAAGATTGAGGGTTTATTTACTGTATATCAAGATACTATTAACGGATCCATACAAATGTTGGTTTCTAAAAATCAGCTAAAAAAGGAATTTATCTACTTCAGCCAAATTGCTGATGGTGTTATGGATGCTGGTGCTTTTAGAGGAGCGTATAGAGGCTCAAAAGTATTCGAACTAAATAAGTATTTCGATAAAATAGAGTTTGTTGCTAAAAACAATGCCTATTATTTCGATCCTAATAACCCAATTTCAAAATCAGCTGATGCAAACGTTAGTGAAGGGATTATGGCTAGTCTTAAAATTGAAGCTAGCGATGAAAAAAAGGGATTGTATTTAATCAAGGCCAATGATTTATTTTTAAAAGAAACACTTTCACAAGTAAAGCCTCCTAAATTCCCAGGGCAGTCATCTACATCATTTTCATTAGGGAGTTTAGATAAAAATAAAACTAAGATTAACGCAATACGTAACTACCCGTTAAATACGGATTTGGCAATTGAGTATGTATATTCAAAATCATCAGTATTAAATGGTGGGTCTGCTGCAGTTACCGATGGTAGAAATGTAAGTGTTAAAGTATATCACAGTTTAATAGCAATGCCAGAGAATGATTATTCAGCTAGAAGGGATGATCCTAGAGTTGGATATTTTTCTACCAATGTAACAGATATGACATCTGCTAGTGCAACACCATACCGTGATATGATTCACCGTTGGAACCTAGTAAAAAAGGATCCATCAGCAATACTTTCTGAGCCAGTTGAACCAATAGTATGGTGGGTTGAGAATACCACACCAATCGAATTTAGAGAAACGATTATAAATGCTGTTTTAAAATGGAATATTGCTTTTGAAAAAGCAGGTTTTAAAAATGCAGTACAGGTAAAAATACAACCAGATGATGCTGATTGGGATGCTGGAGATATTAGATACAATGTATTACGTTGGACATCTTCTCCAAACCCACCTTTTGGAGGATACGGACCATCTTTTGTAAATCCAAGAACAGGAGAAATTATGGGTGCCGATGTAATGTTAGAATATGTACACCATACCAACAGAGTGCGTTATGATAAACTGTTTGAATTACATAATTTAGATACTGCTGAGTTAGAATCAGAAACACCAAATCAATCACTTTCAGTTTGTTCATTAGGACATTTGGTACATGAAAATGTATTGTTCGGACAAACAGCATTGAATACCTTAGATATTTCTACAGAAGAAATGAAGGGAATGAAAAGAGAAGCGATGACACATCTTGTTATGCATGAGGTAGGACATACACTAGGATTGAATCATAACATGAAATCAAGTCAGTTGTATAGCCCTGCACAATTAGCAGACAAAAAGTTTATCCAAGGAAAGGCGTTAACAGGTTCAGTAATGGATTATGAAGCGATAAATATTACAAACGACAGAACACAGCAAGGACATTATTTTACAACAACTTTAGGGCCATATGATTTATGGGCAATTGAGTTTGGATACAAAAGCGTAAAGAATCAATCGGAATTAGATGCTATTTTAAAACGATCTACTGAACCAGAACTTATTTTTGGTAATGATGCTGATGACATGCGTAGCCCAGGGAAAGCAATTGACCCTAGAGTTATGGTTGGCGATTTATCTAACGATCAAATTACCTATTCTATCAACCGTATTATTTTGGTAAAAGAATTATTAGGTAAATTAAAAGGTCAATATAATAGTGAAGGGAAATCGTATCAAGAATTATATAATGCTTATGCTATTTTACAAGGACAAGCAGCAAGTGCATCAAATGTAATTTCAAGATTTATTGGTGGTGTGTATGTGGATAGAGCAATGCAAGGGCAAGCCAATGCAACACAACCGTATACTCCTGTAGAATACGCAAAGCAGAAAAAAGCAATGAAGGCCTTAAACGTGCATCTTTTTGCGCCAACGTCTAATAACACGCCTAAGGAATTATACAATTACTTAGCACGCCAACGTAGAGGGTTTAATTTCTTTAGCGGACCAGAAGATCCTAAGTTGCATAGAAATGTGTTACGTAACCAAAGAAATGTATTAAGACACTTATTACATTACAATACCTTACAACGTGTAGTTGATTCTGAATTATACGGAAACACATATGACATTGGTGAATATATGACCGATTTAAATAACGGAATATTTAAAGCAGATATCTATGGTAATGTAAATACGTTCCGTCAAAATTTACAAGTAGAATATGTTAATATGTTAATTAATATCCTTACTGGTAAATCAAACGGACGTTACGGAAACGTATCAAAATCTATGGTATTGTATAACATCAAGAACATTAAAAAAATGACAGCTAATAGTAATGGTAACATCATTACTAAAGCACATAAAGCACATTTATCTACATTGATAAATAATGCATTAAAAGAAGTAAAATAGGCAACTGCTTATTTTATACTAAAAAGAGGCTGTCTGAAAAGACAGCCTCTTTTTGTTTTTATACGTTTCTATTATCATTAAATCAAAAAAAAACTATAACCACTTGTTAATGAATGTGTTGTTTGTATTTCGTATCTTAGTACAACGCAATACTACCCCGTCACCAATAAATTATGTTATCATGAAATCAATCGGTATTAAAACGGGTCTGTTCATCTTTTTATTTTTTGTAATGGCTAGTACATCATGTTCGGACGACGATCGTGTAGTAGTCCCACTAGAACAAAATCAAACACAAACACAAATTGAAACCAATGTTCAAGAGGGAACTTGGCGGATTTCATTATTTATCGATTCTGGGGTGGATGATACCAAGGATTTTGCTGGATACAAGTTTGTTTTTAACCCTAATAAAATATTAGATTCAGGTAATGGCGTAAATAATTATATGGGTACTTGGAGTATTACGGATAGTAATAGCAATGATGATACTCCAAATGATTTAGATTTCAACATATTTTTTAACCTCACCAATGATTTTGAAGATTTAAATGATGATTGGGATTTTATTTCTTATTCAGCTTCTAAAGTTGAACTTATAGATGTAAGTGGAGGTAATGGCGGAACAGACTTTCTAACTTTCGAGAAAAATTAAAATTAATTACTAGCTATAAAAAAACAAAAAGGCTTTACATCTTAGTAGAGTCTTTTTGCTTTATACGAATGTATTGTACTGATAATCAAAAATATAAGAGTGTTTTTTTTTTATGTAGATAGTTTAGTTTTTTTATAAAAAATTAAAAATGTTATGTGTTTTTTGTATCTTTACGGGGTTGAAAAACAGATGTTTGCAAGTAAGTGTTTCTTTTTCTACAATCATCTACCTTACTACCTTACTACCTTACTACCTTATAGCATTACCTTTAGAATTTATAGTATTCTAAAGTATAAGCATATATAGTTATTCTTATCTGAGTATTATATAAAATAATGAGGTAGTGTATGTAGTAGAAAATTATAAACTAAATCTACTAATTATGAATTACAAAAAAATCAAATTCATCCCCCTCTTTATCATGTCATTAATGTTGATATCTATTTGTAGCTGTTCGACGAATGATGATAATCCAGAACTTATACTTTTATCAACAAATTGTGTGGCTAAAAATATCGAAATAGATGAAAAATCAGAGGTGACTTATCCTATTGAAAGTTTTTGGGAATTAAATACGGTTTTAATAGTTAAGTGCCAAGGGAAGTTAGCAGAAAATGTTGAGGTTAAGGTTAAATTATGGCCGCCATTTGGTGAATATAAAATTGTCACAGATGAATTTGGTAAAGCCCAAGTTAGTGAACATGGACAAGGTGTTGACCCTATTGGTAAACAAATTACAGTAACATTATTAGCAGAGGGTACTGTAGTGAAAAAGGCTTTTATTATTAAATAAATGTATACCTTTTAATACTATCATAACAGTTTCGTAACCCCGCAGTTCTATTTCAGCTATATATTTACATTGTTGTGGTTTTTTTTGGTTATAGTTTTTACAACATGGGTTTAATAATTATCTATCCCAGTAGTGTTCTCAACACTGCTTTTTGTTGATAATTATCTTGTATATATTGTTAAAAATCAATACTTTGTACTCGAGTTTAAATTAGCTTTTAAGTTTATAGTTAAGGTAAGGCAGGGTTTTTATACGCTGTCTTATTTTTTTTATACCATCTCTCTCCGTATTTACATTGCCCTACAAAATTAAATATGAACACAAGTTAAAATACAAATACTTGTTTTTTTTTTATAGGTGTTAGTTATCGTTAAACTTAAAAGGTCGCAAAAAAACAAGTATTTCTACTCGTTTTTTTGTGACCTAATACATATACATTGTCACTCCTAAATAAACTTAAATAAGTATTACAAATAGTTAAATTTTACTAGCTAGACATTATAGGTACTTATGTTAGTTTGTAATATTCAGTTACTGCTGAAAACTTTTAACAAAACTAAAAATGAAATTAATTAAGCTCCTTTTAGTATGTATTACTCTGGCTACAGTTGGGTGTAAATCGTTACAAACAGTCAATAATAAATCCTTGTATGAAGAGTCAATAGAAAATGCGATGTCTCCAGCTTTAAGTAAAATTGATAGGAATTTGGTTTCTATTACCTCTCAAAACAAGGATTTGATTTGGAAAAATATCAATGGAGAAAATCACATTTTAATGGTTACTTGGAAACAGGATGTCTCTTATTATAAACCATACTTAGATTCTACGTATTACAATACGGGTAAATACCCAATTTGGGTAACTACAGCACCACAATTGTTGCAAAGAATTAAAAAAGAAAAACCTACAGATGTTGACTTAAGGTTAAAACAATTATTGGGTTTGCCTCCCAATGCTACGTATAGTTATTTTGTAGAATTTTGGGTAAATCCAAAAGATCTTTTCAGACCTTGTCCGGATAACGAAATTACCGATAATACATGTGATTTATGCTTTCCTGAAGACACAGATGCTTCCTATATTTCTTGGGTGAATAGCAATAGGATTAGTAGGTATTATCAATGCGAGGTTTATGAAAAATATCCTTGGACTCAATTAGGATATACCTATGATTGGAATGCTGATAATAAATCGCATATTGGATTAAGTGAGTTCGTAATTAGAGAAAATAAAAACATTGTTGTCAAAGCTATTTATACTACAACCGAGTATTTAAATAAAAATACAAGCACAAAATAAATGTCGTAAAAATAGTATTAAACATATATTAACTGTCAACCAAAATTTTAATTATGAAATTATCAAATATAAAAGCCCCAGGAGTATATATTAATGAAGTTAGTGCTTTTGGGAATGCTGTGGTGCCTGTAGCAACAGCTGTACCTGCTTTTATAGGATATACCCCTTAATCCATATTCATGAAAGATGCTTCTAATCCAATAGTTTCAATGCCCACCAAACCTACAACCATTAATCAAATTATTACCACTTTAGAACAGATGGTATTAGATTCAGAAAAGAATCAAGACCCATTGGGTTATTTTACGGCACTATATCTGAAAGTTACAAAAAAAGTGAAAGAAGGTATTGACGATAATTTTTTTGATGATGGACCTAGAATGGAAGAATTGGATGTTGTATTTGCGAATCGATATCTAGATGCTTACTTCGCTTATAAAGATAATGAAACCATTACTGCATCATGGCAAAGAGCTTTTAAATTATCTACTAAGTATTGGCCAATAGTACTTCAACATTTATTGGTTGGCATGAATGCTCACATCAATCTTGACTTAGGTATAGCTGCTGCTCATGTTATGAAAGGCAAAAATATTGAAGATTTGGAGGATGATTTTAACAAAATAAATGACATATTATCTGCTTTGGTAGTAGGAGTAGAAAAAGACTTAGCTGAGATATGGCCTACCTTAAAAGTCATCTTAAAGCTAACAAGTAAGTTTGATGATTTTTTAGTTAACTTTAGCATGAAAATAGCAAGAAATGACGCTTGGAAGTTTGCTACAACTATTGTCAATAAACCACCTGAAGTGCTAAAAGGACTGATTGAAGTTAGAGATCAAAAAACCGCTAAAAATGCCAAAATTATTACCAATCCAGGGATAGTTGTAGGTACAATATTTGGCATTATCAGACTAGGTGAGCGAGGTACAGTTACTGAGAAGATTGAGAAACTGATGGCTTAATCATCCAAACCGTTGTATGTCATATTTCAAAACTTATTATAATTAAGTAAACAGAAATATCATGTAACAAAAACGCAAAATTATCGTCAAACAAGTAACATCAATCAATCAATCAATCAATCAATCAATCAAAAAATATTTCCATCATGAATAAACAAAAAAATACTTTACTTAAAACATTGTTTATAGGAGTTATTACTTTAATGACTTCTATTAGTTTTTGTTTTGGACAAACAAAAAATGAGCAACTTGACAAACTATTAACCCAATACCAAGAATATGGGAAATTTAATGGTTCTGTTCTGATAGCTGATCAAGGAAAGGTGGTATATAAAAAAGGGTTTGGAATGGCAAATATGGAATGGGACATTCCTAATGCTCCAAATACAAAACACCGTTTGGGTTCCATAACCAAGCAATTTACTGCAATGCTAATACTACAGCTTAGAGCAGAAAATAAACTTGATTTACATGCACCAATCACTAAATATTTACCAAATTACCCAAAAGGGAATGGGGATAAAATAACAACACATCATTTACTTTCGCATACTGCTGGATTACCTAATTATACATCATTTCCTAATTTTTTTAAAGAAGAAAGTCGCAACTACTATACTCCGGATGAGTTTGTAGAAAAATTTGCTAAAAAAGATTTGGAATTTACTCCTGGAGAAAAGTTCAATTATAGTAATTCTGGTTATTTTCTTTTAGGGGTTATTGCTGAAAAAATTACAGGTAAAACCTATGAACAACTGCTTCAAGAAAACATATTTTCACCTTTAAATATGAAGGATACTGGTTACGATAATCATGGAGAAATATTAAAAAACAGAGCAACAGGATATGAACAAAATGGTAATGGATTTGCAAATTCTAAGTTTTTAGATATGTCTATTCCGTATGCAGCAGGATCAATGTATTCTACAGTGGAAGATTTATACCTTTGGGATCAAGCACTATATACTACAAAGCTACTTCCACAAAAATATATGGATTTGTATTTTAAGCCCTACATACCAGCCTTTGGAAATAATTATTATGCTTACGGATGGGGAATAGGTACAGACAAAATAGGAAACACTAAAAAAAGTGTTGATGTCATTTCTCATGGAGGTGGAATTAATGGGTTTAACACTAAAATTTCACGAACAATATCAGATAAATCGCTAATCGTACTTTTAAATAATACTGGAGGTGCTCCTCTAAATGAATTGACAAGAGCTATAAGAGGTATTATGCATGGGGAAACCTATGATATCCCTAAAAAATCTCTTGCATACGACTTATTAGATATCATAAAAAACAAAGGAATTAGAGCAGGGATTGCTCATTTCAATGCTAAAAAAGATTCAGAGAACTTTGATGTAAACGAAAGTGAAATAAACCAAGTTGGTTACCAATTAATGGCTAAAGATAAAGTAGCAGAAGCCGCTCATGTTTTTAAATTAAATACGGATGTTTTTCCAAAATCTTCTAATGTGTATGATAGTTATGGAGAAGCTTTAATGGGCTTAGGAAAAAATGACCTTGCTATAAACAATTTTAAAAAATCGGTAGAATTGAATCCTGCAAATCAAAATGGAATTGATATGCTAAAAAAACTAGGAGTGGATACCAGCAAGCTAGTAAAAGATGCAATTGTACCTGCAGGGATTTTAGAATCTTATATCGGAAAATATGAACTTCAACCTGGGTTTATTCTTACAATTTCTAAGGAAGGAAACCAAATGAAAGCACAAGCTACTGGACAACAAATGATTGATATTTTTCCACATTCAA
>Ga0209396_1000353_pt1 | contig 56639 bp, 47 predicted proteins | sample GOMGulsemesocosm_6_FD_184638 | JGI IMG/M metagenome (GOLD analysis project Ga0209396, IMG submission 184638) | Methane-oxidizing microbial communities from mesocosms in the Gulf of Mexico - GOM8C Gulf of Mexico (SPAdes) (version 2) | ecosystem: Environmental > Aquatic > Marine > Cold seeps... | reverse complement strand
TTAATGCCTTAACCTAATCCTATTATTTATATCTACTAAAAAGGCGCGAATAATAACAAACCTAGTCATAAACAACAATCATTCCCATTGCTCTAAATAAGTGTTACTCGCTGCGCCTGCGAATAAAAGTAGGTACATCGAACAGGTCGTCGCCTTTATCAGAAGTCCTTTCCTCTTTAGCATCCAGAAGTGCTTCACTGCGGGATCGACGAAGCACAGAAGGTAGTTCTATTTGCCCCATATCAGGCTTTTCTCTCTGAGGTGCTTTTAGCTTTTCTGTACTCGGCGCTACCACTTCAAGGTTTTGCTCTTTTTTCTCAAAACCTGTCGCAACCACTGTTACTTTGAGATCATCAACGAGCTCTGTGTCTATGACAGTTCCTATGACGATAGTTGCATCAGATGAGGCATATTTTTCAATAATATTTCCAACTTCACTGAACTCACCCAGTGTTAAATCCAAACCCGCTGTAATATTCACCAAAATGCCGCTAGCGCCTTTTAAGTCAACATTTTCAAGTAACGGACTGTTGATCGCTCCTTCTGCGGCAATAGCCGCACGCTCTTCACCACGCGCACGATCCGACCCCATCATCGCCATGCCCATTTCAGACATCACCGTACGTACATCCGCGAAATCGACATTAATCATACCCGGACGAGTAATCAACTCAGCAATACCGCGTACTGCACCAAGCAATACATCATTTGCTGCGGCAAAGGCTTTAATCAAACTCGCATTTCTACCGAGCACTTTCATCAATTTGGTATTGGGGATAATAATCAAGGAATCAACTTGATCGCGCAATTCCTGTACACCCGCATCCGCTAACATCATGCGTTTACGCCCCTCAAAAGGGAAAGGCGTAGTCACAACAGCGACCGTTAAAATACCCATGCCTTTTGCGACTTCAGCGACTATTGGCGCAGCTCCGGTACCTGTGCCACCACCCATACCTGCTGTAATGAACACCATATCCGCCCCTTCTATCGCCTCTCCTATCGCCTCGCGATCTTCAATGGCAGCAGCGCGACCTACATCAGGATCAGCACCAGCGCCTAAACCTTTAGTCGTTTCTCGACCCAGTTGAATGGAGTTATCCGCATTTATAATGGCCAATGCTTGTGCATCTGTATTCGCGCAAATAAATTCAACGCCTTCTAGATCAGCAGCTAACATGTGGCCTAAAGCATTGCCACCGCCACCGCCAACACCGATGACCTTTATATTCGCACCGTGCATATCATCATCTTGCATACTAAACATAATAACCTCCTAACAGATTACTTGCATACTGGCTAAGTTGGATTATATTCCAACGTCAGCTAATCTTTCTAAATCCAGCATAACATTTGCTGGACATCTCTTATTTGTTGTTGACCTGATCTATAACAGGCAGCCACTTAACTGACACACCGTTGGTATATCTCACATCAACACGTTCAATTTTTTCGGCCTGTGAATATAAGTGCCCTTTATATAATTCTAGAAAGCGACGTAAGCGTGCAAGAATTTTCTCGCGGCCTAACTCCACTTCAATATTGTTATCGAGTAATAATGTCCAAGCGCCACGTGCCTGCAAAGTTATACCTGACATTAACGTCCCTGAGCCTTTGAAAAACTGGCTCAATGAGTGGTATTGTTTCATTACTCTCGCGGTATCAGTGGATGGACCATTAAGTAAAGGCAAATGTTCCAAACCTTTTTTATCTACCGGCCAAAATATGTCACCTTGATGATTTAACAGTCCTTTTTCTCCCCACTTCGCGACCGGCACTTGTTCTCTTACCTCTATCTCTAATCCATGCGGCCAACGACGCTTTAAATGCACAGCATTCACCCATGGCTCTTCTTGTGCCACTTGCTGTATAGCATCTATATCAACAGATAATATTGATGCCGTATTACTTGCTCCTTGTACATTAATCGCAAGCTTTGAAAGCATCTTATTACTGTCTAAATACTGAGTAGATCCAAGTACTTGCAAGTGCTTAATTGGCTGATCTAGCCATTTAAATAGCCCGGCACCTGCATTAAAAAGTAATCCGCAAAATAAAATAAAAGCGGTTAAAATCATGGCAGGCCTGACATACCAATCACTTAAACTACTCGCAGAGAAAAAGCTCGCCCCTTCAAAATTATCATCCACTAACTTTGACGCAGTAGGACGTACATCACCCTCTTCAGGTGATATATCCTGTTTACGCCAACGCAACATTCTATGTAAAATCCATGCTAGAGAGAGTATGCGCAAGTGCAGTAATATCACCCGCCCCTTGAGTCAACAAAATATCGCCGGGGCGTAGAATGTTTTTCAGTAAGGTTGGCACCTCTTCAATACTGTCAACAAATACCGGTTCTAATTGACCACGCTGGCGAATGCTACGACACAAACTTCGACTATCAGCACTGGCAATGGGCTCTTCCCCTGCTCCGTAAACTTCTAGTAATAACAGCGAATCCACATCTGACAATACTTGCACATAGTCTTCGTACAAATCTCTCGTTCGCGTATAACGATGTGGCTGGTTAATCATCACAATACGACGTTCAGGCCAACCCTTGCGTACCGCTTGAATAGTCACTTGTATCTCACGCGGGTGATGGCCGTAATCATCAACTAACATGACAGAGCCACCTTCAACCGCTAAATCACCCAGCACTTGGAAACGACGCCCAACACCAGAGAATGCCTTTAATGCACTGGTTATCGCCTCATCCTCAATACCTTCATCTGTTGAAACCGCAATCGTTGCCAACGCATTTAATACGTTGTGATCACCCGGCATATTAACCGTGACCTGTAAATCTTTATGCTGTTCAGGACGTATTGCGGTGAAGTGTGTTTGCATACCATTTTGCGAGATATCAACCGCGCGATAATCAGCACCTTCTTCCAGGCCATAAGTAATCACCGGGCGATTGACGCGCTCACGTATTTCTCTAACCACTGGATCATCTGTACACAATACCGCTAAGCCATAAAAAGGCAGGTTATGCAAAAAGTCGACAAAAGTCTGCTTTAATACATTGAAATCCCCGCCATAAGTATCCATATGGTCTGCATCTATATTGGTAACAATCGCGACCATTGGCTGCAAATGCAAGAAAGATGCATCGGACTCATCCGCCTCAGCAATTAAATAGCGGCTAGCGCCTAGTCGTGCGTTTGTTCCCGCACTGTTAAGTCTTCCACCAATCACGAAAGTCGGGTCCAAATCGCCCTGTGCAAACACAGAAGCTAATAAACTGGTTGTTGTGGTTTTACCATGCGTACCGGCAACAGCCACCGCATGGCGATAGCGCATAAGCTCTGCCAACATTTCAGCACGACGTACAATAGGAATATGGGCAGCGCGTGCTGCAATAATCTCTGGATTGCTTTCATCAACGGCGGTAGAGGTAACGACCACATCAACTTTTTCCACATTGTCAGCTTCATGACCAATGAAAACTTTAGTCCCTAAACCTTCTAATCGAGCCGTAGTCGCTGAGGCTTTAATATCAGAGCCTGATATTAAATACCCCTGATTACACAATACTTCTGCAATACCACACATTCCCACACCGCCTATACCGACGAAGTGAATGCGCTTAATTCTGCGCATTTCAGGAATATCATAGACCGTACGCGATAGCGTAGGCGCCTTACCTATATTCGGTGTCATACCTGAATTAGCTGCTTTACCTATTTTACTCATAGCATTTCCTCTAAGCAGATATTCGCCACTGTATTTGATGCTTGTGGCGAGCCAACATGCTGTGCTTTATCCGCCATATCTGCCAATATTTCTCTGTTATCTAATTGAGCTAACAACTCAACCAGCTTGTTTTCATCTAATGTTTTTTGCGCCACTAAATGTGCGGCGCCGGCATCCACTAAAAATTGTCCGTTAGCGCTTTGATGATCATCTACTGCAAACGGAAAAGGAATGAGCAATGAAGCGACACCTGCAATCGCTATCTCACTCACCGTCAGTGCGCCCGCTCTGCAAATGACTAAATCCGCCCAGCTGTATGCCTCATCCATTTTGTCAATGAAGGCCGTTACATCAGCTTCAATGGCTAACGCATTATAAAGCGCTTGCGTTTGCTCAATATTACGTGCTCCCGCTTGGTGCCTTACATTGGGACGTAGCTTTTTATCTATTTTTGCCAATGCTTTAGGCACTACCTCATTAATTGCCATCGCACCTAAGCTGCCACCTACAATAAGCACATTTAGCTTACCTTGGCGCTGCGCGTATCGCTGCGCGCTTGGTTCTACCTCAAGTATTGGACCTCTTACGGGGTTACCAACAACTTCAATGCCATTGAGCGAATCATCACCAAAAGCATTGGGGAAGGCTGCGAGTTTACGCTTCGCCATCTTTAACGATAACTTATTAGTCATACCCGCTTTTGCATTCTGCTCATGTATTACCAGCGGCACGCCGGCAAGCTTTGCAGCTACAGCACCGGGACCTGATGCAAAACCACCCATTCCTAATACAATGTCAGGCTTAACTTGCTGGAATACTTTTCTAGCTTGCCAGATAGCTTTAGCCACTAGCCACGGCGCTTTTAACAAACCAAGTTTGCCTTTACCGCGCACCCCTTTTACTTCAATACAATGAAGCGGGATACCGGCATTGGGAATCACCTTAGCTTCAATACCCGCTGCTGTTCCCAACCAGTGCACATCTACATTGGCGTCGCGTAATAAATCAGCCACAGCCAGTGCCGGAAATACGTGTCCACCGGTACCACCTGCCATAATCAAGGCGACTTTTTTACTTTTCACCTGATTCATATTGACTCTCTATTAATTTTACGTTTAGCGTTGGCTTGATCGAAAGATTTACTTTGCACCCTGCTTACCTTATTTTTCACTCTGGTTAATTCTTCCTTTGTATTCACTCTACTCTCTTCACTAAAGCGTGATATATCGACAGCTTCAACATTCTCTTCAACACTGTCTGACTCTTCTTTCACAGCTTTTTTGAGCATTCTTTTTACTACCCGCTTTTTAGCTTGCTCTTGATTCGCAATAGGCTCCTTTGCTTGCGCGACTAGATAGCTAGCACCGATAGAGTCACTTAATAAAAACTCGCCATCAATGCCAACCTTGATACGCTGCAATTTTAATTCATAGTCAATGCGCAATATAACGGCTATCATCGCCGTGCAGACTATCAAACTACTACCACCGTAGCTCAGTAGTGGCAAGGTTAAACCTTTGGTCGGTACAGCTCCGACATTAACCCCGATGTTGATCAAAACCTGTGCCGCTAACACCAGTGCGAAACCATAAGTTATAAATGCCATAAAAAACTGTTGTTGCTTTTCTGCTTGTCGCCCAATCGAAAAAACTCGAACAATCATCACTAAATACATCACAACGATGAACAGCGCACCTACTAATCCTAACTCTTCAGAGAGCACTGAATACACAAAATCGGTATGCGCCTCAGGCAAGTAAAACAATTTTTGAACGCTATTCCCCAAACCTGTACCGAACCACTCACCACGGCCAAAAGCGATTTGTGCTTGAGATAACTGATAACCTGCACCAAAAGGATCAGCCCATGGATCTTGAAAAGACTTCAAGCGGGCCATACGATAAGGCTGAATAACTGCGAGCGAGCCAACGGTGACTAATGCACCAGTGAGTATCACTAAGAACTGTGTAAAGCGCATACCGCTTAAAAAAATCATCCCCATCACTGATGCCATCAACACCACAGCAGCCCCGTAATCGGGCTCCATTATCAACAAAAACACAAAAAAGCCTAATGGCATAATAGGCCTCACGACCCCTTTCCAGCTATTTCGTACATCTGTTAAGCGTCTCACTAAATAGCCGCCTAAATACATGATCATGCAAAATTTAGCCACTTCTGAGGCCTGCAAGTTTAAAGGCCCTGCCCGTATCCAGCGCTGCGAGCCATTCACTTCTTTACCAATGCCAGGGATGAGCACCAACACTAACAAAACAAAACCTAAGGCTAACAACCAAGGGCCTGCGTCATACCAGCGCTTAATTGAGATTTTCCAAACAATAAAAGAACCCATCAATGCCAAAACGATAAACATGCCATGGCGCATAGCAAAGAAAAACGGTTGTTGATAGTTTTTTGCCGCCACATCCAAAGATGCTGAGGTAATCATCACGAAACCAGTCAACATGATGAAAAGTGCAGTACACAACAACAGAGGATCAAAAGGCATTTGCCCCACTGGCAACTCTAACCAGCGAGAAAAAACACCTCGCTGAGTTAGCCACTTAGGCTCTGTTACTGGAGATAGCACTGGTTGCGTCATACGTTTTGAGCCGCCTTTGAAAACACTTCACCGCGTTGGTTGTAATTATCAAACATATCAAAACTGGCACACGCCGGAGACAACAATACAATCTCACCTGGTTGTGCTAAGGTAGCCGCCTGCTGCACCGCATCCTGCATGGTACTTGCGAAATGTACCTGATCAAAATTCACGGCATTTGCAATACGTTTGGCGTCATTACCAATCAAGATTAGCGATTGTACGTGGCGCTTAATCGGCGCAGCCAAGTCATCAAAATTGGCGCCTTTACCATCGCCACCAGCAATTAGAACCACTTTCTTACCGGTTGCCAACGTAGGACCTAACCCTTCAAGAGCTGCAACCGTAGCCCCTACATTAGTCCCCTTAGAATCGTTAAAGTAATTAACACCCGCTTTAGTAGCCACCAGTTGGCAGCGATGCTCTAGACCGCCAAAGCTCTCAATTGCTTTTAACATGGCATCCAACGGTAATCCTGCTTGCGAGCCAAGCGCCAGCGCAGAAAGCGCGTTGATCACATTGTGCCTTCCCGGCAATTTAATGTTGTCACAAGCCAGTAATGGCTTTTTGGCAAGCGCTAAGTATTCACGCAGCTCACCCTGCTCTAATTGACTTATCAAGCCAAAGATTGAGAAGTCCGATTCTCCCATGCGAAAACCGGTAATTTTTACTTGCTTGGCCACTAAAGGGTGAGTGAGCGGGTCATCTAAATTCTCAACCACCTTATTACAACCTTTAAAAATACGATGCTTTGCCTGATAGTATTTTTGAAAGTCATTATCGTATCGATCTAAATGATCAGGAGTAAGATTTAATACGCAAGCCACCTCTGCTCGCAAATCATTAGTGGTTTCCAATTGAAAACTTGAAAGCTCCAATACATATAAATCTTTTTCAGGCATATTCAGAAAATCGAGCACTGGCAAACCGATATTGCCACCAACTCCGACATTTAACCCTGCATGTTTTGCCATTTCACCGACTAAGGTTGTCACACTCGATTTAGCGTTTGATCCTGTAATGGCAATGATCGGTGCGCTTATCTGGCGACAAAAAAGATCGATATCTCCGACCAGTTTTGTCCCGTTAGCAACGGCATAGGCAATCGCCGGGTCATCTTTTGCTATCCCCGGGCTTAATACTAACTCGCTAGCGCTGGCTAACAGCTCTTTATCCAGTGCTCCCAGCAAAACTTTTACATCCGGATATTCTTGTTGAAAAGCCGCGAGATTCACTGGATTCTCGCGCGTATCAACGACCATAAAGCGCTCGTTATTACGGGCGAGCAACTTGGCGCAGGAGACACCAGTCAAACCAAGTCCTATGACTATTTTTAGCTGATCGCTGGCGATTAAAGACATATAAACTACCGCAGTTTCAAGGTCGCAAGACCTATTAATACAAGAATAACGGTGATGATCCAAAAACGTACAATGATGCGCGGTTCAGGCCAACCTTTTAGCTCAAAGTGATGGTGAATAGGCGCCATTCTAAAGATACGCTTGCCCGTCAATTTAAATGAGGCAACTTGCAATACTACTGATATGGTCTCCATAACAAAGACACCACCCATAATCACTAGCACTAATTCTTGGCGGACAATGACTGCAACTACACCTAGCGCAGCACCTAAAGATAATGCACCCACATCACCCATAAACACTTGCGCCGGGTAGGTATTAAACCAAAGAAAACCAAGGCCTGCGCCGACAATAGCACCGCAGAATATAATCAGTTCCCCTGAACCATTGATGTAGGGTATATTCAAGTAATTTGCAAATTCAACGTGACCTGTTAAATAGGCAAACACGCCAAGTCCCGCTGCCACCATAACTGTTGGCATAATCGCCAGACCGTCCAAACCGTCGGTTAAATTAACCGCGTTAGATGTACCGACAATCACAAAGTAGGTAAAGACAATAAAGAACAAGCCCATGTTAATCGCCACATCTTTAAAGAAAGGCACGATAAGTTCAGTCTCTGCCGGCGATTGTGCACTCGTATAAAGTACGATTGCAGCACCAAAGCCACCTACTGATTGCCAGAAATACTTCCAACGCGCCGGTAAACCAACTGAGTTTTTCTCAACAACTTTGCGCCAATCATCAACCCAACCAACGGCGCCAAAGATAAAGGTAACCGCCAACACTATCCAGACAAAACGAGACGTTAGATCAGCCCAAAGCAGTGTACTGATACCTATGGAGAGCAAAATAACCGCCCCGCCCATCGTCGGAGTACCCGCTTTTGATAAATGTGATTGCGGGCCATCGTTGCGAATAGATTGACCAATTTGCTTCTCTTTCAAAAAGCGGATCATTTTGGGGCCTAAATATAGCGCCAGACAAAGGGCGGTAATCACCCCCATGATGCCTCTTAAGGTTAAGTATTGGACAACTGTAATTGCGTTAAAGTAGTGTGCTAAAAAATCAGCGATCATTAAAAACATTAAACTTCTCCCCCTGGCGCCAACGCGGTGACTACTTGTTTCATACCTGCGCTCAAAGAGCCTTTAACTAAAATTTTTGTTTCACTGTTCATTATTTCTGTTATTTTTTTAATCATGTCGTTTTTATTACTAAAGGCTGTTATTGCTGAACCGGTATGTGCAGCGAACTGCGCTGAGGCTAACGCGCTTTTCTCTCCACAACTAAATAGCTGTCCTATTTTTTTATCAGCAGCATAGTCACCTATGCTGCGGTGTAATTCAAGCTCATCGGGGCCAAGCTCTCCCATGTCCCCAAGCGCTAATATGGTATTCCCCTGAAGCTGAGATAAAAGATCAATGCCCGCCTTAACCGAATCAGGGTTGCCATTATAACTATCATCTATCACGGTTGCGCCATTAATACCGTTCATCGCTTTTAGTCGCCCACCAAGGGTATTTGCCGCCTCTAAACCAGCAACTACTTCATCAAAACTTGCACCTATCGCAAAAGTACCGGCAGCTGCTGCCAATGCATTTTTCACATTGTGAATAGCCAACAAGTTCAATGTGACACGCGCGCTTTTACCTAAATAGTGTAAGTTAAAGCGATAATTACCCGCTGCTAATTGCTCTAATTTAGAGGCAAACACATCCGCTTGCGGGTTATCCAAGCTAAAACTCAGAGTCTTATTCACGCAATCGAGCGCCATCCACTGCTTAACATTGGCATCATCCAAATTTAAGACCGCTGTACCATCGCCGCTCAAACCTTGAAATATTTCACCTTTTGCCTCCACCACACCTTGCAGAGAGCCAAAACCTTCTAAATGCGCCCCCATAGCATTGGTAATAATGGCCACATCCGGTTGCGCTAGAGCAGTGCAATACGCTATTTCACCTTGGCTATTGGCCCCCATTTCAACGATTGCAAAACGCTTTGATTGATCAAAACCTAACAGTGTTAAAGGAACCCCAATTTCATTGTTCAAGTTACCGGCTGTTGCTAGCGTCTCACCTTTTTGCGCTAAGATAGAGGCTATAATTTCTTTAGTCGTGGTTTTACCGTTTGAGCCCGTGACTGCGATTAACGGCCCTTGATAACGCTCGCGATTGCATTTAGCAATCAACCCCAATGCGATATGCGCACTGTTAACCACTAATTGCGGTACAGCAATAGGCAACTCGCGCTCAACCACTAATCCAATAGCGCCTTTATCGACTGCCTGTTGCGCAAAAGCATGGCCGTCAAAGTTTTCACCGGATAACGCCAAAAACACATCACCACTGGCTACTTTTCGAGTATCCGTTGTTAACTGGCTAAATTGGCAATCACCGTTAACTAACGCAGCTTGAGTGATGCTTTGTAAGCTAGAAAATCGCATGGTAAAACTCATGACAATACCTCCCCGCGCTCTTTAGATACCTCTGACAAAACCTCTGAAACTATTTGTGCGTCTAAAAAGTAATGCTTCACACCCATAATATCCTGATAATCCTCATGCCCTTTTCCGGCAATTAAAACCACATCACCGGCACTCGCCGCGCTGATGGCCATTGTAATGGCACGCTTTCTATCGCTATCTACGCGATAATCCATCTCTGTTGAAAACCCCGTTGTAATCATCTTTATAATCACATCCGGATTTTCAGTACGCGGGTTATCACTAGTAATGATCACTTGATCCGCAAAACGTTCTGCCACTTTTGCCATTAAAGCGCGCTTTGTCTGATCTCTGTCACCACCACAGCCAAAGACCACAAAAAGTTGCTGTTGGGTATGGATACGACAGGCAGTTAACGCTTTTTCCAGCGCATCCGGCGTATGGGCATAATCCACCACACATAATGGCTGTTGATGATTTTCATTAAACCTAACTTGCTGCATACGACCAGGTACTGGGGTTAAGGCTGCGAGTGACTGTTTTATTTGTTCTAGTGAATAACCTAGTGCATACAAGGAAGTGGCACAAAGCATCAAATTGGCTACGTTAAACTTGCCTATCAAGGCCGTATTAATAGCGATCGACTTATCTTTTACTGTTAGCTCAAAGTTCAAGCCTTGTTGCAGATCTACATCTAAAGCGACAAAATCTGCCTCACTACCTTCAGTTTCACTATAACGATAAAGTTTGTGGATATTACTACTATCCAAACGCTCAATCAGCTGCTGGTTGTATTTATCATCCCTATTGAGCACACAGTGATTAGCAGCAAAATCAGTAAACAGCCTGGCCTTGGCATCGGCATAAGATTGCATAGTGCCATGGTAATCTAGATGATCTTGCGACAGATTTGTATAGGCCACTAAATTAAAAGGCACCCCCTGTACTCGCCCTTGCTCCAAAGCATGAGAACTCACTTCCATCACTACCGCTTGCGCGCCTTGTGCATAAAACTGTGCAAACAACTGCTGTAATGAGCAGGCATCCGGAGTGGTACGACTCGCCTCTTCTAATGCATTTGGGTGTCCGTTACCTAACGTACCGATAATATAAGTATTTACACCTAAGCTATTAAGTGATTGTGCGAGGTAGTGGGCACACGAAGTTTTTCCGTTAGTACCGGTAACACCAATAATATTCAGCTTATGAGTGACATTAGCAAAAACTTTCGCTGCTATTTCACCCACTTTAAAGACCAGCCCTGCTATCGCGATAACAGGAACGGGATAACCTTCAAAGTCTACATCAGCGTCTGTAGCATTATGTTTATCAACAAGAATAGCAACCGCACCAAGCGTGACAGCCTTTTCAATAAAATCAGTACCTTTGAAGTGCTCACCGTCGCGGGCGACAAATAAGTCACCGACTGTCATTTGGCGGCTATCCTCTTTAATGCCGGATACTTTAAGATCACCGCAACGCTTAATCAGATTTTCGCTGGTTTTCTTATCGACAAAACCTTCAAGCACATCACTCAGCAACATTGGATGTTTAACCATTTTTCACCGCCATTTGCTCAGTTTTTTCTTGCTCTTCTCTTACAGGCCATTGATCAGGTGAGATATTTAACATGCGCAAAGCACTCGAGGTCACTCTTGAAAAAATAGGTGCAGCTACGCCACCACCTGAATATTGCTGCCCTTTTGGGTTATTCACCATCACTACAATCGCCAGCCTTGGATCACTCGCTGGCGTAATCCCTGCAAATACTGAAATATATTTATCTAGATCATAACTACCACGAGCCGCTTTTCTTGCTGTCCCGGTTTTACCGGCAACAGAGTAGCCAAAAACAGCCGCTTTACGGCCGGTTCCCCCTTTATCTGCTTGTACTGTGGTTTCCATCATAGTGACCACATCTTCAGCAATATCAGCGGGGATAATTCTTATGCCTTTAGGTTTCTCTTCTATCTTCAGCAAGCTCACTGGAAGCTTCACCCCTTTATTGGCTAACACTGAGTATGCTTGTGCCAATTGTATAGGCGTTACTGAAAGACCGTACCCATAAGACATAACCGCTCTTTCAATCACTTGTCTTTCTGAGTAATAAGGGAGTTCGCCGCTGCGCTCCCCAGGGAATCCGGTACTTGATAACTGACCAATACCGACGTTAGAGAACAAGTTATGCATAGTATCCGGTTCAAGTGAAAGTGCCAGCTTTGTCACGCCGACGTTACTCGACTTAGTAATAATGCGCGTTAGTGATAACTCGCCATAATTGCGAAAATCTTTGATACGTTTACGCTTTACAAACAGATACCCTGGCGCTGTATCAACCACAGAATCACGCTGGTAGTCACCGCTCATCAAAGCGGCTGTAACCGTAAATGGCTTAACGGTAGAGCCCGGCTCAAACACATCGGTTAAAGCGCGGTTTCTTAATTGCTCACCGGTTAATACTGATCTATCGTTGGGGTTATATGATGGCTGATTGACCATCGCTAATACTTCACCGGTTTTTATGTCTAACACCACCACAGAGGCTGAATCTGCACGATGAGATTTCACCGCTGATTTTAACTCTTTATAGGCAAGATACTGTAAACGCAGATCAATACTAAGAGCGACATCCTGACCGGATTCAGATTCTTCTATCAACTTTATATGTTTAATAATGCGACCTAGTCGGTCTTGCATCACCAGTTTTTTCCCAGGTTCTCCCAACAATGCATCTTCATACGCAAGCTCTATGCCCTCTTGCCCTGCGCCATCTATCCCAGTAAATCCCACTAAGTGAGTCGCAACTTCACCTGCAGGGTAGTAACGTTTGTATTCACGATCAACATTGATGCCCTTGATATTTAATGCCGATACTTTAGCGGCTAAATCAGGGGATATTTGTCTTTTAATATAGACAAAACCTCGCGTTGAGTTTCGCTTGATTTTACTAGCTACCGCATTGCTTTTCTTACCTAATAAGCGCGACAACTGCTTAAGTTTAGGATCGGTAATATCCACAACTTTAGGATTAACCCACACAGCAGCAACAGGAGCACTCACAGCGAGCGCTTCGCCATTTCTATCAGTGATCACTCCTCGATGAGCCGGGACTTGCATCACTCTTAAGGTGCGCTTATCTCCTTGACCTTGTAAAAACTCTTTATCGTAAGTGTAAAGCGAGACGAGCTTAGCGGTAATCCCGATCGCGATAGCGCCCAGCAAGATGCACACTAGCCAAAGACGCCAACCTTTTGAGTGCTGCAGAACAATCCTTTGTTCACTCATAACTTATCATCTCTATATTTTCTGGCTTAGGTATGTGCATTGCCAACTTAGTTTTTGCAATTTTCTCAACTTTACTGTTGGCGCCTAACGCACTTTGTTCCAACAGTAATTGCCCCCACTCAACCTGTAACTCATCCCAATGACTCACCAATTGCTGCTGTGTATTAAACAATTGACGGTACTCATAAGCTTGATGAATAATTGAGACACTGCTTATCAACAGTGCGATTAACAACATCGCAACGACCAGTATCGGCCGACCAATTTCGTTCGAATCCAGCATTTTCAAATGAACGGCATCGGTTTTGTTGCCAGGCGTTTGGTCGCGGGCTTTTTTCATGCTATTTTTTCAGTCACTCGCATTACTGCACTACGCGATCTCGGGTTTTCATCCACTTCACCTTTACTAGCCTTAACTTTTTTACTGATATCTTTTAGCCGACAACGCAACATATCATTCGTGTATGGAATGCCTTGCGGTAGATGGTCATCACCTTTAACGTGCTTGCGAATGAAGCGTTTCACAATACGATCTTCTAGAGAGTGAAAACTAATGACCACTAAACGGCCACCGACTTCTAAAGCTTCAAGCGCACCTTGAAGACACTCTTCAATATCCGAAAGCTCTTGATTCACCTGAATTCTAATTGCCTGAAAGGCTCTTGTTGCCGGGTGTTTACCTTTTTCCCACGCAGGATTTGCATCTTTGATAATTTGCGCTAAACGCGCAGTTGTTTCAATCGGTGCCTTCTCGCGCTCAGCCACAACGGCGCGAGCCATACGTCTTCCGAACTTTTCCTCGCCGTAAGTATAAAGAACATCGGCAATTTCTTTCTCGCTCGCATAGGAGAGCCACTGTGCCGCACTTTCACCGCAAGTAGTATCCATGCGCATATCTAACGGTCCGTCATGCTGAAAACTAAAACCACGACTAGGGTCGTCTAACTGCGGAGAGCTCACACCAAGATCAAGCAAAATACCTTGCACTTTTCCGTGCTGGTCGCGTTGCTGCGTAAATTCTTCAATACGCGCAAACGAGCCGTGAGCAATTGAGAACCGAGCATCCTCACTAAAGCGATTCTTAGCAAAAGCTATCGCTTCTAGATCTTTATCAATCGCCATTAGCTGGCCATCTGTTGCAAGTGCATCTAGAATTTTAGCGCTATGACCACCACGGCCAAAGGTACCATCTACATAAAAGCCCTCTGGATCGCTGACCAATGCATCGACAGCTTCTTGCAGCAAGACTGTTACGTGTTCAAAGTTGTTATTTTCCACTGAATTTTACCTTTCACAACGTCTAAGTTGTGGTTAATTATTTCTCTAGAGCTTAACGTTTTTGCTTAGCTCTATATTTTAAAGCGACTTAAGTAAGTAATCTTTTGATCATTTATTTAAACGGCCTTGCCTGTACTATAACGATAGTGATTGTAAATCGACCGGTAACGGCGTCTCTTCATCCGTTATTTGTAAATATTCATCTCGCGTTTGCTGCCAAAGCGTTTCGCTCCATATCTCAAACTTTTTACCTTGTCCTAACAATACAATTTTCTTTTCAAGCTGAGCGTATTCCCTCAGCGGAGCACTTAATAACAAACGCCCATTGGCATCCATTTCAACATCAGTGGCGTGACCTAATAATAAGCGCTGAATACGACGGGCGTTTTTATCAAAGCTAGGTAATGCTTCTATTTTCTTTTGAATTTCTTCCCACTCATGAATGGGATAGAGTAATAAACAACGTGATTCGGTATCAATAGTGACGACCAGCTCCCCTGCGCAATGCACACTCAATGGCTCTCTGTACCGAGAGGGAATAGCCATTCTGCCCTTGGCATCCATGTTTATTGGATTTATGCCGCGAAACATCACTTAATTATCTACCTAAACCACTTTGAAACATAAAAACCCCACTTTACACCACTTTTTACCACTATATTACACTATAGAAATTCCCTGTTATTTTTGCAAGTACTGCATGGTTTAAATATCAAATAGGAAAAGCACTCTCAATGACCTCTTTAATTGACGATAGAGTGACGGTTAAAAAAGTGTCTCTGTCTATCCACACTCGCAAATAGAGCATAAAACAACTGATAAGCTATTCATTTCCAATAGTTACAAACAATGGAAATCAAATAGGCGGATATTTATTTTAATAAACAAAAAGGCAAAACAGAAGACTTAAATGATGTGATAAAAGGACTTATTGAAGGGCACTAAATTGCAAAGGTATAGTAACAAAAACAGGATAGAAAATCGTTGCTTTTTGCAAAACAAATGACTAAATAAAGAAGGCAGGAAAAGCCAGAAAATAAAACGCCAACTAGCTAACCGCTGTTGGCGTTTGTACGGTTTAATGAGTGCGGTTTAACCTAAACCCGGCTGTTAACCGCTATGAATTCGCGGCAAGTTTATGAGTTATAGGCAAAATACAGCTAATTCGGTTTTCTCTGAATAAGTGAAGGCGCTACACCTCTTTATACTTGTAAAATCACGCCGTAGCGGCGTTACGAATTTTGTAAAGGGATCAACCATTTACTGTAATCCGTGCCTTGCTACGACGTGATTTTCCGGCGTATAAAAAGGCATCCAACGGCCAAATCTAGGTTTAACGCTTTAAATGCAAACGGTATTTAGCAAAACCATTTTCACCTTCACCAACATATTCTATTGGCATATCAGGTGTTATAGCCTGCGCCGCTGCAGGAGCGCTCTCAAATACTACATGAGTATTTGCTATCTCTACAAAAGACCAATTTTTATCAGCGCTTGGATCTATTTTCTTCAGTGCAAAAATATCATTAGCCAATACCGTACGGTTTTCATCAGGGGCTTCAATAATGATATTAGAGCCATCTAGTGCAGGAAAATGACCACCGCCACTGGCACGATAATTATTGGTGGCAACAATAAACTTCTGCGCTTCATTTACCACTTTCCCTTGATATTTAAAATCTACAATACGATGGGTATCTGATACTTTCTTCCCATCTTTTGCATATCTCGCCTCTTTGGAAAGATCGACTTTGAAAGTCACACCATCAATGATATCGAAATTATATGAAGGGAAGCTAGGGTTATGTAACACTTGTTCTTTGTCAGAGTTTGCTTCAATTTTATTAAAAGCACCCATCGACATTTCAAGCCATTCCTTAACCTCTGCACCGTTAAGCAAGACAGCTCGTAAGGTATTAGGATAAATATAGAGGTCGGCAACATTCTTTAGCGCAATCTTACCGGCACTAATATTAGTGTAGTAATCAGCACCGCCACGCCCACCCGCTTTAAAAGGCGCGCCAGCAGAAAGTACCGGAATGCCGTCATATTCAGTACCTTGAATTAAGCGCTCAACATAGCGTTTTTGTGCATTTGTCACTATTTGTACTGAAGGGTCATCTTGCACTAAAGAAAAATAACTATGTATTGGTGCTGTTGTTTCACCGACTGCTTTATTCATATAAGTGATCGTTGCTTGGTGCTCAGCATCAACCGCTTCAATAATGGCTTGATCAGCATCAACTAACGATATTTTTTTACGGCCATCACGCTTGAATATTGAACGTAGCGATGAATGAGCATCCGTTACTTTCCAGTCACCATTGTTAACTGAAAGATTTAAATCAATAACACCTAAATGAGAACCCCAAAAACCAGGCATTACAGCAGGCACACCATTAATAGTGCCTTTTATTGCATCAATGCCTGCTATATTCTCATATTTTTTACTTGGGAACTCTTGGTGTGAGTGACCAAATAAAATAGCATCTATTCCCTCCACCTTAGATAGCGCTAAGCTCGCATTCTCTGCAAACTTGCCATCTATCTGACCTATACCTGAATGCGGGATAGCAACCACTATATCAGCACCTTCCAAGCGCATTTTCGGAATAAACTTTTTAGCATCTTCTACTATGTCATGTGTCACAAGCTTACCTTCAAGGTTTGCTTTATCCCACTGTGTAATTTGCGGCGGCACAAAACCAATAACGCCAACTTTAATTGACACTTTAGAGCCGTCTTCTGCGGTTAATTCTCGATCTAGAATTCTATAAGGAGTGAAGTAGTTCTTGTCATTGCTTTCATCTTTATCACCATCAAATACATAGGTATTGGCAGAGACATAAGGGAAGTTAGCACCCGCTAAAGATGCTTTAAGAAAATCTAAACCGTAGTTAAACTCATGGTTGCCTAAATTTGCCGCGTCATAATTAAGCAGGTTCATTGCTTTATAAACAGGATGTATTTGCCCTTCAGCTAAACCTTGCTCATTCGCAACGTAATCACCCAATGGATTACCTTGTAATAAATCACCATTATCAAATAACAATGAATTCTTAACTTCTGCTCGCGCGTTTTTAATTAATGCCGCCGTCTTTGCCAATCCCAAACTTGCACTAGGTTTGTCTTTATAATAATCATAATCAACCAAATGCACATGAATATCGGTAGTCTCCATGATTCTAAGCTTTACATCTGCAGCTTGCGCTTGAAAAGCGATTGCACCTATAGCAACAGCGAGTAATGTGCGACTCGCGGTGCCAATTCTATGCTTATTCTGAAAATTAAATACTTTACTCATTTCGCGCTCCCAAGGTTTGGCAATCAATACAAGTAATGCCAATAACAGATAGTTTTTATTATTCGAGCATAAGACCATATCAACATTAAATTTAATTCATAGATTTTTTTTGACCAAATGTACAAATTTTTATGTTTTTTAATTATTTTTCATCGCTACTTTTGATGCAAAACACCTTCAGTCATGTCTCTCACAGCCTCTATTAGTAAATAATTATCGGCCTGATTAATGATGATAGCATTACCGACATGTGATTTAGCCGCATGTTTTAGTGGTGATAATTTAGAGGAGAGCGCAAAATTGTCCATACTGTCTTCGCTTTTTACTTCTAGTACAGCCACAGAGAGAGAGACCAGTGGATGAAATCTAGAGACACCATAACGATCTTCACTACTAAACCCTCCTTGCACAATATGTGCAGGGTAATACAGTTCCTTAGCCATAGCATTAAATGAGGTAACTGTATCTTTCACTCTTTGCAGCCAATCCTGAGAGTTATAAATGGCGATGAAATCATCTCCGCCAATATGCCCAACGGTATCGCGCTCAATACTGTAATGCTTTTGCAAGCTCATACCCAACGCCAGAATAACTTGATCACCTTTAGCAAAACCATACACATCATTAAAAGGCTTGAAATTATCAATATCAAAATGCACCATGGCAAAAGCATTATTACTCGCGATTAACTGATCAACGCAATCGTTGATAGGCACCAATCCTGGCAGCAACGTTAATGGGTTGGCATGCCTTGCTTGATTCAACTGCAGTTGAGTTACTTGTTTTAATAAATCAATGACGTGGCCAACCCCTAAGTATTTGCTCTCCTTACATATAACAAAATCATCTTCTTGACGATAACGCGCTCTTGATGTCACCAAGCGGCTCACTTGCTCAATGCTTAAACTTGCATCAACCACTAGTGGCTGAGTATGCATTACAACTTCAACCGCTCTCTTTTTTGAAAACAGATCTCGCCCAAACGGCTGAGAGAGCTTCCCCTGTACTGCTGCACGACTAATAAGCCCTAATATTTGCTCATTATCCACGACAGCAATAGAGTTAATATTAGGCTTATCTTGAAAAATAGCGGCTGCTTGCTCAACACTGGCATCACTATCGACAGATAATTTATGCACAGATAAACTATTGGCACTCACCTGCCTTGCAACACTGGCCTGCGCCTTGCTCTCTACTGGGAAAGTCGTTAATTTCACCGGTGGCTTAGCTTGTGGCCTACAAAACAAATAACCTTGAAAGAAATCAATTTTCAGCTTAGATAAATAACTGTGTTCGGCGAGAGTTTCCACCCCCTCAGCAATCACTTTGCACTGCATCGAGGTAGCGATTTCTACAAACGAGCGTACAAATTCCTGCTTCGTGTGATCTTGGTCTATATCTTGAATAAAATGGCGGTCTATCTTTACAAATTCAGGACGCGATTGTGACCATAATCTCAGCGACGAGTACCCCGCACCTAAGTCATCTAAAGCGATTGACAGACCCATTTCTTGATAGTGCTTTATAGCATTCAACAACACGGCTTCATCACTGCTCGGAAACTGCTCTGTCAGCTCAATGACAATTTGCGAACTCTCTAAATCCAAATTATCTAATAGCGCTAAAGTTTGCCCTTTTTGATGCCCAGCTTGCTCCAGTGATTGCGGGGTTATATTAATGAATAACTTGCCAGGCAGATTCTGCTCTACAAAACCAATCGCCGCCTTCTCTCGACATAGCGATTCAATTTCACCTAATAAATTAAACTTGCGTGCCTGCTCAAATAGCTGCAAAGGAGAATGTAAAGGACTGTCAGAGGGACCACGGCTCAGCGCTTCATAGGCAAAAATCTCACCGGTATGCTTATCGACTATCGGTTGATACAGACTCGTGATATCACCCTTCATTAATATTTTCTGCAATTCTACTAACATAAAACGACCTTTCTATGACTGCTCAAAAGCGATAGGTAGATTAAATGTCATTAGCATGACAGTTATATGACAGTGCGCTGTTTTTGCGACAAAGTTTGATATTAACGAACGAAATCAATGAAACTCAAACAGGAAAGATTAAATTTTATGCAAGTCAACACTGCACGTTATGCGCGCAAAATGGATGCGATACGATGGCTCATTAACCAAAAGCTAGCTATTTTCGCTCTTCTGTTTACACCGATAGCACTTGAGCCACACATAAAGACACTCTCCATCTATGAGTTTCAATCTAACAACAGTGAATTATCTAGCATCATGCAGCGCGGCAAAGACCAATTGCTTATTAAGTGTCAGTAAAGACCATGAGCATAGATGGGTCAGCTTGTGGCTCATGAAAACGATAAGCATTCACAGCTGTGCCAACAACCCCCTCTATCAGCCCTTTAATTTTCATTGCCCGCTGGATTTCACTGCGGTTAAAAAAGATATGACTGGGTGATTTCTCAGAACCTTTAAGTGCAGGCAAACTTGCCGCTGTTTCCACAGCAACAGAATAACCATACTCTTTAAGAATATAACTTAACGCCTGTGCATCTGATTTCTTATTTGGGAAATAGTGGATAGTAATTTGAAAGTTATTATTTGCCTTGTCAGCTAATACGACTTGGGAAGGGGCTTGCTCTTCTTTAGTTAATATATCTGTAGTAAGAAATAAAACCGCTAATAGAACACAAAACAATGCGATGATCACAATCCAAATTTGTTTTGATTCACTTTTTTTAGTACCCATTTAACGATCCTTGTCATTGCCAAAATCCATAAAAACTATAGGCAAGTTTGTTTTGCAACCAATAGCTAGTTTGCACACACCTATCATGAATTTAATATAAACCGGAATTTATAAAACAGCAACAATGATTGACGACGACTTAACCAATCCTTCTTTACTGACTCTCCTGCACGGGACATTTTTAGTCAAAAAAAAACCGCACTGTCATAAACAGCGCGGTTTTATTGAAATTTAATTTTGAAAAACTAGAACTCTAGCGGAAAAGTCGCCAGAGTATGTCTTGTCATACGCTTAGCTAAACGCATCACTTGGCAGCTATAACCAAACTCATTATCGTACCAAACGTAGATAACACAGTTCTTGCCACCTTCAGCAATGGTTGCCAGTGCATCGACAGTACCTGCAGAGCGAGACCCCACAAAGTCAGTCGATACTGCTTCAGGAGAGATGCTATAACCAATCTGTTTTTGCAAAATGGAGTGTTGTGCAGTATCACGTAAGAATTCGTTTAGCTCTTCTCTTTCTGCTGCTTTCTCTAGATTCAAGTTCAAGATAGCAATTGAAACGTTAGGCGTAGGTACACGGATAGAACTACCGGATAACTTACCTTCCATTTGCGGAAGCGCTTTTGAAACGGCTTTAGCCGCACCTGTTTCTGTAATCACCATGTTAAGTGTTGCGGCGCGACCGCGGCGATCACCTTTATGGTAGTTATCAATCAAGTTCTGATCGTTAGTGAACGAGTGAATCGTTTCAACGTGACCATTTTCAACGCCGTACTCATCACACATAGCTTTAAGCACCGGTGTAATAGCATTCGTTGTACAAGAGGCGGCCGATACAATTTTATCACTATCAAGCACATCGTCTTGGTTAACGCCCATCACAATGTTCTTAATGCCTTTACCGGGTGCAGTCAGTAACACTTTAGCTGCGCCTGGGCACTTCAGATGCAAGCCAAGGCTCTCTTCATCACGCCAAATACCGGTATTATCGATAACCAATGCATCGCTGATACCGTATTGAGTGTAATCCACTTCATCAGGGCTGTTAGCGAAGATGATTTTGATCATGTTGCCATTGGCAATCAATGCATGGTTTTCGTTATCAACAGTGATGTTGCCTTTGAAAGCGCCATGTACTGAATCACGACGTAAAAGACTCGCACGCTTTTCTAGATCAAATTCCGCTTTGCCTTTACGTACCACAATAGCACTTAAACGCATGCCACTGCCGCCGCCTGTTTGTTCGAGCAACAAACGTGCAAGCAGGCGACCAATACGACCAAAGCCATACAGAACAACGTCTGTAGCAGCCGCGCTGTTGTCTCCTGCAGCTTGTACTAATTCAGCAGCTAAAAATGCAGCTAAATCATCATGTTCTGTTTGCTCACGATACTTAACCGCTAATTTCGCGATATCTACATGAGCATTCTTAATTTTCATTTGTGCTAAGATCTTTAATACTGGATAAGTATCATCGACTGTGAGTTCTTTGCTTTCAATTTGGCGACCAAAACGGTGCGCTTTTAAAATATCAATAACTGAACGTTTCACTAACAGGCGACCAAAAACTGAGGTCTCCACGTTATGCTCACGAAACAATTCTCCGACAAGTGGAACCATTTTCTCTGTTAGGGCTTCTCTTTGCTTCCAGGCTGAAAAAACTTGCTCTCGACTCACAACACTCTCCAATAAATTTGGTGATAATTTGAGCGGCCATTATGGCTATTTCTAAGCGCTTGAGCAACGATTTAACCACTACTTTTCGCTTTAATCATTAAATAATAAAATGTAGTAATAATCCTACTCAAAGTAGCATAGAATAAGGCCTCAGAGCATGGTATTAATAAAGTTTTGTGATTAAATAAATCACGAATTAGCATAAATAAAGCCCCCCGGGGCAAGCCCTCTCTCTCCCTCGTTTTCACTTTATGAAGCGAGGAATTAAACCCTTGATGATTTAGGCTTTGTCTAATTCATCTCTACTGAATCGAACAAACTTGGGGAATAAATTGACACAGCTTGCGTTTACTTTACCTGTTAAAAATGGCGACACAAAATGGCTTGGTGGTGTAGAAGGCGCTAGCTCAGGGTGGCTCATTGCACAGGCAGCTTCAGTGCAACAAGGATTAAGTGTTGTTATCTGTAAAGACACCAATAGTGCATTGACTTTAGAGAGCGAAATAAAGTTCTTTGCCGCTGATCAAAATGTGCAGATACTCCCCTTCCCCGACTGGGAAACGCTGCCATACGATAACTTCTCTCCCCATCAAGATATCATCTCTAGCCGTTTAACCAGCCTGCATCAACTACCGCAAGTAAAGCAGGGTATCATCATTGTGCCCGTCAGCACTTTTATGCACCGTATTGCACCTTATGAATTTTTAAGTGCCAATACATTATTACTCAGTCGCGGCCAGGTGATTGATAGCGATAAACTGCGTCATCAATTAACGCAAGCGGGTTATAGAGCGGTCGACAACGTTTTCTCTCACGGTGAGTTTGCTTTTCGCGGCTCAATCATCGACTTATTTCCAATGGGTAGCGAGTATCCATTTCGTATCGATATGTTTGATGATGAAGTTGATAGCTTACGTACTTTTGACCCTGAAACTCAGCGCTCTATCGATAAAATTGAGCAAATCAGATTACTGCCAGCGCGTGAGTTCCCACTAACCGACAGCGCTATTGGTCTCTTTAAAAGACAGTGGCGTGAACGCTTTGATGTCAATGTAAAAAACTGTCCTACCTACCAAGATGTTAGCAACGGTTTCGCACCCGCTGGCATCGAATATTACCTGCCATTATTCTTTGACAAGACCAGCACCTTATTTGATTACTTGCCAAAAGACTCCCTCATTATTAGTGAAGGTGCCCTTGAAAGTAAATGCCAAGAGTTTTGGAATGATGCATCCAATCGCTATGAAGAACGACGCCATGACGTAGAGCGCCCAATATTACCGCCAACCCAGTTGTTTCTAAATGCCAATGACTTCATGGGATCACTTAAAGCCTTTAAAAAACTACAGTTTTCACAAGAGAGTGTAGCAGGAGCCGGGCGCTCCAACTTAAACTGTGAGGCTCCACCGCGTTTAAGTGTCGATGCGCAAAGCCCCCAACCACTATTGGCCCTTGAAAACCACATTGCACAAAAAGTGAAAAGCCGTGTGCTATTTTGCGCGGAATCCGCCGGTCGTCGTGAAGCACTATTAGAATTGCTAAAGCGCATTAAAATCACGCCAACAAGTGTTGATAGCTGGCAGCAATTCACTGAAGGTAATGAAGCTTTCTCTATCTGTATTTTCCCGCTTACCCGCGGGTTAAGCACAATAAACCAGTGGGAAGTGATCAGTGAGTCACAACTCTTCGGCCATCAGGTATTTCAGCAGCGCAGACGCAGCAAAGAGAAAAGTCAATCTGATCTAGTGGTTCGCAATTTAACAGAACTGAAGCTGCACGCCCCTGTGGTGCATATCGATCACGGGGTCGGCCGCTATTTAGGCCTCGAAACCATTACCATTGATGACCAAAGTAACGAGTTTGTTAAGCTTAGCTACGCAAATGATGCGACGCTTTACGTGCCGGTTGCCAACTTACAATTAATTAGCCGTTACACTGGCACAAGTGACGAATTAGCCCCGCTTCACCGTTTAGGCACAGAGCAATGGAGCAAAGCGCGCCAAAAAGCCGCAGAGAAAATCCGTGACACAGCAGCTGAGTTACTGAGCATTTATGCTAGGCGTGCCGCACGCAAAGGGTTTTCTTTTGATAAGCCAGATACTGAATACCAGCGCTTTGCAGCCAACTTTCCGTTTGAAGAGACACCTGATCAAGCCATGGCAATTGAAGCCGTTATTCGCGACATGACATCTGGCCAACCAATGGACCGCTTAATTTGTGGTGATGTCGGTTTTGGTAAAACCGAAGTGGCGATGCGCGCCGCTTTTATTGCCGTGCAATCGGGCAAACAAGTGGCAATTTTAGTCCCCACAACACTGCTTGCTCAACAGCACTACGAAAATTTTAATGACCGTTTTGCCGACATGGCCATCAATATCGATATCGTCTCTCGCTTTAAAACCGCTAAAGCGCAAAGCCAAACGCTGGAAAAACTCAAAGCTGGCAGCGTTGATATCATTATTGGTACCCATAAACTGATTCAAAAAGATGTTACTTTTGACCGACTAGGTTTAGTCATTATCGATGAAGAACACCGCTTTGGTGTACAGCAAAAAGAGCGCCTAAAATCAATGCGCTCAGAAGTCGACATCCTGACGATGACGGCGACACCTATCCCTAGAACACTGAACATGGCTATGTCTGGCATGCGGGATTTATCGATTATCGCGACACCGCCCGCTAAGCGTTTATCAGTGAATACATTTGTGCGTGAATCAGAGCCCGCTATCATTAAAGAAGCCATTTTGCGTGAGTTATTGCGTGGTGGACAAGTGTATGTTCTGCACAATGAAGTAAAAACCATCGACAAACTCGCACGAGAACTTGCTGAATTAGTGCCTGAAGCGCGTATCGGTGTGGGTCACGGTCAAATGCGAGAGCGCCAATTAGAACAAGTTATGTCCGATTTTTATCACAAGCGATTTAATGTATTGCTCTCAACCACCATTATCGAGACTGGTATTGATATCCCGAACGCCAATACTATTATCATAGAACGCGCCGACAAATTTGGTTTAGCTCAGCTGCACCAATTGCGCGGACGAGTTGGCCGCTCTCACCATCAAGCTTATGCCTATCTACTAACACCACCAATAAAATCGGTCAGCAAAGATGCCAAGAAGCGTTTAGAAGCCATTGCTGAAGCCAATGATTTAGGAGCAGGCTTTACCTTAGCCAGCCACGATTTGGAAATACGTGGGGCAGGAGAGCTATTAGGTGAAGAGCAAAGTGGACAAATTCAAGGCATTGGTTTCACTTTATATATGGAAATGTTAGAGCAGGCGATTGAAGCGATTAAAGAAGGTAAGACGCCAAACCTCGATAAACCCTTACAATTTGGCTCTGAAGTTAACTTGCATATCCCGGCACTTATACCCGATGATTACTTGCCAGATGTCCACAGTCGTTTAGTCATGTATAAACGCATTTCGAGCAGCAAAAACGATACCGATCTTAAAGAGCTGCAAATAGAAATGATCGACCGCTTTGGACTATTACCTGAATCGACCAAGAACCTATTTCGAGTGACAGCGATCAAACACACCGCTGATGCCTTGCAAATCAGTAAAATTGATGCGGGCGCCGGCAATGGTAAAATCAATTTTTCACCCGATACCGACATTAACCCGATGGTATTAGTCGATTTAGTACAGAAACAACCGAAGCGATTTAAACTAGCAGGTGCTAGCCAGTTAAAATTTATCCTGCCGATGCCTGGGCCAGAGGAGCGCTTCAATGCCGTCGAGCAATTACTGCAAATGTTAGCAGCTAAATAATATAGCTATAGGAGGAGTGTATTAGGGAAGTGACTATGTTTCGAGTCAACTACTTTTAAGAATTTTTTCATCCCAAGCAGTACCTGTTTTTAGCATTGTATTTAGTATGACAATCATCTTGCGCATACAGGCTACTATAGCGACTTTGGGCAGTTTCCCTGCTGCTTTAAGTCGTTCGTAATAGGCTTTTAGTGTTCTGTTATATTGAATCGCTGACATCATGGACATAAATAGCACCGTTCGTACTTGATGCCGCCCTCCACGTATTCGCCGCTGACCTTCGTAGCTACCGCTGTCTTTATTGATAGGGGCTACGCCTACTAGTGCAGCGATCTCTTTGCTATTTAGATGCCCGAGTTCTGGTAGGTTACTCAACAGCGTATAAGATACTACTTTTCCAATCCCAGGCACGCTTTGTAATATATCATTTTTTATCGCCCACTCTTTATTTTCAATAATGAGTGTATCAAGCAATTTATCTACCTTATCAATAGCCGATTTGAAAGCTTTGATGATGCTTTTGATACTCGCATGTAGCTCCTGTGGCATTATGCCCAATCGATTTTTCTCCATGGTCTGCATGGTGAGTAATTGCTTTCGACGCGCAAGTAAGTCGCTAATAGTTCGTATGTTTTTGGGTTTTATGATGGTTTTATCGGGCTTGATAGTGTCGCCAAAATTAGCGATTAGAGCAGCATCTATTTTGTCGGTTTTAGCTAATTGCCCAATTGCTTGTGCAAAACGGCGAACATGCACAGGGTTAGCGACTACTATAGGTAAATTGTGTTCGACGCATGCGAAGACCAGCTTGTGTTCAAGCCGTCCTGTTGCTTCGATGATAATACGTTTGGGTTGATACTTGCAAAAGCGCTTAACAGCTTCGCGAACCCCATTCTCATTATTGGGTACGCTAAAATAATCGCCAATTGGCCGTACAAAAATATCGAGTTGAGATTTTCCCACATCAATACCGATATTTATTTCATTGTTTTCTGAATGGTTCATTGGTAAGTTTACCCTGTCTTGTAATACGGGCTCGAGGCCCTGATGACTATTCGAGTTATCACTTTGAGTTTATATGGTGTTCTCACTTCCCTACGGTCTCTCTAAAAGAGGAGCCAAATGCGAATCGAACTACCATATAAAGGCCTTTAGTTGCTGCTAAAGGTGGGCCTCAATTTTACCCTTTTTTAAGAATAGTAATCATACAAGCAGCGAACAAGTCCCAGACGCCCCTGGCTTACAGGATTGTTTGTGATTGAGGCAATGGTTACAGGCGGGCTGGTTGCCCGACGAAAACCATTAACAAAGAGCACGGACTATCCTGTACGCCCCGAAGGGTGGACCTCTAAGCGGTTAACTCCTTTGTTAGAATACTCATGAAGGACTCGCCATTCACTTCGCATTCTGCCTCGGATTTAACCGCTTAGTTATCCACAGGGAACATCTGGGGACTTATTCGCTACTTCCTTAGTTCTCAGTACTAATAAGACGGCAGAGTCGTATTACGTATCGATTATTGCTGATTGTTATGACATCACTGATATATAACATTGCCCTGCGTGGTATTTCTCACAGAGCGCCTCTCGTTTTGCTTCCTGAAGCATTAAAAAAGACCCAAACATGTCTCTTTGCACGCATAGGGGCAATTAATTCAAAAAACTCTCTAATCCAGTATCAACCTAGCGACTCTCTGATTAAAATGTCTGAAAATATTACTTTGTGGTCATGAGTCCTTAATGAAAAAATTTTTTATTCTAGCGCTGCCGGTTGTGGCAGTTGGTGCTGTTCTCGCTGTTTATTTATCGAATTCCTCGCCAGTAGAGCATGCTCACGCAGCACAGCATCATCAAACTCAGGCAGTTCCTGCGAATGCTTTACCTCCTGAAGTCAGCTTGCAAACAGTTAAAGATGCTATGAGCGGTTTTAATCTCTCTTTGACGCTGAAAAATTACCAATTGATGTTACCTGTTGATGATTTGGCGCAAGCTACTGTCGTCGATAACGCAAGTTTATCTGGTCACGCACATTTGTATATCAATGATAAAAAAATTCAGCGAATTTATGGGCGTTTTGTTCATATCCCTAAAACGTTGCTTAAAGCGGGGGAGAATACTATCCGCGTGACCTTGAATAATCATAATCACGCGAACTGGTCTCTAGATGGGAAAGTTGTGCAAAGCGAACTTACGCTCCAGCACTCAGGTGCGGTAATGGCAGGCTCATCCGAACAAAGTAGCCATCACTAATTTTTTATAGACGTCGCGATGGCTACAAACCGTTTGAGTAGCAGTTCAGAATCAGGTGTATCTTGGCAGTTGTTGTAAATAGTGTCTACATCACCGCCATGTTCGCGGATTTGATCGCTGATCTCGCGCACGTAAAACTGGGTTGTTTCGCGATTAAATTCAGGATGGAATTGTACTGTCCAAATATTGCCAATGCGCAGTGCTTGATGTGGCTCAAAGCTATTAGCAGCAAGGACGACAGCTGCACTGGGTTTTTGTAGTACGGTTTGAGAGTGGGCAACATTGACTTGAAAACGCATTGGCAGCGCACTAAACAATTGATCCGCTTCACCTTGTTCCGTTTTCATGACCTCTACAGTGCCAGGCTCTGGACCTTTAGGGTGAAACCCAGACTCTCCGCCAAGCGCCTTAGCAACCAGTTGATGACCGTAACAGATAGCGAGCACCAGCATTTCGCGTTGCTGCATTTCTCTAATGTAGGGCAATAGCGCTTCGCTCCAATCCTCTTTATTTGTCACCATAGCGTGAGAGCCGGTAATGATGACGGCATCAAAATTTTCTAAAGCGGGTTGTGATTCGTCTTTTCTAGGGTCGTAGAGCGTAAATTGCGCAGGTGACTGGATAAGCGAGTGATAAATCATCTGCTCAAAATCGCCTTGTAATGTTTGAAGTGCAGGGAAAGTGTCGCCGACCTTGATTAATAGTATTTGTGTCATGCCAATCTCAATATCTGTAATAAACCTAAAAACGGCAGTTGACCGTTTAGTATGAAAGTTAAGTCATTATTATATTTAAAATTTATCCTGTTCACTGCGTGAGTGAATACACTACATCACTTTAGGCTGGCTAAATTGCACTGTAACTTCGTTATGCTTACGTATTAGGGAAAGTTGAAAAGGGAACAACCATTTTCAACAAATCACGCTTAGTTACAGCACGATTTTTCTACGCCTAAAATAATGTCTCGCTGCCGTTTTAGGATAAAGCGCAGATAATAGCAAAGTTAATGGTTAAGTCTTACGTAATAGCGACGTATTTGCAGTCTTTTCTGGGGTGCGTAATGATGGTCGTGGTAAGCTATATTCCCCTAGAGTAGCGTCCTGCGGGCTATAATAAAAATTAAATTGCGATCATTATTGAAGAATAAGCTATGAAACAAGTTAACTATAAAACCATTTTTAACGATATTTTTCTTGAACTCAAACCGATAGAAAAAAAGGGCGCGCCCGCCTCGTATATTCCCGAGCTTTGCAATGTTGATCCTGACAAGCTGGGTATTCATCTAAGCAATGTTGATGGAGAGCATTTTTATCAGGGAGACAGTGAAGAGAGGTTCTCTATTCAGAGTATCTCTAAAGTGTTTTCGCTCGCCCTCGCTATTCGTGTGATAGGTCAAAAACTTTGGACCAGAGTAGGGGTTGAGCCTTCAGGTTCTGCGTTTAACTCTTTAGTACAGTTAGAGCACGAAGAGGGTATTCCACGAAACCCCTTTATCAATGCCGGTGCTATTGTGGTCTGTGATGTGCTGATCACCTATTTGCAAGATCCTAAACAAGAGCTGTTAGATTTTATTCGCAAAGTCGCCGATAACCCAGCGTTGCAATATAAACAAAGTGTAGCTGAATCAGAAATGATGACGGGGGATAGAAACAAAGCACTGATTTATTTAATGCGTGATTTTGGCAATATCCATAACGATGTAGAGCAAGTATTAGATCTGTACTTTTACTTGTGTTCCATCGAGATGAACTGTCGAGAATTAGCGCGCTCGTTTATGTTTTTGGCCACCCATGGCATGGACCAATCCAGCGGTGAAATGATTGTCAGCCCTTCGCAAGCGAAACGTATCAATACCGTGATGCAGCTGTGCGGCTTTTACGATGAAGCGGGAGAGTTTTCATTTAAGGTCGGTTTACCGGGTAAAAGCGGAGTGGGCGGTGGAATTGTGGCGTTGCATCCTGGTAAATATACTGTAGCCGTGTGGAGCCCAAGGTTAAATGGCAAGGGAAACTCTTATATGGGGATGAAAGTTTTAGAGCTGTTGACCACAAAAACCGAGGATTCTATTTTCTAAATATTACTTAACTCACCTTAATTGAAGCTGTTTTAGCCCAGTATTATCAAATGTAGCCGTTATGCTGAATCCTTAATACGGAAAGTTACCGCTGCATATTTATTACTTCATTACGGTATAGTGATGGATGCACTTTTCGAAAGAGGATAATGACGATGAACAGCGAATTATTTGATGCCCAGTTTTTGCTTAAAGGCGAGCAAAAAAGTTTAAGGCGATGGTTTGGTCACCCGATTTTGATTGTGAATACCGCCACACAGTGCGGCTTTACGCCGCAGTTTGAAGGCTTAGAAACGCTACATAAAAAATATGCGGATCAAGGCTTAAAAGTGCTGGGTTTTCCCTGTAACCAGTTCAAAAATCAAGAGCCAATAAGTGATGCAGATATGGCGCAAGTATGCCTATTAAGTCATGGCGTAAGCTTTGATTTAGCGCACAAAATTGATGTTAAAGGTGAAGATGCACACCCACTATTTAAATCTCTCACGCAGCTAGCACCTGGGGTTTTGGGTACGAAGGGAGTTAAATGGAATTTCACCAAATTTTTAATCAGTCCGGATGGCGCAAGCATTGAGCGTTTTGGCTCCGTTACAAAGCCTGCTGCAATTGAAAGGAAAATTCGCGAGATGCTGGCACTGTAGTCGTCGCCTTTGACGGTACGCGATGAGGCTTATTTCAATAGAGCGATTTGAGCAATGTTGTCGATTAAGTACCGTTTTATCATTATCTTGCTGGCAAGATAAAGTCAGCATACAAACTTGGGGTGACAACGAACAGCATAGAAAAACGCAATAACAACCCCGTATCTCTCTATTCAACCTATCTATTTGTGTTGTCCATGTTCATCGCGATGATGCCATCACGGCGCATGATGAAGCACCGACGGATAGCTGTGAATCCACCGGTGCTTAGCGTTACCCTAGATTCGGCGATTGAGCGCGAAAAAGGAGTGCAAGTAATTGGTGTGCATAGGAAATCAGAAAAATTAGTGGTCACCTTATTGGTGATGAGAACTTTTTCTGGTTTTCTAGGTGCGTCAAGAACTTGTGCTTACTTTCGTGATTCAACTGTCGAATTTAGGGTTACACTAACTGCGCCAGCATTTCATCACTATATTGCGTTAATTCATTGCCAGACTTTAGCTTGGCCATATAGTCTGGGTTGGCGATAAATGGACGCCCAATAGCGAGTAAATCGAAGCGGTTATTTGAAATAGCATTACTGCCTGTTTCAGCGGTATAACCCCCAACACCCATGAGGGTTTTGCTGTAATGTTGACGAACAAAATCTGTGGCACCACCGCCTAAATAGTCGAATTCCATGGTATCGTCAAACAGCCCCATATGCAAATAAGCAAGGTTTCGTTGTTCTAATTGAGCCAATAGATATTTAAATACATCACCATCGCGGGCATCGCCTTCCATATTAAAATAAGCGCCGGGCGATAAACGTAATGCTGTCTTGTGCCAACCAATTTTATTCGCCACAGCATCAACGACGGCTAGCGGAAAACGCGTCATGTTCATCGGTGTTTCGCCATATTCATCAGTACGTTTGTTGGAATCGTGATGTAAAAATTGGTCGATTAAATAACCGTTAGCACCGTGTATTTCAATACCATCAAAACCCGCCTCAATCGCATTTTGTGCCGCTTGCGCATAATCAGCAACGAGTTGAATGATTTCTTCATGTGAGGCTGGCTTTGGCACTACATAGGTCAAATCTCGCATGCGAGGCACTGAGCCCTCAACACGTTGAGCGGAGGGGGCTAGTACATCGCCACCACTAAAGAAATGCGGATGGGCAACACGCCCGGTATGCCACAACTGAGCAAAAATCTTACCGCCGTTATCATGAACTGCCTCGGTCACTTTTCGCCAGCCGGCAATTTGTTGTTGGCTAAAAATACCCGGAGTATTGGGATAACCTTGACCGTCGGGGCGAATAATAGTCGCTTCGCTAATAATCAACCCGCTTTCAGCACGCTTAGCGTAGTAATCTGCCATGGCTTTTGTAGGCACTAAGTCCTCATCTGCCATACAGCGTGTGAGCGGTGCCATTACGATACGATTATCGAGAGTAATACTGTCATTTAATGAAAATGATTGAAATAAATTGTCGGTCATTGATTGATCCTCATTCTTGAATATCCGTTCAAGATATAGATTGTTGAATGATCATTCAAGTATTTTTTTGAATAAACGTTCAAATTAATTTACAATGCGGCATTAACTTTTAGGGTATTGAGGCAATAATGCGCAGTGCAGAATTTGATAAAGAGCAAGTATTAAGAGCGGCAGTCCTTGCGTTTGTAAGCAAGGGATATAACAAAACCAGCATGCAAGATCTTAAGAAAGCAACGGGTTTGCACCCAGGATCAATTTATTGTGCGTTTGAAAATAAACAAGGATTACTCATAGCGGCGTTAGAGCAATATAATAAGGATAGAAAAGGGGAATTTGTTCAATACTTTGAAGGCAATAAAACTGTACTTATTGGCTTGAGAAAATATTTAGAAAATACCGTCAATAACTGTGCCTATGACGGCCCGCAAAAGGTTTGTTTTTCGCAGCAAGCGTTAACAGAATTAACCCAGCAAGCACCTGAAGTAGAATCGATTATTGCTAAAAACCTTAACGATTGGCGCGATGGTTTTATCGGTGTTTTTGAACAAGCTAAAGCCGCTGGTGAAATAGATGATTCTAGAACGCCAATGCAGCGTACACAAAGTTTAATCATGGGTATTTATGGCCTCAGAACCTATGCTCATACGCATTCATCTCATGAAGTGCTAGATGAGTTAGCGCAACAATTGTTTGAAGATGTTTGTCGTTAAACCGACTCCGTCCAAGGAGTTTTATTACCTGAATCCGTGGCTTCAAAGTGAGAACAGAGTGTAAGATATTGGTGTTATGGTGGAATAGAAATGGCTTATGCACCCTTAGGTTCAGTGGGTATTTTTCTAACCGTCGTAGAATCAAGAGCTTGTGCTATGTGGTGCAGTGAAGTCACTGATGCAGGTATTAGACAAAGTAAAATCACTAAATGCTAAATACAGCCTACGACGTTTAAGTATTTCCAATACATCGCTCTCTGGAAATACTTTTAAACATCCACTGTCTGTAGTGGCATCACCTAGGTGTATTCGTAACATAACCATTCAATTAAAAAACTTAAATTGATCGTCGTACATGATGAGCGCCGCCGCTTTGTCTTGAAGCCATGGCGCCAACCAATTGTTTTCAAATTTATTTTTAAAGAGAATGGATCTGGCTAAGATAACAGATGATTGAAGACATGTTTTCAATATGAGGCAATGCAAATATCATGCAGAGATAAATCGACGAATGACACTTGGTTGCCATTTGTTAGCGCAGTTTAACCTTATGGCTTAGACGCACTGTTTGAATTCGCAACCCCTCGCTGACTAACTGTTCGATGACTTGGCTTAAGTCATCGGGGGATTTAAAAAGATTGAAAGACTTTTGCAGCGCTAAAGACCTTAGTTCCTGTTGGGTGTCATGCAAAGATTGTTGCACTTGCGCGTGGCTGTACTGCTTTGCAGAGGAATAAAATATGCGTTTAGAATCAACCCTACCTCTGCGTATGGCCCCCGTGAGTTTTCTATCACAGTGACAGGGAGCTTGTTTGTTGACGAGTCCACAGCTGCTTTGCGTGAAATCAAATACTTTAGCTTTAGCGCGAGATAGTTGCTGACGAAAAGTGTCTTTAGCAATGCCGAGTAACTCGCTGCCCTCTTGATGGTCTACTTCTAAAATGTAACCTAAAATGTAGGTCATTCTCAGGGGAGGCGTTAAGCATAACAACATTGCCATCGTGCAAGAGATACGCAATTCATTGAGTAATACTGGGTAATCAGCTTGCTGTTTAAGGTTGCCTGCATCTTGCAAATCGCTCTCTTGATCTTGCTTGAACATCTCGAAATTTAGACCGGCTTTCGAGTACTTACTGCGCCTTTCTGACATCAGGTAATTACTCGCTAGCCTATACACCCATGAGCTAAATTGACTTTCAAAGCGAAACGAAGACAAGTTGGTCATTATTTTTATCAGTATTTCTTGGCTGGCATCACGAGCATCTTCTGGGTCAACTAACATACGCAGTGATAAGTAGTATACTTTGTCCTGCACGGAGCTTATAACCCCTTCTAAGGCTGTTTTATCACCCGCTAATGCTTGCTTGATTAAAGGTTCAATGTCCATTGTCTCTCTCATTATTAAATTTTATGAGGCCGGTTCTGACTGATCAATAATCGTCTGTATCATTGACCAGCCTTGCAGATTATTTGATCAAGCGCTGACCGTGCGGGTTATCTAATACCATGAGCCAACTGCCATCTGCTTGTTTGCGTAATACGGCAACGGATAGGCCGCTTTGTTCAATAATAGTACCATCAGGCGCGTTGCCTTTCATGGTCCAAGGCGCAATGTGTAAAGCCAGATCATTGGCGATATAAACTTCATGGCCACTGTAAGAAAATTTAGGATTAAGCTGAAAGAACTCTTCAAAATTTTTCTTAAACTCTATTGGATTGCTCTCTTGTTTGGCAGGCTCAAACATCACCGCGGCGTTTTTCTCATAACTGGCTAATACGCCTGCTATATCACTGTTGTGAAATGCTGTTGTCATAGTTTGAATAGCTGCAATGACAGTACTTTGCTCGTGACTCATGTTCTGTTCCTCTGGGTTAGCTGCCATAGCAGTGTTGATTGATACGTACAGTAAAAGACTAACTTTTAGTGTTTTAATCATGGTGTTTCCTCGAGTGGTGTTGATTTTTCATTCCCTAGTTATTTAGACGAAAACATAGCGGCAGGTGTGACAGAAAAAAATGATAAAGTTGATAATCAGAGGAAAAAAGCAATGACAGAGCTGAGGAGGAAATAAGTATTGAGCGTAGTAGGTGAGGTGGGCAACAGGTAAAAAAAAGGTGAGCCACTGCTCACCTTTGTGCTATGAAATTATTTTAAAAGTTAGTCTTCAACAGTGGCTATCAAGCTGGCGTTACCACCGGCGGCGGTTGTATCCACACACAAATGTCGCTCTAGTACAAAACGCTCTGGTGAACATTCAGTAATGATCGGGATCAGCGCGCCTTTACGCTCGGCTAGTGCTATTTTGTACTGACGTAAACGCTCGTTGCTCTCGTCGCTGAGCAATGCACTAAAGCCTTGTAGCTGCGTTAAAGCATTCACATCAATAGCACCACTGACGAGGTTAACGGGAATGGCTAATGCCGCAGCGCTTTGGTTAAGCGCATATAATGCCGACGAATCAGTGTTGTTCACTAACACCAATACACTATTACCTTGCGAGAGCGCTGCCAGTGCAAGCTCCAAAGCATTGTCAAGATCATTTGCAACACACAAAATAGCGCCGCGTGCTGTTTCTCTTAATACGTTGAGCTCCCCGGTGGGTCCAGGCATGTGGCGAGCAGGAGTGGAAGGCGCTATTGCTGCAAGCGCTTTATCGATATTGATCGCAGTATCGCTCTGGCCATTTATCCATTGTTTGAGGGATAAGTGACGCGCTTCAATACTCGCCCAGTTGGCAGTATCAATAGTACTTAGTGCATTTAGTTGGCTCTGCAGTTGATCGGTAGCGATAATGTTTTGAGCTTCGCTATTTTTTTCACTATCCTTTACATTATGAACAATGTTATTGCTCTGCAAAAAGCGTTTTAGGTAATGCGGGCCACCGGCTTTAGGGCCGGTGCCTGACAGCCCTTCACCACCAAAAGGTTGCGAGCCAACAATTGCGCCAATTTGGTTGCGATTGACGTAAGCATTACCTGCATGAATCTTACTAACCAGTTGTTGAACACGGCTATCAACACGGCTGTGCAGGCCAAAAGTTAGGCCATAGTTTTGCGCGTTGATGGTCTCTATCACTTTGTTGATGTCTTTACCTTTGAAGGTAGCGACATGCAGAATAGGGCCAAATATTTCTTCACCTAACTCCTCTATGCCAGAAACTTGCAGTACGGTTGGTGCGACATACACGCCCTCTGCTGGAGTACTCATGGTTTTTAATATCCGACCGCGTTGATCGAATGCATTGCAGTGATCGATGATTTTTTTCTGTGCCGCTTTATCGATGACCGGACCGATATCATTCTTTAGTGCCCAAGGGTTGCCAATGGTTAGCTGATCCATCGCACCATAAAGCATTGCTAATAACTCATCGGCAATTTCTTCTTGAATATAGAGCACGCGCAAAGCAGAGCAACGCTGACCAGCACTTTGAAAAGCAGAGGCTAATACATCGCGAACCACTTGCTCAGGCAGTGCGGTTGAGTCAACGATCATTGCGTTTAGACCGCCTGTCTCAGCGATTAGCGGCGCATTGGGAGCAAGATTTTTCGCCATCGACCGGTTGATGAACTGGGCGGTAGGGGTGGAGCCGGTAAAGCAAACACCAGCGATACGTGGATCAGATGTTAACTTCGCACCGACGACTGCTCCTTTACCGGGAACCAGTTGAATCGCATCGCTAGGGATACCAGCTTGATGCATTAGTTCAACCGCTCGCGCTGCAATTAACACGGTCTGTTCTGCGGGTTTTGCCAGTACTGTGTTACCCGCACCTAGTGCCGCTAAAATTTGCCCAGAGAAAATAGCCAGCGGGAAATTCCAAGGAGAAATACAAGTGATAACACCGCGCGCATGCGCAGTGGCGGGCATCTTCAGCGTTTGGTTGGCGTAGTAACGTGCAAAATCGACCGCTTCACGCAGTTCGCCAATAGCATCTAATAAGGTTTTTCCCGCCTCGCGAGTGGCGAGCGCAAAAAATTCAGCGGCGTGTTGCTCATAAAGATCGGCCAATTTGTTAAGGCATGCGGCACGATGCGCAGGGCTCGTCGCGCTCCAATCAGCGAGTGCATCTGCGGCTTTAGTGATGGCTAGTGCTACTTCTTCGCTGTTGGCTTCACGGACTTTACCTACAAGATCTAATGGATCAGCGGGGTTGTAAATATCGATGAAATTGACTTTGCCTTCTTCTTCAATACACTGGCTTGGAGCTGCTTGCCATGCGTGTTTGTAAAAGACTTTTCGATCTTTTTCGATAGCACTGACATCTTTGGCATCAGTCACATCCCAACCTTTAGCATTAATTCGCTCATTGCCATAAAGATCTTTTGGCAGCGGAATTAATTGACTGGCAATGTTATCGCCCAGTGCCATAACAGCGTCGATAGGGTCGCGAGCAATATCTTCAGGTTTGATGCTAGTATCAACAATCTGGTTTACAAACGAGCTATTCGCACCGTTTTCTAGAAGGCGGCGTACTAAGTAGGCAAGTAAGTCTTTGTGCGCGCCAACAGGTGCATAGATACGGCATTTAGTCCCTTTGCTCTCGAACACTTGATGATGCAATGACTCGCCCATGCCATGTAGTCTTTGGAATTCGAACTGCTCGGGGCTTAAGTCTTGCGCAAGATGCAATACGGCAGTGACTGTGTGCGCATTGTGAGTAGCAAATTGCGGGTAGATACGATCAGCCATCTGCACTAGTTTTTTGGCACAGCAAATGTAAGACACATCAGAGTTCAACTTACGCGTAAAAACAGGGTAACCGTCTAAACCGAATACTTGGGCACGTTTAATTTCAGCATCCCAGTAAGCACCTTTGACTAAGCGCACCATGATTTTACGATCGAGCTTTTGGGTTAATGCGTATAACCAATCAAGCACAAAGCTAGCACGTGGCCCAAAGGCTTGTACTACGATGCCAAATCCGTCCCAACCTTGTAATGCAGGGTCAGACAATACAGCCTCTATCACATCCAGAGATAAGTCTAAGCGATCAGCTTCTTCTGCATCGATGTTAAAGCCCATGTTAGCGGCCTTAGCTTGCTTAGCTAGTTGCAAAGTACGCGGTACTAATGTTTCAAGGACTTGCTCGCGCTGTACAAATTCGTAACGCGAATAAAGTGCCGATAACTTAACGGATATACCGGGGTTCTTGCGGATATCCTGTGCTTTACAAACACTCGCTAGCTGGCTAATAGCATTTGAATAGGCGCCTAAATAGCGTAGCGCGTCATCTTCTGTGCGAGCGGCTTCGCCGAGCATATCGTATGAGTAAGTGTAGCCTTGCTTTTCATATTTCTTGGCATTTTTACAAGCTTCTTTTATGTCGCGTCCCAGTACAAATTGGCTGCCTAGCTCTTTCATTGCTTGGCCTACCGCGGTGCGTACTAACGGCTCACCTAATCTTTTTACGAGTGACCGTATAGACTTAGCCACGTTGTGCTCTTGGCTTTCGTTGTTATTCGGCGCGATCACTTTACCGGTTAATAACAGTGCCCAAGTTGAGCTGTTTACCAGTGAAGAATTGGAGCTACCTAAGTGTGAGTGCCAGTTTCCGCTGCTGATTTTATCTTCGATTAACGCATCGATAGTATAAGAGTCAGGCACGCGCAATAGTGCTTCTGCTAAGCACATTAAGGCCACGCCTTCTTTGGTCGTGAGGCCATATTCAGCGAGGAATTTTTCCATCATTGATGGTTTGCCTTGGTTGCGTACATCGCTCACTAGTTGTGCTGCTTGGCTAGAAATATTTTGACGTATTTGTGTACTAATATCAGCATTGGCTATCAGCTGCGTAACCACACTCTGCTCTGGGGCTAAGTAGTGATCGAGAAGATTTTGACGGATAGAGTGCAGTGAATGGCTCATAAAAGCTCCAACTATGGTTTTATTATATATTAGAGGGATCCGTGTAGAGCGCAGCTGATGCGATCGTTATGCACAGATCTTGCAGGAGTATGAATAAGCCCAATCGCTTTTAGTGAAGGGAAATACTGAGTGTTTTCGATTACTCCTAAGTAAGCTTAGTTTAGCAATATATTGAAAGAGTAATTCTCTATTGGAATTTAGAAAAAGCTGTTTAATCGCTTTATTTGTGACATTATTCGGCGAAATGAGTCAGTATTTTTTGTTTGGCTAGAGAATATGACTGTTTTAGGGGCGTGCATAAGTTACCTTGCTGTAACTTACGCAATGTACCGGATAGATCAGCTCGGTTTAACCTAGATTTGGCGATTGAGCGCGAAAAAGGAGCGCAAGTAATGGGTGTGCATAGGAAATCAGAAAAGTTAGTGGTCACCAGGGGTGAAAGCTTGTTTCATCTCTGGTGATGAGAACTTTTTTGATTTTCTTGGTGCATCAAGAACTTGTGCTTACTTTCGTGATTCAACTGCCGAATTTAGATTTAAATAAGCAGTTCCCTTAAGTGGCGGGATTTCTGCCAATATAGCACAGGATAAAGCACACATAAAATGAGTACTGCATATAACATGTCAGTACCAATTGAATATCCAATGCCGATGAAAAATAGGCAGCTTAATAAAATCACTGGCTGGTATTTTTTACTCAACAGTTTAAAAGCAGCAAGCATCGCTGCACTATAGATAAAGACAAAAACACCATTGGTCCACGCGATCAATTGCTCCAAATCTTGATCGAACGCCTTTGAAAAAAGCAGCGCGCCTATCATTGCTAATGAAATCAAAATGAGTGCCCGCACGGGTACATTACGCTGATTTATACGGTCGAAATATTTAGGTAATACACCTTCATGGCTAAAACTGTACAAAAGCTTTGAAGCGCCGGCGATATAGACGTTGATTGCCGCTAATCCGCTGGCGACCCCCAAGATACCAATTACCTGAGCACCAAAGCCACCGAGTAGATGATCAAAAACATCGACAAAACCGAGCGCGCTGGTGTTGGGAATAACCAGTAAAAAGTAAGTACAGACTAGATAAATACCACCAACGAGTACAGTGCCTATCATCATTGCCGGTAACATATCGCGCTTGGGGTCTTTAAAGTCAGTTGCTAGGTGTGACATAGCTTCAACACCTAAAAAGCTCCAAAAAGCGATACCGGCGGCGCCCATCACACTTTCTAGGTCTGAATGACTCAACAGTGAACTCAGGGATTGCGCCGGTGGACTATAGCCTGACACTGCTAACATACTGACAATAATAGTGAGGATAATGAGAGTCAGTAAAAATTGTAACTTTGCAGAAACTTGCACGCCTTTTAGGTTTATAAAGCTCACCAATATAATCAGTGCAAGTTGTACTAAAATCTCAGCGGTTCCTGAAAAGGGAAACAGTGCGTGTAAAAACTGGTAAGTGATGATGATAGCTGCAGCACTGCCAAAAGGAATCAGCAGTAAAAAGCTTAAGCCTATACAACGTCCAAGTACATCGCCAAATGCTTTCTCTACAAAATGAGCAGGACCTCCTGCATGCGGGTATTTACTAGAGAGGCGGCCGAACACGAGTGTCACAGGAATGATGGCGACAGTCAATAACAGCCAAGCCCAGAGGGCACCATTACTGGCGATATCAATAGTAATTTGCGGTAATATAAATACGCCGGTGCCTAAAAGTGTAGTGGCCATTAATCCGGCGCCTTGCCAGCGGCCGATACCTGTTGTGTTCTTTTGCATAGTATTCTCGATAAAAGTGGCTAAAAGTTGTTGTTCTATCAGTATAAGCCTTTTATTTTTTACAAACTGCGCGTCTAAGCCTTCAATATGACAGCAAAGAAAGGCAAACTGACATTTTTGTACATTAGCTAAGGTATTTCAGTGGATAAGTTCGATCAGGCCATCATTTCGGCGCTAAAGCAAGATGCGCGTCAGAGCATTTCTAATATAGCGGAACAAGTGAACTTGTCACGTTCGTCAGTGACTGCACGTATAAAAAGCTTAGAGCAAAAAAAAATCATTCGCGGTTATCAAGTACTACTGAGCGAGTCACAAAAAAGTGCAGTGAGCGCTTATTTAGAGATAAAAAACGTCAGCACTTGCTGTGAGAATTTATTGGCGATGTTCAGCCAAATGCCTGAAATAATTACCTGTCATGGCATCACTGGCGACATGGACTTATTGATGTATGTGAAAGCGCCGAGCATGCAACGCTTACATGAAATTCGCGAATTTATTGATACGCATGACAGTATCGCCAAAATTAAAACCCATGTGGTGATGAGCGAGTGGATCAACAATAGAGGCGATTGATCAAGGTTAGCTTTTTTCGCTAGTCACTTCTTGCTCCGCCTTGTCGCTATCACTTGGGGCTATCGGTAGCGCTTCATCAGCATGCTTAATATCTTCAATCTGCTTGCCCTTCGAAGTGGTTGAGTTTTGGCTGTTGGCTAGATCGTCTTCATCACTTGCTTTATCAAGAGTGGCAACTTCTGTGATCTCTGTAATACTGTCCTGTGCGATAACAGTTTCATCCCAGCGTAAATTATGATGATTAAAGCCGTTTTGTACGATGGGCTTTATGACTTCAAAATAGGGTGAAACATCGAAATCTCTGGGTGCAAAAAGACTTGGGTCGCGACGTCTATGCATTTTTCTGTAGCTATCTATGCGCTTTGAGTCTCTGGGGTTTTCGTAGGTCACATCCGGCAGTATCGGATAGTTTATCGATTGGAAAGCCTGGGCAATAAGTGATGAGCAGATTGCACGGGTAGGATCGCCACTGCCAAGGGCAAACGCCTTGCGACGCCAGCGCGTTGGGATTGGAGGGGCTGGAATTAAATACCGAGCTAAATCAAAGATGTTTTTTAAATCATAACTATTACCCATTCTAGAGACGGCAAATTGGATAACATCGTTAATTTCACTTTCAGAGAGTCCTATTGGACGGCAAATACGAGAATGTTGTTCCTGGTACATGCTTAACGGTACTGCGCGTACGCCTTCTTCGATATCAACTTCAAGCAGTGATTTTGGCTCTACACCAGCCTCCGTATCTAAGTGATCGCCGATATACAAAATCGCATGTGACCAAGTCGATTGAGTGAAAAACTTCACGCTAGTACTAAAACGACTTGTACCTTCAATCAGTAAAATATCACCTTTACGCAAGGTCCTTTGCAGTAATTCTGGATTACTGGTAGAAAAGGAATCGTCATTCATTCGTGGCTTGGCAAGAAAATGTGCAAGCTTTTTACCTATGTAACTAAAAAATATCACTACTCGCTCCCTGTATTCCCGATCTCTAAATTATACAAATATCACCTGACTAAGAGCTTATTTTTATTACTCTTATCAGTAGTATTAATAGCACAATGGTGCTTTTTACAACAAATTAAAAATAAAAAACAGTACTTAGGATGAGTTAAGTACTTTGTTGAGCCGCGCAAATAAAAGCGACAAACAGTTACTAATGGTGGAGACGTTGTCTAAAGAATGACGATCATCCTAGGATCATACGATCTTTAGAAATACATGTTATGATGACGTTTTTTTGAACCTTTGGTAGAGCATGGCGCAGTTATACTTTTACTATTCGGCAATGAATGCCGGAAAATCGACCTCTTTATTACAATCATCTCATAACTACACAGAACAGGGCATGCAAGTATTGCTCTTTACGGCGGCTGTTGATGCGCGAGTAGAAAAAGGCGTAATCGCCTCTCGAATTGGTCTGCGCAATGCTGCCTGCGTGTTTGAATCAGATAGCGAATTATTCACGCAAATTAGTGAGCACATAGCGAAAGAAAAGCTGCATTGTGTTTTTGTCGATGAAGCACAGTTTTTGTCGCGTGCTCAAGTTGATCAGCTGGCTAAAGTAGTGGATCAACTGAACGTACCAGTGCTTTGTTACGGTATTCGCTCTGATTTTCAAGGCGAGTTATTCCCTGGCAGCCAACGTTTATTAACGGTAGCCGATAAACTCACCGAGTTGAAAGCGGTATGTTTTTGCGGGCGTAAAGCGACTATGATTGTCAGAAGAGATAGCGAAGGCAATGCGGTGAGTGCCGGTGAGCAAGTTGTGATTGGCGGCAATGATAGTTATGAATCAATGTGCCGCAACCATTTTTTCAGTGCAGTGGGTATTTACTAAGGCCGCCTATAAATTACCCGCATAGATGACATTAAAGGCGCGATACTCTTATATAGCGCAGCTCACGCCAGTGCCTTTAATGCCGCAATAGCCATCCGGGTTTTTTGCTAAATACTGTTGATGGTATTCCTCTGCGTAATAAAACTCACTTGTCGGTATTATCTCTGTTGTCACAGTACCCACAATGCCTGCGCTAACTAGCGCCTGTTGATAACTCTCTCTAGAGCCTTGCGCTTGGCTCTGCTGCTCTTCGCTAAAAGTGTAAAGCCCAGAGCGGTATTGGCTGCCCACGTCGTTACCTTGTCTCATACCTTGGGTTGGGTCGTGAGACTCCCAAAAGACTTTTAATAATTGACTATAGCTGAGGATACTTGGGTCAAAGACCACTAGGACTGCTTCAGCATGCCCGCTAAAACCACTGCACACTTCTTTGTAGGTTGGGTTATGAGCACTGCCGGCAATATAACCGACAGCGGTTGTCGCTATTCCCTCTAATTGCCACATTTTACGCTCAGCGCCCCAGAAACAACCAAATGCAAAAATGGCTTGGGATAAGTGATCCGCAAATGGAGGTTTAATTGGCTGGCCAAGAACAAAGTGTTCACTCGCTGTGGCAAGTGGCTCATCGCGCCCTAATTGCGAGTTTTCATCGATAGGCTTTATTTTGTCAAACAGTGAAAAATCGCTCATATAAACCTCGTTATTACAATTGTTACAAGATAATAGCTTAAACACTGTTTAATTTCTGCTAAGTTTTGCAGGAGGTCGAAAAAAATAAAATATAGAAATTCTACCAATCATGTTTTGGCATAGCGCTCACATGACTATAGGTGAAAGTAGACTAACTTAGGGAAGCAGCGAACACGTCCCAGACGCCCCTGGCGTAGAGGATTGTTTGTGATTGAGGCAATGGTTACAGGCGGGCTGGTTGCCCGGCGAAAACCATTAACAAAGAGCACGAACTATCCTGTACGACCCGAAGGGTGGATCTCTAAGCGGTCAGCTCCTTTGTCTGAACGCTTGTAAAGGACTGGCCATTCACTTCGCATTCTTTCGCGGATTTAACCGCTTAGTTATCCACAGGGAAGATCTGGGGACTTATTCGCTACTTCCTTAGCGAGCGCATTAAGAAATACGCTCGTCACAATACCAGAGGGTGTCAATTTGAGGGTTGTTTTCTAGTGTACGATGTACAGGGCAGCGATCGGCTATGCGAAGTAGTGCCTCTTTCTGTTCATCTGTGATACTTTTTTCGGTGGCAATAGTACGGCTTAGAATCTCTAGCTTAGTTTCATTGGATTTATTTTCAGCGTCTTGTTGATGTGTGCGCTTATGCCCAAGTTCTACTTTTATCTCCCCGGTGTCCCAGCCTTTTCGGTTTACATACATGCGCAGTGTCATTGAGGTACAAGAACCCAATGCCATGAGTAATAGATCGTAGGGAGTCGGGCCTGCATTTTCGCCTCCCACTTTGTGCGGCTCATCTGAGATAAGCGTATGTGAGGGAGTGCTCATGCTGCGTAAAAACTTATTATCGAGTTCATTAATGAACACTCGGCCTTCTTCTATGCTTTTTTCGTCAATGGCTGGTAAGTATTGATCTGACCAAGCGGCAATAATACTAGCGGCGTACTCAGCGTCTGATGGCTTTGCCAGCATGTGATCAGCGTGATCGAGTGATACAAAGCTTTTTGGATGCTTAGCCGCACTGTAAATAGCTGATGCTTCATCGATAGATACAATGCTGTCCAGAGGAGAGTGCATCACTAGCAGCGCTTTCTTGAGTGACCCTATACGCTCTGTACTGGTGTATTTGTCTAAATCCTCGAGTAAGCTTTTACCTACCATGACGGGCTTAAGACCGATATTAAGAGGAGCAACACCTTCGCGTTGTATTGTGTCACGTACACCATTGAGCAAGTGTTTAACGTGGGCGGCAACAGAGGGAGCACAGAGGGTAACAATAGCTTTAACGGATGCAATATGGTGGGCTGCAGCTAATACGGCTGCTCCTCCTAAGCTATGCCCAATAAGGAGTGCGGGTTTTGGAATCGAGTCCGGTAATGCACCGGCAATATCAACCAGATCGTCAATATTGCTCGTGAAGCTACTGAGTGCAAAATCCCCTTCGCTGGCACCTAGGCCAGAAAAATCGAAGCGAACAACAGCTATGCCTGCTCTGCTAAGAGTTTGGGCAATAATACGTGAAGATCGAAGATCCTTGCCACAGGTAAAGCAGTGTGCAAATAAGGCTGTTCCTTTGATCCCTTGAGAAGGCAAATCAATAGTGACAGCCAGCGAATGGCCTTCGCGATTTTGCAGTGTCAATTTCATAATAGTCACGCTCTTATTATTTTGTGTTCATGAATATAGCATAAATACAGGGCGGTAAACTATGAGAGTGAATCTTTAGACAATTGTCCTACTGCGAACATTTCACTCATTCAATCTGAACACCACTAGATTTAGTTGTTTGGAATAACCAAACGCACACATCCCATCTAGTATTGCTCATTTAGAAAGATTGACTCGTTCTCGCTACGGCGATGTTACTGGATGCAAATTAAATATAAGTAAAGGAACCTAAGCGTATTGGAATAATTGCGTTTAGGGTCCTATAGCAATGCCACTTTATGGCAGAGTAGTTAACGATTTGAGTCGCAACAACCGGTTAAAAACGTTAAATTATTGTTCCGTTTTCCAGTGCCCAAGAGTCGTTGACGTCATCATTCAATTGTTTGTTTTCGCGACGCTTTTCAATAGCACGCCTCGCGTGGCCCATACGTTTAGAGCGCTGTTGCTTTTTGGTGAGTGCTTGATTTTCTTCAAAGCCAACAACGGCATTAAAAATATCCAATTCGATACTGTGCATATCCTGAGAAATGTGATTATTCATCGCTTTTATCTCTTAATTTAAAGTTGACCACTCAATAGGTGTGATTAAGAAAATAACGGATAAATATGACAAAACGATGATAGAAATATTTCTTAAAAGAAAGATGCGACAGAGTAAATCAGAAATTTAAAACATAGAGGGAGGGGCTGAGGTCAGCCCCTATTTATAGCGGGCTACTCAAGAAGCCAGTAATCTTCAGTACTTTCACACAGTAATTTTTTTTCGTGATGTTTCTCTATGGCACGCCGCGCCTCCAGTACGCGCTGCGAATGTTTTTGCTTACACTCGTTTTTCTTATTTTCGTTGTAGCCAATGATAGTGTCGATGATCTTACTATCTAATTTTGTCTTTACAGTTGTGCTGTGCATTTGAACCTCCTCAAATTAGCTCAGCAGCTGCTCGGCAGTGAAACAGCTATTGGACTAAACTCTGACGACGCTCAATAATTGTACAATATGACATAAATGTCAATCTTGTGACAAATGTCTCCCGAGAGAGACGCTTGTTTGGTTGGGAAAATGCATGGAAAACGGCAATTTTAATCGAGCGTAAAGATAGCATCGAGACTATTCTTGGCGCGAAAAGCGGAAAGTTACTTAGGGGTAAAACTGCGTTTGTCGTTTTGTCGTAAGTTTCTCAAGCTGCGTTTAATGGTCTTGAGGTGTTCGAGCACGCGTGGGCCCAGTCTCATACCGACTCCTACCGCTAGGACATCAATCACCACTAAGTGCAAAACACGTGATGACATTAAGGCATTTAAGTCTTTATCTTCCTCTAAATCAATAGGAATAGAGATACTTGCTAAATCGGCGAGTGGGGTGTTGCCCGGGCACAGTGTGAGCAGTGTGGCGCCGGTTTCCCTGACCAGTTTACAGGTATGTAACATATCCTTAGTGCGCCCTGTTTGTGAAATAGCGACAACCACATCACGCTCATCCATTGTGACTGCTGAGATGATTTGCATATGCGGGTCGGAGTGTGCCGCTGCTGATATCTGTAGACGGTGAAACTTGTGTTGGGCGTCTGAGCAAACAGCGCCTGAAGCACCAAATCCATAAAACTCAACACGTCTAGCATTGGCTAGCGCATCAATGGCCGCTTCCATGTTGGCAGATTCTAAGTGATCACGGATGTGAATTAAGTTGCCGATCATTGAATCGAAGATCTTCTTTTGAAAATCGTTAACGGTGTCTTCAGTATCTAAGGTAAATTGTTCGAAATTTGGCGAGCTGGCAAGATCTTGTGCCAAGGTCATTTTAAAGTCTTGAAAACCATCGTAGTTCAGAGCACGACAAAAACGCACTACTGTTGGCTCACTGACATTGGCTTTGGCTGCCAAATCAATAATGCGCATATGAATAACGTCTTCTGGGTGCTCTAGTACGTAATCAGCGACTTTTTGCTCTGACTTACGTAAATCGTCCCTAGCATTGTTGATTGTTTTTATTAGATGATTAGCGCTCAAGTTTTCTATCACTCTTAAATTTATTGTTATGGAAGTAGTGTATAAGTCTCTGTGTTACTAGGATATTCGACTTTAGGAGTCCGTCTAACTTAGCGCCAATCTACTGCGAAAAATCAGAATTTGGCCATATCTCCTGTTCTTTCTCGTTAAATAGCACGCTATTGTCTCAATCGATCAAGAAATCTGTCTCAAATCTGCTTTTTCTCGCAACATCGGCCAAGCTCGACAGGCTCCTCGTTTAATTCTATACGGTTAATGATATAGATTAAATCATTATATAGCTTAGCTGTAGGGCCAGATGCTAGGGAAGCAGGGACCTTAGCTTGACTGGCTTTATTTTTCTCTGCGTTTTGAGATTGTTTAGATGTGTGTTAGGGCAATATCAGGAAAAATCAGAAAGTTGCCTATATAAGCAGTTAAATGGCTGCATTTATAGTAAATAACTTTACAATACACGCATCCATAGGGCATGTGATAATGATATAATCCTTCGTTACTGCCAGCCACTTTGCGCCTACAAAATTTGGAATATTTTATGATTGATGAATTATCTTTAGAGCCACGACTACAAGCATTAGATAAACCAAAGCTTATCGCTTATTGCGTGGCTATTTCTGCGAGACAGTTTCCAAATTTTGCGCTGTTCAGTAATCTGGTTGAATTTGGCGATGCTAAAAAGATGGCCAATATTATTGATGGCATATGGCAATCTTTAGTGCCGGGCGGCGCTAAAATGAATTTCGAATTACAGCTTGGTAAAATCGAAGATAATATGCCGGATCTTGATATATTTGATATGTATGGAGCCTCTCCCGCTTTAGATGCGATTACCTGTTTACATGCAACAGTGTCGTGCATTATTCAAGAAGAATATGAAGAGGCGGTCACTATTGGTTTGCTTTCACGCGAAACCGTTGCCAGCTTTATTGAAATGTCTGAGGGTGATGATCAGATGTCTGATGCAGAAATCATGCGCTTAATCAGTAATCATCAGCTGATGGAGCAAGAAGATGAATTTCAAGCAGAAGTGATTGAGCGCCTGGAAAATGCTAAGAGTTTAGATAAAGCATTCATTGCTGCTTTGAAAGAGCTGGCCAGTAACCAGGGCTTTAGTAACATTGGTATTAGTGCCGAGTAATTTTTTAGGTTAAATACCAATGATTAGAATAGGTTTACTACTGCTGATAGCGCCGTGTTTATTACTGATGGGGCTATATATGCCTGAGCAATCTAGCGTCGCTGATTGTATCGCACTTGGCGGATCATATGATCTTGAGCAGCAACTGTGTGATCAAGAAAACTCCCACCCGACTTCTACTTTTATGGCTCGCCATACGCTGTTAGTGAACAGTTCGATGTTGCTGGCGCTACTGGGCTTTATTGTTTGCTTGATGGGTTTGTATCAGCCAAAAAAAGGGCGTTGAATAGATGATTAAAAAGTTACTTTGGGTGCTGTTGGCGATCTTGGTTATTGCAGCGCTGGTTTTTTACTCGAATAAAGATCAATGGTTAAAAGAGTTTAATCAAGAGCGACAGCAGCAGCAGAGCGAATACATTGCACGCGGCAAACTCTTTGGCGAGAATGCCAATCAACAGCAGTGTTTGGATAAAAGCTTGGAACAGTTAGGTAATTGTTTTTCCTATGGCTGTACTTTAGATCACGGTGCTTATTTAAAATCTTGTCTACAAAACGCACAACCCAGCGCGTCATTTTGTAAGCAAGTACCGGCATATCAAGCAAAAGCCAGTGAAGCAGACAAACAGTGGCTTAAAGATAACTGTTGGAATAAAAACCTCAACGGCGAGAGCTGTCGTTTTCTATTCAAGCAGCAAATACATTTTTGTTCAGTAAATAAATAATTTAACGGAGGAAGGTAAAGCGTTATGATTGGAAATCCTGTGAAAGGCGGTGGTTATGCAGTACGCGCACTCCACTTACTGTCTGAAAAGAAACTGCGAGTATTTGTATTAATACCCTTAGTTATTAACATTTTACTCTTCTCAGGTGCGCTCTACTTTATGTTCACTCAGCTTCCAGATTGGATCGCAAGCTGGTTGAGTTTTCTACCCGGGTTTTTATCTTTTTTAGAGTATGTTTTATACCCTCTGTTTGCTGTGACAGCCATGTTAGTGGTCTATTATAGCTTTAGCATAATAGCGAATATTATTGCAGCACCTTTTAACGGTATTCTCTCTGAGCGTGTTGAGCAGATGCTGGCAGGTCGTGAAGTGGCTGAAGAGAGTTTGCAAGAACTACTGGCTATCGTGCCGCAATCTATCGCCCGTGAATTTGCCAAGCTCGCTTACTATATTCCAAGAGTGTTGCTGTTATTAGTATTGAGTTTTATCCCTGGGATTAACGTATTTGCGCCTATTTTCTGGTTCTTTTTTGGCGCATGGATGATGGCCATTCAGTACTGCGATTATCCGATGGATAACAATAAAGTCACCTTTAAAGAGATGTTAGCGCTATTAAAAAAGCAGCGTATGACAAGCTTAGGTTTTGGTGGTTTTGTTCAATTAGGCATGATGATACCTATCTTGAACTTTATTATGATGCCAGTAGCGGTGATTGGCGCGACTATTTACTGGGTTGAAGAACATCGTTAATCTCATACAGTGAAATGCAAAAGCCCTAAATAATTTAGGGCTTTTTTGTTTCTCCATTAGATTGTTGAATGGCTAGTTTCCTAACTTCATTAGATGGTCTTATGTTTGAGCACAGTATCGTTTTTTCCTTAAAGGAAAGCCCTTTTGCGAAAAGAAATTAAACACGTATGGTGGATAAACTGTGCGAGTTTTCACGAATAGGGGGATCCAGAGACACAGTGTCTCCACGGCGCCCGCAATCGAGGGAACGATGATGGTTGATATAAATCACCGAGTAGCAATCAAGGTAAGCCTTTCCAAAAAATACACAGATAGATCATTCATGATGTCTGCATGCTGGCGCTCTATTCTAAAGCTCTTTTTTACATTTTTTTATGTCCTTAATCACAGCGACACTCAGTATTAACGACAGCTCTTGTCTGAATGAACTCAACGATTGACTTGCATGAATTGTTCAGCGTACATTTGCAGAAATCATCTGTTGAGGATGCTTGCTCATGAGCGCTACACTGCTATCTTTGTTCGCACTATTTCTAAGCGGTTTTGCCATTATGTTGGGTCATGGCTTAATCAATATTTTACTGCCCACTAGACTCAGTTTTGAGCGCGTTAGTACTGATAATATCGGTTTGATAATGTCTATGTTTTCAGTGGGTTTGTTACTTGGTGGTATTTATACCCGCCGACTGATCATTCGTGTTGGGCATATACGAGTGTATGCAAGCAGCGCTGCGCTTGCCGCTATCAGTATCTTAACTTGTTACCTTTGGCTGAATGAGTGGTTATGGGCGATGATGCGGATTTTGATGGGGTTTTGTGTCGCAGCCATCAATGTCGTTGCAGATGGCTGGTTAAGTGAGCGAGCTACCAGTGATACACGAGCGAGGATTTTGGCGACGAATCAAATTGTGCTTTTATTGGCAATGTTCCTCGGCTCTTTCATGATTAACTTAGCACCAATCGACCAGGCGACTTTGTATATTTTGGCGGGTGTCTTGTTGTGCGGCGGGGTGATTCCCATTGCAATGAGTAGTGCATCTGTACCAGATATCGATAATTCTCCGCCAATGCCTTTAGCTAAGTTATTCAAAGTCTCCCCTGTTGGCGTCATCAGCGTTTTAATCTGCGGTATGTTACTGAGTTCCCTATTAAGTATGCTGGCAGTTTATGCCCAAGCTAGAAGTATCACTGGCGTGCACTTATCGTTACTGGTTGGCGCTGCGATTATTGGCGGAGTCATATTACAATACCCGATAGGGTATCTTGCAGATCGGTTTGAGCGGCGTAAGGTGATGCTATACATTATTCTAGTGTCCATGGTTTGCTCCTTAGCAATCCCCTTTGTGATTGATCGGCAGTTGTTTGCGTTGGTATTACTTTTGGTGAGCCTCAGTAGCGGAATAATCTCCAGTTTATACCCTATGGGTATTGCGGAGACATTTGACCGTCTGCAGCAAAATGAAATGGGGCTTGCGATTGGCGCGATGATCATTTTATACGCCAGCGGTGGCATTATTGGGCCCTATGCTATCGGTTTAGTGATGGAGCACATTGGCGTAAATTATTTTTTCACCTCGATGGCTATTATCCAGTTGTTGTTTGCTCTATTTATCTTGTATCGCAGCCGAGTACGCCGCTCAATACCGACAGATCAACAGGAGACGTTTGTCGCTCAAGGGGCGGCGGGGTGGGTGAGTACCGAGCTCGATCCACGCATTGAGTACACTGATGCTCCAAGTCTGAGTCCAGCAGCGCAAACCGCCTTAGAATTCGCCGTCATTGATCCGACTCTGGCCTTAGAAATGGTGAGTTTAGTCGCTAAGGCTTCACCTGATCAGGCGATAGAGGTGGCCGGAGCGCTAGCGGGAGTCGAGGGGATTGATGTCTCGCAGTTGTATCAGCGGATTAATCGAGAAGTGCCGCAGCAGCAACATGAATTACTACAAACGATCATTACCGAGCAGCCAGACTCTTCGGCGGCATTGGTCAATGTGGTTTTTGAAGAAGCATGTTCTAGTGACATAGCACAACTTGCAGCCACGATGACCGAAGTGGCGCCAGAGCAGGGGCTTGAAATTATTGAAGCGGCGACAGATGCTGTCATTGAGGAAAATCCCGAAGTGATTGTTGATATCGCAGAGGGGTATCTTAATAATGTGACAGAAAGCTGGGAGGATATGCGCTATGCCGATCGCCTTGCAGATGATGGCGAGCAGTCTATCTCTGATATGGTCTCAATGATCGCTGAAAAAGCACCAGAACAAATGGCTGATGTCTCAGCGGTTATACCTAAGGAAGCGCTGCCAATGAATGAGCCAGAAAAACCTGGAGCTGATTAATATTAAATCATTCTAATGAAGCATGACGTAATTCACTTCTATTTAGGGTGATTTAAGCATGACCTAATTCACTTCTATTAAAGCTCTACCAAAATATCCAGTGGGAAGTAGCAGCTAAAAGTGCTGCCATGGCCTAAGTGACTATTAACGTCTAAACGACCTTGATGTCGATTGACTACGTTTTTAACGATAGCGAGCCCAAGGCCTGAACCGCCAGATTCTGTTGATCGGTCATCGTCGACACGATAAAAGCGTTCGGTAATGCGATCTAGGTGAATTGAACTAATGCCCGGTCCGTTATCAGTGATGCTGAAACAGCCTCCGGCATCATCACAGTGCCATTTTATATTAATAGAGCCGCCATCTTGAGTGTAGCGAAGCGCGTTATACATTAGGTTGGTAAATGCGCTATGCAGCTCCTTTTCTTTACCTATAAGGCCAATGTTTTCAGCGAGATCAACACTGATATTGTGCTTTTTACCCTCTACGGCTAGCTCGGCTGATTCGAGCGCAACCATTATCATGCCAGAGACATTGACTGGCGAAATATCCACCACGACTTCCGTAGAATCAAGGCGAGAGAGCATCAGTAAATCAACAATCAGACTCTGCATACGGTCAGATTGCTGCTGCATTTGCAGCATCGCTTTTTGCAGCGCTGAGGGTAAATTTCCCTGATCTAAAAAGGTTTCTAAGTAGCCTCTGATCACGGTTAATGGGGTGCGTAATTCGTGAGAAGCATTGGCAACAAAATCTTGTCTTGTCTGCTCGAGACGGGTGAGATCACTGATGTCACGGGCTACCAACAGTTTTTCTGATTCACCAAATTCTGTAATAGTGTACTGCAGTTCTATGCTGGGGTTGTGTGGGCTTTTTTGCAGCAGAGGTTCTGAGTAATCCCCGCTGTGACAGTAGCGAATAAAATTGGGGTCGCGTAAAATATTAAATAACGGCATATCTTGGTCGGATTGATTTTTTAACCCCAATAGCTCCTCTCCAGCGCGATTCCACCACTGCATATTGTATTGGTGATCCAAAATTACCACCGCATCTTTAAGCGCGGCAGAGAACTGTTGAAAGCGGTCTATCTCATCGAGTAGCTCCGATTCTCGGGTACGTCTTAGTTTGCGAATACGATATAAATGATCGAATACTTCGCCCCACTCGCCGTTTGCTTCAGGTGGGTCGATGACCAGCTCTTGTGCTAACCAAATATTAAGCTTGTGCATTTGATGAATCTGTATCACAGACCAAACAAATAACACCAGTACTAAAGTGTACGCCATATGGTCAATTAACCAGCCGATAGTGATGGCTGAGAAAATAAGTAGCGAAAAAGTACTGATCGCTTTGCTAGAAACCTTTAGCAAACTCAATATCCTAAAATTAGAGGTGAAGTAGCGCAGCCTAAATCAAATCTGCCAAATACGCTAATTTTGCAGAGCCATTTTAATAGAGAAGATTTAGCTTAACTTAAACAGTCAGCGTCTAATGTATCAAGACTTGCTGTAATTGTTTTGGGTGTCTGTGTTGCCTATGGTGCATTAAGTCGTCCAAGATTATGAATGAGACATTGCTGCGAAAGAGCGGTCTTTTATCGTTATTGTACTTGTGTGGAAAAACGATATCCGGTGCCTCGAACGGTTTGGATTAGGTACTCGTGACGCTCGCCAAGCGCTTTTCGCAAACGCCTAATATGAACATCAACCGTGCGCTCTTCAACATATACATTGCCGCCCCAAACCATATCTAGCAATTGAGAGCGAGAGTAAGCGCGATCTTGATGCGTCATGAAAAATTGCAGCAAGCGGTATTCAGTAGGGCCCAAATCTAAGGTGTTGCCATCAGCACTAGCACGGTGTGATACCGGATCGAGTAATAAACTATCGACTTCAACGGCTTTATCTACACCTTTAGGGGTGACTCTGCGCAGTACTGATTTCAGTCTAGCGACTAATTCTCGCGGTGAGAAAGGTTTGGTGATGTAGTCATCGATACCGGCTTCTAAACCGTGCACTTTGTGGTCTTCATCATCGCGGGCGGTTAGCATAATAATAGGGATATCAGCTGTTTGCTCATCGTCACGTAACCTGCGCGCTAATTCGATACCACTCATTTTGGGCATCATCCAGTCAAGAAGTACCATATCGGGCTTCTGATCGATAATCATTTGGTGTGCTAATTGTGCGTTATCGGCTTCTATGCATTGAAACCCCGCCATTTCTAAAGCAACAGCAATCATTTGTCTGATGGGTGCTTCATCATCGACGATCAATATTTGTTTAACGGATCTCATTTTTAACCTCTTTGCCCCTAACTGCAACCTAGTGATATTTAGATGACAGTGCGCTAATGCTTATTTGAATAGAGGTATTACAAATTATATTTGTGACAAAAATGTTACAAGCGCCATTTGTCGCTGATTTAATTTTTATAACGGCCCTCAAACAGAAAATAGTAGGAGAGTTAAAAAATTATAAATAATTTATGATCACAGCAATAAAGATGGCCAGCCCTGCGTAGTGATTGTTTAAAAATGCTTTAAAGCATCGCTCGCGAATGCGATCTTTGGTTAAGTACTGTTGATAGCAGAAAAATAACGCCATAACCATGAGTCCAACATAATAGACAGCGCCTAAGTTAGCGAGTATGCCTGCGCTTACCAACAAACATAAACAAGTAACTTGTAATAGTGCGTTGATTAAATTGTCGTACTTGCCAAAGAGAATAGCGGTTGATTTAACGCCGATTTTTAAATCATCATCACGATCCACCATGGCGTACATTGTATCGTAGGCAACCGTCCAGCTGATTTTAGCGAAGTACAGCACCCAGGCAATCATAGGTATTTGCTCTGCTGTTGCGCTAAATGCCATCGGTATACCAAAGCCGAAAGCGGCGCCGAGTACAAGTTGCGGTAATTGCGTATATCTCTTCATGAATGGGTAGCTAAAAGCGAGTGCTAGCGCGGCAAAAGAAAGATAGACGGTCATCGCATTGGTAAACAGTAGTACCATTAAAAACGCGAGGCCCATTAACACCACAAAGAGCACAACGGCTTCTTTGGTGGAGATTAATTTTTTGGCCAGAGGGCGATTGGCGGTACGTTTTACCTTGCCATCTATTTTGCGATCGGCGATATCGTTAATCACACAGCCGGCGGAGCGGGTCAAAAAGACTCCCAAGGTGAAGACAATCAGTAAACTAATATCTGGAATTCCCTCGCTGGCAATCCACAGTGCAGTTAATGTCGGCCAAAGTAGCAAGAAACTGCCAATAGGTTTGTTAAAGCGAGTCAGTTGCTGATAGATGTCAAAACGCTGGGAGAAAGTCATTGTTCGCTTCTATTACAAAATGGGTGGTTGATAGTCAATATTGGCAAGTATAGGTAAAAACACTTCACAGACCAATAGCGGTTTACCGGATAGATAGAAAACGGAGCGCCTAGCCCAAGCTTTTTCACCATTATCTAAGGTGAGCTGACAAATCTGAAAAGTGCCACGACGCATGGTCGGATCAGAAAAAAGAACACTGCCTAATGGTCGACTGCCTAAACGGGTCAATTGTTTGTATTTACCGGTCAGCGTGGATGCGGGAATGACCGTACGTGCCAATACGTAATTATCATCACCCCCTTTGAGCTCAACCTCACGTATAAATGCTGCTTGCCTGTTCTTAAGGCCAAGAACTTTTGCTTCACTGCGAAAGGGAAGTGCCCAACCTTGTTGCTGTAAGGCGACGCTAAAACGATGGTTACTTGCGCTAATTAAATGTGCTGTTAGCGAGCCTCTATCTAATAACCATGTACGCCACGGTCTAGGGGCTTGCAAATTGGTTGGGCGTTGGTAGGTGCTCCAGCGGGTATCAAAGTTTGCCGTTAATAATGTGCCTTTGATAAACAAACCTTTGCTCCTGCTTAATGTTACTAGAGATGAATAA